>Ga0210086_1001833_pt1 | contig 10509 bp, 9 predicted proteins | sample China_Galinas_PW_3_FD_184867 | JGI IMG/M metagenome (GOLD analysis project Ga0210086, IMG submission 184867) | Wetland microbial communities from San Francisco Bay, California, USA, that impact long-term carbon sequestration - China_Galinas_PWB_D2... | ecosystem: Environmental > Aquatic > Marine... | reverse complement strand
CCGTGAAGAGCATGATCGTGGACTAGTGAGCCCGCGTCGTCGTGCTGCCGCACTTGCACCGCTAAACTGCGGCTCCCGCCGCCAAAGACCTTACCGAGGGAGATGACCCATGAGGATGCTTCTGACTGTGCGTTTTCCCGCCGAGCCGTTTAACACCCTGGTCCGGAAGGGCGAAGCCGGTACGATCCTGCAAAGCATCGTCGAGGACCTGAAGCCGGAGACCGTCTATTTCACCGACGAGCAGGGTCAGCGCGCGGCAATCCTGGTGGTCGATCTTGCAAGCCCGTCTGACGTGCCCCGCATGGCCGAGCCGTTCTTCCTCAAGTTCAACGCCGATTGCCACTTCAAAGTCGTCATGAGCGGCGAGGACTTGGCGAGGGCGGGGCTCGACGCGCTCGGCAAGAAATGGGGCTGAGCCGGCTACTGGGTGAAGATAAGAACCAGATAGGCGGTGAACAGCACCAGGTGGACGAAGCCCAGCAGGATATTGGTGGGTGCGCCTGAGAAGGTCATCTGGCAGACGAACAGTGTCACGGCGAGGAGCGCGATCTCGACGGTGTTGAGCCCGAGCTCGACCGGCGTTCCGGTGAGCACGCTGATTGCCAGCACGACGGGCACCGTGAGGCCGATCGTGGACAGCGCCGAACCGAGGCTGAGATTGACGGCACGCTGGAGATGATTGCGGGCGGCCGCCTGGCAGGCGGCGGTCCATTCCGGCGATAGAATGAGAACGGCGATCAGGACGCCGCCAAGGGCGATGGGCAGACCGAGCTGCTCAACGCCATAGTCGAGCAGCTTCGCCAGCGGCTTCGACAAGAGGACCACCGGCATCAGCGTGGCGAGCAGCAGGATCGCGTGGTACGGCGCGGAATAGATCGGGCCATGCGCATGAGGCTCGGGGCTTGCGGGCTCGGCCTGGCTCTCATCCTTCGAGATCTTTTTCGGCTGGATGAAGAAGTTGCGGTGTCGTGTGGTCTGGATGGTGAGGAACGCGGCGTAGAGCAGCGCGGTGAGCGCACCGAAAATGACTGCCTGCTGGGTGGTGAAGGTGTGCCCTGCGGTCGACCGGGTGAAGGTCGGGACCACCAGGGCGATGACGGCAAGCGGCGTGATCACGGCAAGATAAGCCATAGCGCCTTGCAGGTTGTACTCCTGCTCGACATGCCGTAGCCCGCCGATTGCGAGCACCGTTCCGACCATGCCGTTCAGCACGATCATCAGGATGGCGAACATGGTCTCACGCGGCAGGGTGGGGTTCGGGGTGCCACCGAGCATGACCATGGCGAGGATGGTCACCTCAATGCTGATGACGGAGACGGTCAGGATCAGGGTGCCGTAAGGCTCGCCGAGGAGTTCGGCCAAGGCATCGGCATGGCGCACCACGCCGAAGGCACACCAGATCATCACGCCAAACAGCCAGGCGAACAGCACGAGGAGCAAAGGCAGGTTGTCGACGTCGGCAAGCCACGCCTTGCCAACAGTGAAGAAAATGACCGTGGTGATAATGCCGGCGATCAGCCCAAGCTCAGCGCGGAGCCGTTGCCAAAAGCCTCCGCTGGACGCAGGGCTTGCCGCTTCCTGCTTTGCCGGCCGGCTCGCAGTCTTGCGCCTCGTTGCCATCGCTGTCCCCTTCTCCCACGGCACAACCTTCTACCGATTCACGCAGAGCCGCGAAAGGCGGCATTACGCAGGTCAGATATGGTGGCCGTGGTCGCCGGCGGCGATCTTCTTGAGCGAGACACGATCGACCTTGCCGGTCGGGTTGAGCGGCATCTTCTCGATGAAAACGATCTCTTCCGGCGCCTTGTAGCCGACGCGGGCCTTGGCGAACTGGATCAGTTCACCGGCTTTGGGCCTTTCGGTGTCCACCTTGATCTCGACATAGGCGCGCACGTTCTCGCCATGGGACTCGTCAATCACGCCGACGACGCCGGCGAGCTCGACTGCTGGATGCTCGAGCAGCGCATCCTCGACCTCTTGCGGGGAGATATTCGAGCCGTCATGGACGATGATCTGCTTCCGGCGGCCGCAGAACCACATATAGCCGTCCTTGTCGACTTTCATGTCATCGCCGGTATCGAACCATCCCTCGTTGATGACCTCGGCGCTCGCCTTCTCGTCATTCCAATAGCCGGCGCATTGGGTCGGGGTTTTGACCCACAGACGCCCCTCTTTGTCCTTGGGCAGATCGTGCCCCTTGTCGTTGCGGATGGCGAACACGAATCCCGGGCTCGGCAGGCCGATAGAGCCGAGCTTGTCGACGCCCATAGGCGGATTGAGCGCGGCGAGCCCGAACTCGGTCATGCCATAGCCTTCACTGACCGTCTTGCCGGCCAGCGCCATGAACTCCTTCTCGAGCTCGGCGGAGACCTTGTCGCCGCCTGAGCGCGCGAGCCGGAGCGAGCTAAAGTCGGCCCCGGTCATGTCGTGCTCGCGAATGAGGTGGAGCAGCGCGGTCGGCAGCATGGATAGCAGCGTCGGCCGGGTGGTGCGGAGCAGCGGCCCGATCTCCTCGTGGTCGAAGGCCCGCGCAAGGACGAGATGGGCACCGGCCGAGAGGGCCGCCATGGAGAAGGTGAAGCCACCAATATGCGTGCAGGACGAGCCCGGCAGCACCACGTCGTTCGGCGTAATTTCGAAAGCTTGCGCGGCGCTGGCGAAAGTCCAGCCCAGGGACTCGCGGGTATGGGTCACGCCCTTGGCTGGACCGGTGGAGCCTGAGGTGAAGAAGATGGCCGCGGGACTCTTGGGGTCCAGTTTGGGCAGCGCGGCGTCCTTGGGCTCGGCCTTCATCAGGTCTTCGAGGCTCGGTTTCTGGCCTTCGGTGCCGTCATACCAGATCACACCGAGCGGCAGACTCGAGGCTTTGCTCGCGGCAATGTCCTCCGCGCGCTCGGCGTGGCTGAGGATGATCTTGGCCTCGCTCACATCCAGCGCGTGATTGATCTCCTTCGGCGTGTAACGGTAATTGAGCGGCGTAAGCACGAGACCTGCTTTGAAGCAGGCGATGTAGTGGACGATCAGCGCCGAGCGGTTCGGCATCAGCGAGGCCACGCGATCGCCGGGCTCAAGGCCACGCGCGAGATAGTTGGCGGCGAGGCGGCCCGATGCGTGGTCGAGGTCCGACCACGACACAACGGATTCCATGGACGTCACGGCCGGATCGTTCGGGCGGTTCTTCAGTCCGATCTTCAACAGATCCGAGAGCTTGAGAGGCGCTTCCAGCAAGGGGCCTATGTGTTGCATCGGTCTTCCTCCGGGTATTGGTCTTCCTCCGGGTGGTCTTACCGGTCGTAGCGGTAGAGGCCGTAGAATCCGGTTGGATCGAGATAGATCTGGCGTGCCTGGGCGAAGCCGGCATCGCGCCCGAGCGCGATCCAGGTGGTGGCCTTTTCCGGCAAGTCGCTTGTGGTGACGTGGTGGTCGACTTGCGCCCACTCCTCGGGCGTGAGGAAAGACCACGCCGGCCAGTTCACGCGCCGGAATCGCTTTAGATAGGCCTCACGATCCTCGCCCTCGCCTAGAGTCGGCTCGTAGATCATCAAGAAGTCGCGTGTCACGCCGCAGATGGCCGTGAGCAGCTTGCGCTTTCCGTCCGTGGGGAGATGGTGGATGGAGAGGCTGCACCAGGCGACGTCCGAAGGCTCCGGCTGCTTGGTCAGCAGCTCCACGAAATCACCATGGTCGAGATCGACGGCAAACGGCGCGCCGGCAAGGTTCTTCGCGGCGAGCTCAAGCGCAGGTTCCGACAAGTCGATCCCACGGTAATGGTGGATCTTGGTGCCTTCCAGCGCCCGCTTCATCTGGCCCGCGTCGCCGCAGGCGATGTCGAGGAAGTCGAAGGGGTTGGTAATGACCTTCAGTGCGTCGTGCAGGAGCGCAGCGGACTCTCTGTGGGCCAGCGAGTCATGGTCGACCACCTTCTGATAGGTCGTCCATTGCTTCTGGAACTGCTCGAGTGCGGCTTGGTCGTCAACCGCCCCGCCCGGCTCAAGGTTATGAATATGAATGCTCATTCGCGCGCGCCAACCGTTCTCGCCTCGTCGGCGAGATCTCTACCGCAAAGCGGGTTGTCATTCGGTTAGCAACCGGAAGGGGCGCGGGGCCTGCCGCTTTAGATGTCCCAGCCTGGATCGTGAATGATGTCGTGGAAGGCCTTGTGGATCGCCCCACCCCAGCCTTCGCGGATCGCCTGCAAATAGGGATCGTCGTCCTCGAGCCTGATGGTGAAGCCTGCCTTCAGCGAGTCGCGCCGGTAGATCAAGAGGTCTATGGGCGGACCCACGGAGACGTTCGAGCGCATCGTCGAATCGAACGAGATCAGCGCGCACTTGGCGGCGTCGCTCAGGCTCGTGTCATGGCGGATGATACGGTCGAGAATAGGCTTGCCGTATTTCACCTCGCCGATCTGGAAATAGGTCGTGTCGCCCATGGCCTCGATGAAGTTGCCCGCATCGTAGATCATGAACAGGCGAAGCTGACCGCCCTTCACTTGTCCGGCGAGAATGAATGAGGCGGTGAAGTCCACATCGTGCTGCTGGAGATAGCCGGCGTCGACCTTGTGGATCTCACGCAGGGCCGTGCCGACGACACGCGCCGCGCTGAACATCGAGTTGACGGCGAACAGGTCGCGTTCCGGATCCTCGCTGTTCAGCCACTCGGTCAGAAAGCTGACGACCCCTTGCGTCAGCGAGAGATTGCCGGCGGTAACCAGCGTGAAGAAACGCTCGCCCGGCTTCTCGAAGGTGAACATCTTACGGAAGGTGGAAACGCGGTCGATGCCGGCATTGGTGCGCGAATCCGACGCAAGCACCACCCCCTCATCGAGCAAAATGCCGATGCAGTACGTCACGTGTCGTTACCCTCATTGGGCCTGCTGCTGGCTTGGGAAGTTCACCCTGACCGTCATCGTCTCGACGCCACCCCCCGCTCGAACGCCCCGTACCGGACTGGCCTCAGAATAATCGAGGCCGACAGCGGTGCGGACATACGATTCGTCGGGGCAGGCGCGATTGGTGGGATCGAAGCCCACCCAGCCGAGAGAGTCAACGAAGGCCTCAGCCCAGGCATGACTTGCCGCATGGGCTTCGTGGCCAAGGCCGTGGGACAGATAGCCGCTGACATAGCGGGCCGGCACCCCGAGCGCCCGGCAGGTGGCACAGAAGATATGTGCGTGATCCTGGCAAACGCCGCTCCCCTGCTCCAGCGCCTCGGCGCCAGTCGTGTGCACGTGGGTGTCGCCGGGGCTGTACTCGACCGCGTCGGCGATGCCGAGCATGATCTCGTGCAGCGTCTCGATGAGGTCCTCTTTGGGCTCGGAAGAAAAACGCCCGGCGAAATCACGGATCGACTCGCCAACAACCGTATAGGGCGTCTCGCGGAGGTAGAGCATGGACGGAAGCTCCGACGACGCCGTGCCGACCACGCCACTCGTGTCGCGGGTCCGCACCAAACCGCAGACCTTGATATCGAGATGCTCGACCGGCTTGGGCACGGTGAGCGTGTGGCAGACATTGCCGTATTGATCCTGCCACGGGGTCATGGTCGCGCCCGGACAGGTCAGCGCCCAGCTCTCGACCGCTTGGGTCCGGCCAGAGAGCGGCGTCATGCGCAAATACTGCGTCGTGGCGAGCACCGGCTCGGAATATTCGTAGGACGTTGCGTGCTCGACCCGGATCAACATCGCCTACACCACCTCCGCCATGGCCATCGGCGTCATCAGGAAGTCCTCTTGAAGCTGGACGCCGAGCGCGTTGTTACGGGTGATGAACTCGGTCAGGAACTCGTGCAGCCCCTCACCGAAGACTTTGTCAATGCGGCCATAACGGAGCTGCGCGTAAGTCTGGCCGGCGATGCGGCGGCATTCGAGCGGCTTCTTGGTGGCGAGATCGTCCAGCGTTGAGACCACGACCTCGTAGCAGTGATGCAGCGAGCGTGGCATGTCCTCGCGTAAGATCAGAAGTTCGGCGATGCGCCATGGATAGACCGTGTCGTGGTAGACGCGGCGATAGGCGCGGAACGCGCCGACGGAGCGGAGCAGCGCGCCCCATTGATAATAATCGACATAACCGCCCACCTGCTCCGAGTCGGGCAGCAACACATGATATTTCACGTCGAGAATGCGCGCGGTGTTGTCGGCGCGCTCGATGAAGGTGCCGAGCCTGATGAAGCGGAAGCCATCGTCGTGCAGCATGGTGCCGAACACCACGCCACGGAACAGGTGAGAGCGCTCCTTCACCCAGTCGAAGAAGTCGCGATAGCCCCAGCGCATGAGGCCGTCGTAATCGAGATTCTGCACTTGCAGCCAGGTCGAGTTCAGGCTTTCCCAGGCCTCGCTCGAGATCGCCGAGCGCTGGGCTCGGGCGTTCTCGCGCGCGTTCCTGATGAGCGAACAGATCGACCCGGCATTCTCCTGATCGAGCGCCACGTAGCGGATGATGTTCTCATGGCTGAGCTCGCCGTAAAGCTCATGGAAGCGCCCGTCGCCGGGCGCGATGGCCAGGACCGGATCGAATTGGGCCTTCTTGTCGAGCGAAGACGGCAGAAGCGACATGCGGAAACTGACGTCGAGCATGCGCGCGGTGTTCTCGGCGCGCTCCATGTTGCGGGCCATCCAGAACAGGTTGTCGGCGGTGCGGCTCAGCATGACTTCTTACTCCGCAGGATCTTATCGGAAAACCGGTTCCCACTTTTCCGGATCATGCTCAGCGCTCCAACACCCAGGTGTCCTTGGTGCCGCCGCCTTGGCTCGAATTGACGACGAGGGAACCTTCGCGAAGCGCGACGCGCGTCAGGCCGCCAGGGATCACGCTGGTCTCCTTGCCGGACAACACGAAAGGTCTCAAGTCCACATGACGCGGCATGATCTTGCCGTCGCGCAGTGTCGGCGCAGTGGACAGCGAAAGCGTCGGCTGGGCGATGTAATTGTCGGGATTCTGCAAGACGCGCGCTTTGTAGGCCTCGCGTTCCGCGGCGGTCGAGGCGGGGCCGATCAGCATGCCGTAGCCGCCGGAGCCTTGCACCTCCTTGACCACGAGGTTCTCGAGGTTGTTGAGCACGTGCTGGCGCTGCTTCGGATCGCGCAGCATATAAGTGTGCACGTTGTTCAGGATGGCGTGCTCTCCGAGATAGAATTCGATCATGCGCGGCACGTAGACATACATGGCCTTGTCGTCGGCGACGCCGGTGCCGAGCGCGTTGGCGAGCGCCACGCGGCCTGAACGGACCGCCGACAGAAGGCCGGGCACGGCGAGCATGGAGTCCGGCCTGAACGCCAGCGGGTCCATGAACTCGTCGTCGATGCGACGGTAGATGACGTCCACCTTGACCGGACCTTCGGTGGTCCGCATCCACACATCGCCGTCGCGCACGAACAGATCGCCGCCTTCGACAAGCTCGACGCCCATCTGCTCGGCAAGAAACACGTGCTCGAAATAGGCGCTGTTGTAGCGGCCAGGCGTGAGCAGCACGACGACGGGATCGTCGGAGCCGCTCGGGGCCACGGCGCGTAGGTTCTCAAGCAAGCGTTCGGGATAGTTGCCGACCGGGGAGACGCTCTGACCGGCGAACGCATCGGGGAACAGCCGCATCATGATCTCGCGGTTCTCGAGCACGTAGGAGACCCCGGACGGCGTGCGCACATTGTCCTCGAGCACGAAGAAATCCCGCTGTCCGGTGCGGATGAGGTCGATGCCGGCCACATGGGCGTAGACGTCATTCGGCAGGTCGACACCGTGCATCTCGGGGCGGAAGGCAGAGTTGAGCAGGACCAGCTCCGGCGGAATGAGGCCGGCCTTCAAGATCTCCTGGTCGTGGTAGATGTCGTAGAGGAAGACGTTGATGGCCTTGACCCGCTGCAGGCAGCCGCGTTCCACGAGCTCCCACTCGGAGCGGTCGAGAATGCGCGGGATCAGATCGAAGGGAATCAGCCGCTCGGTCGAGCCGCCCTCCGCATAGACGGCGAAGGTAATGCCCAAGCGCCGGAACAACTCGTCGGCAGCGTTCTGCTTGGTGACCAGAGACTCGATAGAGAGATTGTCGAGGAGCTCGGCAAGCGCCGCGTAAGCCGGGCGCACCTCGCCATCGGGGCCTCGCATCTCATTGAAAAACTTGCGGTAATACTCGGCGGGATCGACTGCCTCGGTCTCCGCGGTCAATGTGTTGGTGTCCTGCGGCAAGCCCGCTAATCCTGGTTGGTCGTTCTCCCCGACCCTCTTCGCCAGCGTTTTCCGTCCCAGTGTTATATTTTCAGGCATCATAGTCCGATGCCGCGCGCTTGGGCAACTCTTGCGCGCTCCGCCACCGTTCCGGCCTCTCAGCCGAAGTGCTAAAAGCGGTCAAACCCCGATTTTGCGGCCCCCATGCTGGAAACTGCCCTCACCGCCTTCACCACCTTCTTCGCGGTCATCGGCCCGATCGATACCGCGGTTTTGGTGGCTTCGATCACGCCGAACATGACGCGCGCCGAGCGCCTGGCGCTCTCCATCAAGGCGGTGTTCATCGCCACCACCATCATCCTGCTCTTCGTGCTGGTGGGTGAGCCGGTGCTCCGTCAGCTCGGTGTGTCTCTCGCAGCGCTGCAGACCGCCGGTGGGATCATTCTGTTCATAATCGCGCTGAACATGACGCTATCCAGGCGCCCGGGTCCGGGGGCGCTGACCGTGCGGGAAAGCGCCGAAGCCGAGAACAAGGCCGAGGCGCATGCCGAGATCGCCGTGTTCCCGCTCGCCACGCCGCTCCTGGCCGGCCCCGGCGCCATGACCGGCGCCATCGTGCTCGCCGCAGGCACCAAGGGCGACTTCATGCTGCTCACCGCCGTGATCGGCGCGATCATCGCGGTGATGCTGATCACCCTCGTGCTCCTTCTGCTCGCGCAAGAGGTGCATCAGCTGATCGGGGTCACGGCACGGAAAGTCATCGTACGGGTGTTCGGCGTGCTGCTCGCCGCTCTCGCGGTGCAGCTCATCTTCGATGGCATCTCCGCCGCCCAGATCTTCGGCTGAGGGCTACTCCGCCGGGGCGCGGTGTGAGCTGCCGTGCTCTTTTGGCTTCCGTGCGAATTTACGCACCACGACGTAGAAGATCGGCGTGAAGATCAAACCGAAAACGGTGACGCCGATCATGCCGGAGAACACGGCGGTACCCAGCGACTGCCGCATCTCCGCGCCGGCACCCGTGGCGATGACGAGCGGCAGCACGCCGAGAATGAAGGCGAACGAGGTCATGAGAATGGGCCGCAAGCGCACGCGGGCGGCTTCCGTTGCCGCCTGGAAACGGTCCTCACCATGCTCCTCGTTCTGCCGCGCGAACTCGACGATGAGGATGGCGTTCTTCGCGGCCAAGCCGATCAGCACCACGAAGCCGATCTGACCCAGGATGTTGACGTCCATGCCGCGTAACAAGAGGCCGCTGACGGCCGCAAGCAGACACATGGGCACGATGAGAATCACCGAGAGCGGCAGCGCCCAACTTTCGTACTGCGCCGCCAGAAGCAGGAACACGAAGACCACCGAGGCCATGAACACGTAAATCGCGGTATTTCCGGCAGTGCTCTCCTGATACGCGAGCTCGGTCCACGCGTAAGAGTAGCCTTCGGGCAGGTTCTGCTGAGCGAGTTTGGCCATCGTCTCGAGACCGTAGCCCGAGGAATAGCCGGGCTTGGTTCCGCCTTGGACCGCAGCCGAGGGATAGAGGTTGAAGTGCTCCACGCGGTAGGGGCCGGTGATGTTGCGGAAGGAGGCAACCGAACTGAGCGGCACCATCTGGCCTTCCGCATTGCGGGTCTTCAGTTGCCCGATCTCATGCAGATCCTGGCGAAACTTGCCGTCAGCCTGGGCGGTGACCCGGTAGGTACGGCCGAGGAAATTGAAGTCGTTCACGTATTGGGAGCCGAGGAAGACCTCAAGGGTCTGGAAGATATTGTCCGGGTTGACCCCCAGCATCTCAGTGCGCACGCGGTCGATGTCGGCATAGACCTTGGGCGTGCGCGTATTGAAGGTCGTGAACACGCCCGCAAGGCCCGGCTGCTGATTGGCAAGGCCAACGATGATTTGCGCAACCTTCTCCAATTGGGAAAGATCGCCGCCGTGGGTATCCTGCACCTGCATCTTGAAGCCGCCCGTGGTGCCGATGCCGCGCACCGGAGGTGGTGAGACGCTGATGATGAAGCCGTCCTGGATCGCGGCGAATTTCTGATTGAGTTGGGCCTTGAGAGCGTCGGCGGTCTCCCCTTTCTCGGCCCGCTCCTTGAAGGGGTCGAGGGGCGTGAACACCACGGCGGAGTTGGGCGCCGTGGTGAAGGTGGCGCCATCGAGCCCGACAATGGGAACGGCGTGCGCGATTCCGGGCGTGTCGAGGACAATCTTTGTGACTTTCTTAGCCACTTCGTCGGTACGCGCCAAAGATGCGCCAGGGGGCAGCTGAATGATATTGATGAGATAGCCGAGGTCTTGGTTCGGAATGAAGCCGGTAGGCGCGATACCGAACTGGTAGACGGTGAGCCCGATCAGG
>Ga0210086_1001826_pt1 | contig 10531 bp, 7 predicted proteins | sample China_Galinas_PW_3_FD_184867 | JGI IMG/M metagenome (GOLD analysis project Ga0210086, IMG submission 184867) | Wetland microbial communities from San Francisco Bay, California, USA, that impact long-term carbon sequestration - China_Galinas_PWB_D2... | ecosystem: Environmental > Aquatic > Marine... | reverse complement strand
ATTAAAGGAAAATGTAGATAAGCCATAATAACGGGCGGTTAACTCAGGGGGAGAGTGCTACCTTCACACGGTAGAAGTCACTGGTTCAATCCCAGTACCGCCTACCAGTGAAATCAAGGGGTTATAGTTTATACTGTAACCTCTTTTTTGTTGTCTGCTACCATTTTGCTACCACTTGTTTGAAAAATGGTATTTTCCAGCCTTAAAGCAGGTTCCTGATTAACGGGTTTCATTAATGGTTTAATGGAAGAATTAAAGATTGTTAGTTAAAACCTTATATAAAACCCACCCCCCCTTTTCGTTCCCGCAACCTATTTTTTTCAACCAGGGTGCATGAAAATCCGAATCTTCTAACACTGAAAACTGGGGTCTATATTGACGTTCTGGGAACCCATAAAATAAATAAGCGGCTATATTCCCATTGTAAGGGTGGATCATGTTTTTTATAGCGACTTGAAGTTCTTCAAATGTTTTAACGTTAGGGAAACCACATTCTTTAGAACCCGTATAAAACCTCAAATGCGGTTTACGCGAAATGATCAGTGATTCTTTAATATTTTTTCTATTATTTAATATTTTTGAAGCTGCCAGTGAATCTATTGCTTCCGATTTGACGAATCTCCCAGAGTGAACTTTGATGTTTACAACAAAAACCAGTATTAAAATTGGCACGATAATGAATAGGAATTTTGTATTCAGTTTTAAATTAAAGTGTAAATACATATGGGCGATTAATGTAAAAACTCCTGCACCCATAATCGGTATCAAAAAAAGATATAAACGACTCATCCAAGCATGCAAATTAAAAAATAAAATCACCGCTAATAGATTTATTAAAAGTATGAGTTTAAACTGATCAAACTTATTGAAAAAAAGAAGGATTAATCCAGGTAAAGCAAACGGAATAAATGGAAATGCTATAAAGAAATCATCTGTAAAGAGCCTTTTAATAGTTTTCAGCAGGTCTTTTACATATGTGAATAAAATATGCTTAGGATCTTTTGTTAAGACTTCCCAAATATTATCAAATTCTTTGCTTGATTCATTCGTTGAATCTCCGCTATAGCGATCGCTACCTTCAGAAAAATAGCTTACTGCAAGATTTTGGTAATTGGATTGAACATAAACCGTTGAATGAGAAATTTTAGCATACAAAGTCCATAAGATAATTGGGAACATAATCCCAGATAACATAAAAACAAGTATCTTTTTTTTTGATAAATTCTTACATTTCGATACTACAGCAAACAGCAATACAAATAGTACAGGAATGCCATTGGATCTAGTAAGAAAGGTCAAGCCAGCAAATATTCCACCTATAATCCAAAAGTACTTTTTTTGTTTCTTTTCAGCCATGGCTATTGCAAACATACTGCAATAAAAAAGGGCGAAAAAAAACATGTCACTCGAAGCCTGAATAGAATAGCTTATAAACCCCCAGGAAAGAAAAAATGCCGAGATCGTTCCAACTGCCGCTTTTTCACCAAAGGCTAATTTAACAAAATGATAGGACATTATCATAACGATGCATGACGATATCAGGGACAGGGTCATCCCAGATATTATCCAATCATTAAATATCAAGTATACTGATGATAGAACAATTGAATAAAATGGAGGATGATATTTAAGTTCTAGGGGATCTCCATTTAGAAAACGAATCGCTTCAAGAACAAATCCCCCAAGAAAGTCAGTTTCAACACCATAATTTAAAGTTTGCCTTTTAAAACACAATACTGACATCAGAATAACAAATATTGCAATTCCAATGTATATTGTTCTATCTTGATTGTTCCGATTAAAATCAATCATTTAATCACCTTGTTTAATATTTCAGATAATTCCAACTTTGACTAAAATTTAAGGCAAATACAAAGAAATCAAGGTTTCTATCTGTTCTGCGGCTCGGCCGTTGCCATAGGCGCCTTGAACCTGTTGTCCGGGGCATGCTTTCTCCACAGCATTTATAATTCGATCATAATTTGAACCCACCAACACGTTCCAACCCGATTCCACCGTTTCCAACCATTCAGTTTCATCTCTCAGCGTTACACAGGGAACTTCAAGCCAATAAGCCTCTTTCTGTACGCCACCTGAATCCGTAAGTATGACTCGAGCATTTTTTTCTAAAACCAGCATGTCAAGGTAAGAAACAGGGTCGATAAAACTCAATTTTGAACTTTTTAGAGATTGTCTGGTTCGTGGGTGCAAAGGTATAATAACCGGAAGCCCATTTTGAGATATCTGTTGAAAGGCATAAAAGATGGAATTCAGTCTTCTCGGCTCATCAGTATTCTCTGCACGATGAACAGTTGCCAAAGCATAGCTTTTATTCTTTAGATTTAATTTTTCTAATATATCAGAATGTTTCTCAGTCAACTTTATGTTATGAAGTACAGAATCATACATCACATCACCTACCAGATGTATACCTCTATTGATTCCTTCATTCCTCAGATTCTCAACCGAAGTTTGAGTAGGGCAAAAGAGCAGGTCTGATATGCGGTCCGTGAGCACCCGGTTAATTTCTTCAGGCATCCTTCTATTAAAACTGCGCAAGCCCGCCTCAATATGCGCTACTGGAACATGAAGTTTTACGGCTGCCAGTGCTCCTGCCAATGTGGAATTGGTATCACCATAAACCAGCGCCCAATCCGGTCGCTGACTCTTAAGCACCTCTTCTATTCCCAAAAGCATCTGTCCTGTTTGTTGGCCGTGAGATCCAGATCCGATACCCAGGTTGATAGCTGGCTCTGAAAGGCCTAATTCTTCAAAGAAAACCTTTGACATCTGGTGATCATAATGCTGACCTGTGTGAATCAAAAATTCACTATGCCCGCATTTAAGAAACGCCCGACTAACTGGAGCGCTCTTAATAAACTGAGGTCTGGCACCTACTATGGTAGCTATTTTCAAGGAATTTGTACCTCCATGTATTCTATTTTCTTCTCGTTTAACCCTCTGTAGATTTTTCCTCAAATCGGGCAGATTGCTGAATCACCGGCAAGCTCTATCTTTTCTGTACATTTGTCACCTAATTTGTTTGGACTAATTATCAGCCACTTTATCATATTCAGGAATGTTTTCGGCGACCATGACGCCACACCTATGAAACAATAAAAGAATTACAAAATTGAATGATATATCGGTATAGTATTACAATCAATAAATACTTTTATGTAAATTATTACATAACAATTAGAGATTAATCCACATTTTTTAGGATATTCTTTTTCCGAGCCATAGGATAACTGACCGTATTTATAAAAGATTTTAAGGTCTTATAAATTATGGCATGATTAATGCAGTTTGCCTGAAACACAATATTAGACGGCAATAGAAATGCTGCTACTCATTCATCCGGTTCTGAACAGAAACCAATCGATCCTCGTCCGCAAGACGATGGATTTAAGAGGTGTCAATTTGAAATCAACTATCATAAACAAAGGACCCCCTCACCTGCTTCTCAATGTACTGCTGAATCATTACGTCGGTGAGATTGTCCGAGTTGACTTCCAAATAACCTCTGGACAAAGGTGTATACCTTAAATTGTTTTTAGATGTAGGCTTGGCAAACTGCGAACACGAAGAAAAATAAAATGAAAAAAATCTTAATTACTGGCGTTGCAGGACTGATAGGTTCACATTTGTTAGATGAATTGCTCGAGATGAATTATCAAGTTGTTGGAATTGACAATCTTTCTTTTGGCAAGATTGAAAATATCAAGATGCATCTGGAGAATGATCGTTTCACTTTTCATAAGGTGGACATCCTGGACCTTGAAATGATGGGTGAGATATTTAATGGGGTTAATATTATTGTTCATTTGGCCTCTGTCAAAAAGGTATGTGAGTCTGCCTCATGCATGGCGACGCTCAGGGTGATTGGACAAGGCACTTATAATATATTAGAAACCGCAAAACGTTTTGGGTGTAAGGTTGTTTTAGCCTCAACATCAGATGTATACGGTATGTCTCCGAATCTTCCTTTCAACGAAAAAGGTGATTTACTTTTAGGGCCGAGCAACATCAAACGATGGGGCTATGGGGTTGCCAAATTATACAGTGAACAGATGGCATTCGCTTACTATCAAGACTATTATGTACCGATTGTCGTGTTGCGATATTTCGGAGCGTTCAGCCCACGTTCGTGTACTTGCTGGTCAGGAGGGCATATTCCAATATTTATCGATGCCATATTAGACGATCAAGAAGTTGTTATTCACGGAGATGGAAAGCAAACCCGTTCAATGTGTTATGTGGATGACTTGATCAATGGAACCATTTTGGCTATGGAAAACGAAAATGCTGTGGGTGAGGTGATAAACATTGGTAGTGACGAGGAATTGAGTGTCTTAGAAACCGCTATTTTAATCCATCAGATTGCTGATTCTGGAAAAGAATTAAAGTTAAAATTCGTTCCTATGAATAAAGTTTTTGGTGATTACAAAGAAATTTCCAGGCGCAGGCCCGATTTGTCCAAAGCAATGAATCTTTTAGGATACAACCCTGCAGTCTCATTGAAAGATGGATTAAAAAAAACGATTGCCGGATACAAAGCCCACATCCAATTATTAAAAGCTGATTTTTCCCAACTCGCGTCCACAGTTTATGAAGCAGATGTAAACTCAGAAATTGAGATACTACAGCACCTACTTAAAAGACAAGGCGTTAATTAAAAAAATGAGGTTCGATAAGAATGAATGTTTGCGTTATCGGTGGCGGCATGATGGGTCTTGCTACGGCCTATTATCTGGCAAGATCCAACGTTCAGGTAACTATTTTTGAAAAAGAAAACGAAATCGGCGGGCTGTCACGTTCGGCTGAAATGTTACCCGACCTTTTATGGGATCGATTTTACCATGTTATCCTTTCCACAGATAAAGAGCTACTTGATTTTCTCGATGAGATAGGCTTGTCACTCGAAATCCAGTTCAAAGCAACAAAAACTGGATTTTATACTGACGGCAAGCTTCATTCAATGAGTAACATTATGGAATTCCTTTGTTTCAAGCCATTGTCGATTCTCGACAGACTTAGGCTTGGAGCGGGTATTTTTTTTGCCTCTCGAATAAGTACTGGAAGTGGCCTGGAAAATATGTATGCTAAAACATGGCTCATTCATGTTTTTGGCAGAAGGAATTACGAGAAGCTGTGGGATCCATTACTACGCTCCAAATTAGGATCTAGCAGCTCGAAAGCTTCGGGTTCTTTCATCTGGGCCATTATCAAAAGATATTATGGCACACGGCACAAAGGGTCAAAACAAGAATTTTTAGGTTGTGTTCGAGGTGGATATCACTCCATTCTTAAAAACATACAGGAAAAGCTTCAAGAAAAACAGGTCAAATTCTTTTTGAATAATGCGGCAGTGTCCATTTCACCGCTTTCGGACGGCAAGATAGTTGTCTTTGACAGTCAGGGGAACAAAATGCCCTTTGACAATGTGGTTGTAACTATTCCGAATCCGAGCATCATCCCTTTGCTGCCACCCCAAGCTAACACGCTAAAGGATCAATTAAGCAAAATCGATTATCTTAATCTGGTATGCGTAGTTTTGGTGATAAAAAAGTCTCTTTGTCCTTTTTATATCACGAATATAACTGACCCTGGATTTCCATTTACAGGTGTAATCGAAGCGACAAACATTGTTCCAGAAGAAATTCTTGGTGATCATGCGCTGGTTTATCTCCCCAGATGGATGCCTGCAGAAGATCCATTTATCAATTTGTCCGATAGTGAGATTATAGATCAATTTTATAAAGGACTTCGTCGCATATTTCCTGATTTTTCACCAGAATCAGTAACAACTGTACTGGTTAACCGGGAATCCAACGTACAACCGATTCTAACAGTCGGATATAAAAACAATGTAATGCCTATGGACACATGTATTAAAGGTTTTTACGTAGTTAACACAACCATGATCTTGAACTCAACCCTGAATAACAATCAAGTAATTCGTCTGGCAAAAAAAATGACCGAAAAAATAACAGGAGATACATATCTTCATAACATCGGAATTGATCAATGAAAGGTCTAAGGTGTAATGCGTGATCCAAAAAGATGATATTAGGTATGAGGAGAAAGATCTTGATAGAAAAAAATAAGGGTATGCCGCTGGCCAGCTTATCCCTCGATTTGGACAACCAATGGTCATACATGAAAACCCACGGGAATTTGGGGTGGGATAGCTATCCTTCTTATCTAAATACCTTCATCCCTCTGGTATTGGATTTACTTGACCAATTAAACCTTAAAATAACCTTCTTTATTGTTGGACAAGATGCTGCTTTAAAGGAAAATGAGGACGCTCTCAAACTTATTACAGAAAGGGGCCATGAGGTAGGGAATCACTCTTTTTACCACGAACCGTGGCTTCACCTTTCCTCAAAAGATAGGATTAAAAGGGAAATTTTAGAGGCAGAAGACCATATTTATAGGGTAACCGGTCAAAAACCTAAGGGATTTCGTGGCCCAGGTTTTAGCTGGAGTCCAGACCTTTTGGAAGTTCTTTTTGAGAACGGTTATATGTACGATACATCGATCTTGCCGACATATCTGAGTCCCGTAGCCAGAATGTATTATTTCTGGAATACAAATCTTACAAAAGAGAAAAAGGATCAGAGAAAGAGACTTTTTGGCAATTTCAAGGATGGCTTGAAACCGGTTAAACCTTATATATGGCATATTTCAACTGAAATGCGTTTATTAGAAATTCCTGTGACAACAATTCCCATTATCAAATCTCCTTTTCACCTTAGCTATTTGCTTTATCTGAGCCGGTTTTCCGATTCGTTGATGATATTTTATCTAAAACTCGCTATCTATCTCTGTAAACTATTTGATATTACGCCTACCTATCTTTTGCATCCACTCGATTTAATTGGGGGGAATAAGCTTAAAGAATTATCATTTTTCCCAGCGATGGATTTAGACTTTAAACGAAAGACCGATGTTTTTAATAAGGTTATTAATCAATTAACCAAACATTTTCATTTTGTTAACATGTCGACACACGCCAAACTTTTGCTTGCAAACGGCAATCTCAAAAATGTGAAGTGAATTAACACGTTAATTGGTTTAAAACTGTACGCGTCATATATAGAGCTTTAATATTTATTAGTATTTTTTAATCGAACTTTTAAAAGGTCTTATAATGAAAGTTGTTTTCATACATCCTCCTACATCATTTGAACAAGTCTATGGAGACTGGGATTTATCTCTCGTAGATACATATTGTCCTCCATTAGGACTTCTGTATCTTGCAAGCTATATTCGTCAATTTGGTCATTCACCGTATGTAATTGATATGGCTGCTATGAATTGGTCTCTGGATAAAACCGTTAAATACGTCTTATCCTTAAATCCTGATATGGTCGGCATATCATCAAAAACAATAAATATATCCAATTCAAATGAACTTGCAAAAAAGTTAAAAAACAATGGACTAAAAGTGCCTATAATTTTAGGTGGAGCACACATTACAGCAGTTCCGATAGAGACAATGAAACGATTTAAAACCATTGATTACGGTGTAATCGGTGAAGGGGAAATCACATTGCTTGATCTTATCGAAAAGATTGAGAACGAAGATTCAGTGGCTGAGATAGAAGGAATCGTCTGGCGAAATGGTAATGGACAAATAATCTTAAATCCCAATCGTGGATATATTAAAAATCTTGACGATCTGCCTTTGCCCGCTTGGGATTTACTACCTAATTTCCCCAATGGATACAATCATTCTGTACTTGAAACTAAGCGATTGCCTGCTGCTTCGATTATGACCTCGAGAGGATGTCCTTTCAAATGCACCTTCTGTGATCATAAGATTTTTGGTTCTATGGTTAGACATCATAGTGCTGAATATTCACTTAAGATGATTCGCCATTTAAGAGAAAATTATGGAATTAGGGACCTAATGATATTAGACGACAATTTTATCCTCGATAAGAAGAAACTTTTTAAAATATGCGATACTATTATCGAGGAAAATATCGACTTGAGTTGGTATTGCATGGGCCATTCTAAATTCATGACTCATGATCGGCTTCAAAAAATAAAAGAGGCCGGTTGCTGGTTTATTGAGATAGGGATCGAAAGTGGATGCGACCGCATTTTGCGTTTATTGAAAAAGAATACAACAAAAAAAGAAATTGCTGAGGCCGTTAAAAGAGCAAAAGATATAGGTTTAAAAGTAAAAGGTAATTTCATATTTGGATTACCTTCTGAAACGAAAGAAAGTTTAACAGAAACTGTTCAATTCGCAACCGATATTGCTCTGTCACATTTTCAACAAAATTATTTAACGATTTGGCCGGGCTGTGAACTGTCGGAAAATCCTAAACGATATGGCACCTTTGAAAACGATTGGGACAAACTTGCTCATCAACGGATAACTTTTATACCGAATAATCTAACGGAAAAGGACCTGATTAGAGCCTCAAAAGACGCTTTTCGAAAATTTTATCTTAGACCAAAAATAATATTTGAGATCTTGACAGACATAAAATCCAAAAGAGCCATAAAAGGTGTCGCAATTGGTTTAATAGTCTTTTTAAAAACCATCTTTAGAAAAAATTAGTGTTTATTTTCTTCCTAATCTAAAGCCGTTCGAATTTAAAAAGACTCTATCACTAGGAGTTAGGTCATGAAGCCATACAAAATAAATGAGGGTGACTCAAATACCTTTAAAAAGCCTTTTGTGTCTATCATCACTCCGGCCTTCAACGAAGTAGACATCCTGGAAAAAAATCTATCCATAATTTGTGAGTACATGAAATCTCTAGAAACCGAATACAATTGGGAACTTATCGTTGTTAACGACGGAAGTGCTGACGAGACTGGTGATCTTGCCGAAGCCTTCGCCAGCACAAAAGATAATGTATTTATATTGCACCATATGTTTAATTTTAGGCTCGGCCAAGCCCTTCGATATGCCTTTAAGAAATGTCAAGGCGATTATGTTGTGGTGATGGATGTGGATCTCAGCTACTCGCCCGACCATATCAAAAGAATGTTGGATTCAATCATAGAGACAAGGGCTAAAATAGTCATTGCCTCACCCTATATGAAAGGCGGTAAGGTTTCAAACGTTCCGTGGCTTAGAAGGAAGTTAAGCATATGGGCAAATAGATACCTTTCTTTTATCGCAGCTCGTGATAGGTTCTCAGACAAGCTTACAACTTTGACCGGCATGGTTAGAGCCTATGACAAACAATTTCTTTCCGGACTGGTATTAAAAGCCATGGATGTGGATATCCATTCGGAGATAATATACAAAGCCATGATTTTACGTGCCCGAATCGTAGAGATCCCTGCCCATCTTGATTGGAATTTTACTATTGATAAGAATGAGAAACGCATATCTAGCATGCGCATTTTAAGAAGTACTATGATGAACCTGACATCTGGATTTGCTTTAAAACCTTTCCTTTTTTTCATGATTCCGGGATTCACCCTGTTGATAATTTCAATTTATCCTTTGGCCTGGGCTGCCATGCATACGTTATCAAATTACCGGTCAATAATTCTTTCTTCTGGTTCTATAACTTTCCCTATATCTGAAGCAATTGCAACTGCTTTTTTTCAGTCCCCTCAATCTTTTATTGTCGGCGGTTTAGGCTTAATTATAGCCATTCAGTTGATTTGTTTAGGTTTTTTATCTTATCAGAGTAAGAAAAACTATGAAGAACTATTCTATCTTAATAGTGAAATATACAAAAACATATCTATACCCAATAAAGTGCCCTATCAAAATTAGAGCATTCAATTATCAATGGACAAAATAAACTAAATCTTTTTGTCTATTTTGTTTCCACTATTCAAGTATTTAAATGTCAGTTTCAGGACATCATGAATCCCTTTGGGGTTTGACAATAAACCAAGAATTTAAAAGGTTTTTTTTGTTGTATTGCAGCGGTTTACCCGTCTCATAATTCAATACAGTGCCATTTGCTTGTTCTACAATGGCTTGACCGGCAGCAGTATCCCACTCCATCGTCGGTCCCAGTCTGGGATATATATCTGCTCTGCCTTCAGCCACCAGACACAGCTTTAACGAACTGCCGGACGAAATAACCTCGACCTTCGAATGTTGCTCCCTCATAATTTCCACAAAAGCTTCAAACTCCTTCGAAGGGTGAGAACGACTGCCCACGATGACGAATGGTGAGTCGTGAGTATCTAATAACCTATCATAATAAGGTAATTTATCGGATTGCTTTAAAATTTCCTTTAACACGCTGTCTCTTTCAATTTCAGAAGCCTTGCTCTCTAAAAGTTCAAAGGCATTATCGCTTTTAAGTCTGTAAGCGCCAAAACCTTTAGATGAAAAATAGAAAACGTTATTCACCGGAGCATAAATAACCCCAAGAACCGGTCGATGTTGATATATCAAAGCGATATTAACCGTAAATTCTCCATTTCTCTTAATAAATTCCTTGGTGCCGTCCAAGGGATCAACCAGCCAGAAATATTCCCATTCGCGCCTTTGTTCAAAGGGGATGTCTTTTCCTTCTTCGCTTAGAAT
>Ga0210086_1001825_pt1 | contig 10532 bp, 8 predicted proteins | sample China_Galinas_PW_3_FD_184867 | JGI IMG/M metagenome (GOLD analysis project Ga0210086, IMG submission 184867) | Wetland microbial communities from San Francisco Bay, California, USA, that impact long-term carbon sequestration - China_Galinas_PWB_D2... | ecosystem: Environmental > Aquatic > Marine... | reverse complement strand
CGGGGCAGGTGCTGGTCTTGGGCTACGGCCTGGAGCGGATCGCGACGCGACTGCGGGCCACCGTCCTGAAGGAGGACGGGACGCCGGCCGGGCAGCCGGTGTTCGTCGTCCGGACGCCCGGAGACGGCGTCGACCCCGACCTCTTCGTCGCTGCTCTGCCATCCGGCCTCACCCCCGGCCGGTACACGGTCGAGGTCTCTCTGGCCGGTGAGGACGGGACCGTGCGCGGACGCACCGGGACCAGCTTCCGGGTCGAGGCCGCGGACACCGGGCCGTGAAGTGCCAGGAGTCTGCGCGGCGGGGCCACGTGGCCGCGCAGGCTCCCTGGCCGCCGAAGTCCAGGTGGTAGAAGACCACGATCGGCGGGATCGGCCGGAGAGGGGGACCGACAGTCGAACGCTTGCGCTACCATCGCTCAGTGCCCCGCCCGTTCGTCCCCCTGCTCGTCGTCCCCCTGCTCGTCGCCGCCGTGCTCGGCGTCGCCGGCTGCAAGGGCTCCTCGCCCGATGCCGCGCCGGTTCCCGCGGACCCCCAGGTGGCCTGGGTGCAGGCGCACGCCCTGCCGATTCGCTCGATCGATCCGACGGACGAGGACTTCTCCGACCTCGCGCCGCTCCGCCAGGTGCTCGCCGGCAGGCGGGTCGTGGTTCTCGGCGAGGCCACCCACGGCGACGGCGCCACCTCGCTCGCCAAGAGCCGGCTCATCCGCTTCCTCCACCAGGAGATGGGCTTTGACGCCATCGTCTTCGAGAGCGGGTTCTACGATTGCTGGAAGGCGTGGCAGAGGATCGAAGACGGGGCCGATCCGGAGGCGGTGTTTCGCCAGTCCGTCTTTCCGATCTGGACCCGGACCGCGCAGCTCCAGGACCTGATCGCCTACTTCGCCGCGGAGGCGCGTTCGGCGCACCCGCTGGAGCTGGCCGGGATCGACCCGCAGTTCACCGGAGCGTTGTCGCAGCAGTACCTGCTCGGCGACCTGGTCCGGCTCGCCGACGCCGTCGGCCTGTCCGGCAGGCGCCTCGAGCGGCGCATCGCCGCGCCCCTGGCCAACCTGGTCGGTGCGGGGTACGAGCTCGGTGAGCTGCCGAAGCCGGCGGAGCGCGCCGCGCTGCTCGACGAGCTGAAGACGCTGGAGGACCGGCTGCGCGGTGACGCCGGGCAGGACGTGCCGGAGCGGGGCTTCTGGCTCCGGTTGCTCGAGAGCACCCGAGCCAACGCGCTGTCGTCGTGGAACACCAGGTGGGACCAGCCGCTGCTCGAGAGCCCGGAGTACCCGGTCCGGGACCGCCTGATGGGGGAGCAGCTCGCGTGGCTGGCCAAGCATCGCTACGCCGGCCAGAAGATCGTCGTCTGGATGCACAGCGGGCACGCCGCGCGCGGCCTCTCGAGAGTGGAGGTGCCGTCGCCGGCCCACGCCCGCCTCTACCGGACGTTCAAGCCGGCCGGCGCCGTGGCCCGCGGCACCCTCGGCGGGTCGCTCTACACGGTCGCGGTCCTCGCTTATCAGGGGCGCTACCGGGCGATGCGGGGCAAGTCCGGCGAGCTTGCCCGGCCCTCCGACGGCTCGCTCGAGGACATGCTCCACCGCACCGGGTTCGCCCACGCCTTCCTCGACCTGAGCCACGAGGACCAGTTCCCGGACTGGCTGCGCACGCCGGTGGTCGCCCGCCCGATCGGGTACATGGAGATGAAGGCGCGCTGGCAGGACGTCTACGACGGCGTCCTCTTTCTCGACCGGATGGAGCCCGCGGCGAAGGCGCCCGTGGCCCCTGCGCGGTAGGCCGGCATCTGCCGGACCAGGAAGCCTCCGCGCCCGCCCGCTGGACATTTTCATTTACGCACGTTAGAATATGCCGTCCATCGCGGAATCGCGGTGGCAGTTGGGACTCATCGAAGTGTTTTTCTGTCAATGAACTGAAGGGAAATCACCTGCCATGGAATGTCGTTTCCTGCGCGCAGCGCGCACTGTACCCTGCTTCCTCACTCTCCTTGCACTCCTCATCCTCACCGGCCTGCCGGCCCACGCCGCGCCCCTGGGGAGCGCCCCGCTGGCGTCCGCTCCAGCCGCGCCGGCCGAAAGGAGCTTCGTCTTCCAGGTCCGGGACGCCTGGACCGGCATCGCTGTCCCGGGCGCGGTCGCGGAGACGCCGGGCACGGCCGACCGCGTCCACGTCAAGGCCAGCGCCGCGGGCGTGATCAAGCTCTCGACCACGCCCGAGCAGCTCACCGTCTCCGCTCCCGGCTACGCCCCGATGACCTTCCGCCCGGCGCAGACGGCCGCGGAGAAGGCCGCCCTGGCCACGGCTCCGGACGGCCGGACGGCGGTCTGGCTGAAGCCGGACCAGCGCCCGGAGGAGCTCCGGATCGACACGATCCGGGCGCGCACCGTGCCCAACACTACGCTGCTCCACGGGCACGTCGTGGACGTTGCCCGGGGCACGCCGATCGCCGGTGCGACGGTGCGGATCGCCGGCACGGAGACCTCCACCACCACCAACGACAAGGGCTACTTCTTGCTCTATGCCGAAGGCACCAAGGTCACCAAGGAAGGCGAAGTGCCGGAGCTCGCCGACCTACTGATCTCCGCCGACGGCTTCAAGACCGTGCGCCTCGCCTACATCGCCCTGCTCGAGGACGACCAGCACTACGTGGTCGACATGCACCGTGGTAGCGGCGAGACCGTCCGCGACGTCAGCCACAAGATGTTCCCCCAGGGCAAGTCGATCTTCGACCAGGGGACCGCGCAGTCGAGCGTCTCGGAGGAGATGACCCAGGCGGTCCAGAAGATCGCGCCGAGCGACGTCGCGCCGCGCGCCAGTCTGTCGGCCAAGGCGACGTTCGGCGGCCTCCAGGTGGTCAATCCGCCCGACCAGATCTACGTCAGCGGCTACGGTTACATCCCGCTCGAGGTCTACCTGGCGAAGGGCTTGTGCGGCGAGTGGATCTCGTCCTGGGGCCAGGAGTCGCTCAACGCCGGGGCCATCGCCTACCGCTCGTACGCCACCTGGTACCAGCTCAACTACGGCTACATCTGCACGACGACGTCGTGTCAGGTGTACAACAATTCGTACAACTCGAAGTGCGACCTGGCGGCGCAGAAGACCTCGGGCATCCTGCTGCAGTTGGGCGGCTCGGTCGCCCGCTCCGAGTACTCGGCCGAGAACGACAGCTACTCCTGCTCGGGCTACTCCTGCGTCAACTCGGACCTGTCCTGCGGCTACCCGTACGCCGGCTCGCCGTCGGCCAACTGGTCCTGCCTGTACGACAACCACGGCTTCACCGGTGGACCCGGTGTCTGCTGCTTCGGCCACGGCCGCGGCATGTGCCAGTGGGGGACCTACGACTGGGCCAAGCAGGGCCAGATCTGGAACTGGATGGTCAACCACTACTTCAACGACAACGGCTCGGGCTCCGGTTCCCGGACCATGTACATGACGACGCCGCTCGACATCGTCACCGCCAGCACGTCGACGTCCAGCGCCGCCCGCGGCAGCACGATCAGCTTGAGCATGACCGTGCGCAACTACGCCGACTGGGGGCACAGCAACCTGATGTTCGGCGCTTCGCTGATCGGCCCGACCAGCCACTCGGATCCGGCGCACGACACGGTGTTCACGGCGCCGGCTCGCGCGAGCTATTCCACTTCGTACAAGGACACCACGACCAGCCGGTACTTCACCATCAGCTCGAGCGCCGGCACCGGCAGCTACGACCTGCTGGTGGCGATCTGGAAGGACACCAACGGCAACAACCAGATCGACAGCTCGGACCTGGTGCTCCGGTACGGACGGTTCTACGGCGTGCTGAACGTCTACTGAGCCGTCTCTCCAGCACCTGAGGTTGCGTCCGGGCGCCGGCTCGGACGCGTTCGCCCCGGCCCGGGAGCTCCCGCGGCCGGGGCGTTCCTTTTCTGTCCGGAGGGTTCGCTTCGATGGGCTCTCGGGTATCGGTTAAGATGTCGCAAAGGCTTGACTCGAGAGAGGAGCAGAACCATGCGCAACACCCCCTGGCTGTGCTGTGTCGTCTGCTGCGCTCTGCTGGTGAGCGCCCTCCCCGCCGTGGCCGTCCCGGTCCAGGAGGACCAGGAGCAGCCGCCCCTGTCCGCCGAAGAGGCGGCGATGATGAAGGCGATGACGGAGTCGATGACCCCCGGCGCCGAGCACGCCGCGCTCGCCGAGAGGGCCGGAACCTACGACATGAAGGTCACCATGTGGGAGCCGGGCGCGGAAGAGCCGTCTTCCATCACCGGCACCGCCGAGCGCACCATGATCTTCGGCGGCAGGGTGCTCCAGGAGCACGTCACGGCCGAGGTCATGGGCATGCCGTTCGAGGGCGAGGCCCGGACCGGCTACGACAACGTCACGGCCACCTACTGGAGCACCTGGATCGACAACATGTCGACCGGTCTCAACTCGTCCACCGGCAAGAAGCTGGAGGACGGGAGCCTGGAGCTCATCGGCGAGGCACCGAACCCGATCGCGGGCGGGATGATCAAGCAGAAGAGTGTCCTCCGACGCCGCGAGGACGGCTCGGAGCTCGACACGATGTACGAGCAGCGCGACGGCGAGTGGGTCAAGACGATGGAGATCGTCTACACGCCGAAGTAGGGCGCCGGCCGTCTCTCGGCGCGGCCGGGCTCAGCGCCCGGCCGCGTTGAGGCTCCAGTCGTAGTCGAAGAACTCGAGCGGTACGTCGCCGCCGTGCTGGTCGATGAACGCCTTGACCTCCGGCCGCGTGTAGCGGGCGATGAACTGGGGGATCGTGTCCGCTCGGGGCTTCCAGCCCTGGGCGGTGAAGTCGCCGCCGTACCAGTCGAAGTACTTGGACACCCGGAGCTTGTCGCCGTCGATCTGAACGTTCTTGGGCGAGGAGAGGAACGAGCGCGCCCGCCGGTCGAGCTGATCGTCGAGATCCTTGCCGGTGAACGCCCAGGGCGGCAGCGGGGCGCAGGAGCGCGACGCACAGTTGACCGCGAAGTGGATCCGCGGGTCCTTCCAGAACGGGCGGAGCAGGTGGTGCTCGATGGTGTCCAGCGTGAGCTCCTGGCCGCCGACCGTGTGGGTCGCCTTCGACCAGACACCGTCGATGTCGCGGATCGAGTCGACCGGCCAGTGGTCGAGGATCGAGCGGACGGTGAGCGCGTTGTAGGCGTTCATCAGGAGCGCCTCGAGCTCAGGCGGGGCGAGCGCGGCGAGGTTCGCATGGGCGACGCGGTCCAGGTAGCCGTCGAGCTCGGCCCGGTGGTCCATCATGTAGCTGTAATCGACCAGCCCGTCCTTCGTGCCGTTGGCGAGCAGTTGATCCCAGGCGGAGTGGTCGAAAGTCGCCGTGCCGGAGTCGAAGGACGCCTGGACCTGGTCGGCGATCGGCCCTTGGGCCGGTGTGCTCCGCGGGGCGAAGCACGACGCGGCGGAAAAGACGAGCCAGAAGGCGACGAGCGGCAGGCGGCGGGTGGCGTGGGAGTTGAACGGTCTCATGGTGGTGGTCTCCTTCCTGTCGTCCACCTTATCCGGTGCCGGCACTGGAATGGTTCATCCCGCTGGTAAGCTGCCCGCCATGGAGCGCATCTGTGTCTTCTGCGGCTCGAGCGACGGCGAGCGCCCGGAGTACCTCGCGCTGGCGCGGGAGATGGGGGCGACCCTCGCCGAGCGCGGCCTCGAGACCGTCTACGGCGGCGGCAACGTGGGGCTGATGGGTGCCCTGGCCGACGCCGCGCTCGCCGCCGGCGGGCGGGTGATCGGCGTCATCCCCGACGGCCTGCTCGCCCGCGAGCGCGGGCACAACGGCGTGAGCGCGCTCGAGATCGTCGGCTCCATGCACGAGCGCAAGGCCCGCATGGCTTCCCTGTCCGACGGTTTCATCGCCCTCCCCGGCGGGCTCGGGACGCTCGAAGAGCTGGCCGAGGCCCTGACCTGGTCCCAGCTCGGTCTCCACCGCAAACCGTGCGGCGTGATCAACCTGGGCGGCTACTTCGATCCGCTGATCGCCTTCCTCGACCGCGCGGTCGAGGAGGGATTCATGCGCCCCGAGAGCCGGCGCATGCTGCTGGTAGCCGACCGTCCCGCGGCCCTCCTCGACGCCTTCGAGGCCTACGAGGCGCCGGTCGTGCGCCGCTGGCTCGATCCCGACGAGGCCTGACGCCCCGCCCGGCCCCCACCCGTTCGGGTGGACCCCTCCCAACCCTTTCGCGATCGGTTCCACCACCCCTGGGGGGGATCACTATCCATCCGATCAACTATATGGTCATATCGCTATAAGAGTTCACGTTGGGGGCCAGGCGAGCTCCCCCTCCATGTTCGATCTCGGATCCCAAGGAGACGATCTCGATGAACCAGCGTCCACGACCCTTCCGATGTTTCCTGTCAGCTCTGATCCTGGTCGTCCTCTGCTCTTCGCCGGGCGCCGCGGCAGCCCGATCGACCGCCGACGACGGGACGGCGGGCACGGTCGACCGCGGCACGGACCGCTCCATCCTCCTGACCCGGGACCATCACCACCACGAAGAGGACGGGGAAGAGCACGAGAGGCCGACGCGTCCCCGCCCGGAGGATCCGCCTCCCCCCGGGGACGGCAACCCGCACGAACCGGGGGGAGGCTCCGGTGATGGTGCGGCCGCCCACGCCAATCTGACCTGGAAGGGGAACGGAACCTGCCTGGAGTGCCACGAGACCGAGGCGCAGGAGATGCACGGCTCGGTCCACTACCAGTGGGAGGGGGACGCCCTCTTCATGGCCGACGGTCCCGCCCGCCAGGGCAAGAACGCCGGCGCCGTCAACAGCTACTGCATCAACATCACCGGCAACTGGAACGGCTGCAGCACCTGCCACGTCGGCCGGGGCGCCCTGCCGACCCCGGACACGACCCGGGCACAGCTCGAGAACGTCGACTGCCTCGTCTGCCACCAGAAGGAGTACAAGCGGGTCAAGAAGAACGGCGTCTTCGTGCCGGACACGGCGAACATGTCGATCACCATGGACGAGGCCGTGCGGACCGTCCACGAGCCGAACCGGGCGACCTGCGTCCAGTGCCACGCCAAGGGTGGTGGCGGCGACAACTTCAAGCGCGGCGACCTCGCCCTGGCTCACGCCAACACCGCCGACGAGAGCTTCGACGTCCACATGGCGACGACCGGCGCCAACCTGGTTTGCCAGGACTGCCACGCCACCGACAGCCACCGGATGGCCGGTCGCGGCTCCGACCTCCGGGTGACGGAGAACCTGGCCGAGATCGGCTGCTCGACGGCGGAGTGCCACACGTCGATGGCCTCGGGCGGCCACGAGTCGCGGACGATCGATCGCCACGTGGCGCGCGTCGCCTGCCAGACCTGCCACATCCCGCTCTACGCGCGGAACGCCGCCGACACCCCGGCGACCGAGGCGACCGAGGTCTACCGCACCTGGCTCGAAGGGCACCAGACCGCGTCCGGCGCGATCCACCCGGCGAACCTGATGGCCAACGACCTGACGCCGGCCTACCGGTTCTGGAACGGCACCAGCGACGCCTACAACCTGGGCGATCCGGCGGTCATCGATCCGGCCACCGGCCGCTACCCGACGTCGCGGCCCGTGGGTGGGATCAACGACCGCGACAGCAAGCTCTTCCCGTTCAAGTACAAGACCGCGGAGCAGCCGCTGGCGACCGACCTGGGTCTGCTGATCGCCGTCGACACGAGCGTTTTCTTCGCCACCGGCGACGCGGTCGCGGCCACCGAGCAGGGACTGGTGAACATGGGCTACAGCGGTGCCGAGCGGTACTCCTGGGTCGAGACCGACACGTTCCAGTTGCTGACCCACGAGGTGGCGCCGAGCGACGACGCCCTCTCCTGCGGGGAGTGCCACGGCTCGACCGCGCGCATGAACCTGCCGAAGCTCGGTTACCGGTTGAAGGGGCCGAAGTCGACGGTCTGCACCCAGTGCCACGGGCGGGAGGACGAGGAGGAAGAGGGCTCCGGCTACCGCTGGATCCACGACAAGCACGTCCGCTCGAAGCACTTCGACTGCTCCTGGTGCCACAACTTCTCGCGCCCGGAGCAAGGCTTGCGGATGCCCTGACGTTCTGCGGGGCGCACATCGATCGGGCCGGTCGTCGTCGAGACGGCCGGCCCGATGTCGTTCAGTCGAGGACGAGCACCGCCGCGCCCTCGAGACGTCCTTCCCGCAGGTCGTCGAGGGCCCGGTTCGCCTCCTCGAGCGGGTAGGGCACCGTGGTGGTGGTGACCGGTACCTGCGGCGCGATCTCCAAGAGCTCCCGGGCGTCTCTGCGGGTCAGGTTGGCGACCGAGCGGATCACCCGCTCCTCCCACAGATCCCGGTAGGGGAACGAAGGGATGTCGCTCATGTGAATGCCGCCGGAGACCACCACGCCGCCCTTGCGCACGTCGCGGAGCGCCTTGGGCACGAGGGAGCCGACCGGGGCGAAGATCAGCGCGGCGTCGAGCGGTTCCGGCGGCGCCTCGTCCGAGCCCCCGGCCCAGCTCGCGCCGTGGGCGTAGGCGAACTCCTGGCTCGCGGTGTCGCCGGGGCGGGTGAAGGCGTAGACGGCGCGCTCCTGGTGAACGATCACCTGGGCGACGAGATGGGCGGCGGCGCCGAAACCGTAGAGGCCGATCGCGCGGGCGTTGCCGCCGGCCGCCTCGGCGGTTTCGGTCGCCATGCGGAGCGTCCGGTAGCCGATCAGGCCGGCACAGAGCAGCGGCGCCGCGGCCACGTCCTCATAGCTCGGGGGCAAGGGAAAGGCGAAGCGGTGGTCGGCGACCGTGTACTCGGCGTAGCCGCCGTCCAGGTGGTAGCCGGTGAAGCGGGCGCGGTCGCACAGGTTCTCCCGGCCGCTCATGCAGTACGCGCACTCCATGCAGGTGCTGCCGAGCCACGGCACGCCGACCCGGTCACCGGGCTGGAAGCCGCTCACCCGTTCCCCGACCGCCTCGACCCGGCCGACGATCTCGTGACCCAGGATGAGCGGCAGCTTCGGGTCCGGCAAGTCGCCGTCGACGACGTGGAGGTCCGTGCGGCAGACGGCGCAGGCGGCGACCCGGAGGAGCACCTGGTCCGGCCCGGGCTCCGGGACCGGCACCTCCTCGAGCACCAGCGGCTCCCCCTGCTCGTGCAACCTCATCGCGCGCATCGTGCCTCGATCGCTCATGGTCATCTCCTGGTCCCCATTCTGGAATGCAACATCGCTTCCGCCAAGGGACGCCGCGTCTTCCACAGGATCTCCCCCTCCGGGGGGAAAGGGACGCCCCCTCCCGCTTCTTTGCTTTTTCAGCGGGGGGCGTTTGCGGCGCTTTGGAGCGTCGACGAACGGTGCGGATGTGGAGCGGTGCGGGAGGCCCCGGTGGAGGGCTTGAGGCCCGCGCCACTGGTGCGTTCGCGTGCCCGGACCGGTCCACGCGCGAGGCCGAACCGAGCCGCGCGCACAGCGCCGAACCATCCAGCTCGCGCGGTGTCCCGGAGCCGGGGCCTCCCGCGCCGCTCCCGACCCCGCCTCGCACCCCCACCCCACCCCGATCGGGTAGGGCCGACGCCCTCCGTCGGCGCGTTGCGCCCGGTCCGCGCCTGTGGCAAACCTGCACTAGCGAAGCTTCGACCCCACACTCCCGGAGGTGCTCCATGAACGACGGTATCCGCACAATTCTCTGCTCGGTCGACCTCACGCCCGTCTCGCGCCGCGAGGTGGCTCTCGCGGCCGAGCTATCCCGCGCCTTCGGCGCCGGCCTGGTCATCCATCACAACCTTCCCGCCGCTGGCTTCGGCATGGCCAAGTCCTGGGAGTGGAAGCAGAACCACCCGGGGGCCGGCGCTCCCCGTCCGGCCGAAGAGCGGATGAAGGAGCTGGCCGCGACAGTGCCAGCCGACATCACGTTCCAGACCCTGATCACCAGCGGTCCCCTGGCGCTCGGCATCGCTGGACTGGCCGAGGAGCTCCCCGCCGACCTGCTGGTGCTCGGCTGCCACGGCATGAGCACCGAAGAGCATTCTTCGCTGACCGAGAACCTCATGCAGTGGTGTGGCTGCCCGATCCTGGCCATGCACGAAGGGGAGGACCGCGAGTGGTCACTCCACCTGAACGACCGCAGCCAGCCGCTCCGGTTCCTGGTGCCGACCGATTTCTCGCCGGCATCAGAGGAGGCGGTGCGCTGGGGCTTCTGGTTGGCGGAGAAGCTCGGGGCGGAGGTCCATCTGCTCCACGTGCTGGGCGTGGCGGCGCCGTCGATCCGGCCGATCGAGCCGGTGGCGCCGGTCAGCTCCGCGCCGTACTACCGCGAGGCGGTGCGGGCGGAGGCGCGGGAGCGCATGGAGGGCCTGGTACCCGAGACGATTAGCGACCGGGTGACGTTGCACATCGAGCCGGGCCGGACGGAGGACGTGATCGTCCAGAGCGCGGAGGAGCTGCGGCCGGACCTGATCGTCATGGGCGAGCACGCCCGGGACATCCTGCACCGGTTCTTCACCCACGACAACGCCCAGGGGGTCCTCCACCGGGCCTGCTGCCCAATCTGGTTCGCCCCGCCGCCGATGGTCGCCGCGTAGGTG
>Ga0210086_1001823_pt1 | contig 10536 bp, 11 predicted proteins | sample China_Galinas_PW_3_FD_184867 | JGI IMG/M metagenome (GOLD analysis project Ga0210086, IMG submission 184867) | Wetland microbial communities from San Francisco Bay, California, USA, that impact long-term carbon sequestration - China_Galinas_PWB_D2... | ecosystem: Environmental > Aquatic > Marine... | reverse complement strand
GCCACGGCAAGGCTCGGCAGCAACATGCCGGCGCCGACGATCAGCGCGGCGCCGGCCTTTGCGAGCTGGCGCGTAACCCGATCCATAGTGATCCTCCTGCGACTGGGAAAGGTATTTCTACCATCCGTCCAGGAGGTGGGGTGCACCCCGTGACGGCGCAATTTCGCCCCGATTAATTCGCGGTAACTCGCGGCCATTTGCGGCGCACCGGGGTGCGGCGCCGGGCGGCGGCGCCGCAAGGTCGATCGGATGTTCGACGAGTTCTGGCGCGATTTCCAGTTGCCGCGATGGACCGACGGCGACCCCCCGGTCGCTATCAGGGTCGCCGTCTCCGAGGACGACGAGGAGATCCCGGTGACGGTCGAGTTGCCGGCCTTGTCCGTGTCCGGGCGGCCGGGCCGTCCGCATGCCCCTGGACAGCGAATTGCAACAAAGCGAATATAAGCGCAACCAGCGCGCGCGGCGCCGCAATAACCGGCCACATGGCTGCAGCTTCGGATTCCAGGCAAAAGCCGCAGAAAATAGGGACATAATGCCGGCGCACGCGAACCGACTGTCCCGTTGCGGCGGAGTAGCCAGGATCGAGGGCGGAGGCCCGGGCGGAGCTGCCGACGATTAACGGAGGGGTGGCATGACAAAGGTGCGCCAGCTGATCAGCGACAAGGGGAGCAAAGTTCTTTCCATCGGGCCCGAGGATTCGGTGCTCGACGCCATCAGGATGATGGCGGACCACGACGTCGGCTCCCTCGTGGTGCTGGATAACGGAAAGCTTGCCGGCATTTTTACCGAGCGGCATTATGCGCGGAAGGTCATATTGAAAGGCCGGTCGTCGCCGAGCACGCCGGTTCGCGACGTGATGGAATCCGAGGTCGTCTGCGTCGGGCCCAACTATACGGTGGAGGAGTGCATGGCGCTGATGACTGCGGACCGCATTCGTCACCTGCCCGTTCTCGAGAACGAACGCCTCGTGGGGATCATTTCGATCGGCGATCTCGTCAAGAGCATCATCGCGGACCAGAAGTTCCACATTGAACAGCTCGAGAATTTGATCCGCGGCTAGCGTGGCAGCGTCGAGCGCCTCGGCGAAACGGTTTTCGGGATTTCATTCTTTGATGGTCGATTTGGCAATTTTCGCATCGAGACGCCCCGAATCAGCTGTCCGCTGCGGGGAACCTGAAAACCGGTTGTAAGGAGGCAAGGCATGTCACTCAGGATCAATGACGAAGTTCCGAACTTTACGGCGGAGACGAGCGAAGGCCCGATCAAGTTCCACGACTGGATCGGCGACGGTTGGGCCATCCTGTTCTCGCATCCCAAGGACTTCACGCCGGTCTGCACGACAGAGCTGGGCTACATGGCCGGTCTGAAGTCGGAGTTCGACAAGCGGAACTGCAAGATCATCGGGCTCAGCGTCGACCCGGTCGACAGTCACAAGAAATGGGCCAAGGACATCGAGGAGACGCAGGGCCACGCCGTCAACTATCCGCTGATCGGCGACCCGGAGCTGAAGGTGGCGAAGCTCTTCGACATGCTGCCGGCCGGGGCCGGCGACACCTCGGAGGGGCGCACCCCGGCGGACAACGCGACGGTGCGTTCGGTCTTCCTCATCGGTCCGGACAAGAAGGTCAAGATGATGATGACCTATCCCATGAGCACCGGGCGCAACTTCGACGAGGTGCTGCGCACGCTGGATTCCTGCCAGCTCACCGCCAAGCACAAGGTCGCGACGCCGGTCAACTGGAAGCAGGGCGACGACGTGATCATCGTGCCGACGGTGTCCGACGAGGAAGCCAAGCAGAAATACCCGGGCGGATGGAAGGCCCCCAAGCCGTACCTGCGAATCGTGCCGCAGCCAAAATAGCCGGCCGCCGGGCGCCTGCGCCCGGCCCGCGCTCGGTCTTTCATGTCCGGCAGGCCCCGCTTCGGCGGGGCCTTTCCTTATGCGATGCGGCCCCGTGCGGTTCTCGGGACGGGTTCAACCCGACGTGGGAAGGCTCTGACCCGGGCGAATCCAGCCGGCCTTGCGGGCGTCTTCGTCGCTGCAGAACCGGCGGTCCCCCTTGGACGGGTCGACCGCCACGCTGTCGTAATTCTTGTCGGTCGGGACGTAATAGTCGTGCTGGCCGCCCGGCGACACGACCGCCTTGATCGGACAGGGGCCGGCCTCCGGCGCGGGCCCTCCCGGAAGGCGCTCGCCGGCCCGCCAGTCGGCCGGGGGCACGAAGTCGCTGTGCCACAGCCCGAGCTGCGCGTCGCGCGCGGCGTGTTCCGCTTCGAGATAATGCGCCCCGGCGGCCGCCGTCGCCACGACGTAACCGCTGCTGAGCAGCACGTGGGCGACGTCGACATGGCCGACCGTGCAGACCATGGTGTCGTCGCTCGGCCCGCTGTCCGGCGGCGCGCAGTGCAGCGCGCTCGCTTCCAGGCCGATCAGCTTGTTGAGATCAAAGGCCGCGTCCAGGCCGCAATGGAACCAGGTCTGGTCGTGCCGGCACATTTGCCCGAGCTCCGGCGCGTCGATGCCATAGAGCTGGACGATCTTGCCGTCGACCTGAATGGTGTCGCCGTCGATGACCGAGACCGGCGGATCGCCGGTGCTGGCAAGCCCTGCCGGCATCCATCCGACGCGCACCACTAGGCCCGCGGCAGCGATGACGAGCATCACGAGGCCCACGAGACCGAGGCCGGCAAGAGACTTCGCGAATCGACCCAGCCTCACGCCCGCTGCCTCATGCCCGCTGCCTCATGCCCGCTGCCCTTTCGATCGTCCCATGTGCCGTCTCGCCAAGCTTCAGACCGCCGCAAGCTGCGCGAAGAATGTGGCGGCAATCGGCCCGCTCTTCCGCGTCGACTCGGACTTGGCCGACGTCTCGTCGCGGGTGCCGGGCTCCAAGCCCTTGCCGCCCGTGCTCCCGGCCGCACCGAACTGCAGGATCACGCGCAGCCCGGGCTCGTTGTCCTCCAGGCGGAGGCCGGCCTCGTGCAGGCGCGCGACCGCCGCCACGAGGCTCAGGCCGAGTCCGCTGCCGGGCGTCGCGCGGCTCTCGTCGAGGCGCGCGAAGCGTGCCAGCACCTTGTCGCGCGAACCTTCCGGAATTCCGGGGCCGCTGTCGGCAATCTCGAGCACCGGCCCGGCCTCGCCCTGGTGGCCGTAGAGGCCGATTTGACCGCCGTCCGGCGTGTATTTGATCGCGTTCTCCAGGAGGTTCGAGAGCGCCTGCGAGACGAGGTGCCGGTTGCCGCGGATTTCGAGGCCGGAGGCGATCTCGCTGTCGAAACGAAGACCCCGGTCCTCCGCTAATGGCTCGTAGAGGTCCTTCGCGTCGCTCGCGACCTGGGCCAGATCGATCGTCTCGAACTGTTCCCGCGGCGCGCCCGATTCGGCCAACGCGATGTCCAGCAGGGCATTGAAGGTGCCCAGGATGGCGTCCGCCTCGTCGATCGTGTCCTGCATCGCCTCGCGGCACGTCGCGACGTCGGGCTGGCCCAGCAGCGTCATCTCCATGCGGCTGCGCACGCGGTTGATCGGGCTGCGCAGGTCGTGCGCGATGTTGTCGGTGACCTGCCGGATGCCCTGCATCAGCTCGTGAATGCGATCCAGCATGAGGTTGAGGTTGGTCGACAGCTGGTCGAATTCGTCGTCGGACCCGGTGACCGGCATGCGCTCGCGCATGTCGCCGCGGATGATCGCTCGGGTGCTGCGGTTGATCGCGTCGAGGCGCCGCAGCAGGTCTCGGCTCATCAATACGCCGCCGACCAGGCCGAGAAAGATCGCCACGCCGAGCGCGCCGAGCAGCGCCTCGGCCATCACCGCCTGGAATTGCCCGCGCTCGGTCATGTCGCGACCGATCAGGAGATGGAATCCGCCGGGCAGGTCGAAGATCCGGGCGCGCGCCACCTGCGGGGCGCCCGCACCCTGCTCTTCGCTGCGCACCAGGAAGTCGATCCAGGCGGAGCCGTTCCGCGCGACCGGGGAATCCGGCCAGTGCTGGAGGTTGCCGGCCAGCGGGTGGAACTTCTGGTCGGCCAGCAGATAGAGCCCGCGCTTGCCGCTGGCCCCGGCGCTGCGCTGCCGGATGATCTGCAGCAGGCCGGTCAGGCCCTCGTCGCGGTAGTGTTCCGTGAGGCCGAGGATCTCCGCCTGGATCGTCTCGTCCGTCTGGCGAACGATGACCTGCTCGGTGGTGTAGTAGACGAAGGCCAGGACGCCGGAAACCGAGACGCAAAAAAGCGCCATGTAGGCGATGGCGTACCGGAAGGTCGAACTACGGAAAAGTCTAGCCGGATGCACGTAGGCAATACCCCGCGCCGCGCACGGTGTGCAGGAGGGGCTGATCGTAATCCTTATCGATCTTCTGGCGCAAACGGCTGATATGAACGTCGATCACGTTGGTCTGCGGATCGAAATGGTAGTCCCACACGGCCTCGAGCAGCATGGTCCGCGTGACCACGTGACCCTGATGGCGCATGAGATACTGGAGGATCTGGAACTCGCGCGGCTGCAGCTCGATGCGCCGCCCGCCCCGCGAAACCACACGGGCCAAGAGGTCCATTTCCAGGTTGTCGACACGCAGCTTGGTGTCCGCCGGCGCGACGTTGCCACGGCGCAGCAGGGCCTCGAGCCGGGCGAGCATCTCGGAAAAGGCATAGGGCTTGGTCAGGTAGTCGTCGCCGCCGGCGCGCAATCCCTTGACCCGGTCGTCGACCTGACCCATGGCGCTGAGTATCAGGACTGGCGTCCTGTTCCCCTTGTCCCGCAGCGACTTGATGATTTCCAGCCCGTCGACGCCCGGAAGCATGCGGTCGACCACCATGGCGTCGTAGCGCTCGCTCCCGGCCAGGAACAGGCCTTCGGCGCCGTCCGGCGCATGGTCGACGGCATAACCCGATTCCTTGAGGCCCTTCATCAAATAGGCCGCGGCCTGCCGGTCGTCCTCGATGACTAGTATTCGCATGTGCTTTTCGGCTTCTATTCCTCGCGAATATGTGGAGCCCGGCGGCCCTTGACAAGGCTCGGGGCCGACCTTGGACGCCGACCACGACGCGGGCCCGCGCGCTTCGGCACGGCCTTTATGCCCGACAAGGCGCGCGCAAAACCACCCAAACCCGCCAGCTTTCCGGTGATTCATGCCCTCGTAATGTTCTCGTAAGCTGGCAGCCTCTAGGGTGGTCGGGTCGCTCACCGGCCGGCCGTCTGCTCGGCACTGGATGCCCCCCGACGGAAGGTCGGTGCGGTCCGGCGATGCCAACTGAAGCCTGGCTGATCTGAAGCCTGACTGATCGCCCTGCATCCGCAGGGCGATCTTTTTCTTGGCGGTTCGCTGTCGACGTCCCGGGCGCCCCGATGCCGCACGCCGCTCGCGAGTCGCCGAGCCGCCCCCCGGTCAACATTACGCCTTTGTAACTAACAGGCCCGGCTCCCCGGTCCTAGAGTGGGCTTCGAAGCTCGCGAGAAAGCTTCGTACACGCATAACCCCGGAGGCAACATTGGTACGCGAGGCATATCGGAAAGTGACCCTGGCGGTCCTGGGCGGAACCGGTTCGGCCGTCGGCCTTATGGTCGTCCTGTGGATTGCCGGCGTCATTCACACCGTCCCGATGCAGTGAGCCCAGGCCGGCCCGTCGCCGGCACAAAGCCCATCACGGGGCGTCGTTCCCTTTCCGCGCCCGCTTGTTGCGATGCGCTCGGGCCGGAAGGACAGTCCTTGTCGCGTTCAACGGATCGCGCGCCCGGTCGGTCGAGACTTGTTGCGGGCGACCCATCGGGGCAAGCCGGAGACAAGTCCCTGCGACGGTTAAACAGCGTGAATCGCTTGGATAATTCGCGCATTACACAGAATTCATCAACCGTTCAGGCAGCAGCAATGGCGGCATCCCTATCTCAAGCTCAACGGTCATAAGGCCGGTCAGCTTTTTTTCAGGAGATTCGAGATGCAGCTTTTACCATCGGCTACCCACCGCTCGCGGCCGAATCGAACCGGCAACGGTTTGGCACGACTCGGCGCGGGCCTGCTGGCGGGCTCAATGCTGGTCTGGTCGAGCGTGGCATTCGCCGCGCTGCCGCCCGAGAGCTTTGCCAAGCTGACCAAGAAGGTCGAACCCGCCGTCGTCTTCATCACCTCGAAGATCACGGAGAGCAACGGCGGAGGGCAACAGGGAGTGCCCTTCCAGTTCCCGCCCGGATCGCCCTTCGAAAAGTTCTTCAAGCAGTTCGGCGGCCAGCTCGGCCAGGGGCAGCAGCAGGCGCCGCAGCCCGTCATCGGCGTCGGGTCGGGCTTCATCATCGATCCCGCCGGCTACATCGTGACGAACAATCACGTCATCGATCACTCCTCGGATATCGAGGTCAAGCTGACCGACGGAAGTCAGTACCCGGCGAAGGTCATCGGGATCGATCCCAAGACGGACCTCGGCCTGCTTAAGATCGACGCCGGCAAGCCGCTGCCTTACGTCAGCTTCGGCGATTCCGACAAGATGGAGGTCGGCGACTGGGTGCTGGCCGTCGGCAATCCCTTCGGCCTTGGCGGCACGGTGACCGCCGGCATCATTTCCGCACGCAACCGCGACATCAACGCCGGTCCCTACGACGACTTCCTGCAGACCGACGCGGCGATCAACCGCGGCAATTCCGGCGGCCCGATGTTCAACCTCGACGGCCAGGTGATCGGCGTCGACACGGCGATCTTTTCGCCCAACGGCGGCTCCGTCGGCATCGGCTTCGCGATTCCCTCGAACATCGCCAAGAAGGTCGTCGCCCAGTTGCGCGAGCACGGCACGGTCGAGCGCGGCTGGCTGGGTGTCAAGATCCAGCAGGTCACGCCCGATATGGCCGAAGCGTTGAACCTGCCGAAGCCGGCAGGCGCCCTGGTCGCCGACGTCAACGCGGACAGCCCCGCCTCCCGCGCCGATCTTCGCCAGGGTGACGTCATCCTCAGCTTCAACGGCCAAAAGATCGACCAGATGCGCGATCTGCCGCGGCTCGTCGCCGACGTTCGCCCCGGCCAGAGCGTCCCGGTCGAAGTGTGGCGCAACGGTGCCAACAAGACGCTCAACGTGACGATCGCCCGCATGGAGCCGCAGACGATGGCCTCGGCCCCCGAAGCCACCGCTCCGGCCACACCGGGCAAGATGGAGTCGAACGACCTCGGCGCCACGTTGTCCAGCCTTTCCGACCAGGACCGGCAGCAACTGAACCTGCCGGAATCGACGAAGGGCGTCCTGATTACCGGGTTGCAGCCGAACGGTCAGGCCGCGGCCCAAGGACTGCGCGTCGGAGATGTCATCACCAAGGTCGACGGTGCCCAGGTGACCGAACCCTCCGCGGTGGAGGCGGATATCGCCAAGGCGAAGGAGCAGAACAAGAAGGCCGTTCTGCTGCTGGTCAACCGTCAGGGTGACGAGATCTTCGTCGGACTGAAACTTGGTACGGCCTGACGGCAAAGCCGGGCCCGAAGGTCATGCCAAGCCAGGGGAGGGACGGCCGCACCCGCCGTCCCTCCCCGCGCATGAGCGGCCGAACGACGGCCGCCTCTTGTTTGCAGAAGAAAGACTATGATGACTTGGAAAATCGCCCTGCTCGGGTTTCCTGCGGCCCTGGTCGCCCTGCCCTTCAGCCACAAGGTGGCGGGCGCACTGCTGGTCGCAGCGGTGCTGCTGCTGTTCGTCGGACTTGCATGGCACAACCCGGAACAGACACGCCGGTGAGCAACGGATCGCCCCAATCCGCCGGGACGGAGGCAGCCCCGGCAAAACGCCCGACGGGCCACCCGTTGCTGCGCCTGGCGCGCAGCGCCGGCACCTACCTTGGGCTCCTGCTCCTCGTCGGGCTCGGGCTCGCGGGCGCCGAATGGATCGCCCATGCCGCCGGCCTCAAGAGCGGCCACACGCAGTTCCTGCGCATCGCCCTGCTCGGCGTCTATGCCCTGGCCGCAATCGCCCTCATCGGCCGCCGCAAGAAGTGAGCCGATAGCATCGCCGCCTCGCGCCACGACACACCGAGGCCCGCGGGTCGCTACCCGCGCAGGTGCGGCAGGCTTTCCTCGGGTACGATGCCGTAGGGTCCGTAGGTCGCCGTGGTGATTGCGGCGAAGCGGCCGGCATGCCTCTGCTCGAGCGCGCCCCGACTCCAGAAGTTCGCACTGGCCATTTCCGCCTCGCGGAACTCGAAGCCGTCGTGCGGCTTGATGGCGATGAAGTGCGGCGCGCCGGTGACCGGGTTGCGGATCGGCTCGATATCGGCCTCGAGAACGTCCTTGACCACGAAGCGGCCCCGGCGCCCGTCGAGATCGAATTCGAAGCCGATCTCCGCGAAAATGGGATTGGGCTCCTCGGCGATCGTCGAGGCATAGATCGCGAACCCGGTGGTCGGTTCCTGCTCCTTTCCGCCCAGTATGGTGAACAGCGCGTCGACCTGCGCCTCGGTGGCGCGCTTGTCGACGATGCTCCACCAGATGCCGCCGCCCTCGTGCACCGGGCCCGGCCAGCGATAGACCCCCGCCGCGCGCAGCCCGTCGAGGCGGACCTCTTCGAAATGCCCCTCGACGATTTCCATCGCCATGACGCCCTCGCAGGGCAGGCGCGTCGGCGGCGCGTTGAACTCGCAGGGGCAGCCGTAGTCGCAGCTGCAGGTTCCGATGACCCTGGTTCGGATCTTCCAGTCCTTGTAGCCCATTCCTGTTCGTTCCTCTTCGGTGAGCCCCGAGGCCGCCGTCCGGGACGCCGCGCGCGTCGCGGTCGGCCGATGCTAACGGCACCGCCGCCGCTGTGGCGAGACCATTCGTTCGCCGCCAGCCGCGTCCGCTTGCCGGTCGGCTTCACACGCGGCGCGGGATGCCGTCGTGAAAGACGGTCAGGGAGCCGCGCTCCATCGCCTGCCACGGCTCGTGCCGTGTCAGCGGCCGGGTCGCGATCACCGTCACCACGTCGCGCGGCGTGGTCTCCTTGGCGAAGTCGACGGTGAGCTCGGTATCGATCAGGCTGGCCTCGCCGAAGGGCGCGCGCCGCGTCAGCCAGGTCAGCTCGGTGCTGCAATAGCAGTAGAGATGGTCGGCGTCGCACAGCATCATGTTGAAGGTGCCGCAGGCGTTCAGCTCGTCGCCCAAGTCGCGGATCAGACGCCGCAGCGCCGCACGTCCCTGCGGCCGTTTGGGATGGCGCTGTCGGATCCGGTCCATGATCCAGCAAAAGGCATGCTCGCTGTCGGTGGTGCCGATCGGCTCGTAGAACTTGAGCGGCCACTTCTTCACGCCCTTGAGCCGACCGTTGTGCGCGAAGGCCCAGGCGCGGCCCCAGAGCTCGCGCGTGAAGGGGTGCGTGTTCTCGAGACAGACACGGCCGTTGGTCGCCTTGCGGATGTGGCAGATGACGTTGAGGCTCTTGACCGAATGGGTCCGCACCAGGTTCGCGATCTCGGACTCGCAGCCCGGCTTGGGGTCGTGGAAGCTGCGGCAGCCGCGGCCGTCGTAGAACGCGATACCCCAGCCGTCGCGATGCGGTCCCGTGCGTCCGCCGCGTTCGATCAGCCCCGAGAAGCTGAAGCGGATGTCGGTCGGAACATTGCAGTTCATGCCGAGAAGCTCGCACATGGCCCGATTCTAGAGCCTTATCCGACCGGATTGGAGCAATTCTGTTTCTCGCCTGGCCCCGACGATCCATTGGGGCGACCCGTTGGGGAAAGGCGCGCCGGGCGATGTGGGGCATCGGCCAAGCGCCTTGCGCCGGCGGGCGACCGCCAGGCGGAAACCCCCGGACACGCCCTATTGGGGGACGGGCGCTTTTGCGCCGATCCCGGCGCGCAGCCGCTCGGCCGTATTCCCGATACGCCCGTCGCGTCTGCACTTGGTCTCCTCGCAAAATCGCCCGTCAGAATGCTTCAATCCGGTCGGATAAGGCTCTGGCGGCACGGCGGGACCTGGCAAGCGCCCTGCCCGCCTAGCTCGCGCGCACCCGGTCCAGGAAATTGCCGAACAGGCGGCGGGCGTTGCGGTTGAAGTCGTCCATGTGCCGCGCCGCGGCGCGGTCGAGCCGGCCGAGCGCGCCGGCCCCCAGGGTCGCCTCCAGCGAGGCGCCATATTCCGGCACCGCGCCCCAGTCGGCCACGGTGGTGGCGGTGATCTCGAGGTGATACTGGATGCCCCAGGCCCGCCCGTCCACGGCGAAGGCCTGCACCGGGCAGGCCGGCGACGCGGCGAGCACGGTTGCGCCGGGCGGCGCCTCGGCCACCTCGGCGCCGTGCCACTGCAGGCTCTTGGCCGTTGCCGGCAGGCCCTGGAACAGCGGGTCGTGCCGGCCCGCCTCGGTTAGTTCGATATCGAGGATGCCGACTTCGGCCTCCGCCATCTTGCCGACCCGTCCGCCGAGCGCTTCGGCCAGCAGCTGGTGGCCCAGGCAGACGCCGAGCACGGGCAGGCCGCGGTCCCGCACCGCCGCGCGGATCGCCGCCTTTTCCGGCGCCAGCCAGGGATGCGCATCCTCCTGCCAGACGTCCATGGGCCCGCCCATGACGATCAAGGCGTCGTAGCCGTCGACCGCGGGAAT
>Ga0210086_1001822_pt1 | contig 10539 bp, 2 predicted proteins | sample China_Galinas_PW_3_FD_184867 | JGI IMG/M metagenome (GOLD analysis project Ga0210086, IMG submission 184867) | Wetland microbial communities from San Francisco Bay, California, USA, that impact long-term carbon sequestration - China_Galinas_PWB_D2... | ecosystem: Environmental > Aquatic > Marine... | reverse complement strand
CGAGCCACAGCTCACCCGTCACGCGGTCGAACGAGAACCGCCACGGGTTGCGAAGCCCGTACGCCCAGATCTCCTCGTGGGTCCCGGCGCCGAGACCCACGAACGGGTTGTCGCTCGGGATTCCGTAGTTCAGGCTCCCGGTGCTGCTGTGGGGATCGATGCGCAACAGCTTGCCGAGCAGCGTCGTGCGATCCTGGCCGGCTTCGAGAGGGTCGCCGCCCGCGCCGCCATCACCGAGCGAGATGTACAGCATGCCGTCCTTGCCGAACGCGAGCATGCCGCCGTTGTGGTTGCCATACGGCTCTTCGACCTCGAGCAGGATGTGCTCGCTGCTGGCGTCGGCGACGTTGGGGTTCGTCGACACAGAGAAGCGCGAGATCACGTCACGCCGCGGGCCGTAAGCCGTGTAACAGACGTAGAAGTAGCCGTTGGTGCCGTAGGCGGGATCGAACGTGAGCCCGAGCAGCCCTTCCTCCGCGTCATGAGGGTTGGCGACGCGTCCGGTGATGTCGAGGAACACGCTCGCCGTCGTCGCGCTCGCCGTGTTCGGGAACACGCGGATCCGTCCGTCCTGCTCGGTCACGAACAGTCGGTTGCTCCCATCGCCCGAATGAGTCAGAAACGTAGGATGGTCGAACGCGAGGTTCGGAAACGCGAGGACCGGGTTCATCGGCGTCGGGCTCGGACCCGTGTCCGGGAAGTTGGTCACGGCCCAGGTGCCGCCGAACGTCGGGAAACCGCTGAGCTGCGCATTATCGCTGCAAGACGCTGCGAGCAGAGCCAGTGCGGCGAGCGTCGAGTGTGCTCGTGCCATTTGGACACCTCCCCTCAGCCGGACCTCTTCGACACCGGGAGAGGGCTGCTTTAGAACCAGACCGTCTTGATGTGAGCGGAATCCCCGAGCCGTGGCCAGGGCTCCGTGCGACCGCTGGCGCAGGTGGAGCCAGACCAAGCCACGGACGTGGATTTCGCTGGCGCGGGTGGCGTGAGGGACGACTCGGTCGGGCTAGCGGCGTGCGGACCGACTCGCCTTTGCCTTGGCTTCCTCGGCGCGCTTCTTGTCCTGCTCGATCAACGTCTTCTCGGCGGCCGCTGCCTCGGCTCGCACCTTGCGCCAGTGCTCGGCACGGTCCTTCTTCCCGGCGGCATCGGCCGCCGCGATCAGCTGCTTCGTGAGCTCGGGGTGGAGCGTCCACTTCGCGCACGCCTCGCCGAGCGCGAGGGCCGCGTTCGGGTCGGACTTGGCGACGGCGGCGACGACGCCGGGGACGCGCTCGACGTGGAGGCGGCCCGCGTCGAACAGCGCGCGCTCGATCCGGTCTGCGGTGTCGGACTGTCCGATCAGGCGGGCAACGTCGGCGATCCACAGCTGTTGGTTGGCGTCGTCGCCTGCGAGCTTCTCCAGCTCGGACAGGTTGGCGACAGCGAGCTCGGTCCGGCCGTGCTCGTGCAGGCGCAGGTCGATGACCGCCTCGATCTGCAGCGCCGTGCTGTCGTTGATGCGGCCGGCCTCCTGCCACTCGCTGACCTTGGCCTGCGCCGCTTCGAGCCACGTGGCCGGGTCAACGAACCCGGGCATGTCCTTCGGGAACTGCATCGCGATCTCGTAGGTCGACAGGTAGCCGGGGCTCTCGAACGAGCTGCGATACCACGGGTATCGCGTGTGCTCGGGCGGTGTCAGCTTGCACAACGCGATCTCGAGGCACGCGATCGCGTCTTCGATCTCGCCGACGCGTGCGTGCATCAGCGCCGCGAGCTTGGCCGCTGAACGGTACGGCAGCATGTCGAGCTCGCGCGTCTGTGCGAGCGCGCGGCGGCTCTTCTCGACGGCTTGCTTCGGGTCGAGCAGGTCGTTCCAGGTCTCGAGGACCAGGCGCAGGTAGGGATCGCGGTTGTACTCGCCGGGATCGCTGAACGTCAGCACGTCCTCGACGGCCTTGATCCGGGCTTCCCCCTTCAGGTTCTCGAGCACTTCGTTGAGCAGGTCGTTCGCGCCGTAGTAGTACCCGAAGCGGCTCCGTCCGAGCAGGGTGCACCAGCGATACAGGGTCGCGGCCTTGTCGCTGTGGCCGGACTCCGCGTAGATGCGCGCGACCCGGCGGAGCTGCTGTTGGTCGTTCGCGTTCAGGTTCTTGGTCAGGCCTTCGAGGCTCTGCTCCATGTTCGCGAGGGTCTCCGGCGATGCGCCGTCGAGGAGTGCGGCGATCAGCCCGTACTCGACCTTGCCGCAGCGGCCGGCGCGCTCCTCGGCGATCGACCGGTCGAGGACCTGCTTGCGGCCCTTCTCCGCGATCTCGTGCTCGGCCAGCGCCTTGTAGATGTCGCGCGCCGCGACCGACCCGAGGTAGGCAGGCGGGAACGATCGCAGCTGTCGTTCGATCTCCTCACGTCCGAACTCGTAGCCCGCGAGCACGTCGTGCACTGTCTTCTGGTCCTTGTCACTCGGAGGTGTCGGCATGCGACGCAGTGAACGCCGCGCATAACGCTTCTCCTTCTTGGTCAGCTCCCGCGTGAACATCTCGGGAAGGCCGCCGCGACTGCGGGTCGTCATCTTTGCGGGCTTGTCTGCCGCCGGCTTGTTCGCGCCTGTATCCGGCCACACGATCCGACCGACGGCCGGCGGGTAGACCCGAAGGTAGGGGTTGGATGACGCGAGCTGGCTGAATCGCCGCCACATGCGCCGGAAGATCGTGCGGGCCGTCGTCGTGTCGCCGGCATCGAGGGCCTTCTTCATCGCCGTGACGCTCGGCGGCGGTGTGCGGGCTTCGACGACGGCGGGGGTGGCTTTCGACTTGTCGTCCGGCTTCGGCTTCTGGTCGAGCTTCTCGCCCTCGGTCCGGACCGCGAGCGCGTGGATCGGGTTTCGGGCCGCCCGCCATGCTGCTTCGAGGCGCGTGCGCCGCGCCCGGTCCTTGGGGGCCAGGGCGAGCGTCTCTGCTTGCGCGACCAGCGCCTTGGCGCGATCCCCCCGGCTCGACAGCACCCGCGCGAGGCGATCGTGGAGGGCGAGGTTCGTCGGGTACTTCGCGACGGCTTTCTGCAGCTCGTCGAGGATCGCGTCTTGCTGGCCGATCTGGGCGAGGAAGTCGAGGCGCTTGATCGTCAGGGCGAGGCTCTCGCCTTGTCGCTTCTCGATCTCGTCGAACACCTTGCGCAGCCGGTCACCGTACTCGTCCTTGAACGATCGGACGAGCTGGTAGAACGCGGACCTGGCATAGGGGTCGGAGGAGCGACCGGTCTGCGTCGCGTAGCTCTCGATGACCTTGCGGGCTTCGACCATCGCCTCGTCGACCCTGCCGAGCTTCTCGAGCAGCTTCGCCTTGCCGGCTGCGATCGTCACGCTCTGCTCACCCTTTTCGGCCATGATCTCGATCATGCGCAGGCGCACCTTCAGGTTGGTCGCGCCGTCGGAGAGCGTGTTGACCTGGTAGCCGAGGACGCGCTTGTCGTCGGCCGTGTCGAGCGCCTTGGCGAACGCTCCGGTGAGAAACTCGGCGAACGAGCTGTCGACCTCGTGGTCGAGGGCCGAGACGAGTCGCAGCAGGAAGTACGCGGTTTGCGTCTTCGGCAGCTTGTTCCAGATCGAGCGCAGAGCCGGAGCCTGGTCTTCGGGCGCGAGCATGACGATCAGGTCCTCGATCCCGTAGGTGAACCGATCGCTGCCGCTCAGGCGCGTTTCGATGACCTTCTCGATCTGCTCGCGCGTGAGGAAGTCCGGGCCGACGTTCTTGCGCAGCTCGGGCAGACGGCGGATGAAGACCGCGAACTTGTCCGGGTTCTCGACGACCTGACTCAGCACATACTCGGTCAGGCTCTCGAGCTGACTCTTGTCCAGTGCGATCCGCCCGCGCTGCAGGATCGTCTCGACGGTCTGGTAGAGCATGCCGGGCGAGTGCCTGACCGCGAGATTGAGCCAGTGACGACTCAACGCCAGGGTCAGGTCCGAATCACGGAGATAGACGGTTGCGCCGACCAACGTCGAGATGTGGTCGAGCGCCGTCTTGTCGGCGGTCGACAGATCGAGGCGTTCGAGCAGCGCCTTGGCGCCGTCGTTGTCACCGGCGATCAAGAGCGGCAGGATCAGCCCCGACGCCTCGGGGACCGTGATCAGGCCGGCCAGCTTCCCGGCGACCTGACCGCCGGTCAGGACCCGCAGCTTGTCTCGTTCGGCGTCCGAGCGGCTCTCGTCTTTCACGAGCTTGCGCGCGGAGTCGAGATAGCCCCAACTCAGCCGGTCGCGGACCTTCTGCTCGAGCAGCCCCTTGTCGTTGTCGAACACCGCGAGCAGTCGGCGATCGAGCGCATCGATATCCGCGAGTCGTCCGAACGCCGTCGCGATGCGCTCGTAGAGGTCGACCCGGCGCGACAGCCGCGGGAAGTGGGCGAGCGCCCCGTCCGCGGGCACCTTGCCGGCCTTACGCTCGGTCTCGACACGCGCGAGCTCTTCGTCGATCTTCTTGTGCTGATCGCTGAGCAACGCCGCGCCCGCTTCGTCGGACAGCGTCGCGAGCAGGCCCGAGACGAGATACGAGTGTTGCCGCTCCCAGTCGTCCGTGTTGCGCTGGTAGTAGTACGAGTACGGCGACGTGGGTTGCTCGGGTTCGACGTCCTTGGTGCCGGTCTCGGCGAAGACGCTGCGATTGAGCAACAGCTCGATGCCGCGTTCGTACAGGCCGGCAGCGACCTCGTCGCGGCCGGTCTGCTCGTGCAGCTCGCCGACCTTGGTGATCAGCGCGCCGTCTCCGGTCTCGACGCTCAGGATCTGCTCGTAGACGCGCAACGCCTCCTTCGGGTAGCCGGAGACCTCGAACGCCTGCGCGATCTTGCGCCGCATCTCGGCGAACTCGGGCAGCTGGCTGGCCTGATTGAAGGTCTTCGTCGCGTTCTGCACCTCGCCGGCGGACAGGAACGCCTCGCCGAGCTCGAGGTAGACCTCGGGCGGAACGAGCTCGGCCTGGCCGAGGATGCGGCGGCCGAACATCAGCTGATCGGCGTTCTTCGTCTGATGGCCGGCGGCTAAGGTGGAGCGTGACACGATCACGCCGCTCGGCAGGATCCTGACTCCCGGCATCGAGGACCTTCCGCGGCCCTTCTTGGCCATCGCCATGAGCTCGCGCAGCATTTGCGTGCGTTGCTCTCCGGCGACCGGGAGCGCCGCCTTGAGCAACCGGATCGCCATGTCGGTGTCGTTGATCTCTTCGCTCAAGTCCGCGGCGAGGCGGTAGAGATACAGCTTGTTCGGGCGGCGCGCGATCCGCTCGAGCACGACGCGACGCGTCCACTCGATCAGGCGGTTGGGGGCGCCGACGTTGCCGCGGCCGTCGCGCATGTTGAGGATGCCGTCGACCGCGATCGTGAACAGATCGTCCTTGGCGGCCGTGGCCGCGAGATACTGGAACATCCCGGCCGAGCGGTCGTGGCGGCCGAGGGCCTTCTGCATGTTGGACAACAACAGGTAGGTGTCGATCCGCTCCGGATACTTGGCGATGCCCCGGCGGTAGGAACGCAGCGCTTCCCGGCGCATCCCGGCCAGGGCCAGCACGCCGGCTTCGAACTCGTCGCTGACGGTGTCGCTCTCCTCGGCCTTGAGTCGTTCGAGGATCTCGCGCGCGGACTTGCGCTGGCCGCGCTCCATGTGGCTCATTGCGAGCTGGCGGAGATAGTCGGGCCGGCCCTCGGGATCGACCTCGATCAGCTCGTTGATGACCTGTTCGTAGTCGTAGTAGTCGTTGCACGACTGGAAGACCCGGGCCTTCTCGGTCAGCACCTCGACCGGCTTCTTGCCCGTGCGCTTCATGTGCTCTTCGATGATCTCGGTCGCCGAGACCGGGTCGTTGACCTTGACGTAGAGGCGCACGAGCAGCCCGGCATCGCGGTCGTCGGCGGTGCCGGCGAGGAGCTTCTTCTCCAGATCGATGGCGACGGACGCGAGCTTGCCGAGCCTTGCCGCCACGCTCATGAGCCGCTCTTCGACGTAGCGGCGGCGCGGGATGGAGTCGGTCTCGCGCCACAGCGACTTCCAGTGGGTCAACGCCTCGTCTTCCTCGCCGACTTCGGACAGCATCAGCGCGAGCTTCATCTGCGTGTCGGGGGGCGTGTCGTCTCCGCGGGCGGCGTAGAGTCCTTCGAGGACTTCGACAGCCTTCTTCTTGTCGCCGAGCCGCGCGTAGGCGTCGGCGATGTCCTTGCGCACGTCGGCACCGGGAGGCACCTTTCCGTCGAGCTCTTCGAGGGCCTTGCGAGCCTGTGCATGACGCCCGCGATCCTTGTGTAGCTCGTAGAGGAACATCAGCGCCGCGTTGCGAGCAGTGTCACTCCGCGACATACACGCACGCGCGAACTTCTCGGCGAGGCCGTCGAGCCCGAGCCCCATCAAAGTCGAGGCCGCGGCCATGCGATAGCGTGTGTCGTTGGTCACGTCGAGGTAGTTCTTCCACACAAGGGCGGCGTCGTCCCTGCGCCCGCGCTCGAGGTAGAACCGTGCGAGCCCCTCGCGCCATTCCAGGAACCGTGGCTGCTCGATGATCATTCGCCGGTAGGCGTTCTCGAGCACCTCGTCCTTGTCGGCCTCGCGGCAGATCTCGAGCAGCTCGCGGCGCATGTCGGTCGTGAACCGGTCTTGCGCGGACTGCTCGAACAGACGCAGGGCCTCGTCGACCCGACCGGTCTCGCGCAGCAGATCGATCCACGTCTCGCGCGACTCGACGTCGAGCGACTTCGTAGCGCGGAAGCGTTCGATCAGCGCACCGAGCTTCGCGTCGCGGCGGTAGGCCTCGACGAGGATCGTCAGCGCGTAGCGGCGATCGCGCTTGAGCTTGGCGTTGCGCACCGCGGTCCACGCAGAGTCCTGCGCGGCCTTCCACTGGCCGGCCTCGATCGCCCAGTCGGCGAGCCTGACTTCCTGGCGGAAGCGCGCGGTTTCATGGCCTTCGGGGACGAAGATCTCGATCGCGTCCTTCTGCCCGCCCGTCAGCGCGAGCGCGATCGCGGCCTGGTTCTTGATCTCGCGGCCGAGCTTCGGGTCCTTGGCGAACGCGGCCAGCGCGCTCGGCGCGTCTTGTTTGGCCGGGCGGCGTGTTCTCGGACGTCGGACGCCCGGCCGCACGGTCGACGTGGGTCGCCGGCGCTCGGCCGGCTTCTGCTCGGCCTTCGTCATCAGCGCCTTGCGAAGCAGGATCTTGTTGCGCAGCTCGGTGTCGAGGTCGCGCGCGAGCAGACGGTCGTATTGCCTGAGCGCCTCCTTGTCCCGCCCGAGCGCATCGGCGACCTCGGCCTTTTGGAGGACATCGTTGGTCGTGTCCTCATCGGGCTCGATGCGGGCGAGCACGCGCTGCGCACGACCGAGGTCGCCGAGCCGGCGGTAGTAGTGGGCGAGGGCGCGGTTCACGTCCAGCACGCGAGCGCGTGGCGCTTGTTTGCTGGCGCGCCGCTCGAGCTCCCTGAGCAGCAAGCCGAGCTCGCCGTACTTCTTGGCGGTCGCGCGCCAGATCTCGTCGCGCAGCGTCGCGACCTCGGCTGCGCGGGCGGGCTCGGACATCGCGGTCAGCAGTCGATCGATCCGCGTGACGATGTCCTTCGCCAACGTTTCCCCGTCCTGCGCATGGACGGTCGTGCAAAGCGTGATGGCGATCGCGACAAATCTCGTGAGCATCGAGCTACTCCGCAACTCGGCGCCAGGGACTGCGACGCCAGGTCAGGTCGGCGAAATAGAACAGGAGCGCAAGCAGCAGGCACAGCGGCCACAGCTCGCTCACCGCGAGCGGCCGGGTGCCGCCGCCGGCATCGGGCGCGAACGTCGCGAGCCCGGCCATGGATACGACACGGCCGCCCGTTGCCTGCGCGGCGCGGCCGGTATCGAAGACCCGCTCCGGGTCGACCTGGAGCTCGTCCGCGCGGTCGGCCAGCGCCGCCGACGCGAGACGGACGCGACCGGCATCGCTGCCAGCGATGCCAGCGACGACTCTCGCCGGGACGTCGGGCGAGCACGAGAACCTTGCTTCGAACACGCCCGGTGCGCGCTCGCGAAAGATCAGCTCGCGCGGCGAGTTTCCGTCGAGCCACTTCGCGCTCGGACTCCGGTCGCTTTCATCGAGCCGGCGAGCGGTCAGCACGAGCTCGTGGTCGCGGCGCACGAGCGAGAACCGGAACGGGACACGCCCGTCCGACGCGGTGCGCGAGAACACCCGTGCGAGGAAGCTCCCGTAACCGTCCCACGCTTGCCAGGGCTTGCTGCCCGGACCGGTCGGCTCCGTGGTCAGGGCCGTCGTGCGCCCGAGTCCGAACCGCCACGATGCCAGGATCGGGTGCCGGTCCTGGCGCGTGCGCAGGACTACGTCGGCCCCGGGACGCGCGCGGGTCTCGACGTACCCGCTGACGGCCGGAACCGCGTGCGGGTCGGCGTCGCCCCACCAGCCTCGACCACCCTGGGCCTCCACGGCCTGCGCCCCCGTGCGGTACGCGGGCAGCCGAGAGCTCGACGGCTGCTTGAGCATGATCTCCGGCAGGTTGAACCGATCCGAGGCGTGATAGAACCGCCCGCGACCCCAGTCCGCGAGCTCGGCCAGGAACTCGCTATGGCGCCCCGGGCCGACGAGGACCGTCGACACGCAGATGTTGTCCTTGGCCATGCGCCGCAGGAGCTGTTCGTACGGTCCCGACTCGACCCCGGCATCGGTGAGGATCAGCACGTGCTTGTAGCGGGTCTGCACGTTGCGCAGGCCGTAGTAGGCTTCCTCGACCGCGGGGTACAGGATCGTGCCACCGCCGGCGTCGAGGCGGTTGAGCGCGCGCTGGATGTCGATCGCGTTGGCGGCCGACTGCAGCGGGGCGGCCCAGCGCTTGTTGCCATAGAACTCGACGATGCCGACCTTGTCGTGGGGCAGGAGCCGGCGCAGCGCGAGGCGCGTGACCTCCTTCGCGAGCACGATCCGGTTTCCGCCCATCGAGCCCGACGTGTCGATGATGATCGCAAGCGCCGTGCTCGGGTCCTTCTTCTCTTCCTTCTGCACGAACTCGACCGGCAGTATGTTCTCGATTGGGGTCTTGTGGTAACCACCCGGGCCGAACGACCCACCGCCGCCGGTCATGCACAGGCCGAGCCCGTCGTGTTCGACGGCGGTGACCAGCTTGCGCTGGAACTCGCGCGGCAGCTCCTTTGCCGGCTTGTCGTCGAGGACGACGAGGTCGTACGCGGCGGGCTCGGCCGTCGTGGTCGGCTCCTCGTCGATCTCGAAGCCGCGCCCGAGCAGCTCGCGCAGTCGCTGTTCCGAGTGCTTGACTCGGCTCCCGAGATACAGCACCCGGATCGGGTCCTGGATCGCGAACAGGGTTGCGATCGTGTTGTTCGACGCAACGCGGTCGGTCCCGCTCGTGAGCTCGATCTTCGCCGTGTACGAGCCGAAGCCGGCCCGTTTCGGTTCGAACTCCAGCACCGCGCGCTTGCGATCGGCGAGCGAAAACGGCCCGGTCTCGGCCACGACGCCGTCGGGTCCGCTGAGCTGGACCTTGACGCCGGGGGCCGTACCGGCGACGTCGACGAGGACGCGCGCCGTCTGCCCGACTCGCAACAGACCTCCAGGAGAGATCGCGACCGGGCGCACGTCGCCGGCGCGGGGCGGGGGAGTGACGGTGTGCAACGGGATCTTGCGCGCGCACAGCGCCTCGACTGCGGGTGCCCAGCTGCGATCGGTTGCCTGTCCGTCGCTGAACAACGTGACCGAGCCGCGTGAACCCTCGGGGATCTCGAGCGCGGCGAGCGCGAGCGCCGTCGCAATCGGCGAGTCCTTTCCGGCCACGAGTCGTGTCGTGCTCGCGCCGGATACGGGAGCGTGTCGGCCGACTTCGATGACGTGCGCGCGGTCGCCCTTGTCCAAGCCCGCGATGAGCTTCGCGACCGCCTCGCGCGCCGACGACAGATCGGAAGCCTTCACGCTCGCCGATCCGTCGATCACGAACACATGGTGGCGGATGTCGTCTTGGGTCAGGTGCACCGGGCGCGCGAGCGCGACGATGACGAGACCCAGCACGAGCGAGCGCAGCAGCGCGTGCCACGGCTCCTGGAACCTCTTGGGCCAGAACCAGATCACGGGCACCAGCGCCAGCAGCACGAGCCAGCCCGGTTGCAGGAACGTCATTACGGCATCCTCCCTGTGCCGAACACGTACCACTCGGCCACGAGCAGCACGAGGACGACGAGACCGAGCCACAACGCCCAATCGCCCGCGCCCGAGCCGACCGCATCGAGGCTCGCGGGCTCGAGCTCGGCGAGCGCGGCGCCAGGCGCGGGTCCGGGCAGGGCCGCGGCGAGCGCGTGCCCGTCATGGCCGACGTAGCGGCCGGCGCGCGGCGGAATGAAGTCGGCTCCGACCGGGTCGAGCACGGCGCCGTTGGACGCTGTTTGCGCTTCGAGAACCCCGGCCACCGGCTCGCCGGCGGCGACGTAGAACGGTTCGGTCTCGGTGCCGGCCAGCCAGCGCAGAGCCCGGGCAACGAACAGCGGGAACGAGCGCGACTGCACGAAGTTGAAGCTCTGACCGAGCA
>Ga0210086_1001820_pt1 | contig 10545 bp, 4 predicted proteins | sample China_Galinas_PW_3_FD_184867 | JGI IMG/M metagenome (GOLD analysis project Ga0210086, IMG submission 184867) | Wetland microbial communities from San Francisco Bay, California, USA, that impact long-term carbon sequestration - China_Galinas_PWB_D2... | ecosystem: Environmental > Aquatic > Marine... | reverse complement strand
CGTTCGGCCTGCAGGTCGCCTACGACAGCACGAACACCGCCGGCGTGACGAACTCCTCGGCCGCCAACGCCGACACCGCCACCACCGGCTTCGAGATGCGCATCCCCCTTGCTCAGTTCGGCATCCCGACCGGGGGGTGCCGGCAGATCCTCGTCGCCGCCGCGATCATCGACACCTCCGGCAACTTCAGCAACCAATGGCTGCCCGGGCTCGGCGCGGGTGAGCCGAACCCGGGGCTGACGCCCGACATGCGCACGATCCCCGGTGATCAATTCGCCGCGATCGTTCTTCCGTCACCGGCCGATCTGACCACAACCGGCGCCGGCGTCGGCGACCCCGGCTACGGCGCACCAGACGGCGCGATTACCGCGGCCGACGTCAATTTCTACGTCAACGCCTACGTCGCCGGCGACGCCGCCGTCGCCGACGTCACCACGACCGGCGCGGGTGCCGGCGACCCCGATTACGGCGTGCCCGACGGGCAGATTACCGCGGCCGACATCCAGTTCTACGTCAATCTCTGGGTCTCCGGCTGCCCGTAAGCGAACGGCGAACCACACCAACACGTCTGGTTTTTCGACTCAAAACGGCGCTGGTGTTGTGTGCGCGTGCTGGTAGGCTGATCCTCGGCCCTAAGCGTGTCGAAGGGCATCGACGACGCGGAAGGATCACCAATGAAACCGACCACCGTCCGAAGCGGGGCCGCAGCGGCGTGCGCGATCCTCGCCGCCGTCTGTTCCGCGGACGCGCAGACCTACTTCTCGGGATGGGCGCACACGCCGGAGGGCGCCGCGATGCTCGCGCTCGACCCGCTCGGCCGCCTCGTCGTGTCGAACATCGGCTCGAGCGGACTCGACGGGGTGACGATGGACTACCCGACCTCGCCGGCCCACTCCCACGAGTGGACGGACTACAACATCCACGACCCGGGATTGCACGTCGAGCAGGCCGTCACGTCGGAATTCGCCGACGGCAGCGAACTGCTCACGCACCACATGGTGCTCGAGAACATCAGGGGGTTCATCTTCCTCTCCGCGGACAACGGCGACCTCGGCGCGGCGGGCGGGCCGACCGACGTGCGCGTCGAGGTGCTCCTCGACGGACAGGTGCAGGGTTCCGTCGTCGTGCCGCAGGGCACCATCGCCGAGCTGCGACCACTCGCCGGCGCCGTGCTCGTCGGCGGCGGCGCATCGACCTACTCCGATCCGAACGGGCACGCGTGGTTCCAAACCGTCATCCCCGGGCAGGAGGGCGTCGTCTTTGACGCCGAGTTCGCGTCGGGGCTCGTGCTCCAGGGCGACGCGATCTCCGTCGGACCGGCCGGCGGGCCGCTCGCCAACTCGATCATCGGCGTGACGAAGACCACGATCCTCGCCGCCAATGTGCCGCAGGTGGTCATCGGGCCCGAGGGGCGTGTGTCTGAACGGCTGCGCCACAAGGGACGCGGCGTGGCCCACGTCGGTCAATGCCCCTCGTGCACGCTCACGCTGGGGAACATCGGCTCCAGCGGCGACGACGGCGTCGAATTCGAACTCAAGCCCGCCTTTGCGGATCTCGTCCAGCCGCCGGATCCCATCCACCCACCGGACCCGATCCAGGGCTTCCAGCTGGTGTTCCCCCAATCGAACGCGATGAAGATCCGCCCGCTGCAGGACCGGGTCATCGTCAAGGCGGTCGGCGACGCCGACGGGCCGAGCGGGCCAGTGTTCGACACCGAGATGGTCGCGCTCTCGCTCAGATCCGTGGACCCCGCGTTCCTCGACGTCCAGCCCGACTTCTCGATGCTCGGTGCGACGTCGATGCGCGTCGAGGCCTACCGCAACGGCGCGATGGTGCTGGGCACGACGATGCCCCTCGGCGTCGCGGCCCAGATCCCGTTCGGAACCGCGCCGCAGGTCTCCCTCTGCTGGCTCGATGTCGCCGTCGACAGCGGCGAGCCGACGCTCGGCCCGGTCGTCGTTTCGATGGGCACCGACCCGGGCGACCCGTGGCAACTCGACATCCCGGGCGGCCCCTCCGTCGCCGCCGACGCGCTGCACATGGCCCCGATCGGCAACACGGTCGTGCCCACCGAGCTGACCTCGCTCGAGCTGACGGGGATGAACCTCCAGCCGTTCGACATCGACCTATCGCGCACGCAACCGACGCCGATCAGACACTGGGGGAACATCACGCTCAAGCGGGGCGTCACGCGCAGCGACCTTGAATCGATGACCGACTCGTCCGGGCAGACCCAGAAGGTGATCGTGCGCGGATGGAACCCGAGCGAGAAGAAGGAGATCGTCGCCGAACTCCCCTCGCCGCGGGGCGTCGAGGCCACGTTCAAGTGGAGCCGCCAGAACGGCTCGATCATCGGGTACGACATCGACGGCTCCGAGGTCGGGTCGGGCGCGACCGCGTCGCTGGGGCTCAGCGCCGAGGTGCTCGGCGCTGACCGCGTCGCGCTGCGCCAGGACCCGGCGATCCCGCTGAGCCCGATGGTCGGCATCGTTGAAGCGCGGCTGCACGGCGTCGCGATGGCGCGCACCGTGCTGACGCCGCCGTTCCCGCCCGACCTGGCCGAGGTCCAGCTCATGCCCGGTGCCGACGTCGGGGCGACGATCTCGACGCGCGGGTTCGAGAACGCCGGCTCCTCGATCTTCCACGAGGTCGAGTTCGAGGGCATGACCGCAGCCACGCTCGCCGGCGCTTCTGCCCCGGTCGCCGCCGACCAGATCACCGTCGAGTACCGCGGGCTCATGTCGAGCCTGTACCCGCTCACCAGACTCTCGATCCACGAGGACACCGGCGGCGCCGACGGCGTGATGCTCGCCGGGCTCAACCTCATTGCCCACGAGGCCGTGCACACCGCCCGGGGTACGGGCGGCTTCCTGCCCGAGCCGGGGATGCCGACCGGCAACAAGCTGTTCGTGGGCGGGCTGAGCTGGGGGACCGACGACGGCGTCACCATCGGGCACACCCTCGGCATTCTCCACGAGCACCAGAACCCCGGCGCCCTGCCCGAGGTCGACGACGAGGTGCTCGTCGAGTTCGAAGCCGGCGACCCGCTCGACCCCGTCGTCATCGGGGCGCTCTGGAACGCCGACTTCAAGACCAAGCCCAACGGCTCGCCCGCCATGTCGATGATGCAGGTCGGAGGCGAACGCACCGCCGACGCGCACGAGATCTCCGCAACGCTCCCGTTCGCGATCACCGACCACACCGTTACCGTCCTGAACGGCGGGGCAGAGGCGGGCTCGTACGTCGTGTTCGGCGACGGTGTGCACGGCAAACGGCTCCCGACGAGCGCACCGCCGTCCACACCAGACGGCATCATCCAGCTCGCCGCCTCGACCTCCGACGCCGACGGCAGTTTCCGCGTCAAGGTCAAGTTCCCGTGGATCGGCGACATCGAGTCGCCCGACGGCACCGTCGTGCTCGCCGGCGACGAGATGCTCATCACCGCGCTGCCCGTGCCGAGCTTCGCGCCGTTCGAGCCGGTCCGCCTCTTCGAGCTCACCGGGCGGCACGTCCCCGACCTCGGCATCGCCGACGTGCGCACCGACGAGTTCTGGTGCCGCGCCGACGTCACGACCCAGGGCGCCGGGGCCGGCGACCCCGGGTACGGCGTCCCCGACGGGTTCGTGACGGCCTCGGACATCAACTTCTTCGTCAACGCATGGCTCGCCGCCGACGCGGTCGTCGCCGACCTGACCACCCAGGGCGCCGCGTCCGACACCCCGCTGTACGGCGTCCCCGACGGGCTCGTCACCGCGGCCGATCTGAACTACTACGTGAACCGGTGGATCGCCGGCTGCCCGTGAAAGGGGCCGATCCTCCGCGATCCGTGCGCCGGATTCTGTTTGAGCGATTCGGACACGGTGGTACAGTGAGTGTGTGAAACACACAGCACTCGCGCTGATCGCGTCGGCCGTGCTCGCCGGAGCCGCGTCCGCCCGCGACGTTGTCGTCCGCCTCACCTGCGACACGCCCGAGCAGCTCGAGCAGGTCGAGTCGGTCGCCGCCAGCATCTGGAACTGCCGCTACGGCGTCGGGGCGCCGATCGACGTCCAGATCGACGAATCACGCGTCGGCGAGCTCGACCGTCTCGGGCTGACGCACACGCTGGTCGTGCCCGACGTGCAAGCGGTCTTCGATGCCGAGCGGGGCGAGATCGAGTCACGACGGCGCCTGCGCGACATTACCTGGTTCGAGAACTACCACACCTACGACGAGATCAACGCGTACATCGACCAGCTCGCGGGCGAATTCCCCGGCTTGGTCACCGTCCGCACGATCGGCACGTCGCTCGAGGGGCGCGAGATCCGCGCCTTCGACGTTGTTTCGCCCGACGCGCCCGCCGACGCCCCGGTCGTGCTCTTCAACGCCGGGCAGCACGCGCGCGAGTGGATCGGCCCCGCGACGACGCTCTACATCGCCGACCGCATGCTGCGCGAGTTCGGTTCCGACGGGCGTACCTCCGATGTCGTGAACAACGTCCGCGTCGTCTTTGTGCCGCTCGTCAATCCGGACGGGTATGTCTACACCTGGAACGTCAACCGAAACTGGCGCAAGAACCGACGCAACAACGGAGACGGCACGTGGGGGGTTGACAACAACCGCAACTGGAGCGAGTACTGGGGCGGGTCTGGATCGTCGGACTACGGCGGCAGCGAGACATACCACGGCGCCGCCCCATTCTCCGAGCCCGAGACGCGGGCCCTGCGCGACCTCGCGCTCTCCGAGCCCCATCTCGTCGCTCACGTCGACTGGCACAGCTACAGCCAGCTGCTGCTCTACCCGTACGACGGATTCCAGAGCAGCCCGATCGGATCCGAGCGCGACTTCTTCGTGGCGCTCGGTGACGACATGGCCGAGACGATCTGGCACACCACCGGCAGGAACTACACCCCCGAGCCCGGGTACCAACTCTACATCGCCTCCGGCACGTGCTCGGACTGGTTCTCCCTTGGCGCCAGCGCCCGCAGCTGGACCTTCGAGCTGCGCCCCGAGGGCTCGCCCGGGTTCGTGCTCCCGCCCGACGAGATCATCCCGACAGGGCGCGAGATGCTCGGTGCGGCGCTGCAACTCATCGAGCGTTCGGGCATGCCTCTGCTCATCGACTACCCCGCGGGACACCCCGCGTTCACCGAGCCCGAAACGCCTACGCACGTCGAGGCGTTCCTCACCGACTCGACCGAGGCGCTGACGCCCGGCAGCATCGCCGTTTCGTGGCGTCCCCAGGGCGGTTCGTTCTCCCCGCTCTCGTCGAGCCCGGTCGGCGCGAACGGCGTGGAGTTCTGGTTGCCGCCGACACCGTGCGGGCGGACGGTCGAGTACACCATCGACGCGACCACCGCTCGGGGCTCGGCGGTGCGGTTCACAGGCACCGTGCTCGCGATCGAGACGACCGCCTACCTCGACGACGACGCCGAGACCGATCAGGGGTGGGTGTACGGCGACCCTTCCGACACCGGCACCGACGGGCAGTGGGAGCGGGGCGACCCCGACCGAACACTCCTCCAGCCCGACTTCGACACCAGCGAGGGCGGGACGTTCTGCTTCGTTACCGGCGCGGCCGAGGAGGGCTACGACCTCAACAACGACGTGGACGGGGGGACGGTCTCTCTCATCTCGCCTCGGATCGACCTCACCGGTGCGGGCGGGACCGACCCGACGCTCAGCTACCAGCGCTGGGTCTACACGTGGATCAACGACTACTTCACCGACGACTGGTTCCGCGTCTCGATCTCCGATGACGACGGCGCGACGTGGACCGTGATCGACGAGCCGACCGAGAAGAAGGGTGGCTGGAACCTTGTCGAGCACCGGGTGCTCGACTACGTTGCGCCGACGAGCGAAGTGCGTCTGCGCTTCCAAGCCAACGACGGCGCGGCCGACTCGCCGGTCGAGATGGGCGTCGATGACGTACGCATCATCGCCCGTGCCTGTACCGGATGCGGGCCCGCCGACCTGACCACGCAGGGCGCCGGCGCGGGCGATCCCGCCTACGGCGTGCCGGACGGTGCCGTGACCGCCGCTGACGTGAACTATTTCGTCAACGCCTGGGTCGCGCAGGACCTCGCGACAGCCGATCTGACGGCGCAGGGCGCGGGGGTCGGCGACCCGGGCTATGGCGTTCCCGACGGCGCCGTGACCGCGGCCGACCTCCAGTACTACGTCAATCTCTGGGTGCTCGGGTGCCCGTAGCGTGGGTATCTGGGATGAAAACCCCAGAATCAAGCCAGGCACATCGATAATAATGTGGACAAAAATGTCGCATTGTTCTATCGTGCATGTGCGGCCGGGCCGCTCGGCGCCGCGTGATGCGCCGCTCGGCACGGGCGAGGCCGCGTTCGGGACGCGGCAGGGGAGACCGCAATGAAACTGAGATCAGCACTCGGGGCCGCACTCGCGGCCGTTGTCGCATGCGCCGCCGGCGCCCAGACCGTCGACCTCCAGGCCTCGGCCGACAACACGATGTACTCGGAGTCGGGCGACCTGAGCAACGGCGCGGGCGATTACTTCTTCACGGCGCAGACCAACGCGAGCACGCCGACGTTCCGCCGCGCCCTGATCAAGTTCGACATCGCCGGCTCTATCCCGGCCGGGTCGACCATCAACAGCGTCACGCTCACGATGGAGATGACACGCTCCAAGAACGGCACCGACGACACGTCGCTCCATCTGGTCCTCAGCGACTGGGGCGAGGGCACGTCCGACGCCTCCGGCGAGGAGGGCGCGGGCGCCCCCGCTACCGACAACGACGCCACCTGGGACTACCGCTTCTACGACACGTCCGATCCGCCCAACTCGCCCGCGTGGGTCACGCCCGGCGGCGACTACTTCCCCACCGCCAGCGCCACCATCCCCGTCGCGAGTCTCGGTACCTACGTGTGGGGTTCCACCTCGGATATGGTCGACGACGTACAGTCGTGGCTCGACAACCCCGCCGCCAACTACGGCTGGATCGTCATCAGCACCGAGAACGCGAAGCGCTCCGCGATGCGGTTCAACTCGCGCACGCACCCGACGGCCTCCACACGCCCCGTCCTGACCGTGAACTACACCGCCGGTGGCGCCACCGGCGCCTGCTGCTTCGCCGATGGATCGTGCAACGAGACCGATGCGACGAGCTGTGCCAACCAGGGCGGCACCTACCAGGGCGACGGCACCTCCTGCACGCCCAACCCCTGCCCGCAGCCCACCGGCGCGGCGTGCCGACCCGACGGCGTCTGCGAGGACAACGTCACCGAGGCCGACGCCATCTCCAACGGCTGGACCTACCAGGGCGACGGCACCACCTGCGCGGGAGGCATCACCTGCCCGCTCGTCCTCACCCCCTACATCGACCCGCTCACCATCCCGCCGATCGCCACGCCGACCAGCGGTTCGCCCGGCGGCGTCGCCGAGTACGACATCTCCATGATCCAGACAACGCAGCAGTTCCACAGCCAACTCCCGCCGACCACCATCTGGACCTACTCCGACGGCGTCGCGCCGGACCGCACCCCCGGCCCGACCATCCTCGCCCGCGAGGACAACGCCGTCACCGTCAACTGGATCAACAACCTCCAGGACGGCGGCGTCAACCGCACCGACCACCTCTTCAACGTCGAGTTGTGTAACCACGGCGCTCAGGACCTGCCGAAGACCGTCACGCACCTGCACGGGGCGCACGTCCCCGCCGCCTCGGATGGGTACCCGGAGTCCACCTTCCTGCCCGGCAACCAGGTGCAGTACGTCTACCCGAACCACAAGCAGGACGCGACGCTGCTGTGGTACCACGACCACGCGCTGGGCATCACGCGCCTGAACGTCTACGCCGGCATGGCCGCGGGATACCTCGTCCGCGACGACGAAGAGGACGCGCTCGGGCTGCCCGCCGGCGAGTACGAGGTGCCCTTGATCATCCAGGACCGCACGTTCAACAACGACGGCTCGCTGTACTACCCCTCGCTGTGGCAGGACCACTTCTTCGGCGACGTGTTCATCGTGAACGGCACGGTCTGGCCGTTCGAGGACGTTAAGCAGGCCAAGTACCGTTTCCGCGTGCTCAACGGATGCAACGGACGCACGCTGACGCTGTCGTTCTCGAACGGGATGAGCTTCGAGATGATCGGGTCCGAGGGCGGGCTGCTCGGATCGCCGGTGACGCTGACCGAGCTCACGCTCGGGCCGGCCGAACGCGCCGACCTGCTCGTCGACTTCTCGGCCCTCTCGCCGGGGACGGAGGTGATCCTCCAGAACTCGGCCGCGGCGCCCTACCCCAGCGGTGATCCCGCCAACGACATCCCCGAGGTCATGAAGTTCGTCGTGACCAGCCAGACCGGCCCGACACCGGCGACGCCGGATCCGCTGCGCACCATCGAGCACCTCAACCCGGCCGACGCGGTCCAGACGCGCCAGTTCATTCTGCGTCGGAACCCCGACCCCGGCGGGTGCACCGAGGAGCAGATCTGGGAGATCAACGATCTGGGGTGGGATGACATCACCGAGTTCCCGGTGCTGGGCACGACGGAGATCTGGGAGTTCGCCAACGACTCTGGGATCATGCACCCGATGCACATGCACCTGGTCTTCTTCCAGGTGCTGGATCGGCAGCCGGTGGACATCGTGGGCAACGTGATCACGCCCACCGGCACGCCGGTCGCGCCGCCGCCCGAGGAGGCCGGCTGGAAGGACACGGTGAAGGTCGGTCCCAACGAGGTTGTGCGCGTGATCGTCCGCTTCGAGGACTACTCCGGGCTCTACGCCTACCACTGCCACATCCTCGAGCACGAGGACAACGAGATGATGCGCCAGTTCCGCGCCGTCTGCTCGTGGGACATCACCACGCAGGGCGCCGGCTCCGGGGACCCCGACTACGGCGTGCCCGACGGAGCCATCACCGCCGCCGACCTCAACTACTTCGTCAACGCGTATGTCGCCGGCGACCTCGCCATCGCCGACATCACCACGCAGGGCGCCGGTTCCGGCGACCCCAACTACGGCGTGCCGGACGGGCAGGTCACCGCCGCCGACCTCCAGTTCTACGTCAACCTCTGGGTCCAGCCCTGCCCGTAGGGCGCCGCCAAACAACTTGAGTCCATCGCAAGAGGGCACCCCGTGCCCTCTTTTCATTGCGCCACGTCGCCCGCGACCACCTTCTTGCGCCGCAGGTTGAGCATCTCGACGAACAGGCTGAACGCCATGGCGCTGTAGATGTATGCGCGTTCGATGTGATGCCCGAGCCCGTCGGCCACCAGCACCACGCCGATCATCAGCATGAACGCCAGCGCCAGCATCTTCGTCGTGGGATGCTTGTGGATGAACCGCGCGATCGGGCCGACGAACCACAGCATCACCAGCACCGAGATCACGATCGCCGCGGCCATCACCCAGAACCCGTGGGGGTTGGACTCATCGGCCTTGACCATCCCGACGGCGGTGATGACCGAGTCGAGGCTGAAGACCATGTCCATGACGACGACCTGGGCGATCACTCCGGTGAACGTTGCGCGGACACGAGTGTGGGTTTCCTCTTCCTTGTCGGTCTCGAGGTCCTTGTGGATCTCTCGGGTGGCCTTGTAGACCAGGAACGCCCCGCCCAGCAGCAGCACGAGGCTCTTTCCGGTGAACTCGTGCCCGAGCAGGTCGAGCCACGGGCGGGTCAGCCCCATGACCCAGCTGATCCCGGCGAGCAGGACGAGGCGCATGATCATCGCCCCGATGAGCCCGAGCCGTCGGGCGAGGGGCTGGCGGTGCTCCGGCAGCTTGCCGCTGAGGATCGCCAGCAGGACGAGGTTGTCGATCCCGAGGACGATCTCGAGGGCGGTCAGGGCGGCCAGCGCCGCGCCGTTCTCCCAGGTGAAGAGCGTCTCGATCATGGTCTGACCCGAACCGGTGGGGGGCGGCGAGTGTACCGTTTGCCGCCCCGGGTCAGGGCGACCGCCCGTCCCGGCCGATAGACCGCACGATGCCCTGGGATATCTGGTACACGCTCGGTGTTGTCGTCCTGCTGATGCTCGCCCTGGTCTCGGGCAAGATCGGCATCGACACCGCCATGCTCGGCGCCCTCACGCTGCTGCTGCTGGCGGGCATCCTCGAGCCGACCGAGGCGATCGCCGGCTTCGCCGATCCCTCGGTGCTCATGATCGCCGGGCTGTTCATCGTCGCCTCGGGGCTGACCAGCACCGGCGCGACAGCGATGATCGCCAACACTGTGCTCGGGCGTCCGAAGTCGCTGCCCAAGGCCCTCGTGCGCCTCATGGCACCGGTGAGCGGCATGAGCGCGTTCATGAACAACACGCCAATCGTGGCGATGTACCTTCCGATCGTGCACAACTACGCCAGGCGGATCGGCGTCAGCCCTTCCAAGCTGTTCATGCCGTTGAGCTTCGCGGCGATCCTCGGCGGCGCGTGCACGCTCATCGGCACCTCCACGAACGTCGCGGTCAACGAACTCTACCTCGAGTACTTCGCCGAGCATCAGTCCGAATTGCACGAGAACTTCGGGCTCTCGCTCCCGAGCGGCACGCGCCAGTTCTGGGGCATCACGGTGGTCGGGCTGCCGTCGGCGGTGAT
>Ga0210086_1001819_pt1 | contig 10557 bp, 8 predicted proteins | sample China_Galinas_PW_3_FD_184867 | JGI IMG/M metagenome (GOLD analysis project Ga0210086, IMG submission 184867) | Wetland microbial communities from San Francisco Bay, California, USA, that impact long-term carbon sequestration - China_Galinas_PWB_D2... | ecosystem: Environmental > Aquatic > Marine... | reverse complement strand
CGACCACGTGCAGCCCGATCTGCCGCCCCTCCGGCCGCGCGCGATCCTCCGGCACGTCGAGCGTGCCGCAGAGCACCGTCTCGTCGATGCCGTCCAGGGTGCACGGCGCGAGGAGCGGCAGCCGGGCAGCGGCCATAGCGGCCCAGTCCGGAGCGGCGGCCTGCGCGGGTTGCGGGTCGGCGACGGACGCGGCGCCGAGTCCCCTCGGCAGGGCGAGGAGGGCGAGGAGGGCGGTAAGGAGGACCGTCATCTTCGGTCGCATTATAGGGACCTACGCCAAGGGTCCGTAGGCGGGCCACCTGCCGAGGGACGATCGCGGGCTGATCGACTGCGACCGTCACCCCCTATCACCCTTCCCGGGCCGCTCGGTGTCGTAGGAGGACACATGACCCAGCGGCCGGGAGCCGGGACAAGCTAGAGGGCCCTCGAGAAGGAGTGGCCCGAGGGGAGCTTCCGCCGCGCAACTTCGGAGGAGTCGCGATGGACAGCCCCTTTTCTTCGCTCAAGCTCGGCCAGGCCTCGGAGGCCACCCCTTTCATCGTCCGGACCTTCGACCGGCTGCTCGAGGCCAGCCGGGAGCTTCTGGACCAGAGATTCTTCGAGACCAACGTGCGGGTGTTGACACGCGCCGGCACCATCGGACTCGTGGCGGCGGCGGGGCTGGGTTTTCTCTACGCCGCCACGGTCGCCGTCAAGGGCAACGCACTCAGCCCTTTCCTGTACGGCCTGGGCTGGATCCTCGCCGCCCTCCTGATCCTGTACGTCGCCGAGCAGTTCGCAGGAAGCGGTGAAGCGCTCATCGAGAGCGCTCCCAGTCAGCTCTCGTCCCTGGCATTCCTCAACTGCTTCGCCCTGCTCAATCTGATCGGCGGCTGGCTGGCCTTGGTCACCTACGTCTTCCTCGCCATCAACCGCTCCCGTCTCGAGTACCTCTGGGTCGGCCTGGGTGCGTTCGTGCTGTGCGAGTACCTGGCCACGATCGCCATGAACCCGCCGCTGACTCAGGTCACGATCCATCCCCGGATCAGTCCCGGCGAAGAGGCCTTGGGGATTCTCTCCTTCGTGCTCAAGGCGGCGCTCCGACTGGTGCCCATCGCCTTCGGCGCCGGCGTCGTCATCGGTACCGCGGCCCTCGGCTTCCGATACGTCCAGTTCCTGGTCAAGGGCTGGCCGGCTGCGGCCGCCCTGCAATACGCCTCCGACCCGCTGAACCTCATCCTCTCGGCCGGGCTCTTGCCCTTGACCGGGTACGTGGCCTTCCTGGTGCTGCATCTGGTGGTGAACGTCACGCGGGCCGTCCTGGCGGTTCCTTCGAGGCTCGACGGCCTGGCCCGGCAGCTTCCCACCGCCGCCGACCCTTCCGGCCGCGAATGACCCGGCGTTTGCCAAGAAAGGAGACACACCATGCGACATGCGCTCTTCTCGCTCCTCGGGCTCACGCTCCTGGCAGGTTGCTTCGGGCTCGACGCCACCTCGATCTTGGGCGGGCCACAGGGAACATATTCGCTCGACGGTGACGCCCTGCGAGCCCAAGTGACGGCCGCCGCGGAAGCGCTCTATCGCGTCCAGAGAGGCTGGGGGTCCGGTGACCTGACCGCCGATCAAGACCGCGAGTTGCAATCCTACCTCGACGGCCTCCAGGACGATCTCCGGAAGGAAGTCGAAGGCTACGCCATGGAGGTCACGCTTCAGCCTGGAGGCACCTGGCACGGCTCCGGGGATGCCGGAAACGGGACCGGGTCTGCGTCCTCGAGCGGCACTTGGGAGCTCCAGGGCGAAGCGCTGACGCTCAAGACCTTCAAAAAGGGCGATCACGAGCTCCAAGCTCCCGAGATCCAGAAGGCTGTCTACCACCCGGGCGAGATCCACATTGGCGACCAGGACACGGGCGTCGAGTTCGTCCTTCGGCGCAAGTGACGTCCGATCCCGGCCCAACTCCTGGAGCCAACGAGGAGGAAACCTACGGTGAGCTACGAGGACTTCGTCATCCAGATCGGCCCGGACACGGGCGGGGGGTACGCCGTCAACGTCGTCAAGTCGCCGGCCGGCGAGGGGGCCGGCACCCTGAAGGTCCCGTTCAACGCGATGGAGCTCGGGCACGTCTTGCGCACCTTGAGTGGTGCGGTGCGGGGCAGCCACGCGCCCGGCAGAGTGGGCACCGGAGAGGCTCGAAACGTAACCCCCATCACTGCATCCTCCGAGGCCGCCAGCAACTCCCCCCGGGAGGTCGGGGCCGCGCTCTTCCGGGCGCTGTTCTCCGATCACGTCCGAAGCCTGTTCGACCAGAGCATCGGAAAGACCCGAGGGGAGGCGGACGGCGGCCTACGGATCCAGATCAAGCTCAACCCGGAGCACCCCGACCTGGCTCGCCTCTACAGCCTGCCGTGGGAGCTGCTCTTCCGGCCCGAGACCCAGGATTTCCTGAGCCTCAGCCGGTCGAGCCCGATCGTCCGCTACCTCGACGTGTCCCGGCCGACTGTTCCCTACCCCTTGCCTTCGCCTCTCCGCGTCCTCGTGGCGATGGCGAGCCCGGTGGGTCTTCCACCCCTGGACCTCGAGCGGGAGCGGGTGAACATCCAGACGGCGTGGGGCCAGCAGAAGAGCGTGGAGGTGGTCTTCCTCAAAAAGGCATCGCCCGGAGCGATCCGTGAGGAACTGCTGGAGCGGCCCTGCCACGTGCTCCACTTCATGGGCCACGGTGGTTTCGATTCCCGTTCGGGCGAAGGCGTCCTCTACTTCGAGGGCCCGGACGGAGCGCCGTTGCCGGTGAGCGGCCACGTCCTCGCGGCGAAGCTCAAGGACTTCCGGAGCGTGCGTTTGGTCTTCTTGAACGCCTGCGAGACGGCCCGCGCCGCGGGAGAAGCCGGAATCAATCCCTTCGCCGGCGTGGCCTCGGCCCTGGTGCTGGGCGGCATTCCGGGAGTGCTCGCCATGCAGTTCCCGGTCTCCGACCAGGCGGCCATCGCCTTCAGCCGCGCCTTCTATCGCCGCCTCGCGGCGGGCGACCCGGTGGACACTGCGGCGACCGAAGGACGCCAGGCCGTGCATTCGGAGGACGCCACGTCCTTCGAGTGGGCCACACCCGTGCTCTTCCTGCGCACGTCGACCGGAAGCCTGTTCGCCCGTGAGCAGCCCAAGGCCGGCGAGGGTGGCACGCCGCACCAAGGCGGGACCACGACCCTGGCCGGGAACACCTCGTCGCTCCTCCTCGGCGGTCCGGGCCGGCAAGGAACGGGCCTTCTCGGCGCGGCCGGCAAGGCGCGGCGGAAGCGCTCCGGCTGGGCGAAGCTCCTCGCGGTCCTGGTCGTGGTCGGGGGGCTTCTGGCCGCCGGGGTTTGGCTCGACCGAAGCGGCTACCTGGGGCGCCCCGCCGGGCAGAGTCGGCTACCGGCAGGAGGCGACTCCGAGCACGCTGCGGGGATCGAACCACCCCCGAGCTCGGAACCCTTCACTGACTCGAGCGGAGCACCCGATGTCACCGTGCGCAGGGCCGAGCCCGAGGCCGTCACTGTGCTAGAGGTCAATCAACGGTTCCGCTCTTCGATCGAGGGCTTTACGGGGCTTCTGAGCAAGGTCGAGCTGCGCGGCGATCGTATGCGCTGGTACTTCCACTTCTTCAACCAAACAGACAGCGACCTCAACCTCGGCTTCGACTTCCCAAGGGTTTATGTGGCCGACGCCAGCGGGAATGCGTACCGACCACTGGAAGCCCAGGGAGTGGCCAACGTCAAGAAAAGCTACTGGTGGACGGTTCAGGTGGGAATTCGTCTCGACTGTTGGATGGATTTCCCTGCGTCTCAAGGAGGAGCAAGGCAATTCACCGTTGGTCTGGTCCCTGAGTTTTCGAATTCAGATTGGCCCGCCTTCAGGCCGTTTCAGGTGGAGCTGCCCCGCTGACCGGAACGCGCCTCAACTCCGATTCGAAGGGACCGACGATGACTCACGAGAGCCCGAACCAGCCAGAAGCCCAGGAGTCGCTCACAGCAGGTGTTGAACCGCTTCTCACCACCAACCCGGTCGAGGAGCTCCTCGAATCCCGGATGGTGGCCCGAGACTTCCAGGTCGAAGGCGGCACCGTCAGCGTCGAGACGCGCATCCGCCTGAGCCGGAATCCGTGGACCGTCGCTTCCGTCGTCCTCGAAAACGGCGTCGAGGTCCAGGAAGGGCCCTTCGCTCCCCTTCGCGACGAGGTCGATACCAGTACCTTCGATCCGGAGGCCCTCGCCGATCTGCGCCGAGAGGTAGCCACGAGGGTGCTCGCGATCCACGAGTCCCGTTGCCGGGAGGTTGAGCGGGCCCTGGGCCGTGGAGGCGCCCCTCGACGCTCGGGGGGCAAGGCGCTGGGAATTGCTTTCGTCTCGGTGCTCGTTCTCGCCGCCCTGGGTGGCGGTGGCTACTACTGGTGGTTCCACAGGGCGGCGCAGGACTCGGCCCCGAGCTCTTCAGCCGACAACGCAGTGGGCGCCAACCCCGAAGCCCCGGCCCAGACAGAGCCGACCCAAGACGAGAGCCATCTCACCCCGGGCAGACCCCCGGCTCAGCCCTCGGCCAAGAATCCGACGGCACGCACCGTCACTCCGCCAGCTCCTGGGCCCACGTCCGGCACAGCGGCCCGGCCGAATCCGCATCATGGTCGCGAGGCTTCGGTTCACACCTTGGCTCAGAGACCGCAGGAGAGAGAGCAAGAGCGCTCGAAGAGTGCTTCCCAGGCCACCAGCCCAGAACCAGAGCCCGCCGATCCTCCTGGGAGGCCCGACCCTGGCGGCGAGGGCGAGCCCCCGTCCCTGGTGACCGACATCCTGCCCGCGACCTATCGCCTCGGGTCGCTCCGCGTAGACGCCCTGGCCTTCAGCGACGACGGCGGCATTTTCGCCGCGGCGCCCGAGAGTGAGCTCGGCCTCCCGTGCATCCGCACCTCCTTCAAGGACCGAACCGAGGAGATCGAGCCCACGTTCCGGCTGCAGAGTCCGGCGGTCGTGCTCGTGGGCCACGACCCCCGCATCCACAAGAAGCCGAAATGGCTCCAGCCCTTCACTCCCACCGGCCAGCGCTGGGAGGTGAACGACGTGGGGATCGACCACGAGGTCGTCTCGCTCGAGGTCTTCTCCAAGAGGTTTCCCGCCGGCCCCGTGCATCTCGGCCCCAACGTCCAGTGGTCGGCTTTGACCCGCAAGCTCCGCGAGATCCACGAGAAGGACCTCGCGATGTACGTCGTTTGCCTCGACCCGAAGTGAGGCCGGCAACCGGCGGCTGCAAGGGGGTCTCGCTCACTCGTGCCGGCCTGTCGAAATCGTGCCCTCCCGTTCGACCAGTCGATAGAGTGCGAGCTCGGCCGGCCGACGGTGGCCGGGGGCCGCCGACCCACACGGAACGGAGAGGAGATCGAACGATGCGATTCATGATGCTGGTGATCCCCAAGGGCTACGAGACCGCCGAGCCCGGCACGATGCCGGACCCGGAGGCGGTCGAGGCGATGATGGGCTACAACCGAGAGCTCCAGGAGGCCGGCGTGCTGCTCGCCCTCGACGGGCTCCACCCACCGTCGATGGGTGCCCGCGTCTCCTTCCCCGACGGCAAGGCGACCGTCACCGACGGTCCGTTCATCGAGGCGAAGGAGGTGATCGGCGGCTACTGGATGATCGACGTGCCATCGAAGGAGGACGCCATCGCCTGGGCCGAGCGCTGCCCGATGCAGAACGAAGAGGTGATCGAGATCCGCCAGGTAATGGAGATGGCAGACTTCCCCGACGACGTTCGCGATGCCGCCGCAGAATTCACCGAGATCCAGGCCGCGGCCGGCCGGAAACAGGGCTCCTGAAGGGGCGCGGAAGGGTGTTGTCCAACGGATGGCCGACGGTCTGAACCCAGACGTCCAGAAAGTGGTCGACGCGGTCTACCGCGATGCCTCCCGCCGGGTCCTGGCGACCCTGATCCGCCTCCTCGGCGACTTCGACCTCGCCGAGGAGGCGCTCCAGGACGCCTTCCGTGCGGCGCTCGAGAGCTGGCCGCGCGACGGGGTGCCCGGCAACCCGACATCGTGGCTGATCAGCGCGGGGCGCTTCCGGGCGATCGACCGCATCCGGCGGCGGTCCCGCTTCGATCCCCTGGACACGCGGCGCCTGCCGGAGGAGGCGGCGGTCGAGGAGGCGGCGGTGTGGAACGGTGAGACCATCGAAGACGACCAGCTCCGCCTGGTGTTCACCTGCTGCCACCCGGCCCTGCCCGCCGAAGGGCGGATCGCCCTCACCCTGCGCTCGGTCTGCGGGTTGACCACCGAGGAGATCGCCCGCGCCTTCCTGGTGCCGGCACCGACCCTCGCCCAGCGCATCGTCCGCGCCAAGGCGAAGATCCGCGACGCACAGATCCCCTACCAGGTGCCGGAGCCGGCCGACCTGCCGGAGCGCCTGGACGCGGTGCTACGGGTGATCTACCTGGTGTTCAACGAGGGCTACGCCGCGTCCTCCGGTGCCACGCTCACCCGCGCGGACCTCTCCGGGGAGGCGATCCGCCTGGGCCGCCTGCTGGTCGAGCTGCTGCCGGAGCCCGAGGCGCTGGGTCTCCTGGCGCTCATGCTGCTCCACGACTCCCGGAGGATCGCGCGCACCGGTCCGGACGGCGACCTGGTCCTGCTCGACGACCAGGATCGCTCGCTCTGGGACCAGGACCTGATCACCGAGGGCCGGCAGCTCATCGAGCGGGCGCTCCGCTCCCGCCGAATCGGTCCGTACACGCTCCAGGCGGCGATCGCCGCCGTCCACTCCGAGGCGGCGACACCGGCGGACACCGACTGGGAGGAGATCGTCGGCCTCTACGACGTCCTGTTGCGGGTCGAGCCGTCGCCCGTGGTCGAGCTCAACCGCGCCGCCGCCGTGGCCATGCGCGACGGGCCCGCCGCCGGCCTGGCGCTGGTCGACGCCCTCCTCGACCGGGGCGAGCTGGCCGACTATCGCCTATCCCACGCGGTGCGGGCGGACCTCTGCCGGCGCCTGGGCCGGAACCGCGAGGCCCGTGCGGCGTACCGGCGCGCCCTCGAGCTCACCGAGCAGGCGGCCGAGCGCAGGTTCCTCGAACGCCGGCTGCGTGAGCTGCCGGAGTGACCCACCGGAGCCGCTGAAACCCTGCGCCGCACCGCGCCGTATCCTCCCCCGTCCCTGGCCGAACCCCGCGACGAAGGAAGGAGCACCGCATGCGAGCACGGACGATCCGGTCCGTAGTCTGTTGTCTGGTGGCCCTGGGAGTGCTGATCCCCGGCCTGGTCACGCCCCTGGCGGCGGCAGAGACCCCACCCTCGACGGAGGCGGCGGCGCCCAAGGCGTTCACCACCCGGCACACCCTCGAGATCGGGGGCAAGCCTCTCGCCTACCAGGCGCTCGCCGCGGAGACCGTCCTCCGGGACGACGACGGCAAGCCGGAGGCGAGCATCTTCTCCATCTCCTACTTCCTGGAAGGCGCCGAGGACGCGAGCCAGAGGCCGATCACGTTTCTCTTCAACGGTGGACCCGGCTCGAGCGCGGCCTGGCTCCACCTCGCCGCCTTCGGGCCCCTGCGGCTGCAGTTGGAGGACGCCACCATCCCCGGGGCGCCGCCCTACGAGCTGGCGGCGAACCCGTCCACCCTGTTGCCGGCCACGGACATGGTGTTCGTCGACCCGATCGGCACCGGCTTCAGCCACGCCCTGGGCGAGCACAAGGACTCCGAGTACTGGAGCGTCGACGGGGATGGCTCGGTGCTGGCGCGGTTCATCCGCGCCTACCTGACCGAACACCGCCGGTGGGCCTCGCCCAAGTACCTGCTCGGGGAGAGCTACGGCACCGTCCGGGTCGCCGCCCTGGTGGAACATCTCCAGCTCGACGTCCTGGACAGCACGGCGCTCAACGGCGTGATCCTGATCTCCTCCTCCCTGGGCCGGGACATCGTCGGCCGGGCGGCGTCGACCGACCTCACCTACGTGGCGACCCTGCCGACGTACGCCGCGGTGGCCCACTACCACCACCGGCTCCCCCGGCCGCCGGACGGTCCGGAGGACCTGGAGACGCTGCTCAGCGAAGCGCGCGCGTTCGCCGCCGGCGACTACCTCACCGCCCTCTTCGAGGGGGACTCCCTGCCCGCCGCGCGCCGTCGAGAGATCGCCGCCAAGCTTCATCACTTCACCGGCCTGTCCGAGGAGTACCTCCTCCGAAGCGACCTGAGAGTGCCCTACGACCACTTCGTCAAGGAGCTCCTGCGAAACGAGGGAATCGTGCTGGGCGTCCACGACGCCCGCTTCGAGGGGAAGGACCCGGACGCGGCCGGCGCCGAGGTGGAGTGGGACCCGTTCCTGCTGTCGATCGCGGGGCCGTTCGTGACCGCCATGAACACCTACCTGGAGGGCGACCTGGCGGCGAACTTCGGACGGCCTTACTCGCTGTTCAACCTCCAGGTCGCCGCCGGCTGGAAGCGGCCCCAGCAGGCACGCTGGGGCGCCGGCCCGGTCCACTACACCGAGGCCCTCGCCATCGCGGCCGCCACCAACCGGGACTTCCGCATCTTCGTGGCGAGCGGCGAGTACGACCTGGCCACGACCTTCTTCGGCACCGAGTACTCCTTCGACCACAGCGGCATCCCCAAGGACCGGATCACGCTACGCAACTACCCCAGCGGCCACATGATCTACCTGAACCTGCCGTCGCTCGCGGCGATGAGCGCCGACATCCAGAAGATGATCGGCGGGCACTGAGGCCTTCCGCTCCGGCGACCGCCCGGCGCAGACGCACCGCGCCCGGCCGACCCTGTGCGGGCCGGCCGGGCGCGGTGACTCATTTCGAGTGGTCGTGTGGCTCCGTCCTGCGGCCTGCTAGGACAGCGGCTACTCGTCTATGCAGACGCAGCGGCCGCTCGAACAGTAGCCACCACAGGTGCAGGAGCAGTCGGTGTCCTTGAGACACGGGGTCCCGCCTCCCGAGCAGCCCGAGCTCGGTCCATTGCAGTAGGTACGCACGAAGTCACACTCGACCCAGCCGTAGCCGTCCGAACCTTCGAGACAGTCGAACGTGCCCGAGCAGGAGATCGACGACGGCGGCGGGTAGGCACAGGGACGCATCACGTAGCAGCTCGACTCGGGCGGCGGAGCGGCGTGAGCCGGAACGGGCTCCTGGGAGAGTCCGGCCGGTGCCGGCTCGGCGGCCGGCGGCTGGTCGACAGTCGCTTCACTCGCCGACGCCTTGACCAGGGTGGGGGCGATCACGACGGCCACCGCGGCGATCGCCACGAGGGCGAGGATCATCCGTTTCGATCTCATCTTCTCCTCCTCCGTTCTAAAGGTGGCGCCAGGGGAGACCTAGAGACTTTGGCGAAATACGATTCTAGTAAATTTTTGCAGTTCTGCGAAGCGGAAAACTTAGGACGCCGGCAAAGCGTGTCACCCGTGCGCCCGGAGGACCGACACAAAGTGGCAACCTCGGGCGGTCCGGTCGCGCTCGGCCCTGGTGCCACGGCGGCGCCCGGCACGGCCCGCGGTTTGCTTGCAGGGACTGTCACGTCGCGATATCGCCACACGTCGATAGCAGTACGTCCGCTCCCAGGGAGGCAAGTATGGCTGCGTTGTTCGATCGGATTCTGCAACGGCCGGGGGGCACCCCTCCGCCCGAGGACTTAGAAGAGCTCGTCGATCTCGCGACCGAGGAGAGAACGAAGCTCGCCGGGCTGCTCGATGCGGTGGATTCCAAGACCGCCGCCCTCGGCGAGACGCGCTCGGCCCTCGAAGCGTTCGAGGAGCGCCTGGCCTTCTTCTCCAAGCAGCACGAAGCGCTGCAGAACCGGTTGACCGCCGCCCAGGATCTGGCGACGCTGCTCTCCGCCCTCGAGGCGCGGACCCACCAGGTGGAGGGCCTCGCACGGGACGCCGAGGGCCGCATGGACGCGGTCGACGCGCGGACGGAGAACGCCCAGAAGGCGTCCCAGATCATGCAGCAGCTGCTGGTCGCCGGCAAAGAGGCCGAACGCCAGATCGCCGACTACCGCGAGCGCGCCCGAGAGCTCGCCGGGGTCGACGCCAAGGTCGGCGGGCTGAACGAGCAGCTCGAGCACTTCGAGAGCCGGGCCGGCTCGATCGTCGACGACTACAAGCGCCTGCTCCGGACCGCGGACGAGCTGCGCACCGAGCTCGGCCAGCTCCGCGAGAGCGGCACCTCGATCCGCGCCGAGCTGGACGAAGCCAAGAGCATGGCCGAGGGGATCGAGGACATGCTCTCCGGGCTCACCGCCGCCAAGAGCCTGGCGAGAAAGAGCGAAGAGCAGCTCCACAAGCTCAACGCGCTCTCCGAGCACGTGGCGCGGAAGGTCCAGGCCTTGAACGCCACCCAGCAGGCGCTCGAACGCGCCGACGCCCAGTCGCGCCAGGTCAACGAGCTGGTCTATCGCATCGAGCAGCGGGTGCAGAAGGTCACCGAGGACTCCCGGCTGATCCAGGCGTCCCAGGACAAGGCGGAGAGCCTCTCCCGGCTGCACGAGGATCTGGTCGAGCGCCTGGAGGCGACCGCCCGGCAGCGGGAGAACCTGGAGAAGGACAGCCGCGAGATC
>Ga0210086_1001815_pt1 | contig 10572 bp, 7 predicted proteins | sample China_Galinas_PW_3_FD_184867 | JGI IMG/M metagenome (GOLD analysis project Ga0210086, IMG submission 184867) | Wetland microbial communities from San Francisco Bay, California, USA, that impact long-term carbon sequestration - China_Galinas_PWB_D2... | ecosystem: Environmental > Aquatic > Marine... | reverse complement strand
AAAGTACAGGTAGCCCTTCGGGATCTCGAAGTCGAGGCTTTCGGCGACGAGCGAGATGCCGATCAGCAGCAGGAAGCTCAGGGCGAGCATCTTGACCGTCGGGTGGTGCTCGATGAAGTTGCACACCGGGTTCACGAACGTCGCCATCACGAGCACCGCGAGCACGACCGCGATGATCATGACCATCAGGTGGTTGGACATGCCGACGGCGGTGATCACCGAGTCGAGCGAGAACACGATGTCGAGCACGGCGATCTGGATCAGGGCGGCATGGAAGCTCGGCGTCTTGCTCGCCGGCTTCTCGGCCTTCGGGTCTTCGATGTTGTGGTGGATCTCGATCGTGCTCTTGGCCAGCAGGAACAGGCCTCCGACCAGCAGGATCACGTTCCGCGCCGACACCCCGTGGCCGAGAACCTCGAACCACGGAACCGTGAGCCGCGTCAGCATGCTGAGCGACCACAGGAGCCCGATCCGGAGGAACATCGCGAGCACGAGCCCGACGCGCCGTGTCAGGCTGCGCTGGCTCACCGGCAGCCGACCGGTCAGCACGCTGATGAAGACGATGTTGTCGATTCCGAGGACGATCTCGAGCACGGTCAGGGTCAGCAGAGCGACCCAGGCCTGCGGTTCAGTGATCCATTCCATGTCGTGGCTCGTGGGACGGGAAGCGAGCGGGGCATCCTCGGTGCTCGGCCGCGCGAATGCCAGCACGGCCGCGTGGCTCGACTCCGAGCGGCCCGGTCCGTAAGGTCTGGCGGCTCATGGAAGGTGTTTCGAGCGCAGGAACGGGAGCGAGTGTCGGGCGAGCCTTGGCCCGGATCGGTCTGCTGGGCAATCCGTCGGACGGGTACGGGGGCGCGGTCTTGGCCGCGACGATCCGCGACTTCGGAGTCGAGGTCCAGATTCGTTCTGACGAGCGGTTCCTGTGCGATGGCGTCGAGGTCCGAGATTGGGCGAACTGCGACGCTCGGGAACTGGCCGGAGCGGCTCCGCTCCTGATCGCGGCGCTGCGCTGCTTCCACCGGCATGCCGGGCCGGCCGCAGCGCGGCTCGGTCCGCTGCGCATGACGATGACGAGCTCCGTGCCGTTTCGGGTCGGCCTCTCGGGCTCGAGCGCGATCGTGATCGCGGCGTTGCGGGCCCTCGGCCAGCGCAGCGGTATCGCCTTGTCGGGCCCCGACCTCGCCCGCCTCGCGCTCGAAGCAGAGACCGAAGAGCTCGACATCACGGCCGGGCCGCAGGATCGGGTCATCCAGGCGCACGAGGGAGTGCTGCTGATGGACTTCCACGACGAGTGGACGTCGGAGGCGGTCGAGCTCTCGCTTCTGCCCCCGCTGTTCCTGGCCTGGCAGACCGCGGGCGGCGAGGACTCCGGCCGGACTCACGACGAGGTTCGTCCTCGGTTTCTTGCTCGCGACCCCGAGGTCGTGGCGGCGATGCAACGGTTTCGCGAGATCGCCCACGACGGGACTCGCGCGCTGCGTAGCCGCGAGCTCGAACGCTTCGGGAGGCTGATGAACGAGAACTTCGACCTCCGCGCGTCGCTGTTCCCGATCGCTGCACGCGATCGTGAGCTCGTCGTGATTGCCCGCTCGAACGGATCGCCGGCCAAGTTCTGTGGCTCGGGTGGGGGTGTCGTCGGCGTCGTGCGCGACAACCGCGATCGACTCGAGGCCGCGTATTCGGGCGCCGGGTTCTCGTTTCTCGTTCCGACGGCGGGGAGCTGCGACTCGTGAAGGCGGTGCTGCTCGCTGCGGGGTTCGCGACGCGTCTGTATCCGTTGACACGCGACGTTGCCAAGCCGTTGCTCGACGTCAAGGGTCGCCCGGTCGTCTCGTGGATCCTGGATCGCGTGCTCGAGGTCGAGGCGATCGACGAGGTCGTCGTCGTCACCAATGCGAGGTTCGCGGACCAGTTCGACGCCTGGGTCGCCGACCTCGACGTCCGGGTCCCGATCTCGGTCGTGTCGGACGGGACCCGGGACGACGCCGAGAAGCTCGGTGCGATCGCGGACATGGCGCTCGCGATCGCGCAGCTCGATTCGGCGAGCCCCGTGTTGGTGATCGCCGGAGACAACCTGATCGAAGGCAGTCTCAAGCAGTATGTCGCGGAGTTCACCGGCGAGCCGATGATGCTGGTCCGGCGCATTGCCGGCGTGGTGCCGTCCGGACGCTACGGAGAGATCCTGACGGATGCCGACGGCTGCATCACGCGGTTCCGCGAGAAGCCGCGCGAGCCCGAATCCGACCTCGCAGCCACGTGCCTGTACCTCCTGCCGCCCGGCATCCAAGCCGCCCTCACCGAGTACCTGGCCAGCGGCCGCACACACGACGCCCCGGGCAACTTCATTGCGTGGCTGGCGGCGCGCCGGCGCGTGCGCGCCGTCGAGCTGCAAGGCCGCCTGCTCGACATCGGCAACCTCGAGTCGCTCGAGGAGGCGCGACGGACGTTCGAGCCAAGGTAATACGCACTCTGTCGCACCCCGGCCCGTAGCCCGCACGGTGCCGGCAGTTGTGGGCCGGTTTCGGAGGTGCGAGCTCGGGCGGGTACGCACAACGCAAGGATGCGATACCGCCTCTTGCTAGGGCGACAATTCCGACGTTGCGGCCTACTCCCAGTCTCGCGCCCGGCCCCCGGCGCGGCCTGCTCCGGGCAAAGGAGGTGTGCTGTGACAAGGAAGCTGCGCCGCAACACCGCAACCAACCGCCGCACGCAATGGACCATTACTGCCACGGTGGCCATCGCCGTCGGCCTGGGGCTCGAGTTTGCGGCTCCGGCGGACGCACCGACACGGCCAGCCCGGCGGAGGACCGACGTCAGCGTGGCCCCGGCGCCCGCGCTTAAGACTGCGGACGAGGCACGGATGAAGGCGGACCTCTACGGCTACCTGCTCGACCTCGTCCACGAGGACCCCGCGCTGTTCGAGAAGATCACCAAGAGGATCCTGGCGGCGCCCGAGGATCCCAAGCAGCACATGATCGCGCTGCGCGCGTTGACCACGTTCGGCACTCGCGACCCGCTGCCCGAGCTGTGCCGCGTCGTGACCAACCGCGCGACACCGGCGTTCATCAGGGCTTGGGCGCATCGCCAAATCCAACAGCGATGCAAGGCCAATCCGTCTCTGCGGCCTGCCGTCCAGCGAATGCTCGCGGTCAAGCCGTCCCTGTGAGCTCGACCCGGCGACCTTCGCTGGCCGAGACGTAGGCGCTGTACACGACCCGCGTCACTTCGAGGCCGAGGTCGCCGTCGGAGTGGGCGGGACGCGAGTCGCGGACCGCCGACACGAAGTCCTGCAGCATCGCGAGTTGTCCGGAGCTCCAGTCTTCAGCCGGGATCGGCGTGCTCCAGCCTGCGCCCGAGTCGACCTTTTCCATGATGTACTCGTCGCCGAACACCGCGCCCTCGGGTGCGTAGGCGCGAAGCTGATCGTTCGGGCTCAGGTTGCACTTGAGGTGGCAGTTGGCCGCGTAGATCTCGAGCTTGCTCTCCATGCCGCCGAGCAGGTTGTCGCTGCCATAGGCCACGCCGCGCGAGCCGTCGTCGAAGTGGAGGATCGCGCAGCCCCAGTTCTCGACGTCCTGCCAGCCCTGCGCGACGAAGCACGAGCTCGCGTCGATCGCGGGGTTCAGGCTGAGATCGCTGACTTCGGCGGTCACGGCGACCGGTCGGATCGGCTTGCCGTTGCGTCTCACGCCCTCGTGACGCTTGAGGTGCAGCATCGCCCCGATCGGATGGGCGCCGAGCCGCAGCAGCGCGCCGCCGCCGGTGTGACGCCACGTCTTCGAGTACGGCGAGTGGGATCCACTGTGACACTCCCAGCCACGCATCTCCAGCAGCGGCGCGCCGGAGGCGGCGAGCAGTTCCCTGGCCTTGACGATCGACGGAGCGTAGACCCAGTTCTCGCCATACATGAGCTGCACGCCGTTGTCCTCGGCTGCGGCTTGCATCGCACGCGCATCGTCGAGCACGACGTTGAGCATCTCCTTGCGTGCCCGGCCCGAGATCTCGGCGTCGGTCGCGTCGGTCCCGAGATCCTGGCCGACGTACGCGGTCAACGGCTTCGTGCAGATCACGTGCTTCCCGGCTCGCGCGGCCGCGATCGCCATCGGGCGGTGGAGATCGTTGGGGACGCACAGGTCGACGACGTCGACGTCTTCGCGCGCGAGCAACCGATCGAGGTCGTCGCAGACCTCGGGGATGCCGTGACGCGACGCATAGGCCGTGGCGTTTTCACGCGTGCGGGCGGTGACCGCCGCGAGCACGGTGCCGTGGGCGTGGCGGTAGCAGCGGGCGCGGGTCTCCGCGAGGAAGCCGGCACCGACGATGCCGATCCCGACGTCAGGTCGTTGGCTCATTCCGCGATGTTAGCGGCTTTGGGTCAACGCACCAGGGACGCGACTCCGAACGCAAAGTAGTTGCCGACCGCGTAGCCGAGCAGTCCGGCGACGAGCCCGGGCAGCGTCAGCCCGTTCCAACCCTTCGAAACCGTCAGTGCCATCGCGGTGGAGGGACCGCCGACGGCCGCGATCGAGGCGACGCTCGTCGACTCCGCATCACGGCGCAAGAGCCACGCGACGAAGAACAGGAGCACGCCGTGGACGAGGACCACGGTGGCCGTCATCCACAGGATGTCGGGGCCCTTCGCGAAGATGCTGGCCAATCGCGCGTGCATCCCGATGACCGCGAAGAACATGTTGAGGAACAGCGTCCCGAGCGGCATCGCACCGCGGAGCCTGCGCACCCACGGCAGCTGCGCGACGACGAGCGCGTACGTCGTCAGCCACAAGACCTCGGGGACGGCGAGGTCCGGAAACCGGGCATCGATGAACGACTTCGTCGCCCCGGCGAGCCACATCAGACCGAACCCGAGCCCGATCAGTGCCGCGACGTCGTACGGGTCGAGCGGTTCGTCCTTGTCGAGGTCGTGCTCGCTTGCGGCGAACAGATCGGTGCCCGGCCGCTTGTAGAAACGACCGATCAGCCACGGGAGGACGAGGCACACGCCCATCCACAGCGAAGTCAGGACGTTGTCGGCGGCGACGAGCGCGGTCTCGAGACTGTGCTCGAGCTTGACCTCCTTCGCGACCGCGACGAAGTTGAGCCCGCCGCCCGTGTACGTCGCGGTCAGGATCCCTGCGAGCTTCCATGTTTCGTCGCCGAAGATCCCGCCGAACAGGAACGAGGCGAGCAGCGAGGCGACACAAGTCGCGATCACCGCGATCAGGAACAGCGCGATCATCGCGGGACCGGCCTTCTTCAGCAGCTTGAGGTCGACCGCGAACAACAACCACACGATCGCCAGCGAGGTCACCGAACCCTCGACGACGTCGTAGACCGGCGAGCTCTCGGGGACGAGCCCGGCGTTGGTGCAGATCGCCCCGCCGATGATGATCAACAGCGACGCGCTGACCTGCCGCGCCCACGCGTATCGCTTCTGCAGCCAGAATCCTGTCGCCGTGATGGCCGCGATCAGCGCCGCGAGGGCGACCGGCTGCGCGATGGGCGTCACTTGCTGTTCGGCCGCGCGAACTTGCCATTGTTGTCTTCGGCCAGCCGCTTCATGAACTCCGCGGCGGGCATCCCGGCGGCGACGACACCGCCCATCTGGACGGTGCGCCGTTCATCTTCTTCGGTGCCGATGTAGATCGTGTGGATGCGGACCTGGGCGCCGCGGTTCCATTTGGTGACGGTCTCGTGGATCCGGTCGGTGTTCGTGATCGTGCCGAGCGTCGGAAGCCCGTCGCTCAACACGAAGATCTCGTCGACGTTCGTCGCGTACGGCTGGCTCTTCTTCTTGCGCAGCTTGATCTTCATCGCTTGCTGCATGGCATCGTAGAGCATCGTGCCGCCGTCGGCCTTGATTCCGTCGACGAACTTGTAGAGCGAATCCTTGTTCTTGGGAGTCGCCCAGACGAGCTTGTCCCGCCACTTCCGCACGTCCTTGCTGAAGAACACGACGTTGAACTTCGAGTCGGGGGACATGCCTCGCAGTGCGCTTTTGATCTCCTTGCGCGCGCGGTCCATCTTGGACTCGAACTTGCCCGACGGAGGTCCCCGCGGGCTGCTGCGCGTTCCGCCACCGGGCACCGTGATCGCGTGATAGGGCCAGGCCATGCTGCCCGACACGTCGACGACGAACACGACGTGGTTGCCCGTCACGGGGATGCCGAAGAAGCTCGACGCGACCGAGCCGTTCTTGGACACCTCGTTGACCTTCTTCTTGTGCTGCGGGATGACGAACGTGTCCTTGACGCTGTCCCACCACGCACGCCACTTCTCGGGCGCGTCGGCGTGGGCGTAGAACCCCGTCAGATCGGTCAGCGCCTCGTTGATGACCGCACGGTAGGTGCCCGAGGACCGCTTGTCTCTCTTGGCGTTCTTGTTGGCTTCTTCGAGCAGGTCGATCAGGACCTCGACGTTGCCGCGGGACCGAATCGCGCGCAGCAGGGGGACGAGCGAGATCCGGGCGCGCCAGTGCTTGAGCGCGGTGATGCGCCTGAGCACGATGTCCAGGGTGTACTTCAGGTCCTCGTCCTTCGGTGGCGGGCTCTTCGCGCCGACGAGCTTCTTGATCGCGTCGGCGAAGGCATCGACGTCTTCGGCGTACTTGGCGCCTGCCAGCGCCTGCGCGACCGCAGTGATCGAACGGCCGAAGCCCATCCGGGCGAGCGCGGTCGCCGCCGCGCCGGCGAGGTCAGCGTCGTCGACCGCGAGACAGTCCTCGAGCAGGTCGCGATACTGAGGCTCCTTCCAGTCTCCGATGATCGTGACCAGCGTCGCCGCGAGGTCGGGTTTGCTGTGACTCAGCTTCCGGATCTTGTCGGTGGACGATGCGTTGGCGACCCGGACGGCGTGGCGTCCAGCCGCCGGCGTCGCGAACCCGCTCTCGACCTTGCCGGCGATGACCTTGCGCATCTCGCTGGACGGACGCACGGACCTCAGCGCCGACACGGCGGCGCTGCGGACCAGCGAGTATTCGCCAGTGGTGTCCCAGAGCTTGCCGCTCTTCCTCGTGAAGCTGAGCTCGATGACCGTAACCAGCCGCTCGGCATCGAGTCGCGTCCCTCGCTGCGCGACGCGCCGGAACAGGTCGCGGGCTTCGTCGAGGCGAGTGTAGGCCGGTTGTCGGCGGCCACGGCTCCGGTTGCGATGCGCCAACCCTTCGAGATAGGGCGACGATCGCGGACCCCAGATGTCGTTCAGTTTGATCTTGCCGGCCCGGAAATCGGAGAGCCACAACGAGATGGCCCTGCTCAGCTCGTCGTTTCCGCCACGCCGACCCCTCTGGGCGTCGACAGTCGGGACGAGGAGCAGGAGGCACGCGAAGAAGGGGGTAAGCCTGCTCATCATCAGAAGCTTATCCGGGCGTCTCGGTTTCGGCGATCCGGCTCGCGGCCGAGATGCCGGGCACTTTCCCGTCCCCGACGAAGTGGATCGGCTCGAGCTGGACCGTCTTCGCCAGCGCCGACATCAGCACGTCGAGGAACCGGATTTCACCTTTTTCGATCTGTTGGGTCGAGTCCATGTCCCAGACCGCGATCGGCTGGTTGTCGTGGTTGCGCATCGGACACGACATCGCGGCTGTCGTCTGGTATCCGCTGTGGGGATCGCACGAGACGTAGCCCGGCCACGCGCGGACGTTGTAGGCCGCGAGCGTGTGGTTGGTCTCGATGCAGTCGAAGCACATGCCCGAGGTGAACAGCCCGCCTTCACGGATCAACGTCGTGCACACGGCCGGTCCGAACGCTGACCCGAGGTGGAGGTTGCCGTCGTCGCCGAGCACGTAAAAGCCGTTCCAGAACCAGCCGAACTGCTCCATCGCCTGGCCGATGATCGTCGGCAGTGCGTCGATCGCGGTCGCGATCGGATCGCTCGCCAACCGCTTGGACAGCTCGGTCACGATCTTGCTGAGCTGCGAGCGCTTGTTGAAGTCCGGGACGTTGAGCTCGATCGCGCTGTTGAGCTCGACGAAGTACTTGAACAGTTCAAGTGGAACTGCTTCGGTCATCTACCAACTCCTCGAGGTTCGCATAGCACAGGACCTCGTGTTCACGTCTTGCGCTGGGCCGCAGTACGAGACTCGCCAGGTATCCGACGGCGACTCCGGTTCCGATTCCGACGACGGGCCACAGGAACAGGTGCAAGGAGGTCTGCGTCGTGACCCAAGCCAGTGTCAGTGTAGCTGCGATCGCGCCCGTGAGCACGCCGCTGGCGTGGCTTCTGCGGGCGAACACGCCGAGCAGGAAGATTGCGACGAGCCCGCTGCTGAGCAGGCCGAGCATCCGCTGGAAGAACAGGAACAGCGAGCGGATCTCGAAGCTCGCGATGACGAGAGCCGAACCCGTTCCGATCGCGCCGACGACGAGCGTCAGGACCCGGGCGACCGCGAGATCCGACCATGGCAGCGGCCTCCGGCGCAGGCGCAAGAGCCAGTCGTTGCAGATCGAGGTCGAGATGCTGTGCATGCTGCTGTCGAGCGACGACATCGACGCGGCGAACACTCCGGCGATCACGAGACCCGAGACGCCGGCGGGCAGCCGCCTCGCGATGAACAGCGGGAACACGGCGTCGTTCTTCGCCCCGATGTCGAGCATCGCCGGATGGGACGAGAAGAACACCCACAGGCCGGTGCCGAGCAGGAAGAACAGGAACGTGCCCGGAACCGACAACAGCCCGTTGAGCCAGATCCCGCGGGCCGCCGACCGCTCGTCTCGGGTCGCGAGGTAGCGTTGGATCACGGCCTGGTCGGTCACGTACGGACCGAGCTGCAGCAGGAAGCTGCCGACCAGGATCCAGATCGTGCCGAGCTCGGTCGGGTTCGTCGTCCAATCGAGCAGGCGGAGCTTCTCGTTCGTCTCGGCGCGCGCGAGGACCGAGGCGATCCCGCCCTCGTCGAGGACCACGAGCAAGAGGCTGACCATGACCCCGCCGAGCAAGACGAGAGCCTGCAGCACATCGGTCCAGACCACCGCCTCCATGCCGCCGAGCACCGTGTACGCGGTCGCAAGTACGCCCATCGCGAGGATGCACAGCGACACGTCGATGCCGGTGATCGACGCGAGCGCCAGCGCCGGCAGGTAGACGACGATCGCCATCCGCACGAGCTGGAACAGGATGAATGAAGCGCTGCCGAACAGGCGGACCGCGAGGTTGAAGCGACGCTCGAGGTACTCGTAGGCAGTCGTGACCGAGAGCCGGCGAAAGAACGGCAGGAAGAAGGCGATGACCAGCGGCGCCATCGCGAGGATCATCAGAGACCCCGGCCAGAGGACCCAGTTGCCGGCATAGCTGAGTGCCGGCATCGACAGGAACGTGATCGCCGACAGCTGCGTCGCGTAGATGCTCAGGCCGGCCGCCCACCACGGAATCCGCCGGCCCGCGAGGAAGAAGTCGGTCGCGGTCTTCTCGCGACGTGAGAACCACATCCCGAGCCCGACGAGCGAGGCCAGGTAGACGACGACCACGGCCGAGTCGACGACCCCGAAGGTTCCGCCGTGCGCGGTGAGCTCGGCGACCTGGACCTTGGGAGTGCGCACGCCGGGCCGGGTCTCGCCGCTGACGATGACGACTCGATCGCCGAGCGCGGTCGCGCCCGAGGTCACGACACCGAGTGGCATCTCGCCAGCGGTGGTCCAGGTGTCGGTGATCGTGTCGTAGGCGAGGACCCGGCGCGGGAACGACGGCTGCTGCGCGAGCGGCTCCTTGACGTGACGTCCTGTGGAACCCGAGAAGACGAGCGCGTGCGATTGGCCGATCGCGACGGCCGCGGCCGCGGCGACCGGCTCTGGCACCGCGGCGATCGCCGTCCATTCCCTCGTGCGTGGATCGAACCGCCAACCGTCGCTCAGGTATCGCAGCTCGAGTTCGCGACCCGGCTCGCGCGTCGCGGTCTCGCCGCTGACCAGGAAGAACCCGGCTCTTGGGCCGAAGCTCTGCGCGAAGCCGACCGCCTTGTTGCGCGGGTCGCCGGGCCACGCCGGCAGCGACTCCCAGGCCGGGGCGGCGGCCGCCAGGTCGAGGCGCCAGAACTCCTTCGTCGCGGTCGTCGGGTCGGTCGTACTCTGGCCCGCGGCGACGTAGATCACCGATCCGATGGCTGCGGCCGCGTGGAACGCCGACGGTCGCGGCAGCGACGGGAGCGTCTCGCGCACGAGCTCGGTGCCGGTCCAGCGCAGCCGGATGACTTGATCGCTGGCGGCGGTCTCGTCCATGCCGCCGATCAGGACGACTCCGTTCGGCGTGGAGATGGTTGCACCGTAGGCCAGGGGCTTCGGCAAGGGTGCCTGCGCCTGCCACCTGCCGTCGCGCAGGACCTGGACGCGGTCGGTCCACACCTTCGGACCGCCCTGCCACGGGGGGGCGTGCGGGAAGTTCGCGCCCCCGGCGACGACGAGGACGTCGCCGTGCTCGGCGCTCGCGTGCACGCCGACGAACGCGCCTCCGAAACCGATCGTGTCGGGCAACGGGGCCAGCTCCGAGAAGCTCAGGCTAGCAGGACGTTGACCCGGCGCGGGCGGGATGCACGCGGAGACGACGGCCAGGGCGAGGCTGGGAACGAGGCGACGAAGCATC
>Ga0210086_1001812_pt1 | contig 10588 bp, 7 predicted proteins | sample China_Galinas_PW_3_FD_184867 | JGI IMG/M metagenome (GOLD analysis project Ga0210086, IMG submission 184867) | Wetland microbial communities from San Francisco Bay, California, USA, that impact long-term carbon sequestration - China_Galinas_PWB_D2... | ecosystem: Environmental > Aquatic > Marine... | reverse complement strand
CTAGTGGTGTGGTGCAGAAATCTTCGCCATTATCCGAGGCGCTGCGACGCCGCTGGCGGCGTCGTGCTCCCTCGGCGGGCTCCAGCCCGCCTGCGTCCGCCCGAACGTCGATCTGCCGTGACACGAGAACCTCGAAAGCGACAGAGCGACTCACCACCAGCAACGCCGCAGCACCACGGATAATGACGAATCTGTCTGCGTCACACCACTAGGAGCCCGTGCCCTTGAATACGCAGGGCAGCGTATGGACCATCAGCTTGAAGTCGAGCCACAGGCTCCAGGAGTTGATGTACTCGAGGTCCATCTCGACCCATCGCTCGAACGACACCCGGTTCCGCCCCCAGACCTGCCAGATACAGGTCAGACCCGGAGACACCGACAGCCTCTTGCGCTGCCACCAGGCGTACTGACGCACCTCGGCGGGCACCGGTGGGCGCGGCCCGACGAGGCTCATGTCGCCCGCGAGCACGTTGAACAGCTGCGGCACCTCGTCGAGGCTGTACTTGCGCAGGAAGCGGCCGATCGGCGTGACCCGCGGGTCGTTGCGGATCTTGAACACCGGCCCGTCCTGCTCGTTGGCATGCATCAGGTCGCCCTTCCTCGCCTCCGCGTCGGGGGACATCGTCCGGAACTTCAAGCACCAGAAGTGACGGCCGCCCTTGCCGACACGCTCCTGGCGGAAGAACACGTCGTGCCCGTCTCTGAGCTTGATGAGCACGGCGACCGCGATGAGCATCGGCGAGAGCAACAGGATGCCGAGGGAAGCACCGAGGATGTCCATGCCGCGCTTGACGGCGAGGCGGAACGAAGGCGTGCCTACGCGGCGAAACCCGACCGTCGGGATGTCGCCGTACCACTGCAGCTCGGGTGAGACCGGGGTCCCGGTCACGAACGTCGGCGCCAGGTTGTAGTGGATCCCGGCAAAGTCACAGGCCTCGCACACCGCGTGGACGTCGCCGACCGAAGTCGTCGGCGACGGACACACGACGACGTAGTCGATCAGGCGGTCGTTCAGCGTGTTGGTCAGGGAATCGATCTGTCCGAGATCGTCGATGCCCCACGGTGCACGCGAGTCTTCGTCGGGAAACGAGATCGACCCGAGGAGCTTCATGCCGACCCCAGCCTCCCGCATGACGCCGAGCAACGGGACGAGCGAGTCGCCGCGGCCGACGAGCAGGGCTCGGCGCGTGTTTCGCCCCGCGGCTCGCAGCCGGCGCAGTGAGGAGCGCAGGAGCCGGCGGTTGATCGCAAGCAACATCAGGGCGAACGCAAACGTCGCCGGCGGATACGAGATCAGCCCGCCGAACATCGCGAACGTCACGGTCGCGGCGACGCAGGTTCCGAGCAACAAAGAGGTGGCGATGCTCATGAGCTCGGGAAACAGCGTCTCCGTCCGCTTCGATGCGTAGAGTCGGGCGCGAAGGGAGAACGTGAGCCAGCCGATCGCAAGGAGTGCGGGTTCGACGATCCACTGGCCCACGCCGGGATCGGACACGACCCGCGGGTCCCCGCACAGCCAGTAGTGCCCGCACGCGGCGGCGGCCAGGATCAGAAGGACGTCGAGTCCCTGGATCAGGAACCCGAACAGACGTTGGTGTGCTAGGAGCATGACGGCAGGGTGTGCCCTCGTTCTGCGCTCGAGGCCCCTAGGGACCCAGACCGCGGAAACCGGGCAGCGGGTTAGGACGAACGGGTTAGGACGAAATTGTGGGCGACGGCTCGGAGAGCATCGAGCAGGGCTCAGCTCGACCAAGCCTCAGCTAGGACCGACGTGGCTAGGACTGGGTTGGGACGGTACGGGTGAGACGGAGGTCCGCAGAGACCCGACGGTGACGGACGTCAGGCCTCGAACGTGCCGGCATTCTAGAGATCGAAAAGCGCTTTGCCACCGCTGCTGCAACGAAGATGTAACGCCGGCTCCAGCACTTCCTTGCCGGATCCACACACCCGCGAATCGCACGTGCCGCACAGTGTTGGTCTTCGGCAACACGGAAGCCCCCCGCGGTTCTGGTGGATCGCCGGGGAATGTAGTAGCCTCGTCCTTGGCCCGAACAATCGCACCAAACAGACCGGCTCAGCGATGACACCGCTCGCTACACAACCATCGCGCGTCTACTCCAACCATGAGGCCGGTGTTCGAGTCGAGTGGTACTGGCTCGACGAGCATGCGGACCTGCTCGCGGATGCCGAGTTCGTGCTCTCGCCCGACGAGCACGCCCGAGCCGAGCGCTATCACTTCATCGAGGATCGCACGAGCTACATCATTTCGCGGGTCCTGCTGCGCAGCGTATTGGCCGAGCGACTCTCGCTGGCGCCCGACCAGATCCGTCTCGAGCCGGGTGTCAACGGCAAGCCACGCCTGCCCGACAGCGGCGAGCTCTGTTTCAACCTTTCTCGCTCGCGCAACGCGGTCGTGATCGCGGTCGGTGAGCGGATCCAGGTCGGCGTCGACATCGAGTGCCGCGACGCCAGCGCGGTCAATGCCGGAGTCGTCGGTTGGGTCCTGTCGCCGAGGGAATACGCGCACTGGCGGGAGCTCCCGAGCGCAGCTCGGTGCGAGACGTTCTTCACGGCATGGACGCGCAAGGAAGCACTGCTCAAGGGAACCGGCGAGGGACTCAACACGCCGATGTCGAGCGTCGAAGTGCTCGATTTCGACGAGGACAACCACCTGACACCGGGTCCGGTCACGCTCGTGCGCGGGAGTCGGACCTGGATGATCGTCGATCTGTTCGAGGGCGTCGAATACTCGGCCGCGGTGGCTTTCCCGGTGATTGGCGTGCGAAAGGTATAGACTCTGGCGCATGCGCCTGACCTCGATCACCGTAGCAGTCCTCGCGCTCGCAACCACCGTTCCTGCGCAACGCCACGCCAACGTGTCCGGCGGACCGCTTCGCCCGGCGGAAGCCTGCTACGACGTCAAGAACTACGACCTTCGCCTGACCGTGGACCCCGAAGAGAAGTCGATCGCGGGCTCGTTGAAGATGACTGCGCTCGCGACGCGGCCGACGAAGAGGTCGACTATGCCGGCAAGCCGCGCGTGGCCCCGCATCCACCCTGGGAGGGCGGCTTCACCTGGGCGAAGACGAAGTCGAACAAGCCCTGGATCGCGACCTCGTGCCAGGGCGAGGGTGCCGATCTATGGTGGCCGTGCAAGGACCATCCATCCGACAAGCCCGACTCGATGGACCTGTACATCACGGTCCCGAGCGGTCTCTACTGCGCCAGCAACGGACGTCTCATCGGCCAGAAGAAGCACGGTAACTCGCGCACGTTCCACTGGCATGTCTCGACTCCGATCAGCAACTACTGCGTCGCCCTCAACATCGCGCCCTACAAGATCATCAAGAAGACCTACAAGAGCGTCGCCGGCGACAGCTTCCCGGTCTTCTTCTTCGCGCTGCCCGAAAACGGGGCCAAGGCCAAACGGGCGTTCCCCCATTTCCTCGACCATCTCCGGTTCATGGAAGAGACGTGCGGCCCGTATCCGTTCCGCGCGGACAAGTACGCGGTCGTCGAGACGCCCCACCTCGGGATGGAGCACCAGACGATCATCGCCTACGGCAACCACTACCGGTTGGGCAAGGACGGTTACGACTGGCTCCACCACCATGAGATGTCGCACGAGTGGTGGGGCAACCTCGTGACCTGCCGCGACTGGAAGGACATGTGGATCCACGAGGGCATCGGGACCTACATGCAGGCCCTGTACCTCGAACGCCTGCACGGCAAGCAGGCCTACCTGCAGGCGATGGCGAGCAAGAGGCGGCACGCGAACATGAAGGCCGTCGCACCGCGCAAGATCCAGGACTCGGCGCAGATCTACTTCGAAGGCGGTGGCGGCAACGACATCTACAACAAGGGTGCGTGGATCATGCACACGATGCGCTGGTTGCTGGGCGACAAGAAGTTCTTCGTCGCCCTGCGGCGCATGGCCTACCCCGACCCGGCGCTCGAAGAGACGACTGACGGCTCGGCGGTGCATTTCGTCGACACCGAGGACATCCGCGCGATCGCCGAGAAGTACTACGGCAAGGACCTCGGTTGGTTCTTCGAGGTGTACCTGCGCCAGCCGAAGGACCCCGAGCTCGTCAGCCGGCGAGCCGGCGGCAAGCTCGAGCTCGAATGGAAGGTCCCGATCGACGTCACGTTCCCGATGCCGGTGCCGGTCAAGATCGGCAAGAAGACCGTGCGCGTCGAGATGCCCGATGGCCACGGCGCGATCGCCGTGCCCGAGGGCGCGACCGTTGCGATCGACCCGGACAACTGGGTGCTCAAGCAGCAGCAGCCCCGAGAACGCCGAGGCCGCCGCCGCAGGCGCTGATCAAGTTGCCGGTACGAGGTCGGGCTCGGTTGCTCTGCGAGCTGGCTGCCGGCCGAGCAGGGGCCCGGCCACGGTAGAAACGATCGCGAGCGTCAGGAACCACATTTGGGTGGCCTGGCCGAAGTACGAGACCGCGAAGAAGTTCATCATGTGCTCGAACAGGCACACGCCGAGCGCCCATGCACACAACAGGTCGAGGCGACTTCCCTCGACCGCGCGCACGAGGCGACCGACCGCCTTGAAGCCGAGCGCGAGCATCGCCACGAACAGCACGAGCAGCAGGAATCCGCCGCGCAGCCCTTCGAGCAGGTACTCGTTGGTGATGTCCATCGTGCGGTAGTCCATGACGCGCAGCGTGTCGAGCGTCCCGAACTGCCACCACAGACCGAAGTTGCGGATCGATGCATCGATCAGCTGGTAACGGTGGTAGCCGGTCGAGCCGCCGACGAGGTCGATGCGAGCCACGAGTTGCCACACCGGAGCCTTCATGAACAGGTGCAATCCGATCAACGTGAACAACGCCGACCAGCGGATCCACTTCATCTGCCGCCGGAGAGGAAGGAACGCGAACCCGGCGATCCCGAACGCGACCGACATCACCGGCGTGCTCGAAGCGCACGCGAGGACGATCAACCCGGCACATCCGATCGCCACTCCGTAGAGCGCTCGTCTCGCGGGTCGGGCCAGGAACAGCGGCACCCAAAGCGGCAAGAGCGACGCGAAGAAGCACCCGGCGATGATCGGGTGCGGGAACGGCCCCTGGCAGCGCAACCGTCCGTTGCGCACGTGCGTGGTCTCCGGGACCCCGCCGAACAGCGCGAACGGATTGCGCGCGGTCATCCTCTCGACGAGAAACGCGAACGCGACCGGGATCGTGATGATCGCGAACGCGGTCACGAGCTGCTCGACGTCGTCGAAGCTGCGCACCATGAACCGCGTCAGCAAGTAGAGACCCACGGTGTCGACCATCAGCCCGGACTTGCGGACCAGCCCCGACAGGTCGCCGCGCAGCAAGATGTCCGCGATGATCCCCCAGATCAGGAACACGACGACTACGGTGTCCATCGAGTTCCACCGGAACGGCAGCAGCTCCGAGCGGATCAGCATCCGTAGGAAGCCGATCATGACCAACACGCGGATCAGCGTGAAGTCGAGTCCGATGACCACGATCCGTTGCGAAGTCGGGATGAAGCACAAGAGGATCGCGATGGGCAGGAACGCATAGCGCCGGGGCAGGAACAGCAGGAACGCTCCGAGGATCAGCAACGCGAGCAGCGCGATCGGATGCAGCATCGTCGTGTCGTGGTAATAGCGATGATGCATGACGACTAGCCGTCCTTCGGGGTCAAGACGCCGCGGAACACGTCGGCGAGGCGCTTCGTCAGCTGCCTGCGCTCGAACCTCTCGATGCGCTCCGAGAGCGGACGGTTGGCGATGTGGCCGGCATCGACGAAGGCCTCGATCGCGGCTGCGATCTCCTCCACGTCGCACGGCGTGACGACCTGACCCGCTTGCGCCTCGAGCACGAAGTCCTTGGCGTCGCCTTCGGGCAACGCCGCGAGGATCGGCCGCCCGGACGCCAGATACTCGTAGGTCTTGGCCGGCACGATGCGTGTCCGAAACCCGTCGGCGACGTCGTACATCGGAAGGAACAGCACGTCGGCCTCGGCGAGCGCGGCGACGGCACGTGTGTGGTCGACGTGCCCCGGTGTCTCGATGCGGTCGGCGATCTTCGAAGCCTCGACGACGGCGCGATCGGCATCGGTCAGCGGCCCAACGAGCCGTAACCGGATGTGTTCGAACTTCTGCGGGCAGCGCTCGGCCAGGAGCTCGAGCGCCGCGATCAAGTGAATGTGCGTCCGCCCGCTGTAGTCGATCTCGATCAGCGTGCCGCCCAACGCCTTCTTGAGCCCGGCGAGCCGGCCACCGGTCCGCGTCAGGTTGCTGTGCAGGAACCCGACGTGGACGATGCTGAACGTCCCGTTCGTGGCCGGCGATGGCAGCTGCTCGAAGTCCGATGCGTCATAGCCGTTGGTGATGCAGCTGAATCGCTCGGACGGAATGTCCGGAAACGCCGCCTGCGCGGTCGCTTGCGCTTCGGGTGTGTTCATGATGACCGCGTCGGCCAGCCGCAGCGTGCGGCCCATCTCGCCGCGGTCGAGTCCGCGATGCAACGCCGTCGGATAGACGTTGCCCTCGTCGAGCGCCCACGGATCGCGGAGGTCGGCGACGACCGGTATCCGGGCCTCACGGCCGAGCTCGAGCGCCGGCGCGAGCGTCTCGTACGGCGCCAGCGAGGCATAGATCACCGCGATGTCGTGCTCGGCGATCGCTTTGCGACCGAGCTCGAGCACGTTCTCGATCCACCACCTGCGGAACGGCGAAGCCAGACGCAGCCACCGCGTCATCAGCTTCGACAACTTCGACGGATAGGGCGGCTGCGACCGGGCGCGATAGACGGCAAGCTCGGGAAGCTCCGACACCAGGCTCTGGTCGGCCGGGTTCCAGCGATGATGCTCCTCTCCCGGACCGGTCACGATCACGGGAACGAACCCCTCGTCGGGCAGGTAACGGGCGAACTTCAGGCTGCGATAGACGCCGGGCCCCGACGTCGGCGGGAAGTAGTAGGCCAGCATCAACACCGCCCGGCTGTCGTGCATCGCGCCCATGCCCTATCGCTTGCCCAGCTTCGCCATGCGCCGCAGTACGGACTTCCAGCGCCGCGGCACATAGGTGCCCCAGTTGCGGGTTACGGTGCAGTACGGAACCTCGAGCAGCTCCGGCCACAGCTCACGCACGAACTCGACGAGCAGCTGGCCGCCGTGCAGCGACTCGGTGGGCATCGCCGACACGATCTCGAACAGCCTGCGGCTGTTGAACGGTGTCACCGATTCGTAGAACAGGTTCGACGCCGTCTCGCCGATCCCCATCCACCGGCCGCCGCGCTGCTCGAGGTACATGAGGTTGTAGACCATCGTCGGAGGGAGCGCGGGAACCGAGTCGAGCCACTCGTCGATCGCGGCGCGAATCTCCGGAGGCTTGTTGACGAACTCCTTCACGAGCGCACGCCGCTTGACGGACTTCGGACGTGGCGAGTGCCAGAAGAACGACTTCGTGATCGCACCGAGGTTGCCGGTGACGTGCACGTATCCGTCGCTCGCGATGCGGTTGCAGGTCGCGACGATGTCGCGCCGGGCACCGATCGCCATGCCCGCCGAGATCTCGTCGTAGAGCTCGAACAACCACGGCTCGGCGGGCGCCTCGTCGACGAAGCGATGATCGAGATCGAAGCGTTCGGCGAGCTTCGCGGGCACCTCGAGATCGCACTTCTTGACACCCGGCGAGCGGATCGTGAAGAACCGGATCTGATCGACGATTTCGCGCGCGGCCGCGAGGTTGACGCGGCTGTCGCGTCCTCCGGTCAACGAGATCAGGCACGGCGCCGCGGCGACGAACTCCGTCATCGTGGCGCGCAGCATGTGGGCAGCCCGAGCCAGTCCTTCGTCGTGGCCGAGCGGCGCCGGCGCCTCGAGCGGCCAGAAGCGTCGGACCGTGCCCTTGGCGAGATCGAGCACATGGTTCGCGAGCAGCCAGCGGACGCCGACGAACGGACACAGACTTCCCGGATACCAGTCGTCGGTTCCGCCGAACGGGAACACCGCGTCCAGGTGCTCGTCGCGCTGAACTCCGGGAATCAGGCCGGGCGACGACGCGGCCCGCCCGTCGCGCCAGTACGTGCCCATCATTCCACCGGGATCGGTGTAGATGCGAACCGAGGCTTCGTCGTGCTCGATCACGACGTAGGTCCCGGCGATGTCGCGGAGATTGGTCTCGATCCCGCCCTCGCAACCGAGCAGTTGCTCGAGGTTGCCTCCGTCGGGCACGACCGCGAGGCCGAGCAGCAATCTCGTGCATTGCCCGGCGTGAAACGCGCGCACGCGCAGATCGGGGTGACAGTGGAGGACGTGGGTGCCCGAGATCGGGTAACTCGGCCACTGCATCTCGACTTCGTCGCCACGCGGACGCAGCACCCACTGCCGGCGGAACCGGTATTGGTCACGATCCGCCTTCGTCAGCGGACGTACGAGTTCGAGGATCTGGGTCTGCGACATGAGGATCGGCGAGCGGTCTGCCCCATCTCCTCATCGAGACCCTGGTCGATCGATCTTGACCGCCCGACGACCCTGCTCCCCGGTGTCGCCGAACTCGGGTTGCCAGCGGGTCGATGGGAGCGGGCTCGACGCCCGTGGAGCTCGGCAGACGCGGCTCGCCGGTGGGCGAAACGTCACACTTCCCTGCTTCGAGCTCATGAACCGCAACCGCACCAGCAGGTATACTGCGCGCCTTCTGCCACCTCATCCGCGAGCCCTGCCATGTCGAGTTCCCGTCGTCTTCTCGCTCCCCTCCTCGCGTTTTGCACCTGCGCTTCGCTGACTGCCCAGGTGCCTCTGGTGTCGATTCGCGGCCCCGGTGGCAAGGGCTTCGCCGCGCGCGGTGCCGGCCTCGGTGACGTCGACGGCGACGGGTTCAAGGACTTCGCGCTCGGGATCCCGCCTGCCAACGGCGGCGACGGCGCGGTCGAGATCCGATCGGGCCGAGACGGCCAACTGATCCGGACGCTCCACGGCGACGCCCAGGAAAAGAGCGCGTTCGGGCTCACGATCGCGGGCCTCGGCGACGTCGACCACGACGGCGTGTCCGACATCGGAGTCGGCGCGCCCAACTACTCGAAGCTCTCGTTCCAGGCCGGGGTGGTCCAGGTGTTCTCGGGCCGGACCGGGAAGGAGCTGTATCGCAAGCACGGCGACGGCCCCGGCGACCTGATGGGCACCTCGGTGTCCACAGCCGGCGACGTCGACCTCGATGGCTACGACGACTTCTTGGCCGGCGCGCCCGAGAACGGCGACCCGGTGCTCAACTACGGCACGGGCTACGCACGACTGTGGTCGGGCAAAGACGGCAGTGTCTTGTTCGACTTCCGCGGGACCGCGGTCACCGACGAGTTCGGCGCGTCGTGCTCGAGCGTCGGGGACTGGAACGAGGACGGCTATCCCGATGTCTCGGTCGGCTCACTGCTCGAGGTCCACAACGACACTGCGATCGGCTCGACGCGGATCTTCTCGGGCAAGACCGGCAAGCAGCTCCACGTGCTCTGGTCCGAGCCCCACAGCGATCACTTCGGCATGCGCACGGTGCGCGTAGGCGACCTGGACCGCGATGGCCACGACGACCTGGTCGTGACCTGCATCAACCTGTTCATCACGACGAAGCCGCCGGCCGTGTTCTTCTACTCGGGTCGAACGATGACGCTGATCCGCGTCATCCGCGGCGATAGCAACAACGTGATGCTCGGGGCCCGGGTCGCTCGTGCCGGCGACTACGACCACGATGGTCACGCCGACGTGATGGTCATCGACCCGCTCGACAACACCGGTGGAATGACCACCGGACGGCTGTTCGTCTACTCGGGTCGGACCGGCGAGACACTGTTGACGCTCAGCGGTCCCAACCCGGGCTCGGCCTTCGGTGCCGGTTTCGCGTGGCTCGGCGACACGGACGGCAACGGTTCGCCCGAGTTCGTCATCGGCGCACCCGGTGCCCAACACAACAACGCGGTAACCGGCCTCGCGACGATGATGTCGCTCGGCAACATCGCAAAACTGGGACGCGGCTTCGCCTTCACCAACCTCGCCCCCGACCTCGACGGAACCACGCCCGCGATCGGCCGCCGCCACGCGCTGTTCCTCAAGAACGCACAACCGGGCAAGGCCGGCATCATCCTCGCAAGCCCGGCCCCGGGGCAGCCGTTCCTGCTCTCGGAGTGCCGTTTCTGGTTGACCCCGGCGGCAATCGTCCCGCTAACGAGTTTCATCAGCGATGGCGGAGGCCGCTGGGCCGGGTTGTTCTCCGTGCCAGCCGACCGAACCCTGATCGGCGGCGTGCTGTCCACGCAAGCCATCATCGGACCGAGCCGGTCGTCCCTCGGGTTCGACACGAGCAACGGACTGTATAGCCGGATCGGAAAGTAGGCCCGGCGTTCGAGTTGTTCGCTGACGTGGGTGTGCTCGGCGTGGGCGCGTGAACTCGGTCTCGGGCTCCGAGCAAGGCAAGAAGCGGACCGTCCTTGACGCCGCTGCGCCGAGTAGCCGCGGGGGGTTGCCCCCCCGCAGCTCTCACAGAACCGGACTTGTGGGTCGCACATCCGGCTCTTCGAAGCGAGGATCCTTGTCGGGACCTCCCTCGCGGCTGGTGAGTTGTCGTGCG
>Ga0210086_1001809_pt1 | contig 10594 bp, 9 predicted proteins | sample China_Galinas_PW_3_FD_184867 | JGI IMG/M metagenome (GOLD analysis project Ga0210086, IMG submission 184867) | Wetland microbial communities from San Francisco Bay, California, USA, that impact long-term carbon sequestration - China_Galinas_PWB_D2... | ecosystem: Environmental > Aquatic > Marine... | reverse complement strand
GAGGTCACCGCCGAGCAGTACCTCGGCGCGACGCCGGAGGACCTCGCATCGTTCGACCTCGCGGTCTTCGACGGGTGGGCGCCGCCGACCATGCCGCCGATGCCGACGCTGAGCTTCGGCGTGGCGCTGCCGGTCGAGGGATTGAGCTTCGGGGAACCGGAGCCCCGGGGCGAGCCGATCCTGACGTGGGCGCGTTCCGACCCGGTGATGCGTGACGTCTCGCTCGACAGCATCACGGTCGCGCGGGTGCTGCCGCTGAAGGTCGATCGCCCCGCCGAGACGCTCGCTGACGTGCGCACTGGCCCGGCGATCGTGCGGGTGCGCGACGGGGTGAATGTGCGCATCCTGACGACGTTCGAGCTCGACCAGTCGAACTGGCCGGTGACGTTCGGGTTCCCGATCTTCGTGGCCAACGCGGTCGAGCAGCTCTCGCCGGGCGGAGGTGAGGCCGCCGTGAGCTTCACGACCAGCGAGGCGGTCCGGGTCGGGGCGGTCGGACCGGTTCGGATGCTCGACGCTTCAGGCAACGTGGTCGCCCGTGCCGAGGGACGCGAGGGGCGGGCAACGCTCGGCGTGATCCCCCGGGTCGGTATCTACCGCCTCGAGGGCGCGTCCGACCCCGCGGCGGCGGTGAACCTGACCGACGCCCATGAGTCGCTGCTCGCGTCGCCGCAGACGCTGACGGTCGGCGGGACCAAGCTCGCCGGGGATGGAGGCGGGGCGAACACCTCGCGCGAGATCTGGGCGTGGTTTGTGCTGGCGGCGTTCGTGCTGCTCGGGCTCGAGTGGCTGGTGTACGCGTGGCAGAGCCGGGTCTGAGCGCAATCCGAGCGCACGGGGCCGGGGAGCGGGCGGGCATCGGATACACTCGCCGCCATGAGCGACAACGGCATCGATCGCCGGGCGTTCCTCGGCGCTGGGTTGGCGGGCGGCGGTCTTGCGGGCGCGCTGCTGGCGTCGAGCGCGCCGGCTGCGCACGCGAGCGGGAAACGCTCGCGCGGGATCGCCCGCAACGCCATCGTCATGGTCAGCGACGGCATGAGCTTCGGCACGCTCCAGCTCGCCGACGCGCACCTGCGCCGCACGCAGGGCAAACGTTCCGTATGGCGCGATCTATGGGCGCGTGACGGCGTGCGCCGCGCGGCGATGCAGACCTACCCGGCCGACGGGTGGGTCACCGACTCGGCCGCCGCCGGATCGGCGTGGTCGATCGGCGAGCACGTGAACAACGGCGCGATCAACCACACGCCGGACGGGCGCAACCCGACGCCGATCCTCCGGCGCGCAAGGGCGGTCCGTCGGGGCACCGGGCTGGTGACGACGACGCGCGTCACCCACGCGACCCCGGCGACCTTCGTCGCCAACGTCCCGAATCGCGACGAGGAAGACGAGATCGCGCGGCAGATCCTCGGGCGGGGGATGGACGTGGTGCTCGGGGGCGGGGCGAGGCACTTTCCGGATGCGCTGCTCGACGAGCACGCGACGACCACGCTTGTGCGCACCCGCGAGGACCTGCTGAACGCGGACCCGCGCGGGCGGCTGCTCGGGCTGTTCACCGACTCGCACATGAGCTACGAGATCGACCGTGTGAACGCGCCGCGCACAAGCGAGCCGAGCCTGAGCGAGATGACGCGCATCGCGCTGGAGCGGCTTGACCGCTCGCCGGACGGGTTCGTGGTGCAGATCGAGGGCGGGCGGGTCGACCACGGCGCGCACGGCAACGACGCTGCGGCCCTGATCTTCGACCAGATCGCGTTCGACGAGGCGATCGCGACGGTGCTCGCGTTCGCCGAGAACCGCGACGACACTCTGGTGGTCGTGACGACCGATCACGGCAACGGCAACCCGGGGCTCAGCGTGTACGGGCACGAGGGCGCCGTCGCGTTCGAGAAAGTCGGGAAGCTGCGTTTCAGCTTCGACTGGCTTGAGCACGAGCTCAACGCGATCGAGACACCGGAGCAGCGCGGACGAGCCATGCCGGAGTTGATCGAGCGGGCGACGGGCTTCGGGCTCGACGCCGACGAACTGTCGCGGCTGGTTGACGCGGCGCACGGCGAGTGGGTCGATCCCTACCGCTTCGCCTGCGGGTTCAAGATGGTGCTCGGGTCGCTGATGGCCAATCGGCACGGCGTGGCGTTCCTCAGCCCCAACCACACGTCGGACTTTGTCGAGCTGACGGCGTGGGGCCCGGGCTCGGAGCGCGTCGCGGGCATCGTGGACAACACCGATCTGCACGCGATGCTGGCAGACGCGCTCGACCTGCCGCCGACCTGATCGCGGGTACCATCGGCACGTGAAACACATCTACTCGCCGCCGGACGAACCACTCGTGGTGATCGCGCGCGCCGACCGCTGGCTGGCGATCGACAAGCCGAGCGGGCTGCTGAGCGTGCCGGGGCGCGGGGCGGACAAGGCGGACTGCGCGCGTTCGCGGGTCCGGGCGCTCGTCCCCGAAGCGACCGGCCCGCTGACGGTGCACCGCCTCGACCTCGAGACCAGCGGCATCCTGCTGTTCGGGCTCGACCGGCGTGCGCACGCCTCGCTCTCGGGCCAGTTCATGGACCGCAAGACGCAGAAGAAGTACGTCGCCGTCCTCGATGGATCGCCCGACGGCGACGCCGGCGAGGTGAACCTGCCGATCGTCGTGGACTGGCCGAACCGCCCGCGCAAGATCGTCAGCCACGAGCACGGCAAGGAGGCGGTCACGCGCTGGCGCGTGCTCGAACGCACGGAGACCGAACGGGGCGTGCAGACCCGCGTCGAGTTTGTGCCGATCACGGGGCGTGGGCACCAGCTTCGCGTCCACGCGGCGTGGTCGCGCGACGAGGGCGGGTTGGGGTGTCCGATCGCCGGCGACACGCTGTACGGGGACGCCGACAGCGCCCCGCGCCTCCTGCTGCACGCCAGCGGGCTGATCTTCTGGGAGCCCGATTCGCCGAACCGGGTGAAGCTCGAATGCCCGGCGCCGTTCTGACGCTTCATCCGTGCCTGGCGACGGCCTCGATGATCTCGCGGTGGTTGGCGCAGCGGGGGCACTTGTGCTGCCCGCCGAGCTTGCCCTGCGATTCGAGCCAGCGGTGGAACGCGCCGGGGCGCAGCGGCGTGATCGTCGGCTCGACCATGCCCAGCGAGTCGGTGCGCTTGGTCGTGTAGTCGACGTTCTGAGCCTTGACGGCCGCGTCGAACGAGTCGCGGAACCGCGCGAGCGTGTCGGGGGCGGCCTCGACCTCGACCGCCAGCTCCAACCCCGCGCGTGTCGTTTCGGTCGGGTAGACCGGGGCGGCGGTGAACTCGCCGACGGTCAGCTCGCACGCGCGGGCCGCCTCGGCCACCGCGTGCTCGATGTGCTCGACGATCAGGTTCTCGCCGAAGGCGTTGATGAAGTGGCGGTGGCGCCCGACGATGCGCAGTCGCGGGGGTCCGTCGCCCCCGGTGCCGCCCGGGTCGGCGGGGATCGTGTCGAACTCGACGACGTCGCCGAGGACGTAGCGCCATAGCCCGGCGCAGGTGGACATCACCACGACGTAGCGCTGCCCGCGCTCGACCTCGTGGCACATGAACGCGGGCGGATCGGGCTCGTCGATCGACCCGAGCGGGACGAACTCGAAGAACAGCCCGATGTCGGTGTTGAGGCGCAGCCCGGGATCGCCGGGCGTGTCCTGCATCGCGACGAACCCCTCGGAGGCGGGGTAGAGCTCGAAGCGGTGCGGGATGTCGACGGCTTCGTCACCTGACCACGCCTTGGCGACGCGTGGCTGGAACGGTTCGTACTTGACCCCGCCGTGCACGAACACGCGGAGGTTGGGCCACACGTCGCGGACGCACGCCGCGTTGCGCCCCTTCTCGCGGGCCAGCTCGACGACGCGGTTGAACAGGACGAGCGTCCAGCTCGGCATGCCGCTGATGAAGCGGATGTCCTGGTCGAGGCACGCCTCGGCCATGCGTTCGATCTTCGTCGGCCAGTGGCTCTCGAGGGCGATCCGCGGGCCGGGGCTCCAGATCTCGGAGAGCGGCCAGCGGATGAGCTGTGTGGCGATCCCGGAGAGGTCGCCGGTGCGGACGCCGTGCTCGTTGACGTCGAGGGCGGTGGACCCGCCGAGGAACAGGCAGCGTCCGGACATGATGTCGGGGAGGCTCATCCCGAAGCGGCGGAGGTTGGCGAAGATGTCGAGCGAGGCGCGGTAGTTCGAGCGGTGCATCGCGCGGGTGACGGGGATGTACTTGTCGCCTGCGGTGGTGCCGCTGGTCTGGGCGAAGTCGCGGACGAGCCCGGGCCAGAGCACGTCAGGCTGCCCGCCCTCGCGCATGCGCGAGAACTCGTCCTTGTACTGGTACCAGTCGCCGACGGGGGCGACAGCGCGGTACCCGGCGAGCATCTCGGCGTCGGGGCGGGTGTGAAGCGCCGCGAAGCCGCGGGCGCGACCGAACTCGGTGTTCTGCGCAGTGCGGATCAGCGTGCGGAGCTGCTCGAACTGGAGGCGGGCGCCGTTGCGGCGCCACCAGTCGGCGTCGTCGAGGCGCGCGCGCCGGGCGGACGTGCGCGCTCCCAGTGCGTGCCCGATCAGCGCGGTCCAACGCCAACGAGCCCCGGACGCCATCGCTACCCCGTCGTGCGGGCGCCGTCGAGTTCGGCGACGAACGAGATGACCGAGTCTGCAAACGCCTCGGGGTGCTCCATCATCGGCACGTGCCCGCAGCGCTCGAACCAGACGATCTTCGCGTTGGGCAGGAGGCGCAGGAACTCATCGGCGGCGGCGGGCGGCGTCACCACGTCGTCACGACCCCACACCAGCAGCGCCGGCACGACGATCTCGCTGATCCGGTCGCCCAGGTGATTGCGTCGCGCCGTCCGGCTCAGGCGAACCATCGCCCGCGCCCGCGACCGCTGGCTCAATTCACGGTACGCGCGGTCGAGGTCGGCCTCACGCATCACCGAGCGATCGAAGAACAGCTCGCCGATCTTCTTGGCCAGCCACTCGCGGCTCGGGCGGATCTGCACCTCGCGCACCATGCTCTTCTCGATCAGCCCGCTCGATCCTGTGAGGACCAGCCCGTCCACCAGGTCCGGGCGCTCAAGCGCCACACGCAGCGCCACGTGCCCCCCGAACGAGTTGCCGACCAGCACCGCCGGCTCGCCGAGGTGCTCGGCGAGGTAGCGGATCGTCAGTTCGGTCACGCCCTCGATCGAGCAGTCACGCCCGCGCAGATCGAGCAGCGGCAACTCCAAGCGCACGCACCGCGCGTGCCCCTGGATGAGCCGCACCACCGCCTCCCAGTGCTCGTTCAGTCCGACCAGCCCGTGGAGAAAGACGATCGGGCGTCCCGAGCCGGTCTCGACGACCCCGGCCTGGACCGGCGTCTCGGCCGGGCCGATCAGTCGGACCGCGGTCGATTGACCGTTCGTGCTCGGGGGGGCTGTCCGCACGTACCTTCTCCGTGAAAGTGAATCCTAACCGGGACGCCGACCCCGGGCATCCCCCTTTTCAGACTGTAAGGGGGTCTTCGGGGGCGACCCCGTCCACCACCCGTCCGTCCACCAGCGTCACCGTCCTGTCGGCACGGGCGGCTACCCCCCGGTCGTGCGTCACCATCACGATCGTCTGTCCCAGTTCGCTCCGGACCACCTGCAGCGCCTCCAGGATCGCCTCGCCGGTGGACTGGTCGAGGTTGCCGGTGGGCTCGTCGGCCAGCAGGAGCGGCGGCTCGTTGATCAGCGCCCGTGCGATCGCCACCCGCTGACGCTCTCCCCCGGACAGTTCGGCCGGGCGGTGGCGCAGCCGCTCGCTGAGCCCGAACGAGTCGAGCAGCTTGTGGGCACGCTTGCGCAGCCCCCCCGCGCGGGCGCGGTACCCGAGGCGTCCGTGGCGCACCATCGCCCCCATCAGCACGTTCTCGAGCACCGTCAGCTCGGGGAGCAGGTGGTAGAACTGGAAGACCAGCCCGACCGACTGGGCGCGGTAGCGGTCGAGGGCCCGCGGGGGCAGGTCGTCCACATGCCGCCCGTCGAACCACACGCCGGAGGCCTTGAGCTGGGTGAGCGGGGCGACCGCCTTGCACCGAGGGCAGCGGTTGATGCGTAGCCCGGTCAGGTCGTGCCCGCACTTCGCGCAGGGGGCGGTGTGGACGGCGCGGTCGGGGCGGTCGAGCCCGGCGACGAGGTGCAGCAGCGTGCTCTTGCCCGAGCCGGAGGCACCGAGCACCGCGACCCACTCGCCGCGCTCGACGCCGAGGCTCAGCCCGCGCAGGACCGGCACGTCGACGCGCCCGAGCCGGTAGGTCTTGTGCAGGTGGCGGACCTGGAGCATCACTCGAACCTCAGGGCGCGGACGGGGTCCATCGAGGCGGCGCGCACCGCCGGGACGAGGGCGCCCAGCAGGCTGGACAGCACACCGCCGATCAGCACGATCGCCGCTTTCGGAGTCTCGACGGTGTTGGGGATCTCGGTGAAGTAGTAGACGGCGGGGTCCCAGACCTTGATGCCCAGGGCCGAGCCGAGCCACTCGTGGATGGGGTTGATGTTCCAGACGATGGTGTAGGCGAGCAGCCCGCCGAAGAGCGCCCCGACCACTCCGATTGCGGCGCCGTAGCGCAGCCACAGCCAGGCGACACCGGGGCGGCTGGCGCCGAGCGAGCGGAGGATGCCGATGTCCTTGGTCTTCTCGGCCACCATCGCCCAGAAGATCGCCAGCACCAGGAACACGGCGACGAACGAGATGAGCACGAAGAGGAAGAGGACGAGGGCGGTCTCCTTCTCGACGGCCGCGATCATCGTGGCGTTGAGCTCCTCCCACGTCATGATGCTGATGTCCGCCCCTCTCGGGACCTCATCCACGTGATCGATCGCGAAGCTCCCGTAGATCTTCTCGACGCGTGCCTTGAGGTCGGCGAGCCCGACCCCTTTCGCGCCCTTGACCAGCACGGAAGTGGTGCGTGCGGGGTCGGTCTCGACGGGCGGCTCGGGGAACGACTCCTGGCCGGTCTCGGGGTCGATGACGACCTCGAACGAGCCGGACTCGCCGTCCACCAGGCGCTGGGCCTCGTCCATGTTCATCATGCGCTGGAGGGCCCCAAACTCGACGAGCACGACCGAATGGTCGAGGTCGTACAGCCCGGTGTGGAACTCGTTGGCGATGGGGAACGAGCGGGTGAACGTGTCCACGGGCTGACCGTGCTGGTCCATCTGCATGACGCTCAGCACGATCTGGTCGTTCCACGGGTAGCTCCGATGCTGCTTGATCTTGCCCTCGGGCGTCGCGATCTGGGGGATGCCGGGCACGTACACGCCGCTCGGACGCCGGAAGTGGGCGGCGAGCAGCTCGATGCCCGGGACGGCTGCCGGCTGCATCGTGCCGTCAGGCCCCGGCTCCTCGAGCGCCAGCCCGTCGCGCAGCACCTTGTCCCAGTGGTAGGGCTCGCCGAGCAACCCTCCTTGCTCGAAGCGGTCGTACAGGCGCGGGTCTTCGCGCGCGTAGTCCTTGCGCAGTGGCTTGTCGAGCGGGCGCCACCAGAGCGTGTCGGCGTAGCTGGTGACCCGCGCGAAACTCTCGCCGATGACGCCCTTGATCTTGACCCCGACCGTCTGCCCGTTGGGCAGGTTCGCCATCCCGAAGGTCTCGATGGTCGGGCAGGCGGCCTCGACCATCTCGTCGTGTTCGAGGCGTTCGACAAGGTCGTCGTAGTAGGCGAAGCCGGTGTTGGGCCAGGTGATCGCGACGTCGCCGATGACCGTGCGTCCGGAATCGACGAGTTGGGCGAGGAACCCGCCCATGACCGACCAGACGATGAGGACCATGGCGGTGCAGAGCATGACCGCGCACGCCGCCAGCAGCGGCATGATCTTCCGCGTCAGGTAGCGTCGGGTCAGCAGGGCCTGGTACACGTCGTGGACTCTAGAGCAAACCGGGGCGGGGTGCGGGGGCACGCCCTCGGGTGGGTGGTTGGCCATCGACAGCGCGGCGTTGCAGCGGCCGGATCATCGCCACCCTCTTAGACTGATGCGTGCTCCGCATCGGACCGGTCCAGCTCGAGACCAACCTGCTGCTCGCGCCCATCGCCGGGTACACCGACCTGTCCTACCGAGTCGCCTGCCGCAGCTTCAACGACGAGCCGGGCGCCGCCCCGGGCTTCAGCGGACGCCCGGCCGCCCTCGGGCTCGCCTGCACCGACCTGCTCAGCCCCCACGGGCTGCTCCGGGGCTCGCCCAAAGCCCTCGACCTGGCCCGCACCCGCGACGATGACCGTCCGGTCGGCATGCAGCTCTACGGGTCCGACCCGGACCTGCTCGCCGAGGCGGCCCGGTGGGCGGCCGACCACGGCGCCACCGTCCTCGACATCAACATGGGCTGCCCGGTCGACAAGGTCACCAAGAAGGACGGGGGCTCGAGGCTGATGGTGCCCGACGAGGGTGTGGCACCGTCGGGCTGCCGCAGCTTCTCCAGGGCGCTCACGATCGCCCGCGCCGTCCGCGCCGCCCTGCCCGAGACGATCCCCCTGACCTGCAAGACGCGGCTCGGGTGGTCGTGCCCCGACGACGCCCCCAAGCTGGCGTGCGCCCTGATCGACGAGGGGGTCGCCGCGATCACCGTCCACGGACGGACCACCGCCCAACGCTTCAAGGGGCGGGCCGACTGGTATGCGATCCGCGCGGTGGTCGAGGGTGTCCGCGACAAGAGCGCCGCCTGGGCGGGCCGGCGACGCGGTTCGTATGCTCAGGATGACCGGGTGCGACGGGGTGATGATCGGTCGGGCGGCGCTGGGCCGCCCTTGGCTTTTTTATGAGACCTGGGCGCTGGTGCGGACAGGGGAATCCCCCAGGGCGTTGACGGTCGAGCGCAAGCTGGCGTGCGTGCGCAACTACTTCGCGATGATGCGCGAGTTGCGGGGCGACACCTACGCGATGCACCAGATGCGGGGGCGGATCGCTTGGTTCTGCAAGGGTCTGCACGAGGCGGGGCGGAGTGTTAGACCGTTCCGCGAGGCGGTTCGTCTGGCGTCCGATCCGGGAGATGTCGAGGCGGCGTTCGAGTCGTTCGCCGCGGGGGGTCTGCGCGGCCCGACACCCGAGCCGCGCCGTGCCGCGGAGGTTCACGAAATCTGCTGATTCCTGATCCACAAGGGGGGAATCCGGGGCGCCGCACCGGTAGCATTTCCCGGGCTCTGACCCAAACAGAATGGAGCATGACTATGCCGGATGGAATGGAGCTGTACGAATCCGCCCTCAAGCGTCTGGACATGGCCGCGGAGCACGCGTCGGCGTGCCCCGAGACCATCGAACGGTTGCGTCATCCGATGCAGCTGCTCGAGGTGTCCATCCCCGTGCGCATGGACAACGGTTCTCTGAAGATCTTTACCGGGTACCGCTGCCGGCACGACAACACGCGCGGGCCCGCCAAGGGCGGCATCCGGTACCACCCCGGCGTGACGCGCGGCGAGGTCATGAGCCTCGCGTTCTGGATGACGTGCAAGTGCGCCACCGTCGGCATCCCGCTCGGCGGGGGCAAGGGCGGGATCATCGTTGATCCGCGCAAGCTCAGCCAGGGCGAACTCGAGCGGCTCAGCCGCGGGTATATGCGTGCCGTCGTCGACGCGGTCGGTCCCGACATCGACGTCCCGGCGCCGGACGTGTACACGAACGCGCGCGTGATGGCGTGGATGATGGACGAGTATTCGACCATCGTGGGTCGGCGTACGCCGGGCGTGATCACCGGCAAGCCGATCGAGCTTGGCGGCTCGCTCGGACGCGACGACGCGACCGCGCGCGGCGGGTACTACATCGTCAAGGAGATCGAGCGCGACGAGAAGTGGGACCCGGCCAAGACCCGCGTCGTGATCCAAGGCTTCGGCAACGCCGGGCAGTTCTTCGCCAAGCTGATGGCCGCCGACGGGTACAAGATCATCGCGATCAGCGACTCGCGCGGGGGCGTCTACAACGAGAAGGGGCTCGACGTCGAGGCGCAGCTGCGCATCAAGGCCGAGACCGGACGCATCGACACCTCCAGCGGCAAGGAGATCAGCAACGAGGATCTGCTCGAACTCGAGTGCGAGATCCTCGCGCCCGCGGCGCTCGAGAGCGTCATCACCACCGCCAACGCCGACAAGATCAAGTGCAAGGTCAGCATCGAGCTGGCGAACGGGCCGGTGGTGCCCGACGCCGACCCGATCCTCTACAAGAACGGGATCCACGTGGTGCCGGACATCCTGGCGAACGCGGGCGGCGTGACGGTGAGCTACTTCGAGTGGTCGCAGAACCGCTCGGGCGAGCGTTGGAAGCTCCCGCGGATCCACGAGGAACTCAAGGAGATCATGTCGACCCAGTACCGGAGCGTGCTCGAGCGTTCGAAGGCGAGGAAGATCCCGATGCGGACGGCGTGCTACGCCCACGCGTTGGATCGTCTGGCCGAGGCCGCCGAAGCCACCGGCACGGAGCGTGATTTCGGGCGACGTTAAGGTTTCGTCCGGGCTCGACATTTCAGGATTCGTTGAACCCGCCTGACGACTATGGGGTATAGTAGTCGCGTCGGGGCCGCGGTGGCGTGGCTCGCCCGGGCCCGACGCTTCTACGATGGTCGCCTCGCTCGGACCTTGGGGGAACGCA
>Ga0210086_1001807_pt1 | contig 10599 bp, 8 predicted proteins | sample China_Galinas_PW_3_FD_184867 | JGI IMG/M metagenome (GOLD analysis project Ga0210086, IMG submission 184867) | Wetland microbial communities from San Francisco Bay, California, USA, that impact long-term carbon sequestration - China_Galinas_PWB_D2... | ecosystem: Environmental > Aquatic > Marine... | reverse complement strand
GAAGTTCCAGCCGGCGGCGACCGCCGCGAACACCGGCCAGCTGCGCCCCGTCGACGACGACCCGATGTCAGCGCTCGCGACGCTCTGGCACCCAGCCGGCGGAGTCAACGCGCCGATCTATCTCTACTACGTCATCGACGCCAAGGTCGACGGCAAGACAGTCCGCTACAGCGACGCGAGCGGGCAACGCCGGGCCGGCCCCGGAGAAGCCGTCGAGTTCCACGCGCAGACCGCGACCCTCGATCCGAACACCGGAAAGCCGCTCCCCGGCAGCCTGTCTCCGTGGGCGAGCGCGACGGTTTCGCCGCTCAACGCCAAGCCCGGCAACGCCGTTCGTTACCTGCTGCGCTTCGACCTCGCCCGGACGACGACGTCCAAGATCGAGGTCAACCGGGTCCGGGTGTTCTTCGCGAGGTAGGGCCAGGCACTGGCCGACCTTGGTCGGCCACTGCCTCCCGTGCCCGTGCCCCTGCCCGATAAGCCGCCCCTGCCTGATCGAGCTCGACCGGTTCCAGCGCGGTAAGCTGGTAGCCGGAATGCATGACACGTTTCGACTCGACCAGCTACCGGACCGCTTCACCTGTCCCGCCGCGTGGACCGGACGGGACATGCAGGACCGGGTCGACGAATGGCTGATCCGGCTCTCCGATGCCGAGGTCGCCGACCTCGAGCGCGCGGCCGAGCACTACCTCTCGCTCGGGAGGGACATCGGCGAGATCACGGCGGCCGACTTTCCGCTCGCATCGTTCGACACCCATTTGCAGGCCCTCTCGCACAAGCTGCTGCACGGAATCGGCTTCGAGGTCCTGCGCGGCATGCCGGTCGAGTCCTACGACCGGCAGCTCGCGGCGACGATCTTCTGCGGCATCGGCGCGCACATCGGCAGCGCCCGCCCGCAGAACGCAGCCGGGCACATCCTCGGGCACGTGCGCAACACCGGCGCGAGCTCCGCCGACACGAACACGAGGATCTACCAGACGGCCGAACGGCAGAGCTTTCACACCGACAGCGCCGACGTCGTCGGGCTCTTGTGCCTTCGCAACGCTCGCGTCGGCGGCGACTCGCTGCTGGTCAGCGCGTTGTCGATCTACAACCGCATGCGCGCCGAGTGCCCGGAGCTGCTCGCACGGCTGTTCGACCCGATTGCAACCGACCGCCGCGGAGAGGTGCCCCCGGGTGCGAAGCCCTACATGGAGATCCCGGTCTTGAGCTGGCACGCCGGCCATCTGACCGTGTTCTATCAGAGGCAGTACATCGAGAGCGCGCAACGCTTCGCGGATGCGATGCGGCTCACGCCCGAGCACGTGGCGGCTCTCGATCGGTTCGACGCGTTGGCCGAGGACCCGGACATGCACGTCTGCATGCGACTGCAACCGGGCGACATGCAGTTCGTCTACAACCACTCGCAGCTGCACGATCGAACGGGCTTCATCGACTGGCCGGAACCTGCCCGGCGCCGCCACCTGCTTCGTCTCTGGCTCTCGCCGCTCGGCGACCGCGAGCTGCCCGGTTGCTTCGCGCAGCGTTATGGATCGCTCGAGATCGGCAACCGGGGCGGGATTCGGACCGACAACACGGTCTCGTGCGTGCCGCTCGACTAGCGGCTCGAAACGAGACCCGACGAAGACGAGGCGACACGCACGCGATGCGATCGGGCGGTCCGATCAAAGCTCGGACTGCCAGTTTGTCTGGCTCGGAGTGCTCAAGATCGCGTGCCCACGAGACGAAGGGCACCTTTCTATGCACAGAGGGGGCCGACATGTCATACACCGCAGAAGTCTCTCGAACTCAGCCAACTTGCATCTTGTTCATGATCGACCAGTCCCGATCGATGGATGACTCGATCCATGCCGGAGACAAGAGCCAGCGCAAGGCCATTGCCGTCTCGAACACGATCAACCGGTGGTTGCAGGAGCTGTCGCTCAAGTGTGCCCAGGCACGCGGGGTCGGCGACTACTACGACGTCGGGGTGATCGGTTACGGGGGCGACCACGCCGGCCCGGCCTTCGTCGGTGCGATCGGCGGGCGCGACCTCGTCCCGATCAGCGAGATCGCCGACAATCCTGGCCGACTCGAGCAACGCACGCGAAACGTGCCCGACGGCAGCGGAGGCCTCGTGGAGCAGATGGTCAACGTCCCGGTGTGGTTCGATCCGGTGGCGGACGGCGGAACGCCGATGTGCGGCGCCGCGGCCGAGGCCTATCGCATCCTCCAGGACTGGATCCCCGGACACCCGGACTCGTTCCCACCGATCGTGATCCACATCACCGACGGCGAGGCCACCGACGGCGATCCGAAGCAGCGGGTCGCGGCGCTGAGCGGGCTCAAGACGCGGGACGGCAACGCGCTTCTGTTCAACATCCACTTGTCTGCGAACCCGAACGCAAGCCCGGTCATCTTCCCGGACTCGGCGCGCGCCCTGCCCGACGCCTATTCGAAGATGTTGTTCGAGACGTCGAGCCTGCTGACTCCCAAGATGCGTCAGATCGCGAAGGACCACGGGATCAAGACTTCCCGGAAGTCGCGAGCCTTCGTGCTCAACTCCGACATGCTGCTGCTCGTCCAGGCGATCGATATCGGCACGCGGGCGGCGAACGACACGGCCATGGCTCCGCTGGTCATGGACGAGCAACTGCTCATCGAGGAAGAGCCCGAGTCCTACAAGCCAGGCCGACAGGCAGCAGGACAGACGGCGGGACAGGCAGCGCGGGCCACGACCGGCGGACGAGGGCGCCCGTGCCTGACCGTGCTGGCCACGGGACAGCTCGTCGACGCGGCAATCGAAGTCGACGCGCAGGGCCGGATCCTGGAGGTCATCCCGGCCATGCCGCTGGACCCCACGATCGAATACAAGCTGGGCCCGAGCGAGTGAAGCTCCGTGACGAGTCGGCTTATTCAATAAGAAAGTCTGCGAGACATTCTTATCGAATAAGCCGATTCGCCTTCCACACGTCGAAGTATCGCCCCGACTCGACCCGCGTGTAGCTGGCGAGAAACACTCGCTGGAAGTCGGCAGGGAACATGCGTCGCTCGGCTCCGGCGTACACCCCCAGAGAGAACGGCTCGCCTCCGACGGGGATGATGAACACGTCGAAGCGCTGCTCGCGAATCTGGTCGTAGACCCCCGACGGGAGCGGTAGTGTCGCGTCCATGAGGTCGAGCACGACGGCGGGATCGAACAGGCACTCTTTGGTCTGGGCGACGACGAGCGGGCGGAGATACGTGCTCTTGTCGCCGTGGTCGCCGCCGCTTCCCATGTGGATGCGCAACCCCTTGTAGCGGTCGAGCAAGCCCTCGAGCTCGGCCCGAACGACGCCGCTCCGATCGAGCTGGAAGTCGCGAACGATCGTTCGCTGGGCCCGGAACACGCCGATCAGCATGAGTCCCGCGAAGCCAAAAACGACAGCGAGCAAGCGTGCGCGGACCCGCTCGGGGAGCGTGATCGGACCTACGTCATCGACGATCAGCATGGCCTGAACCACCATCGGCGGGATCAGGCCCAGCAGCTGCTGCGGACCGCTGCCGACCTTGGCCGCGGGAACGCACAAGAGCGCCGTGCATGCGAAGTGCAGCATCGCGGCCCACCACAGCGGGCTCCGGCACGCGGCCGCCCCGTGCTTCTTCCGCAGGAGGTAGACGCCGGCGATCAGCGGGATCGCGAAGCACGTCCCGAACGACACGGCGCGCACGAACCCACCGAACAGGAAGTACTGTCCGGTGGCGATGGCCACCAGGTACTCGACATAGCTCACGACCGAGACCGAGCTCAGTCCAATGAAGGGCAGACATCCGAGCGCGACCGCGATCACGCCGGCTCCGACGGTCGATCGCAATCCGTGCCGGTGGATGAACAGCGGGATGAGCGGCGGGACGTAGAGCACGGCGAGGAACTTGGCGCCGGCCAGGAACACACCGGTACCGACGCCCGCCAACAGCATCGCGAGCCAGCGCCGGTCGAGCAGGACGCTGCCGGCGACGACCGCGGCCCCGAGCACGTGGAGACTGTCGGGGCGATTCCAGTACGGCGTGTAGCCGAACGTCATCAGGAGCACGCTCGTGATGCCGACGATCCGAATGGCTCGGGTCCAGCCATAGCGCTGCGCGACGCACAGGCCGAGGATCGCCAGCCCTGCGAGGCAGTGGACCACGCCCGAGAGCTTGGACGCCAGGATCGGGTCGAACCCGGCATCGACGAACACGGCGGCGAGCGCGAACGTCATCGGCCCATACTGCGTGCTCACGACCTCCGTCGTGCCGTGGCCCATGTAGATCGGCCGCCCGAGGGCCATCAGTATCGAATCGGTGGCAACGACGGGTTCGAAGTTGTTGGCGAACGACGGCGTCGTGACGTAGTACACTGCTGTCGTGGCGAGAAACGCGACAGCCGCGATCGAAAGCCACGTCGGAACCGACGATGCACGCAACCGCGCGACGTCGGGGAGCCCACGCCGGCGAAACCAAAGACCCGCGACGATCATCAACAGGCCCGCGATCCACACAGTACGGGACTCGTAGAGCAGAAACCGCATTGCGGCTCACGGTATCGCCGGTGGACGCGAGCTTCCAGTCACCGGCTCGGCCAGCCTCGTCGACGTGCTTGCAATGGCCAGCGTGCTCGTCGATCATCGGGCTTTGGCGTCGGAACTTCGTCAGAGAGACATCCATGGCAATCGCAGTCATCACAGGATCCGCCGGGCTCGTCGGCGCGGAAGCCGTCGGCCACTTCGCCGGCAAGGGGTTCCAAGTCGCAGGCGTCGACAACGACTCACGCAGCTACTTCTTCGGCAGCGAGGCCAGCACGAGCTGGCAGCGAGCTGCGCTCCAAAAGACCGTGCCCGGCTACACGCACTTCGACGCCGATGTCCGTGACGAGGCCGCGATCGACAAGATCTTCAGCCGCTACGGGAAGGACATCGCGGTCGTGATCCACACCGCGGCCCAGCCGTCGCACGACTGGGCCGCACGGGAGCCGCTGACCGACTTCACGATCAACGCCAACGGCACGCTCGTTCTGCTCGAAGCGACGCGCAAGCACTGCCCGGAGGCCGTCTTCGTGTTCACGAGCACGAACAAGGTCTATGGCGACACAGCCAACCGCCTTCCGTTGGTCGAGCAGGAGACCCGATGGGAGCTCGATCCGAGCCACCGTTGGGCCGAGCACGGCATCGACGAGTCGATGTCGATCGACCGCTCGCTGCACAGCCTGTTCGGTGCGTCGAAGGCGGCCGCCGACCTGCTCGTGCAGGAGTACGGCCGCTACTTCGGCATCAAGTCGGCGTGCTTCCGCGCCGGCTGCATCACCGGTCCAGGCCACTCGGGCGCCCAGCTGCACGGGTTCCTCGCCTATCTGATGAAGTGCGCGATGACCGGGGACCGCTACACGGTGTTCGGCTACAAGGGCAAGCAGGTGCGCGACAACATCCACGCCAAAGACCTGGTGTCCGCGTTCTGGCACTTCTACGAGAAGCCTCGCGTCGGCGAGGTCTACAACATCGGCGGTGGCCGCCACTCCAACTGCTCGATGCTGGAGGCGATCGAGCTGGCCGAATCGGTCACGCAGCGGCGGATCCAACGCACCTACAGCGAGGAGAACCGGACCGGCGATCACGTGTGGTGGATCAGCGACACGAGGAAATTCCGCGAGCACTACCCGGACTGGAAACAGGCCTACGACCTGCCGCGGATCGTCCGCGAGATCCACGCCGGAATGAGCGAACGCCTGGCCCCGCGACAGGACGTCAGCGACCAAGAAACGGCTCGAGCTGACTCTTCCGACTCCTGATCCACTCGCTGATCTCGGCGACGGTCGCTGCGACCTCGCGCTCGGGCTTCCATCCGAGATCTCTTTGCACCTTCGTGTTGTCGGTCTCGAAGATCCGCACGTCGACGCGAGCGGTCTCGGGCCGCGGTGAGATCTCGACGCGGCTCCCGGTCAGCTCGCGACACAGCTCGGTGAGCTCGAATAGCGACGCAGAGTTCTCGGTTCCACCACCGACGTTGTAGCGGCGGCCGTCCCAAACGGACTGCGTATTCAGCTGCCGGTCCACCAGAGCGAACAGATCGTCGACGTGCAGGATGTCGCGCACCTGCTTGCCTTGCCCGCCGAAGCCGGTGTAGGTCAAGGGCACGCCGAACAGATGGCGAGCGACCCACAGCGTGACGACTCCCTGATCGACCTTGCCCATCTGCCCCGGACCGGCGATGACCGCACAGCGATTGATCAGCGCCGGCATGTCGAACGAGAACACGTACTCCTGGATCAGCGCCTCGCTCGCGAGCTTGGTCATCCCGTAGAACGAACGCGCACCGGTAAGCGGAAACGACTCGGCAATCCCGTTGGCACCAGCGCCCGGCAGGTCCTGCTCGGCGTCGAGGACGAAGCGTGTGTCGGTCTCGGTGTAACGCAGCGAGTTGAGCGCCTCGATCGGATAGACCCGACTCGTGCTCAGGAACAACACCGCCGCACCGCTGCTTCGAGCGGCCTCGAGACAGTTCATGGTCCCGATCAGGTTGCTCTCGATGACCCCGGCCGGCGAGCCATCCTGGCCGGCGTGCACCGACGGCTCGGCCGAGCATTCGATCATCAGGTCGAACCGCGGAAGCCCTGACAGGTCGCTCGGACACCGGATGTCGCCGTGGACGAAGCCGACGTCGTGGGCGCGCAGCTCGAGGAGATTGACCTCGCTGCCACGCCGCGAGAGGTTGTCGAGCGCAAACACCGCGAGGTCCGGATACGACTGGCGGAGCCGAATCGCGAGCCGGCTCCCGACGAAGCCCGCCCCACCGGTGACGAGGACGTTCCTGAAGTCCACTATCCAGTCTCGTGGCGACGGGGGACGGGATTGGAGACCGCGATCCTCTCGGGCTCGCCGACATTCGCCGGGCGCTCGGACTTCAGCGCGGCGAGCTCGCTCTCGACCTCGTCGAGCCGCTTTTGGACCCGCTCGATCTCCGACTCGACTCGCGCTCGCTCTGCGAGCCGCTCGGACAGGATGTCGTCCGCGACGAGGAACTTGTCGAAGAACAGCTTGAGCAGCACGCTCAGATACCGCCGGCCCATCTCCGTGACCCGCAGGCTCGACGCCCCCCACGTCCTGCCGTACCAGTGGATCGGGATCTCGGCGATGTGGTATTTGCGGATCAGCGCGCTCAGCGACATCTCGATCGTGATGTTGAAGTGCGATGCCGAATACGGCCCACACTGCCGGATCACATTCGTGCGATAGGCCTTGAACGCGTTCGTCGTGTCGTTGAAGCGCGTCCAGAACAGCACCTGGATCGCCTTGTTGACGATGCGGTTCAGCAGCAGCTTGAGCCGCGGGTAGTCCTTGACGACGCTTCCCTTGCGAAAGCGCGACCCGAACACGCAGTCGTAGCCCTCCTGGAGCTTCCTGTAGTAGGCCACGACGTCTGCCGGATCGTCCGAATCATCGGCCATGACGATGACCACGGCATCGCCCGTGACCACCTCGATGCCCGAACGGATCGCGCGCCCGAACCCGCCCGGCGGCGAGCGCCTCACGATCTTGATCGCGGGCCAGCGCTCACGCAGCGACTGGGCGACCTCGAACGTCGAGTCCGTGCTGTTGTCATCGACGATGATCAGCTCGGTCGGGATCTGCTCCGCTGCGAGCGGTGTCAGCAGCTTGTTGACGGTCGTTGCCAGGACACCTTCTTCGTTGTGCGCCGGCATGATGAGCGAAAGCTGCATCGAGGCCTCCTGATGCGTTCGAAGGTACGCGAGCGGGACGCATCGATCAAGGCCGCTCGGTCCGTACCGGCGGGACGATGGCGGCCGCGACTCGATTCGGTCTCGCTCCGTCCTTGTCAAACGGACCGGGAAGCTCGACGATTCACCGGGCAGCGCCGGCGGCGGATGGATGATCTCGCCCTCGCGGCGACGACGTGATGATGGACGCCAAACCACGAAGATCTGAGCACGAACCCCCGGCCGGCCACGGCGCGGACCTCGTGCGCATCTACCGCAACCGGTTCGACGAGCGAAAGCGCCGTGACAAGGAGCTCGTGTGGGAAGTCGTGGTCCGACACTTCCTGCAGCGCTGGGTCGGATCACAGGACACGGTCCTGGACATCGGCTGCGGGCAGGGCGAGTTCCTCAACCATGTCCGCTGTGCCCGCCGCATCGGCGTCGACCTCAATCCGGACTGCGCCGGGTCTCTCAGCGACGAGATCGAGTTCCATGCCGCCGACGTCCGCAACCTGTCATTCCTGCCGGCCGACAGCATCGACGTCGCGTTCACGAGCAACCTCCTCGAACACCTGCCGAGCAAGGACGACGTCGAGATGCTCTTGAGCGAGGCCCGCCGCGTGCTGCGACCGGGCGGCCACCTGATCGCGCTGGGCCCGAACCTGCGGTTCGTGCCGGGGGAATACTGGGACTTCTGGGACCACCACACACCGATCACCGATCGCTCGCTCGTCGAGCTCCTCGTGGCACTGGGCTTCGAGATCACGGACTGCCATCCGAAGTTCCTGCCGTACACGACGCTGTCGCGGCTGCCGAAGTGGCGGTGGCTCGTGCGGCTGTATCTCGCGCTGCCGCTCGCGTGGCGCTGGTTCGGTCGCCAGTTCCTGATCCGCGCCCGGCGCCCGTGAGCTGCCGCGACTCGCGGACAACCGAGGCCGCTCAGAAGCTCAGGGTCGTCGCGACGCCATTCGAGTAGGTCGCGCCCCAGGCGTTCGCCTTCGGGTCGAGAGCGACGAACTGCTTGTAGAACCGCGCACCGGCGAAGATCCGTAGATTGGGGTGGGAAAGCGACAGCGAGGCGGATCCGGTCGGGGTCGTGCGGATGACGAACGTAACCAGCGGGTCGGTGTAGAGCGAGCAGCCCTTGGCGCCGAGAAACCCGAGTCCGAGCGGAAGGCGAAGCGAGCCCCAGCGCCTGCTGGACAGACCGAGATCGAGCATCGCGAAGCCCGAGCGCGGGCCGTTGCGCAGCTGGAAGGTCTGCACGTTGCCGATGCGCGCGATGCCGGATCCCGTGTGGACGAGCGTGCCGTTCGTACCGCGACAGCCGGTTCCGAACGAGACCACCGACCCGACGAAGAAGCCGGTCTGAACGAGCTTCGTGATCTCCGGATCGAGGAGGATGGCGGCGTTGGGCTTGCCGTTCTGCATGATCGACCGCGAGCAGTCCGCGTCGGTGCGATAGACCTCGCACGAGTGCCCGAGGCCGAACGTGTGTCCGAGCTCGTGTCCGACCGCGTAGGCAGCGTCCGCGCAGCGGGAGTCGAGCGTGCCCGACGACGGACAGACCAAGCTCGTCGCGCGCTGCGGCGCAAGCGCAAAACGCCCGCGGGAGCCGGCTCCGAGCCACACGTCGCGCGCGTTTCCGCAGTAGGGCGAGACGATGACGCGCAGGCGACTGTGCGGCTGTGGCAGCGACGCCGAGTACTCGGCGATCCCGGCGTCGAGCAAAACGTAGCGCTTGTTGCTCTGTGAGGTGTCGGCCGAGAGCTGGTTCCATGCGGCCGAGCTCTTCCCGGTCGGGACGACGAGCGGCTGCAGGATGCAAAACGTCGAGTTGGCGCGTAGCTGATACCAGTTGCGCACCGCGACCAACACCGAACGGAACCGGGTCAGACCGTTACGGACGGACGTCACGTTGTAGAAGTGATCGGACGCGATCGCCATGACCGGAAGCACGACGTTCTGCAGATCGGAGAACCGGACTGCCCGCCAGTCGTACAGGTGCACGCCGACCGAGACGAGCGTGTAGGTCTTGTCGTACTGGTCACGCACCGCTCGATGGAGATCGAGCGAGCGGAGCCGGCCACCGACGTACGCGCGCCAGCCGTAGAGGTGGTTGCTGACCGTCTTCACGGTCGCGGTCGGCCCCCACTGCTGCCTGGCGGCCCGGGCGATGTCGAGGGGCTTGTAGAAGTGGCTGTCGAACTGGCATCGGGCCCTGCCGAGGGGCAGGAGGACGCTCATGAGAACGTAGCTGAGAGCAGCAATGCGGCGCATGTCGGCACTCCGTTTCTGGGATGACACCTCGTCGATGTCGCAACCCGGCCCGGAGTGACAGGTGCTCGCGGTTCCTTGTACGACCCTGGACCGCGACGAACACCGCCGTCGCCGTGCGTCGAGGCGCCGAACTGGACGACGGCGGGTTCGAGAACCATGCGGGCCGATCGGGCAAGAGCCGGGGAGGAGTGTCTGGCTACCGACTACCAGCCGAACACCATGCTGCCGCCATTCGATGAATACCACGTGCTCGTGGCTCCATCGAAGACGATGAATTGGGTGAAAGTGCCGATCCCAGCAAGACTCGGGTCATTGGGAAGCGAGAACGACCTCACTGCCCGTCCCGCGGTGTCGACCAGCATACCCACGTTGGCGAGATCGGTTGTGCAGAGCAAGTAGCAGTTGTTGTTCGGCGAGTTGAGCGGGGTGTAAGCCTGTGCCGTACCCCATACCCACGCCATGATAGATTGCGGCTTCCCGTGCCTCATATGGACTTCGTAGCTCGTCCCGAGCTTGGGCAACCCTACGAAGAACAGCTCAGGGCCGTAATTGGTCATGGTGCCGCCGTGGACCATCAGGTTCCACATCCTCGATGTATCGACATATCCCTG
>Ga0210086_1001804_pt1 | contig 10607 bp, 6 predicted proteins | sample China_Galinas_PW_3_FD_184867 | JGI IMG/M metagenome (GOLD analysis project Ga0210086, IMG submission 184867) | Wetland microbial communities from San Francisco Bay, California, USA, that impact long-term carbon sequestration - China_Galinas_PWB_D2... | ecosystem: Environmental > Aquatic > Marine... | reverse complement strand
GGCACGCTGCCCAGGTCGATGCCCGCGACCCAGGGGAGCAGGGTGTACGCCATCACGCCGATCAGGATCAGGAACAGCACGTTCAGCCAGACGCCGGCTCTGACCATCTGGGGGATGGTTACGTGGCCGCTGCCGTAGACGATGGCGTTGGGCGGTGTCGCGACCGGCATCATGAAGGCGCAGCTCGCGGCGAAGGTCGCGGGCAGGAGGAGGAGGAGGGGGTTCTCGCCCAGGCCCACGGCCACCGAGGCGGCGATGGGCAGGAAGGTGGCGGTGGTGGCTGTGTTGCTGGTCAGCTCGGTCAGCAGGATGATGGTGGCGACCACGGTCATGACGACGACCACGACCGGCAGGGCCTCGAAGTGCTGGAGCCGGTGGCCGATCCACTCCGCCAGGCCGGTGGTGCGCACCGCGGCGGCGAGTGAGAGGCCGCCGCCGAAGAGGAGCAGCATGCCCCAGGGGAGCTTCCGGGCGTGCTGCCAGTCGAGCAGGAACTCCCCCCGCTTCCAGTCCGAGGGGATCAGGAAGAGGAGGAGGGCGCCGAAGAGAGCGACGCCGGTGTCCGAGAGGCCGGGCAGGAGCCGCTGCACCAGCGGGCGGGTCATCCAGAGGACGGCGGTGAGCCCGAAGACGGCGGCGACCGCCTTCTCCGGCCCCTTCATCGGGCCCATCTCGGCGAGCGCCTCGCGGATGAACCGCCCGCCACCGGGGACCTCGCCCAGGCGCACCGGGAAGATCACCCGCACCAGCAGCAGGTAGCTTGCTGCCAGGCCGACGAGCGCCAGCGGCACGCCGACCTCCATCCATTCGAGGAAGCCGATCTGGATGCCGTAGGTCTGGCTCATGAACGCGACCATCAGGGCGTTGGGCGGGCTGCCGATGATCGTGCCGACGCCGCCGATCGACGAGGCGTAGGCGATGGCGAGCATGAGGGCCAGGGCGAAGGTGCGCCCCTTGGCGAGGGCTTCGTCCGCGCGCTCCTTCGCGGGGGAGACGATCTCGATCACCGACATGCCGATGGGCAGCATCATCATGGTCGTGGCGGTGTTCGAGATCCACATGGAGAGCAGACCGGAGGCGATCATGAAGCCGCCGATGATCCGCCGCGGCCGGGTGCCGACGGCGCGGATGATGACCAGGGCGATGCGCCGGTGGAGGTTCCAGCGCTGCATGGCGAGGGCGATAAGGAAGCCGCCGAGGAAGAGGAAGATCAGCGGGTTGGCGTAGGGGCTGGCGGAGCTGTCGACGTCGCCGACGGCGAGGAGGGGGAAGAGGAGGAGGGGCAGGAGGGCGGTGACGGCGATGGGGACTGCTTCGGTCATCCACCAGACGGCCATGAGGATGCCGACGGCGGCGGTGTGCCAGCCGGCGACTGAGAGGTCTTCGGGCGGCGGGGCCAGCACCATGGCGAGCCAGAGGGCGGCGCCCAGGAAGAGGCCGATGCGGGGGCGGAGTGTCGGTTGGGGGTCGGTGCCCACGGGGTCGACTTTACCGGATCGGTGGGGGGCGGGGGGTCTGTCGGGAGCGGGTCGGGAGGCCCCGCCTCCGGGACGGCGCACGAACTGGACGGTTGGGGGATCAACGTGCGCCTCGGGGCTCGGAGCGCGCCGGGCCTGGCTGCCAGCTCAAGGGACTTCGCGCGCGCGCTCCTCGACGCCCTCCAGCGGGGCCTCCCGACCCGCTCCACCCGCGCGCCGCTCGTCTCCTTCGCCGCAACGGAAGGCTCTGTTGAGAGAAGACCGGATGGGAGCGAAGCCTCTCGACCCACTCCACATGCGCAACGCTCGTCCCCTTCGCCGTGACGAAGCGCGCTGTTGGGAGAAGAGGGATCGAGGGTGATGGGGGCGACCTTGTGGATCCGCTTCTATGAGCTGTTCAAATCTCGTATGGTTTGTACGAGACGATCCACGAACAGATCAAAAGGCGCATGAGCCGCGGAGGCCTATTCACGTGCGCACCGACGTGATCGGGGGGAGGTTTTTGGCGGCGGAGGTCCAGGTGGCGCCGCTGTCGGCGGAGGCGAAGACTTCGCCGGAGGTGGTGCCGAAGTAGAGGCCGAGGGGGTCGCGGCCGTCGTGGCAGAAGGCTTGCCGGAGCAGGGTGAGGTAGGTGTCTTCCTGGGGGAGCCCTTCGGTTCGGGGCTCCCAGCTCGCGCCGGCGTCGCCGGTTTCGTAGACGCGGAGGCGGCCGTCCGGGGTGACCCGGTCGACGTCGGCGACCAGGGGGATGACCCACGCTCGCTCGGGGTCCCGGGGGTCGACGACGATGGGGAAGCCGAAGTCCGCGGGCAGGCCGCTGTCGGTGTGGAGGCCGGTCCAGTGGAGGCCGGCGTCGTCGGAGCGGTAGACGCCGCCGTGGAACTGGCAGTACAGGCGCTCCGGCCGCAGCGGGGCTCGCTCCATCTTGTGGACGCACAGGACGACGGTGTCCTGCCGGGCCTCTTCGGGCATGTAGCGGGGGATCAGTCCGTGGCCGCCTTGCTGCCAGGTGGCGCAGCCGTCGTCCGTGACCCAGACGCCGCCGGCCGAGACGGCCACCGCCAGCCGGTCGGGCTCGCCCGGCCACGGGCAGATCGAGTGCAGGCAGAGGCCGCCCATGCCGGGGTTCCATTCGGTGCGCCGCGGCAGGTCCCAGAGCGAGCGGACGAGCTGCCAGGAGGCGCCGCCGTCGGTGCTCCGGAAGAGCGCCGCCGGTGCCACGCCGGCCCACAGCACGCCGTCCTCGACGCCGGGAACCACCACCCAGGTGCGTTCGACGGAGGCGTCGACGTCGTCGGGGAAGGCCGGCCCGTCGGCCTCCTGCCAGCCGCCGTCCGGGGCGTCGAGGTCGTCCGAGTAGTAGAGGTGGGGACCGAACTGGCCGTGGGAGAGGGAGGCAAAGGTGCGGCCGGTGCGCGGGTCGTGGGCGGCGTACTCCACCACCTGGCCGGCGAAGTGGCGGCCGGCGATCTCCAGGCTCCCGCCCCGCGGACCCCGGAGCACGAACAGGCCCTTCTTGGTGCCGATCAGGAGCTCGAAGGGAGCGTCCCCGGCGTCCGCGGCGGGCCGCCCGCCGGAGATCGCCTGGACTACGTGGATGCGGTCGTCGGCGCCGACCGCGCTGCCGAGCGCTCCCTGCGACTCGTTGACGAAGACGTGCACGTGGCGGCGCAGGTGCCCTTGCTCGTTCAGCACCCATCCGCGGAGCGCCGGATGGATCTCTTCGAGCCGGCGCAGGGCCTCTCCGGCGGTCGCTCCGTCGAGGTCGATCTCATCGCTGCCGGACGCGAGCTGGGCCAGGCCAGGGGGGAGGATGACTCTGGGCATGGAACGGGTCTCCTGGGAGCGGCATCGTGGGCTGGAGCGCGGCGCCTGGGGGTCGGTCGCCGGGCGAAATGGTGATCAAGATTATCACTGGTCGAGCCCGCCCGATCGGACGCAAGGGGCGCGGGAAGGCTGCTAGTCTTCGCCACCATGGACGAGGACCGGATTCGGCGAGAGCCCGCTCCAGAGGACGAGCCGCGGCTCCACCCGCTCACCCGCACGGGCATCTTCCTGGGGATCTTCCTCGCGCTCCAGATCCTGGTCGGCATTCCGGCGACGTTGATCTGGGCGGTGCTGGCGCGGGTACCGCCCTCGGCGTTTTCCAGTGGCACGGTGCCGGTCGCCGCGGTTCTCTTCGTCTACGCCTGCGTGGCGCCGGTGCTGGTGCCGGTGACGGTGGCCGTCTTGCGGGCCCTCGACCGGCGGCCCCTGGCGTCGATCGGCGTGCGGCTGCCGGCAGGAGGTCTCGCTGGCGCCCTGCGCCAGGCGGGCTGGGGTGCCGCCACCGCCGCCGGTGTCCTGGCGCTCTGGCTGGCGGCGGTGGCGCTCCCCGCCACGGTCCACGCCGGTGGGCCGTCCGACCGGTTCTGGAGCGGTCCGGCCTGGCTCCCCGGTAGCCCGGGGGCGGCGCTCGTCCTGACGCTCTACCTGGTGGGTTTCGTGGTCCAGGCCGGGCTCGAGGAGTGGGTGTTCCGGGGCTACGCCTACCGTGCCCTCCGGGAGCGCTGGAGCTGGCCGACGGTGGCGGGCGCGACGAGCTTGGGCTTCGGCCTGCTCCACGCATGGAACCCCGGCATCGGCCTCGCCGGCCTGCTCAACACCTTCCTGCTCGGCTTCGCCTTCGCCGCGGCGGTGGAGGGTACCGGCACCCTGTGGCCCGCGATCGCGGGCCACGGTGCCTGGAACTTCTTCCTCTCGACGGTTCTCGGGCTGCCCATGAGCGGCACCAACGTGCGTGGGGCGTTCGACCTGTCGGTCACCGGCCCGGTCTGGGCGACGGGCGGAGACTACGGTCCGGAGGGGAGCTGGCTGCTCACGGCGTTGCTCGTCCCCGTGGTGGTCGCCCTGGCCCTCTGGGTCGACGCGCGGCAGGCCCCCGCGGCCGAACGGTGACGCCGGGATCTGTGCCGGGTCAGCGGGGGACCGCCGGGGTCTCCTCGTCGGATGAGCGGTAGATCAGCCGGAGGTTGCGCAGGTAGATCAGCCAGCCGGTCGCCTGGCCGAGCACGCCGACGATGTCCTTGCGCCACACGAAGTAGATGATCAGCATGGTGGCGCCGCCCAGGCTCATCCACCAGAACGCCGTCGGCACCACGGAGCGCCGCCGGCGCTCGCTGGCCAGCCACTGGACCAGCATGCGGCCGGTGAACAGGATCTGGCCGAGGAAGCCGAGCCCGACCCAGGCGACGCCGATCGGCGAGGTGATGTTGAACAGAGCGAACAGGCGGTTGTTGCCGTAGAACTCGGTGTACAAGAGCTCGGCGAAGCGGTCCGGAGACAGGCGCTCGGTGTGGCCGTCGGCGTACTCGACGACGTAGCGGTAGCCGGCGTCCGGATCGGCCGGGTCGACGGGCTCCAGGTGGACCTCTTCGACACCCTGGGGAACGATCTTGAGGGGCAGGGAGTGGGTGGCGGCCCTGCCCGGACCATCCGGGTCACCCGGGTCATCCGGCTCACCGGCGAAGAGGCACCCGGCTGCCGCGAGGAGCAGGACGGCCGCCAAGAGCGTGGTCAACAGGAGCGGCGCGGTCAACCGGAGCCACGACGCGGGGATGCCGAGGACCCTGCGGAGTCGGTGCGCGGGTGCGGTCGGTCGATGCAAGGTTCGGATCATCCTCTTGTCGGTGTCGTCCGCTCTACGGGAAGGGGTTTCGCTTGTGGTCGCGCCGGCACGGCCGGCAAGCGGACCTCGAAGGCGGCTCCGCCACCGGTCCGGTTGCGGGCGCGGACCGAGCCACCGTAGGCTTCGACGATCGCCTGGACGATCGCCAGCCCCAGGCCGGTGTGACCGTCCGGTCGCTTGCCGGCGCCGCCGGGCTCGGCGCCGTCCTCCATCCCGCGCTCCGTCGGCGCCTCCAGCTCGGGCCGGTAGGTGAAGAAGCGGTCGAAGATCCGGTCCAGGTGCTCGGCCGGGATGCCGGGTCCCCGGTCCGCGATGGTGAGCACGGCCAGGGCCGGCGCGTCCGGCCGCGCCGGCGGCTCGGCACGCAGGCGGATCTCGACTGCCGATCCTATCGGGGAAAAGCCGACGGCGTTGTCCACCAGGTTCTCGACCACCTGGGCGACCCGCTCCGGTGCGCCGAGGACGGCGACCGGCTCTACCGGCAGATCGAGCGTCAGCTCCACGCCGCCGGGCGCGCGCAGGAGGACCGCGCGGGTCACGCTCCGCAGGAGCTCGCCCAGATCGACCGGCGCCACCGCCTCATCGTCCAGCCGCGCGTCGATCAGGCCGATCTCGCGGACCGCGGCGAGCAGCCGCTCCATCCGCGCGACCTCGGCGGTGACGGTGGCGAGCAGGCGCCGGCGCTCGTCCCGGTCCGCTGCGTCGGGCAGCAGCTCGGTCGCGGCGCGGATCGACGCCAGGGGGTTCCGGAGCTCGTGGGAAACGTCGGCGGCGAACGATTCGACGAACCGGACGTGCTCCTCGATCCGGCGCGACAGGCTCTCGAGCGTGCGCGCCAGGTCGCCGACCTCGTCGGCGCTGTCCGAGCCGCTGAACGTGCCGCGGAGCCGGCCACGGCGGTCGACCAGGGCCGCCGCCTCGGTGCGCAGCCGCCGGATCGGCCGGGCGATGGTCGCCGCGGCGACGACCGACAGCAGGACGGCGCCGACGAGGGAGGCGAGGAAGACCTCGAAGAAGGAGAGCCGCACCCGCCGGAGCTCCTCGAGGACGCGGTAGGTCGACTGGGACGCCTGGGCCGCGCCGAGGATGCGGTCGCCGCTTCGTACCGGGACCGCCACGTGGAGGGTCAGGGAGCCCGCGTCCCCGGGAGTCGGCCGGGCGTCGGCGCCGTAGCGGCCGTCGAGGGCGGCACGGATCTCGGCCGGCGGTCCGGAGGCTTCTTCGATTCCACTGTCGGCCCCGGCGGGTGCTCCGTCACCGGTCCACCGGCGCCACAGCCGGAACGGCGCCGCGCCGATCCGGTAGAGCGCGGACTCGCCGGGCTGGTCCGCGAGGGCGTCGGCGAGGGGGCCGGACTGGTCCCGCCGGGGCCCCAGCCGGGCGGAGTCGGCCAGCACCTCGCCGTCCGCGTCGTAGACCCGGAGACGGGAGGTCAACCGCTGCTCGAGGCCGACCAGGATGCGCTCCGCCTCGTCGGCGCGGAGCTCGTCGACGTCGGCCAGAGCGGCGGCGAGCAGCCGGCTCTGCTGTGCCATGGAGCGCTCCTGAGCGTCCAGCAGGCGGCGCTCGTAGCGCCCCAGCAGCTCGTGGAGGCCGAACGAGAACAGGCCGCCCACCGGCACCAGGACGAGCAGCAGGTTGAAGGCGAGCAGGCGGGCGGGCAGCCGGGAGAGCAACCGGCGCAGCCGGCGGGCGGCGGCCGGCACCACGCGGCGGGCGGTCATGACCGGAAGCGGTACCCCAGGCCGTAGACGGTCTCGATCGGGTCCGGCGGCTCTCCGTCCGGGTCGGCGGCGGCGAGCTTGCGGCGGAGCCGCTTGATGTGGCTGTCGATTGTGCGCTCGGCCACGTACGCGTCGTCCGGGTAGGCCTGGATCATCAGCTGGTCACGGGTCTTGACGTGGCCGGGGCGCTGGGCGAGGGCGCGGAGGATGCGGAACTCGGTCACCGTCAGCCCGAGGGCGACGCCGTCCCAGCGCGCCTCGTGGCGGTCCAGGTCCAGGTGCAGCGGGCCGGCGTCGATCGATCCCTCGATCGATCCCCCGGCCCATCCATCGGCCAGGCCGCCGCCGTTCCCGGCCGCCGCGGAGCGGGTCAGGGCGAGCCGGCGGAAGAGCACCCGCACCCGGGCGATCAGCTCGCGCAGGGAGAACGGCTTGACCAGGTAGTCGTCGGCGCCGAGCTCGAGGCCGAGCACCCGGTCGAACTCCTCGTCCTTCGAGGTCAGGAAGAGGATCGGCAGGGCCTCGGAGAGGGCGCGCAGGCGCCGGCAGAGCTCGAGCCCGTCCATGCGCGGCATCAGGATGTCGAGGATCACCAGGTCGGGCAGGGCGGCCGAGAACGCTTCCCAGGCGGCCAGGCCGTCGGCGTGGACGTCGACCCGGTAGCCCTGGCGCCGGAGCGCCAGACCGACCGTCTCCCGCAGGCTCCGCTCGTCGTCGACCAGCGCGATCCAGCCCTCGCCCTGTCCCGCGGGTGCTGCCGGTACCGTTCCCGGCCCTGCTCCGGACCCTGTCATGGCCCGCAATGTACCGCAGGAATGGCCCGTCCGGCCCGTCTGCACAGGATCGCCACATTCCGCCTCCGGTTCTGCGCGAGCGCGCCGTCCGGGTGCCCGACCGGTCGGTTCTGATCGAGGCGAGGCGACGACGGACCGGACGGGGGGCCCGGGCCGCTCCTCCAGGGCGATCGCTTCGATCGCCTTGAACCCGCGACCGAAAGGAGACCGACCGATGACAACGATCCGTTGGGCCCTCGCGCTGCTCCTCGCTCTCTTCCTCGCCGCCGCCGGCGCGAGCCTCGCGCAGGTGGGGGCTCGAGTGGAGCCTCGTGTCGAGGCTCGATGGGCGGAACCGACCGGGGACCGGGGTGTCGAGCCCGCCCCGCTGCCGGCGGGCGCTCCATCCGGCTACGACCGCCTGGGGCCTCCGGTACACCTGGGGGACGTCGAAGGGGGCAGCCTGCTGCTCTCCACCGAGGCCTCCGGCGTCTACCTGCCCGCGCCGACCCTGGACACCGACGTCCAGATGCGCATCCGCGGCCCCATCGCCCGTGTCCAGGTGCGCCAGCGCTTCCACAACCCGACCGACGCCTGGGTCGAAGGGGTCTACGTCTTCCCGCTCCCCGAGCGCTCCGCCGTCGACGGCCTGCACATGGTCGTCGGCGAGCGGGTGATCGAGGGGCAGATCCGCGAGCGCGAGGAGGCCAAACAGGTCTATGAGCAGGCCAAGCGCGAGGGGCGGAAGGCGAGCCTGGTGGAGCAGGAGCGGCCCAACCTGTTCACCACCTCGGTCGCCAACCTGGGCCCGAACGAGACGGTCGAGGTGGTGCTCCACTACCAGGAGGACCTGCGCTACGACACCGGTCGGTTCACCCTCCGCTTCCCGCTGGTCGCCCCACCACGCTACGTCACCGGCGACCGCCTGCCGCCAGCTTCCGAGACGGTGCGCGTGGCCTCCACGCTGGCTCGCGTCGCCGGGCTGACCGACGTCGCCGCGGGTCTCGAGAGCCTGCCGCCGCGCCGCCCGATGGTCGCCGACGCCGCCCGCCTGGCGTCGCCGCTGGTGCCGCCCCTCGTCGCGGCCGACGGCTCGACCCACGGCGCGATCAACCCGGTCACCCTGCGGGTGATCCTGGACGCCGGCTTCCCGCTCGCCGCCGTCACCAGCCCGTCCCACCACGTGCGCACCGTCGCCCGGCGCGACGGCACGGTGCGGGTGGACCTGGTGCCGGAGCCGGGGCAGCGCTTCGTGCCCGCGGACCGGGACTTCGTCCTGTCGTGGCGCCCGGAGGTGGGGCGCGAGCCGGGAGCGGCGCTGTTCACGGAACAGGTGGACGGTGAGACCTACGCCCTGCTGATGGTGGTGCCGCCGACGGCACCGGCCGGGGAGCGCCCGCTGCCGAGGGAGGCGGTGTTCGTGATCGACACCTCCGGCTCCATGGCCGGGGCGTCGATCGGGCAGGCGAAGGCGGCGCTCCTCCTGGCGCTCGATCGCCTGCGCCCGGAGGACAGCTTCAACATCATCCGCTTCGCCTCCCACACCGACGCACTCTTCCAGGAGAGCCTGCCGGCGGGACCGCGGGCCCTCGAGATGGCCCGCCTCTACGTCAACGCGCTCCATCCCCGGGGCGGCACCGAGATGCTGCCGGCGCTCCGGCTCGCCCTCGAGACGCCGCCGGTCCGGGGCGCGGTCCGGCAGGTGACCTTCATCACCGACGGGGCGGTGGCCGACGAGGACCGGTTGTTCGGCACGATCCAGGAGCACCTGGGCGCGGCGCGCCTCTTCACCGTCGGCATCGGCTCGGCGCCCAACGGCCACTTCATGCGCCGGGCGGCCGAGCTCGGTCGCGGCACCTTCACCTTCATCGGCCGGCCGGACGAGGTGGGGCCGCGGATGGAGGAGCTGTTCACCAAGATCGACAGCCCGGTGCTGACCGACCTGGCGGTGGAGTGGAGCGATCCGGCCGCCGAGACCTGGCCGCAGCGGGTCCCGGACCTCTACGCTGGCGAGCCGCTGGTGGTCGCCGCCCGCCTGCCCGGCGTCGTGCCGGGGAGCGCTGGCTCCGTGCGCGTCAGCGGGCGCCGGAGGGACCGGGACTGGCAGGTCGAGGAGCGGTTCGGCCGGCTGCGCGCGCGGGCCGGCGGCGGCGGGTTCCGTGGGGTCTCGAAGCTCTGGGCCCGGCGCAAGATCGCCGCCCTGATGGACCAGCGGACCGCCGGCGCCCCGGCCGACGTGGTGCGCCAGGAGGTCATCGACGTCGCCCTGGCCCATCACGTGGTGTCCAAGTTCACCAGCCTGGTGGCGGTCGACCTGACGCCGACCCGTCCCGCCGGCGAGCGCGCGCGGACTCTCCGGCTGCCGGTCAACCTGCCCGCCGGCTGGAGTGCCGAGCAGATGATCGGCGCCATGCCGCGGACGGCCACGCCGGCCCGGCTGCTGCTGCTGGTGGGGCTCGGAGCCCTGGCCCTGGGAGGCCTGCTGCTGGGCGCGCCGCGGCTCGTCGGGAGACGGCCTTGACCGGGGCTTGGCGATGGGCCGTGACCTGGTCACGGACCGGGGCCTGGCCGCGGATCTCGACCTGGCGGGGCTGGGCCAGCCGGGCCCTTCCGGCCAGATCGGGCCTGGCGCTCCTCGCCCTCGGCGCGGGGGCGCTCGTCTGGAGCGCCTGGATCCCGGCCAAGGCCGCCCTCGGCCAGGTCCTCCTGGAGCGCGCGTGGGAGCGCACCGTGGCCGGTGCTCCGAAAGCCAGGCCCTGGCCTTGGGCGGACACGCGGCCGGTGGCGCGGCTGATCGTGCCGCGGCTCGAGGAGCGCCTGCTGGTTCTGGAGGGCGCCGGCGGCGCGACCCTGGCGTGGGGCCCCGGCCACCTGCCGGGCACGCCGCTCCCGGGAGCCGCCGCGGGCAACGCGGTGGTGGCCGGCCACCGGGACACCCACTTCGCCTTCCTCGAGCGGCTGACGC
>Ga0210086_1001803_pt1 | contig 10616 bp, 9 predicted proteins | sample China_Galinas_PW_3_FD_184867 | JGI IMG/M metagenome (GOLD analysis project Ga0210086, IMG submission 184867) | Wetland microbial communities from San Francisco Bay, California, USA, that impact long-term carbon sequestration - China_Galinas_PWB_D2... | ecosystem: Environmental > Aquatic > Marine... | reverse complement strand
GCGCAGCCCGAGCGGTGGCAGTACATGACCGAGAGGCCGTACGCCTGGGCGGCGTAGTGGTAGGGCGACCACGTGAAGTAGAGCTGGCGCAGGTGGTGGCCGAGGGTTCCCGCCTCGACGATGCACAGGGTGAGCAGCGCGAGGGCGACCAGCGGGAACGCCATGGTGAGGAACGGCAGCGATCGGGTCGCGCCGGGCTTGGTGTAGAGCCGAACCGTCGACGCGGCGAAGTGGGTGGTCGAGAAGAGCAACATCACCACCGGCAGGAGCGCGGGGGTGGTGAGGGTGTCGAGGCCGGCGGCGAGGGGACCCACCACCGGAGCGCCGGGGCCGGCGAGGACCAGGCCGATCACGGGCAGGCTGAGCCCTCCGCCGATCAGCAGGTAGTCGAAGCTCGGGGAGACGAAGCAGCGGCCGAGGCCGAGGCCCGGAGCCGAGACGGGTGCACGATCCGGGGCGCCGGGGGAGGGCATGGGCCGCGGCGTCGACGGGGAGGGAGCGGTCACCCCGGGGAATATATCGCCTCACCCGAGGCGCGTGGTCCGACGCAGCGAAGGAGTCGGCCTCCACGACGCGACGTCGGCTCCCAGAACGGCGCTCCCGGTGGCTCCTACGGGCGGGGGGACGCCTCGACGCCGCTTCGCCCTTCACGATACAGGCCCTCGCTCCTGCGCATGCGTTGCGCACCCTCGGCATCTCCGAGCCCCTCGGCGACCTCGGCGGCGAGGGCCGCGATCTCCGCCGCTCGCTCGAAGTGACCGGCCGACGCATGGGCGGCAGCGAGGGTGTCGAGGAGCTCGGGGTCGCCGTCGCCTTCGGCGTCGCGCGCCTCCTGGGCCAGGCGCACCGCGCGCTCGGGGTCGCGCAGGGCGGGGTCGGGGCTGGTGGCGAGCAGCCAGGCGAGGTTGTTCCGGGTCGTCACCGAGTCGGGCTGGAAGCGGAGCGCGAGCTCCAGCCGGGCGATCGCCTCTGCGATCCGGCCCTGTCGCATCCGGAGCATGCCGAGGCTCGCGTGGGCGCCGCCGTCGCGCGGATCGATCCGAAGCGCTTCGGTGTAGCTCGCCTCGGCCTCGTCGCTTCGGCCCCCACGCTCCTCGGCGACGCCGAGGGTGTGTCGATAGAGCGCCCGGGTCGGGTCGATCTCGACCGCCCGGCGCAGATGGGCGAGGGCCGGGTCGATCTCCCCCATCTGGAGGAGCTGGCGACCGATCGCGTGGAGGGCGGGCGCGTCCACGGGGTTCAGCGCGAGGGCGTCGCGCATCGATCGCATCCCGGCCTCGGGGTATCCGAGCTTCACCAGCGTGTAGCCGAGGTGGAGACGGGGCTCGGGCTTGGGCGGATCGAGGCGCAGGGATTCGAGGTAGGCGGCCACGGCCTCCTCGAGTCGTCCCGCGCCGGCGAGGGAGAGGCCGAGCTCGTCGTAGGCGCGCGAGCTTCCGGGGCTCTTGGCGACCACGTCGGACCATAGCCGCACGGGATCGCTCCAGACCTGGTTGCGAACGTGGGTGGCGAGCCCGAGGCCGATCACCACGGCGACGCCGAGCGCCGCCGCCGCCCGGACGGGAAGCCAGGCGCGCACCAGCGGCGGAAGCGCGATCGCGATGCCCACCAGCGGGAGGTAGGTCCGGTGCTCGAAGACCATCGCCAGGGGGAGGAGGGTGGACTCGATCGCGAGGTGGAGCAGGAACCACGCGATCGCGAAGCTCACCAGGAGCTGGCGGTGGGCGAGGGCCACCGCCAGTCCGATCGCGGCGCCGAGACCCAGGGCGCCCAACAAGGTGGTGGGCGGGTCGAGGAGCGACCTCGAGAGCGGCAGGTCGTAGAGGAGGTTCTGCTGGGACGGGTCGGGCACGAAGATGCGCAGCGCGTAGATCCACACCGCGCGGGCCTGGGTGAGCAGCCGTTCTCCCGGCGTGAATCCCCGTCCCTCGTAGAGCGCGAGGCCGCCCGGGTGGACGACGATCACCGCGAGGAAGAGCGCGGCGACGAGCGCGATCGCCGGCAGGCTGCGCTTGAGCCAGGCCGTCCCGAAGTCTCGGTAGAAGGCCCATTCGGTGAGCCATACGCTGAACGGGAGCACCGCGGCGGTCTCCTTCGATCCCACGCCCAGCACCCCGAGCACGACGCCGGCGCTCCACCAGAGGTTGCGGCGCAGGTTCCGATCCGGCGCTCCCGAGAGGGTCGCCTCGCGACCGCGCAGGTAGCAGAGCAGGGCCGCGAGGTGGAATCCCGCCGCCATGCTGTTCATGCGCTGGACCAGATAGGTGACCGACTGGGTCTGGAGCGGGTGGGCGACGAAGAGCAGCGCCGCGAAGAGCGCCGCGCCCCGGCCCCCCGCCGCGCCGCTCCGCCGGTAGAGGGCGAGCGCCAGGGCGTAGACCAGCACCCCGTTGATGGCGTGGATCGCGAGGTTGGTGGCGCGGGACGGGGGGATGCCGCCCCCCAACCAGTAGCTCAGGGCGAACGAGACGTTCGCGACGGCGCGCGGGGTCGGGCTCTCGAAGGCCGCGCGACGCAGGTTCTCTAGGCTCAGCTCCTGCCAGCGGATCGCCGGGTTGTTCGAGATGTTGCGGACGTCGTCGAGGACCAGCGGGTAGCGGAGGGTCTCGCCATAGAGAAGCGTCGCCAGCGCGACGATGGCGAGGATCGGAGCGATCGCGGCCATCGCGCCGGGCCGGGCTTCTTGCTGCCGTTCCAAGGATCTCGCCACTCCAGGCGGCGAAGTATAGCGCCGCGCACGGTACCCTTGGCGCCGGATTGACGCAGCCGCAGCAGAGCAACGTCCGCTTCCACCTGGCCGCCGCTGCGGCTCTCGCGGTCGCGTGCCTGCTCGTCTACTCCGGTGCCTTCGACGTGGGCTTCGTCCTCGACGACTGGCCGGACATCGTCGGGAACCGGGCCGATCACTGGCCGAGCGCGAGCCTCGAGGCAGCCCTGGGGAGCATCGCCGCGAGCGACGATCGCCGGCCGATCGCCCATCTGAGCTTCGGTCTCAACCACGCAGAGGGCGGTCTCGATCCGCGCGGCTACCACGTCGTCAACGTTCTGATCCATCTGTGCAACGGCTGGCTCGTCTACGCCTTTGCGTGTGCGCTCTTCCGGCGCGAGCGCGCCCTCGAGGGCCAGGCGGGGCGGCGCCTCGATCCCGCGGCGCTGCAACCCGCCGCGCTCTTCGCCGCCCTGCTCTTCGTCGTCCACCCGCTCCAGATCCAGTCGGTCACCTACGTCGTGCAGCGCATGACGAGCCTCGCGACGGGCTTCTACCTCGCCGCCCTGCTCTGCTTCCTGCGCGGGCGCGCCGCGCCGGACGCCTCCCGCCGCTGGCTCTGGTGGTCAGGCGCGGCGGCGTGCGGGCTGCTCTCCCTCGGGTCGAAGGAGATCGCGTACACGCTGCCCCTCGCGATCGCGCTGGTGGAGTGGTTCTTCGTCGACGATCTGAAGCGAGAGTGGCTGCGCCGGCGCGCGCCGCTGCTCGGGATCTTCGCGCTCGTCTCGGTCGCGGTGGCGTGGCTCGCGCTCACCAGCTCGGGCTGGGAGCGATTCGGGTTCGGACCCGGCGAGCGGCTGCTCACCCAGACCCGGGTGGTGGTGCTCTACCTCTCCCTGATCGTCGCACCGCTGCCGTCGCGGCTGAATCTCCTCCACGAGATCGAGACCTCGACGTCGCTCTTCTCCCCGATCTCGACGCTGCTCTGCGCCGCGCTGCTGGCCGCGCTGGTGGGGCTCGCGATCGCCCAGGCCCGCCGCCGGCGCATGCTCTCGTTCTGCGTGCTCTGGTTCTTCCTCGGGCTCGCGATCGAATCGTCGCTGGTTCCGCTGCGAATGATCTTCGAGCACCGGCTCTATCTGCCGCTGGTGGGTCCCACGCTGCTCGCCTCCCATGCGCTCTTTCGCCTCGCCGGTCCGCGCTGGCGCATCGCGATCGCGGCGGCGGCGGTCGTCGCCCTCTCGACCGACACCGCGACGAAGAGCCCGGGGGAGCCCCTCGCCCAGGCGCGCCTCGGCGCCCTGCTCCTCGGCGCCGGTCGCCTCGACGACGCGCGCGCCCGCCTCCAGACCGCGATCGCCCTCGATCCGGGCCTCGCCAGCGCCCACAACGCCCTCGGCGCGGTGTGGCGGCAGCTCGGAGACGCCGAGCGGGCCCTGTCCTTCCACCGCACGGCGATGGCCCTCGCGCCGGGAGACGCGAGCGCGCGCATCAACGCCGCCGACGCGCTGATCGCCCTCGGGCGCCTGGACGAGGCCGGGGAGCTGCTCGCCGAGGTCGAGGCGTCGATTCCCGACGAACGGCTGCTCCTCCTGCTGGCGCGGGTGCGCGAGCGCCAGGGACGCGGCGACGAGGCGCTCGCGCTGCACCGCCGCATCGCGCGCCTCGCCCCCGGCTACGCGCCCTCGCTCGTCGACGCGGGGCGCCTGTACGCGATCCGGGGCGACACCGATCTCGCGGTCGCGAGCTTCCGGGCGGCGCTCGATCCCGGCGCCGGGGGATCCGGGGAGTCGCCCGACGCGGCGACCCTCCACGTGTGGATCGCGAACGTCTTCTGGCAGGCCGGCGACTCCGACCGCGCCATCGCCGAGCTCGACGAGGCCGTGCGGCTCGCCCCCGACTGGTCGATGGCCTCCCTGCACCTCGCGTGGATGCTCGCTACCGCGCCGGACGCCGCGGGGGCGGACCCCGAGCGCGCGGTCTCCCTGGCGGCGAGCGTCCTCACCCAGCGCGGTCCCGGACAGGCCGAGGTGCTCGACGTGCTCGCCGCCGCCCAGGCGGCGGCCGGTCGCCCGGCCGAGGCCGAGGCGTTGGCGCGAAAGGCCGCCGCGGTGGCGCGAGACGCGGGCGACGCCGACCTCGCCGCCGCCATCGACGCCCGCCGCGCCCGCTACGCGGCGGGAGGTCGGCTCTCGGGGGCGCCGCCGCCACCCGGCCGCCTCGCCCCGTGGTCGCGGGGCGCGTGGTAGACTCGTGCGCCGCCAGCCGGAGGGACCCCCGTGAAAGTCAGCTTCGAGCTCAGCAAGAACGACATCCGCTACTTCAAGAAGCACCTCGAGCGGGTCCGCAAGTCGATCACCGACGAGCACCTGGTGATCCACGGCGCCGAGGGGCTGGTCGCGGCGGCGATCCAGACCGAGCTGCCCGACTTCGTGCGCGTGCGGATGCACAAGCTCCAGCAGCTGATCGACATGCTGAAGGACGAAGAGTGGCGGCTCGAGGGCAAGGATCGCAGCCGCATCCTCGACGCCCTCGCCTACTTCGTCGACCCGGACGACCTGATCCCCGACAAGGTTCCCGGAATCGGATACCTGGACGACGCGATCATGGTCGAGCTGGTGGTCCAGGAGCTGCGCCACGAGATCGAGGCCTACGAGGACTTCTGCAGGTTCCGCAAGCAGAAGAAGGCCGCGAAGGCGCAGCCGGCCGAGCAGATCGAGAAGCGGCGCACCGCGCTGCAGACCCGGATGCGCCGCCGCCGGCGCCGGGACCGCGGGTCGCGGGCCGGGGGGGGATCCCGGTCCCCGATCGGGCTCTGGTAGGGAGATCCCGCGCGGGGGACCCGGGCCGACCGGCCCCCTCCGCGCCGTGCGGATTCTCGATGGTCCCCTCGTCCGGGCCCGGATTGGATCTTTCCCATCCAAATTGGATCCTCTAGGGTCGATGCGATGCTCGACGTCGCATTCCAGCCCGACCGCTCGGCCGCGGAGCCGATCTACCGCCAGCTCGGGAGCTACCTGAGGGCGCTGGTCGCCGCCGGCCGGCTGGTGCCCGGCGAGAAGCTCCCCGCCAGCCGCGAGCTGGCGCTCTCCCTCGGCCTGAGCCGCAACACGGTGAACCAGGCCTACCAGTCGCTGATCGACGCGAACGTGGTCGTGTCCCACGTGGGTCAGGGCACCTTCGTCGCGTCCCGGGTCGCGGCCTCGCCCGAGGCCCCGCCGGCCGGGCGCGCCTTCGCGTGGGAGGGCCTGGTGGCCCGGCGCACCCGCGCCCTCGAGATCCCCGAGGCGCTGCTGCGGCCCGCGCCCGAGCCGATCCGCTTCGAGTTTCGCGGCGGCCGGGTGGATCCCGAGCTGCTGCCCCGCACCGCCCTGCGACGCAGCTACGCCCGGGCGATCTCCGCCCAGCTTCCCGACCTCGCCAACCCCCTCGATCCCTTCGGCTGGCGGCCCCTGCGCGAGGCGATCGCGCGGTCGTTGCTCGCCCGGGGGATCCGCTGCGACGCCGACGACGTCGCGATCACCAGCGGCGCCCAGCACGCCCTCGAGCTGGTGGCCCGGGTCCTGATCGACCCCGGCGACGCCGTGGCGCTCGAGCAGCCCGGCTACTTCGGCGCGTCGCTCGTGTTCGGCGCCGCCCGGGCCCAGCCGATCGGGATCGAGGTGGACGACGAGGGCCTGCGCACCGACCAGCTCGCCCGGGTGCTGAACCGCCGGCGCGTGAAGCTCGTCTACACCACGCCCTCGGCCCAGAGCCCGACCGGTGTGGCGCTCTCCGACGCGCGCCGGAGCGCGCTCCTCGAGCTGGCCGACGCCCATCAGATCCCCGTGCTCGAGGACGACTACGACTCGGAGTTCCGCTACGAAGATCCGCCGCGCCCGGCGCTGAAGACCCGCGATCCGGCGGGCCAGGTGATCTACGTCGGCACCTTCTCGAAGGCGCTCTTTCCGGGTCTGCGCCTCGGCTACGTGGTCGCCGCCCGCCCGCTGCTGACCCGCCTCGCCCTCGCGCGCTTCCGCGGCGACTTCGGGAGCGACGCCCTCGCCCAGGCGGCCCTCGCCCAGCTGATCGAGAGCGGCGCCCTCGAGCGCCACGTGCGGGGCCTGCGTCGGCACTACGCGGCCCGGCGCGACGCCATGCTCGAGGCCCTCGCCGCCCACATGCCCGAGGGCACGCGCTTCCGTCCGCCCCAGGGCGGCCACGCCGTGTGGGTGGAGCTGCCCGCCGACGTCGATTCCGACGCGTTCTTCGAGTCCATGTTCGCTGCGGGCATCGCGGCCGCCCGCGGAGACTTCGCCTATCTCGACGGGCGGGGCCGCGGCTGCCTGCCCCTCGCCTTCGTCAACCACCCCCCGGAGCGCATCGCGCGCGGGATCGCGGAGATCGGCGCGATCGCGAAGCGACACCGGACGCGGAGGAAGTCGGCATGAGCGAACCCGGGAGGACGGACGGCTGGGGGATGGTGCTGCTGGTGCTGGGCGTCGGCATGCTGGCAAACGGGATCTGGATGCTCGTCGATCCCGGGAACTGGTACCGGGACCTGCCCGCCGGCGTCCCCGACTTCGGTCCGCTCAACATCCACTTCGTGCGCGACATCGGCTGCGCGTTCGTCACCGTCGGCGTGGCGCTGGTGTGGGGAGCGCGCCGCCCGGCGCTGCGCCTGTCGCTCACGCTGATCGCGACGCTCTTCCTCGTCGCCCACGCGGTGCTCCACGTGCACGACAGCCTGCGCGGAGTCGTCGAATCGGATCACTGGTGGCTCGACGTGCCCGGCGTGTACGCGCCCGCGTTGCTGCTGGTGGTGGCCTGCCTCCAGATGCACCGCCAGAACCGACTCCAGAACCCGAGTGAACAGGAGGAGCGAAGATGAGACTCGAGCCGATCGAGAATCCCCCCGGTCTTTTGATGAAGATCGCCTACTGGATGAGCCGCCGGCAGCTCGGCGGCGTGATGACCCCGCTCAAGGTCGTCTACGCGCGCGCGCCGAAGCTCGCGATGCTGAGTCATCGCATGAACCAGGTCGCCGAGAAGGGGCTGGTGATCGACCGCGACCTCGCCCTGCTGATCGAGACCCAGTCGTCGGCGCTGAACCACTGCGGGTTCTGCCACGACCTCCACCTCGCCCAGGCGATCCGGGCGAAGCTCGGCCTCGAGAAGTTCCGGGACATCCTCGACTTCGCCACGAGCCCCCGCTTCTCCGACCGCGAGCGGGCTGCCCTCGCCTATACGGGAGCCATCACCCGGCGCGAGAAGGTCTCCGACGAGAGCTTCGAGACCCTGCGCAAGCACTTCGACGAGCGCGAGATCGTCGAGATCACCTGGCTGAACGCGCTCTCGAACTACTACAACCTGATGGCAGTGCCCCTGGAGCTCGAATCCGACGGCTTCGCCTCGCTCGCGGAGGCCCGGGCGCGCTAGCCTCGGCGCGTGGAGAGCGCGCTTCCCGCCACCGCGGCGATCCGACACGACTTCCTGGAGGCCAACGGCCTGCGCTTCCACGTCGCCAGCTGCGGCGAGGAGGAGCGCGATCGCCTCGCCCTCTTCCTGCACGGATTTCCCGAGTGCTGGTACAGCTGGCGCCACCAGCTCCCCCTGATGGCGCGCCTCGGATACCGGGCCTGGGCCCCCGACCTTCGCGGCTACGGGGAGAGCGATCGCCCGCCGCGGATGCGCGACTACGCGCTCGAGACCCTGATGGCCGACGTCGGCGCCCTGATCGAGCGCTCCCAGGCGCGGGAGGTCGTGCTGATCGGCCACGACTGGGGGGCGATCATCGCCTGGTACTTCGCGATGCGCTTCCCCGACGCGATCGATCGCCTCGTGATCATGAACGTCCCCCACCCGGGCGCCGCCGAGCAGGCCTTCCGATCCTGGGAGCAGCGCAGGAAGTCGTGGTACGCGATCTTCTTCCAGCTGCCGTGGCTCCCCGAGCGGCTGCTCGGGCTGCGCCGCGGCCGGGCCCTCGTCGAGATGTTCCGCGCGACCGGGCTCGACGAGGAGACCTTCCCCGACGAGGCCGTGCAGATCCAGCGCGAGAACGTCCTGCGCCCCGGAGCCCGGAAGGCCATGCTCGACTACTACCGGGCGCTGGTGCGCGGGGGCGGTGCAAGGCGCCAGCGGGAGCTCGGGTATCCGATCATCGAGACCCCGACGCTGATGATCTGGGGCGAGCAGGACATCGCACTCACCAAGCAGACGACCTTCGGCACCGGTCGCTTCGTCAAGAACCTCACCCTGCGCTACCTGCCCGAGGCCAGCCATTGGGTGCAGCAGCACGAGCCCGAGACGGTGAACCGCATGCTGGAGGCCTGGCTCCGGGGCGACCCGGTTCCGGGCAACGCCGAGTGAGCCGCCCGTGAACCGCAAGGGAGCGATGCGATGAGTCTCTCGGTCGGCGATCCGGCGCCCGACGCCGTGCTCTTCGGCGAGGGGGACCGCGAGCAGCGCCTCTCGGAGCTCTGGAAGCGCGGCCCGACGGTGCTCGTCTTCCTGCGCCACTTCGGCTGACCGCTCTGCCGCGAGCGCCTCGTGGAGGTGCAGGAACATCACGCCGAGATCCGCGCCCGGGGCGCCGAGGTGGTGGCGGTGGCCCAGGGGAGCGGCGACGAGGCCGCGCGCTACTGCCGCATGGCGAAGATCGGCTACCCGTGCCTGGGCGATCCCGACAAGGAACTCTACCGGCTCTTCTCGCTCCCGCGCGACGGCTGGTGGAACGTCACCGTGAAGCCCTTCCTCGACGAGCCCGGGGTCGCCTTCGACCGCATCCGCCGGGCCAGCCTGAAGGGATCGCTGATGCCCCACACCGACGTGTTGCAGCTGGGGGGCGTCGCGATCGTCGATTCCCGGGGAATCGTCCGCTACCTGCACCGCTCGAAGCGGACCGACGACTACCCTCCGACCTCCGAGCTGGTCGCCGCCCTCGACCTCCTTCCGCGGAGCCCGTCGGGCGCCTAGGACACCGCGGCGCCGAGGTTGGCGAGCAGCTGCCGGGTGGCGTGGAAGAGCGCTCCCGCGCCGCCCTCGGTCGGCGCCGGCGCCAGGATCTTGTGTCCCGGGGTGACGCGCATCCCGCCCCCGCCCTGGGTCAGCAGGTTGAGCAGCCGCTGGGGGTCGACGCTCGTCGTCTGGCTCGCGGTCAGCACGATCTCGCCGGCGGCTCGGTCGATTGCCGCGATGCCGAGGTTTCTCGCGAGAATCTTGATGCGGATCACCTCGAGCAGGTTCTCGGCGTCCTCGGGGAGCGGTCCGAAGCGGTCGAGGAGCTCGTCGCGGATCCGGTCGATCTCGGCGTCGTCGCGGCAGCTGGCGAGGCGCTTGTAGAGGACCAGGCGCTGGTTCACCACGGCGACGTAGTCCTCGGGCAGCCGCGCCGTGACCGGAAGGCGGATCTCCGGATCGATCTCGATGCGCCGGGGCTGGCCGCGCAGCTCGTCGATGGTGTCCTGGAGCATCTCCATGTAGGTCTCGTAGCCGACCGCGCCCAGGTTCCCGGACTGCTCGGCGCCGAGCAGGTTCCCCGCTCCGCGGATCTCGAGGTCCATGTTGGCGAGGCGGAAGCCCGAGCCGAGCTCGGTCAGGTCCTGGATGGCCTCGAGCCGGCGCTGGGCGTCGGGCGAGATCGCGTCGGGGCCGGGGATCATCAGGTACGCGTACGCGCGCTGGTCGCTGCGCCCGACCCGGCCGCGCAGCTGGTAGAGCTGGGCGAGGCCGAGGGCGTCGGCGCGGTTGATGAGGATCGTGTTGGCGCGCGGGATGTCGAGGCCGCTCTCGATGATGGTCGTGGAGAGGAGCACATCGGCTTCTCCGTGCATGAAGGCCATCATGCGCTCTTCGAGATCGCGCTCCTTCATCTGCCCGTGGGCGACGATCACCTTCACCTCGGGCACCACCCGGGCGAGCAGGTCCGCCA
>Ga0210086_1001802_pt1 | contig 10623 bp, 9 predicted proteins | sample China_Galinas_PW_3_FD_184867 | JGI IMG/M metagenome (GOLD analysis project Ga0210086, IMG submission 184867) | Wetland microbial communities from San Francisco Bay, California, USA, that impact long-term carbon sequestration - China_Galinas_PWB_D2... | ecosystem: Environmental > Aquatic > Marine... | reverse complement strand
AGTCGTCGTTGCTGATCGAACGGGGCTGCGACGCCATCGAGCCGTCGGCGCTGTTTGTGGCCGGTGTGCTGGCGTTTCCGGCAGCTTTCATCTCCAAGATTCCAGGGATGCTGCTGGGGACCGTCTGTCTGATGGCGCTCAATCTGGTGCGCATCATTTCGCTCTTCTACGTGCGACGGTTCTGGCCGGACGCGTTCGAGGTCATGCACATCGACGTGTGGCAGTCGCTGTTCGTTCTTCTCGCGATTCTTTTTTGGATATTGTGGGCCGTGAAGGCGGTCCGCACGATGAAGCCGATACGTCATGAGTCCGCGCCTGATCATTAGCCGTGTGCTGCTGCTGGCGATCTATGCCGTGGGGCTGACGCTTGTCTGGCCGTGGGTCGGCGAGTCGTACTCGCGCGCATTCCGGGCGAGCGCGATGACAATGTGCGGAGTGTTGTCATCCGCCTGGGACGTCAAGCTGGAACCATTTGAAAGTCCTCACCCTGCGCAGGATACCACGCTCGATCTGAAGAACCGCGAAAACAACTTGGCCGTCGGCCAGCAAATATCCATCCGGTACATTGGCTATGCACCTACAAGCTTCATGGTGGCGCTGATTCTGGCGACGCCGTTGCCGTGGAAGCGGCGGGCGGCGGCCTTGGTGTGGGCGTCCGTCCTGATGCACGTTTGGATTGCGCTGAGTATGATCGTGCTCATTGTGCACGGCTACAGCGGTGACCACGTGGTGGCGATCTACCATTTTTCGCCGTTCTGGCATAAGGCGTTCTCCTTTCTTCGTGAGACGATGGTCAAGGCACCGGTGACCAAGTACACGGTGCCGGCGGTTATCTGGATTCTCGTCACCTTCCGGCGCAGCGACTGGATGCTATTCTTGGGGGCGGTAGGTGCCAAGAATGTGGCAAGCGATGCTGTGACGAGCGGTGCGTCCACGAAAAGGTCGTCTCGATAGTCAACTTCCAAGTTACTGCCGGTCGCGCGAATCGAATGATGGTGCGTGCAGGTACTGTTTCGTGAGCCTTGATCTGGCGCATTGGTGTGCCACCGCTCTTGAGCGGTGCTCTTTGCGGGCGCGAATCATTTACGGTGGCGCAGCACTGCTGGAGAGCAGGGGCACAGGTAAGGGCCACTGCGCCAACCGTGGATTCATTGCTGACGGGACACTAGCCTTGTAAAGGAGTAAGAGCCTATCCCAGAGACTCAACCAGGGTGCCACTGGCGGCTCGTCCGCCAGTGCGCGCCTGCGACCGTCGCCCGTTTCTGAGATAGATTCTAAACCGCCCCGATGTTACCGACACCCTCCCTGGTCGTGACGAACGCCGATGCAAATCAGTCTTCGCTACGGCGCGCGAGGGAATTGGCAGCGCGGCTCGGTTTTCCGTTTGTGGCAGCAGATGCGGAGGTTCCTTCGGGCGTCCAGTTCCTTCTTGCGGTGGGTGATCGCGGGCTGGCGTTGCACCCGTCCGATGATATGCGCTCTTCCCTGCGTGTGGACTTCGTGCGCGGATCGACGGCGTACCGTCGTGAATCGGCGCACCAACGGAATCAACTCTTGGCCCGGGCCGTGGGGCTTCGCGGAACCGGCCCGAGAGTGTTCGATGCCACGGCCGGGCTTGGTCGCGATGCGTTCCTGCTTGCGTGCCTGGGTTGTGAGGTCACCGCGGTCGAGCGTTCGCCGGTCGTGGCGGCGCTACTGCGCGACGGCATCGAGCGCGCCGCCGAGGCGGGCAAACCGGAACTGTCCGTCATCGCCAATCGCATCGATCTCATAGAGGGCGACGCCCGCGACGTTCTGCAAGGCTGGACGCGCGATGCCCGTCCGGAGGTTGTCTATGTCGATCCCATGTATCCGGAGTGTGAGAAGGCGGCGCTGGCGAAGAAAGAGATGCGAATCTGTCGCCACCTCATCGGCGACGACGAGGACGCCGCCGATTTGTTTGCAGTGGCACGATCGGTGGCCGCCCGCCGCGTCGTCGTGAAGCGGCACCGGCACGCCCCGCCGTTGGTTGCCGATCCGTCCGTCACGTATCGCGGTCGTACCGTGCGCTATGATGCGTACGATCGAATGGCGGGGTTGGCGAAGCCGCCTGCATTGTAGGAGGTCACTACACTGTCCCGAGACCCACACTTGGTGCCCATTCTTCGTGAAGGCGAAGGTTGGGGGACCGGGTCCGTGACAGTTTCGGCGGGCTTCCTGTAGGGCAGGTGGTTCTCCCGGCTATGCCGGGGGGGTTCACCTGCCTTGCCAAATCGGCAGGTCAACGCTCCGCGGAGGCGGAGCAACGACCTGCCCTTCGGCTCTCCGCGTCCGCCGATTCTGTCACGCACCCTGGGGGACCCCGTGACTTGGCATCACATTGCCCGATTCCCGGCGCCGTACTAACATGATCAATATACGACGCAAAGAACATCGTAGGCCGAAGGGACATTTGATATGCAGGAACTCAAGACCGATCGCGACATACTCGGCGAGGCCCTGGGGCGCATCCCCAGTGGTTGCTCGATTCTAACCGCAGCCCATGACGGCAAGACCAACGGCGTGCTCGTTTCGTGGGTGCAACAGGCATCCCTCGAGCCGCTGATGGTAACGGTGTGCGTGAAAGAGGAGCGTCCCGCCGCCGCGTTGATCAACGGTTCCGGCAAGTTCCTGCTCAACGTCATTGGCACCGACCCGAGTGCCATGTTCAAACACTTCGGCCGAGGTTATTCGTCGGAGGAGGACGCCTTTGCCGGACTGGTCACGCACGATACGGAATACGGCCCGGCACTCGCCGACGCAATCGCCTGCCTGGCTTGCCGGGTGGAAGGAAAAGCGCCAGCCGGCGACCACGACATCTACATCGCCGAAGTCGTCGCGGCCCACGGCGATCGCACGAAGGACCCGTACGTTCACATCCGGAAGTCGGGCTTGGCGTATTAGTCATCAGTACCGCGAGCGTGAGCGAGTCGGCCCGGGTGGCATGGGCAAACTCGTTTGCCCGTGCGGGCGTTAGGGGTGCGCACAACACTATCAACGTGGTGCGGCTGTTGCCGTTCGACGGGTCGAGAGCAGGCCGCTCATTTGTGCTCGCGCCTTGGTCGCCTTCATGCTCGCGCCTTGGTCGCCTTCATGCTCCCGCCTTGGTCGCCTTCATGCTCCCGCCTTGGTCGCCTTCATGCTCCCGCCTTGGTCGCCTTCATGCTCCCGCCTTGGTCGCATGAAGTAGTCGCGGTACTGATCGGCAGACGGCATACCGGCCGAGCCGACATCTCCGGTCGTCACTCCTTGCAGTATGTCTTCGTTTCCGGGTGGAAATTGCTCCATCCCTTCCGGTAGGCGAGAACGGTCGGTAGTAGCTTGCCCTTGTCGTCTATGGCCCAGGCTGTCAGGGCCTTGCGCTCATAGTGAATCACCACCGATTGACCACCTATTCTCATCTTCAGTGGCAGCTCGGCCTTGTCGAGCACGGAAAACGGCAGGAACATCGACTCGCCACCCAGGGACACGCCGAGCCCCAGGTTGGCGGTGTTGTGCATCGTGGCCCGCTTTTTTGGGGGCTTTTTGCCCGGTGTCCAATCATGGTAGCGATAGGGGCTTCCGTGCTTGCCCTCGACCACCATGACCCGCGTGTCGGCGTGCTTTTTCTTCCAGAACTTCCAGGTCGTCTGGATCGAGGGTACGACCTTCATCGGCGTGTCCTTCATCGGACCGCTAATGGCCTTGTGGTCGAGCTGCGACCAGACGCTGCTCGTCTCCCGATCGACCATCAGCAGGTTGTCTTTGATCAACCCTGAGCCGAAGTCAAAGGTCAGCTCCTTGTCACCGGCACGGCGGGCGTACACGACGCCGGAAGCGGCGAGCGGTCACCAGCTCGGCGCGATCGGCGTCTCGCCCACGCGCGCGTTGATCACCCCATAGATGGCCAGAAACCGAATGGGGTAGGCGACCGCCTGCCCTTCCACCACCACACCGAGCACGAGCTCGTCATCCTGGATCGGCGCCTTGTCGGCCGACACTGTCGGCAGATCGACCGCCACGGGGTGGACGGTCATGTCTACGTCGCGCGGGGGCTTGCCCGGCTGCGCCTGCACGCGGGCTTTGACCTTTCGCGGTTTGAGCGTGGCCTTCTCTTCGGCGCGTGTGGTAGTGGTCACGATAGTTGAGGCGAAGGCCGCGAGTATCAGCCATGCCCTCGAACGGACGCTAGCTTGCAGAAACGTACTGGCCATATCCTATCCCCGTTTGGATGAAACCTCGGAATTCCTTCGTGAGATTACATGCCGGGGCGGTGTTTGGCAACTGACCAGCGGGCTTCGCGGCCGTCGCCGTTCGGGCAGCGGCACTGCTCGATAGCAGTGGCACACTGGCGGCATCTTCCGCTCCAGCCGGCAAGACCGGGTCATACGCCCTGACCGCTTGACGCTTTTTACGTGGCTACCAGGTGTAATCCACGGTGTACCGGATCGTTACCTCGCCGTCCTTGGCTACTGTGACCGGGAAGTGAATCGTGCGTGAGTCGACCTTCTTGAAGTCGTGTGTTTTCTCGGTGATTTTCCAGTTGGTCCAGCGATAGAGGTTTTCCTTGACGATCACCTTGACGGGCACCTCCTTGTGGTTGCGGATCTTGATCTCGATGGTCTCCTCCATCCAGTCGCGGCGGTTGTCGACCTTGAAATCGATTCATCCTTGGGCGTGTGGTCGATGACGTCCTCGCCGATGAACTCCAGCGAGTCGTCCGCCGGGTCGCGCTGGCTCACACGAATGCGCCCCGACGGCAACGGCATACCCATGCCGATCGCCTTCTCGTTCTTGAAACGCAGGTAGATGTCCACCTTCTTGTTGGACTGCACACCGAAGTTGCGATCCATCATGGGGCTGCCGTAGATGGGATAGCGCGAGCCAAGACCGTAGTAGACCATCACCTTTTCGCATGGCACCTCACGGGCGGCCGGAAACAACTCGATCTGCTTCGTCGAGTTATCAGGAAGCGTGGTGGGTCGACCCAGCGTGTAGAGGTGGTACTCGAAGAAAGACTTCTCCTCGAAGCCGGCGTCCATTGCCTGTTCGGCCATGGCGAACTTGGCCCGGCCGCCTCGGTACCGGACCGCCGAGGGTGCCGGTGCCCGATTGACGTCACCGGCGATCAACTTCAGCTTGGCTTCGGGATAGGTCGCGCCCGATTGATTGACGATGCTAACCCAGGCGCCGATGTCCAGCACGCCGCTGTTGGCGTTCTCGCCTTCCGCATAGACGACGTTGTAATCCGACCACCAGGTGATGGCCTTCGTTTCATACGTCACACGCACCCGGTGTTCGCCTTGCCGGCCGGTGGCCACATCCCACACCAGCGTCGGCTTGGTGATCAGCCCACCCGGCAGCTCCGGAAACTGGAGATTCGAGTACCCCTTCACGACCTGGACCTGACCGTTGTCATCCTGCAGGATCAGCCCGCCGCTGGCACTGAGGAGTTTTCCGGTGAACGTCGCGACCTTGTCGCCCTGTACTTGCTCCACAGTGATCCGCTTATCGAGAAATCGTTCTACCATCTTGTCCGTGCTGACGAGATCGAACTCGTAGTTCTGCTCGAGCACGCGCGTGCCTGTCGGATCGGTCAACGAGGCAAAGGAAACGGTGGTCGGGTCGATCTGAGACGCCACCTCCGTGAAGCGGACCACGTTGCGTGCTCCGCCGAGGGTGATGTCCCGCTCCTGCTTCACCATCGCGTAGCCGGGGATGACCTGCCGGTACTGCATGCTCGTGTAGCCCGATTGAATGCCCGGCTGATAGACCTCGGCCGGCACACCGCCGGGCTGGGCAGTCGAATAGATCGTTAGCGCGGTGGATTCCTCTGCGAAAACCGGGGCTGTCAGGGCAACCAACTGCCCGCAGATGGCGATGAGGAGTTTCGAGTGATGACGGCACATGAGATTCTCCTTCTGGTTTAGCAAGTTGGAGCCAATCATACTCCCTTCCGATCTTTGACGCACGAATTCGAAAAAGGTTTCAGCCCCGCGAGTCGCGGGACGACCATCTTGCGCTGGGAACTTAGCAGCAGCGGCACCCGATTTCCAAACTGCTCCATGGTCATGATCGTGTTATGTTGTCAGGATGGCCATTTCGCCGACGCATGGTCGGATCTCGGGGGGCGTGGCGAACAGATAGGCGTATCCACCTCCACCCCAGGCGCATTGTTCGCCCAAATAGGTGTCGATTTGTGCGACGAACGTCATTCGCGTTCCGTGGTCAAAAACGGGCCACTCCGGGTTTTGGCACCAGGTCGGCCACCCGCCAATCTTGGACTTCTCAATGTGTTGTGTCGCTGGAATCAACTGGAAATCGTCGTACGCGACACGATTCAGGGTCGCAACATCCGCATCCGGAATGATATCCCAATCCCCGATTTCAGGAATCTCGTCGACGTCTTCGAACGTTACCGCTTTCGGCGGAACCGGTGACTCGGATATTTGTCCACGATGATCCGGCTCCTGACCCGCCGACGTATCCATTACGGATACGTCGTAACCTCTTCCGACATCGTCCGGGAAACCCCAAGGCATTTGGCCGTCGTACGAACACTGTTGGCAATAATGAAATGACAATAGCTCGGCTTGAGAGAAGTTGCAGCCCGCCACATCGGCCAAGTCGACTTGCATGATGAAGGCGAGGTCATGCCCGTGTTGACACGAAGGACGGGGGCGATTTGCAGGCCACCACGGCACACCGCCCACCTTCGTCACCGGCACAGCACCGGGGTCGCCGTCGTGCAGTACCAATAGCCTGGTTGGTCTTCGAACGGGAAGCAGGATTCGGTCGACCTCGTCCGTGGATACCGGTCGTACGTACGCTCGCAAAGCGGAGCGCCTTCGCATCCATCGCCAGAGTCGATTCATCTGCCTATCCGTCGTGTTGACGAGGTCAGGTGCTCTCGATGCGCTCCCGCCCGTGCATGTAAGGCCTCAGCACTTCCGGGACGGTCACCGTGCCGTCGGCGTTCTGATAAAGCTCCAGAATCGGGATCAGCACGCGCGGCGAGGCGATGACCGTGTTGTTCAGCGTGTGGCAGTAATGCACCTTCTTCACGCCGTCACGGTAGCGTAACTTCAGCCGCCGCGCCTGGAACTCGTAGAAGCGGGAAGCCGAGTGCGTCTCGCCGTAGCTCTCGCGCGAGGGCATCCACGTCTCGATATCGTACTTCTGCACCTGCCCCATGCCCAGGTCCCCGGTGCAGACGTTCACCACGCGATAGGGCAAACCGAGCGCCTGCATGACGTCCTCGGCATTCTGTAGGATTTCAGAGTGCCACCGTATGCTCTCCTCGATGTCGTTGCGGCAGACGATCACCTGTTCCACCTTGTCGAACAGGTGGATGCGATAGAGCCCGTAGGTGTCCTTGCCCGCCGCGCCGGCCTCGCGCCGGAAGCAGGTACTCATGGCGCAGAGCCTGATCGGCAGATCCTGCTCTTTCAGGATTTCGTTGTTGTGATACGCGGTCAAAGGCACCTCAGCCGTCCCTACGAGCGACATCTCGTCCCGCTCGCACAGGTACGCCTGATCGCGCCCCGTGGGGAAGTAGCCCGTGCCGTACATCACCTCTTCCTTGACGAGCACGGGCACCACCATCGGCTCGAAGCCGCGTTTGACCATCATGTCCTGCGCGAGCCGCAGCACCGCCTGGTGCATCAGTGCCCCGTCTCCGCGGAGGACGTAGTTACGCGAGCCGGCCAGTTTTACGCCGCGCTCGATGTCGATAATGCCCAATTCCGTGCCGAGCGTGACGTGATCTTTCGGTTCGAACTCGAACTTGCGTGGCTCACCGACCTTGCGGAGTTCGACGTTTTCCGTGTCGTCCTTTCCGAGCGGGCAGTCGGGATCCGGCGGTTGCGGGATGTTGAGCATGAGCCGGTCGAACTCTTCAAGAATCGGCCCTTCCTGATCATCGAGGTCCTTGATCTTGGGCTTGATCTCGGCCAGTTCGGACTGCACGCGATCGGCTTCGGTCTTGAGGTCTGCCTCGGTCTTGCCGCTTTTGAGGGCCTTCTTGTAGGCCGGCGACTTTGGGTTGCGGAGCAAACCGACGAGCTGGCCGTTTTCTTTGATCTTGGAGCGCAGGGCCTCGATCTCGACCTGCAGCTCGCGCCGCCGCGCGTCCACTTCGATCAGACGATCGACGTCGCAGGCGATGTGCTTGTCGATCGCGGCCTTCTTCACAAGTTCCGCGTTCTCGCGAATGAATTTGATATCGAGCATGAGTACCTTAACTTCTGAGAATCCGCACCAACTGAGCCGCGGAGCGGCGACCGGTTTGTAGCCCACGGCGTCAGCCGTGGGGACGAAGCCCCAACGAACAAGAAGCCCCGGCGGGGGCGACCCATCCGTACGGCGTTCGCATTCGTTCCATCGCCCGTCCCGCGACGCGATCTACGCCACTTCACAACACGTACAAAGAGGTGTACGCACCCCTACCGGGGCTCTGATTCATTTCGGCCACCCACACCCATGGCTCACGCCATGGGCGTTCTACACAAGTCGCCTGTTCGGTCCACGCCATGCGTACCGGCCGCGCGTAGCCCTGAAAGGGCGGCTACATGTAAGCCCAGGGCATCGCCCTGGGTTTCGTGTGGCGAACCCGGAAGCCCTGAAGGGGCGCAACAAACAGCTGTGCCGCCCTTTCAGGGCTCCCGGACGGTTTCCGTCCAGCCCACCAGGGCGTTGCCCTGGGCTGCCTTGTGGCTGCCCCCATGGGGCGAGTGACGATCGCGCAAGATCCACAGTGCGAACAAGGATCGCGCAGATCCAAACCGGTACAAACCACGAGCGCATACGAGTCATAAATCGTACGCGCGGCGATGGTCGGTGGCAAACAACCCGATTAGACCAGATTTGGTCCACACCACAACTTCGAAACACGCACGCCTTGTGGGGTTTGGGTTCTGCGTCGTTCGTCTCACCGCAACTGATCGCCAGGATTGCATGGGGAAAGTCAACGTGGCAGAGCAGCTGACTCGTGCGCGGTCAGGCCGGCCGGAGGTTCGCGGCACAATCGCCATCTTTCAAGGAACGCCGTGCGAAACTCGCTCGCCTGCGGTGGCGGCATCCATGGCGGCGGCAGAGGGACGGTCCGAAGATCCGTACCGGTGCGCTTCTCCACCCGGAATGTGACGGCCAGCGGTTCCATGCTGACCAGATCCACGTCTACCGATTCGATAACGTCCAGGTCTGCCAACTGGAAGACCTCGAACTTCCACGAGAATCGCCCTCTGACCGCGACGGTCTTCCGACTGAGGATGGCACGGGCGCGCCTCCTGATCCTGGCTATCCCCAAAAATAAGAAAGCCATACAGGACAAGACGGCGACGAATACGATCTGACGGTTCAGCCCTCCGCCGCGAACGTAGTCGATTAGCGGTATCAGGAACACGACGACATTGACGACGAGGACGCCGATGATGAACCTCGACAGCTTCTCCATGCGCCAGGTCTTCATCGAATCATCTATGCCCATCCCGCACTCCGGACACCGATGCTCGACCGGCAAACCGCGCAAGTCGTACCGGCAGACCGGGCAACGAATAGTTGGCTTGGTCACTTCGGCGGCACCGTGAATCATGGGAACTGGCACTCGTACAGGTCGTCGGTTGGCAGCGGAGTGGCCTAGACGCGATCACCTTCAGTCCGGACGCGGCATGCCTGCCACCGCTCCACGAACTCGCGATGAAAATTGGCCGCTTGCTCGACTTTCATCCACTTGAAGTCGAGCGGGGTCGTCTTTTCCCGTGGCGTTGAAGTCCGCCAGTCCTTGTATCTGATAACCAGAGGCTTGAAACCTACGACCTCCAGATCCAACAGCGCATAGCACCGTAGCCGATACCCTGGTCGGACCCCCACTGCCAACGAATCACGGGAAAGGATCACGAAAGCCCTCGGCAGCAAACGAAACGCAAGGAGGGCCAGCGCACCTCCGAAGAACGTCGCCAAGATCACCGGCCAGAGCGTGGAGGGCGGGCCGGTCCGGAATGCCCACGCCGAAGCACAGAGGTAGATGATCACGGTTCCGGCAAATACCCAGACTTGCCGGGCAGCAAGACGCCAGCGTTGTGCGGTCGGATCATACTCGAACCCCCATGCCCGCGCCCGTTCCGTCTCGCCCTCTCGCCAGATCCGAATCGTCGAGTCGTATGCCATCCCGCACTCCGGACACCGGTGCTCGGCCGGCAGACCGCGCAGGTCATACCGACAGACCGGGCAGCGGCGGATGTGGTTGCCAGACTCGCTCATGGCATCCATGATAGCCGAACGGGGCCGCGAGTGTCGCGGAATGGGCCGTGAGTACGCGACAGGGGCATGATGGGTGAGCGATAGGACGGGATGATTGCGAATGACTGATGACGCCTCGAAGAAACTGATGATTACCCTGACCGCCGCAATCGCGGCGCTGGGAGTCTTGGGCGATCTCGACGTACGTGCGGAAGACCCGGCGCCACTTGTCAATCCGTCCCCCGATCCACCGGCGGCCTGGATTACCAAGGCCGAACAAACCGACTTCCGCGAGACGCCGCGCTACGACGAAACCGTCGAATATTGCCACCGCCTTGCGGAGGCCTCCGACTGGATCGATGTGCAATCCTGCGGCACAAGCCCGGA
>Ga0210086_1001793_pt1 | contig 10652 bp, 8 predicted proteins | sample China_Galinas_PW_3_FD_184867 | JGI IMG/M metagenome (GOLD analysis project Ga0210086, IMG submission 184867) | Wetland microbial communities from San Francisco Bay, California, USA, that impact long-term carbon sequestration - China_Galinas_PWB_D2... | ecosystem: Environmental > Aquatic > Marine... | reverse complement strand
TGCAGCTGGCGCGTCGGGTTGGCGCTGCCGGCGAGCGAGATCGCCGACTGCCAGGCGGGCGCGATGGCGACGCCGAGCGTCGTCTCGCGGATGATCGCCGACCACAGCGGATCGGCGGCGGGGATCTGGACCTCGGGCAGCGACGCGCCGACGATCTGGTCCATCGGCGAGCCGATGCCGGGATAGGTACGGGCGAACGAGCCGGCCGAGAAGGTGATCGGCACGGCGCTCCCCGGCACCACGCCGGGGACGCTCGAATCGAGCACCGTCACGGTCATGTTGCCCGAGCCCCGCACGCAGCTCGCCGAGAAGTTCGACGCCTCGGTCTCGGGGATGCCGTGCACCAGCGTCGCGGTGTTGCCGGCGCTGGAGAACATCCACACCATCTCCGCGTTCGGAGCGGCCGGCGGCTGCACCACCGGCGGCTGCGCGGGCGGCGGCGCCGGTGTTTCGGTCGCGGGGGGCGTTGGCAATTCGGCGGTCGGCGGCGGCGGCGCGCCGCTCTCGCCCGCGGCAATCACCACCGTCCAGTTGTTGAGGCAGATGTTCGCCTGGCGGGTGATCTCGCGCCCGTCCGACAGCGTAAGGCCGACCGTGCGGTCGCAGACGATGCCCTGGTCGGTGCCGGCGATCTCGAACTTGACCGCGTCACCCTCCCGCCCGGTGATCGCAACCGGCTGGCCGTCGAGCGTCACGGCGATGATGGTGGCGGAGGGATCGTCGGTCGATACGGTCACGGTCTGCGCGAAGCTGCTGTCGGCGGGCGGGACGGCCGGGACTGCCTCGCCGCCAGCCGCTGGCGGGGGAGCGGCATTGTCGCCACCGGCGGCGGCCTTGACGTTGACCGTGACGGTCCAGTTCAGGGCGCACATGTCCGCCAGCTGCTCGACGTGCTCGCCGGTCGAGGCGACGAACTCAATCTTGTTGGCGCAGCCGACCGGCGTGCTCGGGCTGTCGATGCGGAAGAGCGTGGTCCCGTCGCCGTGACCGACGATCGGCAGCTCCTCGCCGTTGCGGAATGCCTGGTCGATGGTGATGCCCGGCACGCTCGACTTCGCCGTGAAGATCCTGGCGTCGGCCAGCGCCTGTGACTGGGCGCCGGCGAGCGCCAGCGCGGCGGCGATTGCGAGCAGGCTTAGGCGGCGATACCCCATCATCTCATCCCGTCTGTTGATCCTGAGCGCCGGCACGCTGGCAAGCCAAGGCGGCAGCTCTGTGGCGGTTTTGGCGATGGCATCTGAACCTAACCTGAACGGGCCTGCCAGCTGTGGCCGGCGAGCACGCTTTTCGAGCCGAAATAGCGGAAGAACAGCCCCAGAAACGGCTGGGCGAACATCAGCCGCATGGTCAGGCGCCGGACCCACTGGCGTGAGTTCGCCGATGGCACGAAGCTCTTCGAGAACCGCGCCGCCGAGCGCTGCTTGGCCTCCACCGCCGGCTTGAGCAACCGCTCATAGGCGTCGAAGGCGGCCGCATGGTCGGCCCGGTTGCGGGCGAGCTCGTTGGCGACGACATAGGCGCCTGCCATCGCCATGTGCGATCCCTGGCCGGCAAGCAGGGTCAGGCAGCCGCAGGCGTCGCCGACCAGCGCCACCCGGCCCTTGCTCCACCGCGGCATGACGATCTGGGTGACGGAGTCGAAATACACCGCTTCGCCGGTCGTCACGTCGTTGAGCACCTCTTCGGCGATCCAGCCGCTGCCGGCGAATGTCTGCTTGAGGAGCGGCAGCCGCTCCGCCTGCGGCACATGGCCGACGTCGGCGTGGCGGAAGGTGTAGGTGGCGTCCATCCGGTTGCCGCCGAGCGGGTAGAAACCGCAGACCCGGTCGGCAGTCTCGTGCAGCTTCAGCGCCCGTCCGATGCCGTAATCCTTGTCCGGGAAATGGAAGGCGGCGATGTAGTAGCCGAGGAACCTGGCGAACTGCGCTTCCGGCCCGAACGCCAGCTCCCGCACCCGCGAATGGAAACCGTCGGCGCCGAAGACCAGCCCGTAGCGGTCCGCCGTCCCGTCGCTGAGCGTCACCGCCACCGCGCCGTCCTCTTCGCCGCCGAGCGCCTCGACCGTCGTGCTGAAGCGGATGGCGAGCCCCTCGGCGACAGCACGGTCGTGGAGGATGCCCTCCAGGTCGGAACGCCGCAGGTAGACGTACTTGTCGTTTAGCGCCTTGCGGACCCGGTCGATGTCGACGCGGAGCCACGTCGTGCCGCTGTCGTCGACATACTCCATGAAATCGATGGGGTAGTGGATGGCGCGGAGGTCGCCGACGAGGTCGAGACGCTCCGCCACGTCCCAGCCGGTGCCGAAGAAGTCCATCATGTAGCCTTCGGCGCGCATCGCCGGCTCGCGCTCGACGATCACCGGGTCGAAGCCGTGACGCTTGAGGCAGATCCCCAGCGTGAGGCCGGCGATGCCCGCCCCGCTGATCAGGACCTTGCGGTTGTCGGAACTCATGCTCAGGAGTGGATACGGAAACGGTTTTCGGGCTGGCCCGGAATATCGACGGCAACCGCAAAGAGGCCCCCGGCATGGCGTGGCTCGGCGCCGTCACCACCGGCGGCCGTCGTGATGTAGAGCGTCTGGAGGTCGGATCCACCGAAGGTGCAGGTGGTGACGTTTTCGACCGGCATCTCGACGATGCGGTCGACCTCGCCCGCAGGGCTGACGCGGACGACGCAGCTGCCGCCGTAGCGGGCGTTCCAGATATATCCGGCGCTGTCGATCGCCGAGCCGTCGGGCGCGCCGCGCTCGAACCCGGCGAAGAAGGGCCGCTCGTTGGCGATGGCACCGGAAGCCGCGTCGTAGTCGAAGACGAAGATGGTGTTGAGCAGCGTGTCGCCGAAATAGAATCGCGTCTTGTCCGGGCTCCAGCACAACGTGTTGCTGATGCCGATGCCGGTCTTCTCGATGCTGACCGTTCCGGCGCCGGTGATCCTGAACAGCCGGCCGGCCGCCCGATCGTCGATGGGGCGGTCCTCGCCCTTCTCGCCGACATTGTTCTGCATCGAGCCGACCCAGAAGTTGCCCGCCGGGTCGGGCCGGCCGTCATTCAGCCGGGCCTTTGGCCAGTTGTCTTCCGGATGGGCGAAGTCGGCGCGGGCGTCGTTGGCCGGCTGCCACAAAATCAGCCGGCCGCCGATCGCCACCAGCAGCGTGTCGGCCCGGTCGGTGAGCGCCAGCGCCACCGGCGGCTGGTCGAAAAACCAGGTCCGCGTCGTCTTGCCTGCCGGCTCGAAGCGGTGGATAAGACAGCGATTGATGTCGGCCCAGTAGACCGCCTGCTCGCCGGCATGCCAGACGGCCCCTTCTCCTGTCCAATCCCCTGTCGGCACCACGCATTTCACCTCTGCCATCGCCACCCGTCTCCTGGCTCTTGATTTTCCGCCGCCCGGCTCTGCCAAAATGCTGCAGGGCAGTGTAGACCGCAATCGCCGAAACCGCGAAGCCGCGAGGGAGCAGTCTCGACCATGACGAGCCGTATCATTGCCGTGAAGCCTTTTGACCTGATTGTGTTCGGGGGCGCCGGCGATCTCGCTTACCGCAAGCTGCTGCCGGCCTTGTATCAGCGCCACCGCGACGGGCAGATTCCGCCGACCGGGCGGATCATCGGCGTCTCGCGCCGCGCCATGGGCGACGACGAATACCGGGCGGCGACACGCGAGGCGCTCGAGCATCATGTACCGGCCGACGAGCGGGAGGGAACCGCGGTCGACACCTTCCTGCGGCGCCTTCATTTCATCTCGGTCGACGCGAAAGGCGACGCCGGTTGGAGGGAGCTGGGTGCGGCGCTGGAGGAGGGCAAGGACCGCACCCGCGCCTTCTATCTGGCTGTGGCGCCGGAGCTGTTCGGCATCATTTGCGAACGGCTCGGCCAGGAAGGACTGGTGACGCCGGAAGCGCGGGTGATCATCGAGAAGCCGATCGGCCGCGACCTCGCCTCGGCCTGCGCCGTCAATGACGCGGTCGGCGCCGTGTTCGACGAGCGCCAGATCTACCGGATCGACCACTATCTCGGAAAGGAGACAGTGCAGAACCTGATGGCGCTGCGCTTCGGCAACGCGCTGTTCGAGCCCCTGTGGAGCAATGCCGCCATCGACCACGTTCAGATCCTCGTCGCCGAGACGCTGGGTGTCGAGGGGCGCGGCGACTATTACGATACGGCCGGCGCCCTCCGCGACATGGTGCAGAACCACATCCTTCAGCTCCTCTGCCTCGTTGCCATGGAGCCGCCCGGCCACATGGACGCCGACTCGGTCCGCGACGAGAAGCTGAAAGTCCTGCGCAGCCTTGTCCCGATCACCGGGACCAACTTCTCGGCGCTTACCGTGCGTGGCCAGTACCGGGCGGGCGTCGGCCCCGACGGCTCGGTACCGGGCTACGCCAACGAGGTCGACAATCCCGACACGAAGACGGAGACGTTCGCCGCAATCAAGGCCGAGATCGCCAACTGGCGCTGGGCCGGCGTCCCCTTTTACCTCCGCACCGGCAAGCGGCTGTCGTCGCGGGTGTCGGAGATCGTCGTCGCGTTCCGCTCGATCCCCCATTCGATCTTCGACGCCCACGCCGGCGCGCTCGAGCCGAACAAGCTGGTGATCCGCCTGCAGCCCGACGAGGGCGTCAAGCTGTGGCTGATGATCAAGGATCCCGGCCCCGGCGGCATGCGGCTCCGCTACGTGCCTCTCGACATGAGCTTCGCCCAGGCGTTCAAGGTGAGAAGCCCCGACGCTTACGAGCGCCTGATCCTCGACGTCATCCGCGGCAACCAGACGCTGTTCATGCGTCGTGACGAGGTCGAGGCAGCCTGGCGGTGGATCGATCCGATTGCCGACGCCTGGGAGGAGGCGGGCGAGGCGCCCAAGAGTTACCCGGCGGGAACCTGGGGGCCGTCCGCGTCGGTCGCCCTCATCGAGCGCGATGGGCGGACCTGGCAGGATGAGGCCGAGTGATCAGCGCCTGGGCAACAGGTGGCGAACGATCGCCGGCACGGCAAAGCCGATTGCCAGTGAGATGAGGGCGGCCGCCGCCAGCAGCGCCGCAACGACGGCGCGATCGTCGGCGCTGGCATAGTTGCCGAGGTCGAAGAAGGCGATGCCGATCGCTGCGATGACCAGGGCGAGCGCAAGGATCCGCGACACCGTCGGCACGCCGAGCGCCAGGAAGCGGATCAGCCGTTTGACGCCACTTTCCGGCTTTGCTGCCAAGTCTCGCTCCCCGCGCTGATGGATACGGCCCGCCGCAACCGCTCACAAGAATCGGATTTTAGGCCGCCCGGCGAAGATGTGGAGAGACCGATGGCCGCTTCGGCGCCGGCTGACGTGAAATTCGGCACGCTCCCGGCTGGAGATCGGCAGGCCGGGGAATATGTTACAGCCCCGAACGGCGACCATCGCGTTCGCATCAGGAGAATCGTGCCATGACCCTCGACGCGCGCATCGGCGAAGTCACGGAACGCATCCGCAAGCGGAGCGAGTCCGCCCGTACCCAGTATCTCGACCGGATCGCGGCGGCGGCCGAGCGGAAGCCGGCCCGGACACGATTGTCCTGCTCCAACCTGGCCCATGGCTTCGCTGCCTGCGGCCATGCCGACAAGACCGCGCTGCGCGGTGATACCGCGCCGAACATCGGCATCATCACCGCCTATAACGACATGCTCTCGGCGCATCAGCCCTACGGACGCTTTCCCGATCTGATCAAGGAGGCGGCGCGCGAGGCGGGTGGCGTCGCCGAGGTCGCCGGCGGCGTCCCGGCGATGTGCGATGGCGTGACGCAGGGGCAGGGCGGCATGGAGCTGTCGCTCTTCTCGCGCGACACCATCGCCATGGCGGCGGCGATCGGCCTCTCGCACGACATGTTCGACGCCGCGGTCTATCTCGGCATCTGCGACAAGATCGTCCCCGGCCTGCTGATCGCCGCGCTCACCTTCGGCCATCTGCCGGCGGTGTTCATCCCGGCCGGGCCGATGCCGTCCGGCCTGCCCAATCCGGCCCGCTCCAAGGCGCGGCAGCTCTACGCCGAGCGCAAGATCACCTGGGACGAGCTCCTCGACGTCGAGGCCAGGGCCTACCACGCGCCGGGCACATGCACCTTCTACGGCACCGCCAATTCGAACCAGATGCTGATGGAGATCATGGGGCTTCACATCCCCGGCGCAACCTTCGTCAATCCCGACACGCCGCTCCGCGACGCGCTCACCCGCGCGGCGACGGCGCGGGCGCTGGCGATCACCGGTCAGGGCAACGAGTATACGCCGATCGGCACCGTCATCGACGAACGGGCGATCGTCAACGGCGTCGTCGGCCTCCATGCCACCGGTGGCTCCACCAACCACACCCTCCACCTGGTCGCCGCCGCCAAGGCGGCCGGCATCCGCCTCACCTGGGACGATTTCGCCGACCTGTCGGAGATCGTGCCGCTGCTTGCCCGCGTCTACCCGAACGGCAGCTGTGACGTGAACGACTTCCACAAGGCGGGCGGCATGCAGTTCCTCATGCGCGAGCTGCTCGGAGCCGGCCTCCTGCACGACGACGTGCGCACCGTCTGGGGCAACGGGCTTGGCGGTTATCTCCAGACGCCAGCCCTCGACGACGACGGCGCCGTGGTGTGGACCGACGGACCGTCGGTGAGCGGCGACGAGACCATTCTGAGACCCGTAGCCCAGCCGTTCTCGCCGGAGGGGGGGCTGCGCCTGCTCGACGGCAATCTCGGCCGGGCGGTGATCAAGGTGTCGGCGGTGAACCCGGAGCATCGGGTGGTCGAGGCGCCGGCGCTGATCTTCCATTCGCAGGAGGAGTTGAGCGAGGCGTTTCGCGCCGGCCAGCTCGAGCGCGACTTCGTCGCCGTCATCCGCTTCCAGGGGCCGAAGGCGAATGGCATGCCGGAACTGCACAAGCTGACGCCGACGCTCGGACTGTTGCAGGACCGCGGCTACAAGGTGGCGCTCCTCACCGACGGGCGCATGTCCGGTGCGAGCGGCAAGGTGCCGGCCGCCATCCACGTGACGCCGGAGGCCGCCGACGGCGGCCATATCGCAAAGCTGCGCGACGGCGACATCATCCGCATCGACCCGCCGCGCGGGCGGCTCAACATTCTCGCCGACGCCGAGGAGTTCAACGCACGCGAGGCGGCGACCGCCGACTTGGCGGCCAACGAGTTCGGTCTCGGCCGCGAGCTTTTTCGCATGTTCCGCGCCAACGCCCAGCCGGCGGAATTGGGGGCGGGGGTGCTGTAAGGTCCAGCCATTCAGCCCCGCTTCCGTGCCCACGGCCTGGTGCCCGCCGGCACCTCCTCAGCGCCGATCGCCGGCTGGAGATAGTGCGTCACCTCTGGCCATTCGCCCTTCTCGAAGGCCCTGACGAGGATCGGGTCGTCGGTCTGGAAGGCGTCGATGCCAACCCGCGCCATCAGCGGCACCTGGTCGATGATGTAGGCGCCGACCGCCCGGATCTCGCCGGTGTAGCCGTCGCGCTCGCGCAAGAGGCGGGCGATGGAGAAGGCGCGTCCGTCGGCGTATTTCGGGATGGTCACGGCGATCGCCGGAAAGCGCGCCAGGTCACCCGCGATATCCGACCAGTCGCTGCCGGGCGCCAGCAGAAGGCCGAGCGGCGCATTGCGCGCGCCCAGAGTATCGCGCTCGGCTCGCCAGCGGTCGATCCCGACGAAGGCCGGCGCGTCGTCGGGCAGCGGTTCGTCGTCGGCGACAATCCGCCAGTCGTCCTCGATGAAGTATCCGTTCTTCCACAGCGGCATGTCGTGTCCCGTATCATTGTCGGTGGAGCGCTGTCGCACCGCCGCCCTCAAACCCACCATCGTCATCCTCCGACTTGATCGGAGGATCGCTGTCAACCGCCGATCCGCTGCCGATCATTCCTTGCCCGAACCGATCCTCCGATCAAGTCGGAGGATGACCGTCGTGCGTTAGCGAAGCCCGGTATCCGCCGACTGCCGCGACAGCCTCAACAGCCTGCCCTCAAATGCCGCTGCCGTCCGTCTCCAGTGGCTCGTGGATGCCGCACTCGGTCTTGTCGAGGCCGCGCCAGCGGCCCGAGCGTTGGTCCTCGTCGGCGCGCACCCGCGTCGTGCACGGCACGCAGCCGATCGACGGGTAGCCCTTGGCGACCAGCGGGTGCTCCGGCAGCCGGTGCCGCGCCGCGTAGGCCTTCAGCTTGTCCGCCGACCAGGTGACCAGCGGGTTGATCTTGATGCGCGTCCCCTCCGCCTCGAACAGCGGCAGCGAAGCCCGGGTCGCGTTCTGGAACCGCTTACGGCCGGTGAACCAGGCGTCGAAGTCCTTGACCGCGCGCTGCAGCGGCTCGGTCTTGCGGATGTGGCAGCAGCGGTCCGGACTGGTCATCCACAAGGCGCGGTGCGGATCGTCGGCGGCGAGCCGGTCGGGGTCCGGTGTGACGGAGCGCACGTCCGTCAGGCGAAGCTGCTCGACCAGCCGCGTGCGGTATTCCAGCGTCTCGGCGAACAGCCGGCCGGTGTCGAGGAAGATCACCGGCACGGCGCGGTCGACCTCGGCGACGATGTGCAAGAGCACCGCCGACTCGGCGCCGAAGCTCGAGACCAGCGCCACCTTGCCGGGAAACAGTTCGTCGACGGCGAGTTCGACCGCCTCGCGCGCGCCGAGCTCGCCGTAGCGCGCATTGAGCGCGGCGGCTTCCGCCCGCACCCCGTTGTCCGGGTCGAAGGCGAGCGCGACGGCATCAAGCGGGGCCATAGAGCGCGTCCTTGAAGGGCGCCTGGCCGAGGCGGCGATAGGCCGCGAGGAAATCTTCGTCGGCGCTCTCGCGCTTCTCAAGATAAGTGTCGACGAGCGTTTCAACCGCATCGACCACCTCGTCGCTGGAAAAACCCTTGCCGATGATCTCGCCGATCGAGGCGGTCTCGTCGCCGGAGCCGCCAAGCGTCAGCTGGTAGAATTCCTCGCCCTTCTTCTCGACGCCGAGGATGCCGATGTGGCCGACATGATGATGGCCGCAGGCATTGATGCAGCCCGAGATCTTGATCTTCAGGTCGCCGATCTCGGCCTGCCGGGCGTGGTCGCTGAACCGCTCCGAAATCCGCTGGGCGATCGGAATGGAGCGGGCATTGGCGAGGGCGCAATAGTCGAGGCCGGGGCAGGCGATGATGTCGGTGACGAGGCCGGCGTTGGGCGTTGCCAGTCCCGCCTGGTCCAACGCCTCGTGCACGGCCGGCAGGTCATCCAGCGCGATGTGCGGCAGGATCAGGTTCTGCTCGTGGCTGACGCGGATTTCGCCGTGGCTGTAGCGCTCGGCAAGGTCGGCGATCAGCTCCATCTGCTCGGCGGTGGCGTCACCCGGCGTGCCGCCGATCGGCTTCAGCGACACCGTGGCGATGGCGTGGCCGCTGATCCGGTGCGCGACGGTGTTCTGCTTGACCCAGTTGTCGAGGCGCGGGTTCGTCGCCCGTGCGCGCTCGAGCACGACGCTGTCCGCCGGCCGCGGCTGGATGTCGGCCGGCAGCGCGAAATAGGCCTGGATGCGGCGGATTTCCGCCTCGGGCAGCGCCAGGGCGGAATGGCGGATGCGCTCCCACTCCGCCTCGACCTGGCGGCGGATCTCCTCCTCCCCCGCCTCATGCACGAGGATCTTGATCCGCGCCTTGTACTTGTTGTCCCGGCGGCCGAAGAGATTGTAGACGCGCAGGATCGCCTCGACATAGGAAAGGAGGTCCGCCTCGGGCAGGAAGTCGCGGAGCTTGTGGGCGATCATCGGCGTCCGCCCAAGCCCGCCGCCGACATAGACGGTGAAGCCGAGCCGGCCGTTCGCGTCGCGTCGCGCATGGAGGCCGATGTCGTGGACCTGCGTGGCCGCGCGGTCCCGTGTCGAGCCGGTCACGGCAATCTTGAACTTGCGCGGCAGGAAGATGAACTCCGGGTGCAGCGACGACCACTGGCGGAGGATCTCCGCGTAGGGGCGGGGATCGACCACCTCGTCGGCCGCCGCCCCGGCGAAATGGTCGGCGGTGACGTTGCGGATGCAGTTCCCCGAAGTCTGGATCGCGTGCATCTCGACGCTGGCGAGATCGGCGAGGATGTCGGGGACGTCCTTCAGCGCCGGCCAGTGGAACTGCAGGTTCTGCCGGGTGGTGAAGTGGCCGTAGCCGCGGTCGTATTTCCGCGCAACGAAGGCAAGCATCCGCAACTGCTCGGGATTGAGCGTGCCGTAGGGGATGGCGATCCTCAGCATGTAGGAGTGGAGCTGCAGGTAGACGCCGTTCATCAGCCGCAGCGGCTTGAACTGGTCCTCGGTCAATTCGCCCGACAGACGCCGCTCCACCTGGCCGCGGAACTGCGCCACCCTTTCGGTGACGAACTCCTGATCGAACTCATCATAGCGGTACATTGCTTGCGTTCCCTGGCTGGCCGCTGGACCGCCCGTCATGACAGACCCGGGCGGTCGATCAGCCTCCTGCGCTTAATCTTCGCCGTTGTCGACCGCACGCCGACGAGGCCAATCCCTCCACGTCATCCTCCGCGAAAGCGGAGGATCGTTTGACCGCGGCAACTCGGCGGGCAATTTGCGTTGCCCCCGCCGAACCTCCGGTCAAGCCGGAGGATGACGGGAGGAGGAGGGGGGAGCCAACGACACTCGGCCCTGCCATCGCCCTGACCCCTTGTGCACCATAGAAA
>Ga0210086_1001790_pt1 | contig 10671 bp, 8 predicted proteins | sample China_Galinas_PW_3_FD_184867 | JGI IMG/M metagenome (GOLD analysis project Ga0210086, IMG submission 184867) | Wetland microbial communities from San Francisco Bay, California, USA, that impact long-term carbon sequestration - China_Galinas_PWB_D2... | ecosystem: Environmental > Aquatic > Marine... | reverse complement strand
ATTCCGGTCGGCGCCGGAATGTGCGAAGAGGCTTCAGCCACCAGAACCACCTCGACGGGGACGCATGCCTGACATCATTGCCATCGGCGAGCCGCTGTTCGAGCTCAACCAGCCCAGGGGCGAGGCGATCTTCCGCGAAGGGCACGGCGGGGACACTTCGAACTGCGCCATTGCCGCCGCGCGGCAGGGAGCGAGCGTCGCCTACGTCACCGCGGTCGGCGCTGACCAGTTCGGCGACTCCTTCCTCAGCCTCTGGCAGGCGGAGGGGGTCGACACCAGCGCGGTGAAGAAGAGCCCGGTCGCCCACACTGGCCTCTATTTCATCACCCACGGCCCCGACGGCCATGTCTTCTCCTACATGCGGGCGGGGTCGGCGGCGAGCCGGCTGACGCCGGAGGACATCCCTGCCGACATGATCCGCAACGCCCGGATCCTGCATGCCTCCGGCATCAGCCAGGCGATCTCGTCGAGTGCCGCCGACGCCGTGTTCGCCGCGATGCGCATTGCCCGCGCCGCCGGCGTCACCGTCTCCTACGACACCAACCTCCGGCTCCGCCTGTGGCCGCTCGACCGGGCGCGCGCCATCATTCATGCGGCGGTGGCGCTTGCCGATATCGTGCGGCCGGGGATCGAGGACGCCCGCCATCTCACTGGCCTCGTCGATCCCGACGAGATCGTCGATTTCTACCTGGCGATGGGCGCCCGCATCGTCGCTCTGACGCTCGGGCCGGATGGCGCGATCGTCGCTACTGGCGAGCGACGCGAGGTGATGCCGGCGATCGCCGTAAGGCTGGTCGACGCGACCGCCGCCGGCGACATGTTCGATGGCGCGTTCCTCGCCGAATATCTGCGGACCGGCGATCCCTTCGACGCCGGGCGCTACGCCAACATGGCGGCGGCGCTGTCGACGGAGGGCTACGGCGCGGTGGCGCCGATGCCGCATCGGGCGGCGGTGGAGGCGGCGCTCCGGGCGGGGCGGCGCTGAGTCGCGTCGTCGCCGGTCAGCCGCCCCGAATCACCTCTGCCCCGAGCACCGTCCGCAGCCGTCCCGGATCGACCGTGAACACCGTCCGGGGTGTCCCCGCGGCCGCCCACACCGTCTCATATTGCAACAGGTCCCGGTCGAAATAGGTCGCAAGCTTAACCATATGGCCAAAAGGCGGGATGCCGCCGATGGCGAATCCGGTGGCGGCGCGGACGAAGTCCGCATCGGGCCGCAGGATCGCCTCGCCGATCGTCTTCGCGACCGCTTTCTGGTTGGCGCGATTGTCGCCGGAGAGGAGGAGGAGATAGGGGGCGCTCGCTGCCTTTCCCTTTGAAAATCAGTGACTTGACGATCTGGCCGATGCTGCAGCCGCAGGCGGCAGCAGCCTCGGCGGCGGTGCGAGTCGAGTCGGGCATGACGCGGACGGCGACCGCCAGACCGAGCCGGTCGGCGGCGTCCTGCACCTGTTGTGCGGTGGCGGGAAGGGGTGTCATGGGCGGCGCTCCCCGGTGGCGCAGAGTGTGCACCGGTGATGCCAAAGGCGGGGTTTTTTGCTAACACATTGCTAACCATCGCCGCATCGCGGGGAACCATCGGACATGAGCGACGCAACCGACAATCAGGGCAGGGCCGGCAACGTGCGGAGCCTCGAATCCGCCATCCGCCGGGTGCGCACTGCGGAAGCCGAGCGCTCTGATGTGGTGGTTGAGTTGCGTGATGCCGAGCGTGCCCGCCTCGAAATGCTCGCCGACGAATTGAAGGGGGTGTTTGCCGAGGTCCCCGAGGACAACGACACCTTCGTGTTTTCCGTTGCTGGCGGCACACCGCCCCGGCTGTGGATCGACATGACTTCGTTCGTGGTGCTCGGCCGCGACCGGCGCACTTATCGCTTCCTCAAGGACAGTCGCCTCGGCCGCACTGTGATTGTCGAGTCTGCCGACATCGACGAGGTGGCGGACTGTATCACCGACTACGTGGCCGAGCGCATCATCGAGCGCGAGCGCGCGATCGAGGGGGACTGGGTGGTCAAACGCGTCAAGCGCGAGGCGGCCGCTCAACGTCGCGAAGCCCGCCATGCCGTTGCGGAGAAGGCCGTGCCGGCCCCCGAAGGCCCGGCGACCGACCGGCGGGCGCTCGGCTGGGTCGCGGCAGCCTTCCTTCTCGGCATCCTGCTCGGCGTGATCGGCCTCTTCGCCTATGCGTGGGTGCGCGTGCCCATCAACTGACGGGCGCCTCTGCCGACCAGCCGCGCCTCGGAGAGCGTCTCGACGGCGCCGCCTTCAGTGCGGGCGCCGCGCTCCTCCATGTCGCACGCGAAGCCGTTGCCGCTCCTGGCGATCCGGAAGGTGAGGTAGCTGCCGCCGGGCTTGCCGGCATGAGGATGGAGCGAGGCCGAGGTCGCGCCAACCACCGGAACCGGCCCGTCCGGTCCGTCGATCCGGTCGATGCTGGTTCGGTGGTTGTGGCCGTGAAGCACCAGCTCGGCGCCGGCGGTCTTTACCGCGTGGCGGAAGTGGCTGGCGCCGATCAGCCGCCGCTGCCACTGGGCCGAGCCCACAGCCGGTGGATGGTGGATCAGCACCACGCGGAACAACCCCTCCTGGCGGAGGGTGGCGAGATCCGCCTCGAGGTGATCGGCCTGGGGCTTGCGGATCTCGCCGGTTGCCATCAGCGGCCCGGTGACCACCGCCGAGGAGACGCCGACGATGCCGACGGGTCCGCGCCGCCGCACGAAGGGGAAGGTGACATGGCCGACCGGTGAGTCGTCACCGCTCATGAAGGGTTGCCAGGCCATCTCATAGTGGCGGGCGGCGCCGGGGATATAGGCGTCATGGTTGCCGGGGATTGCCGTCACGTCATGGGGGGCGCCGAGGCTGTGCAGCCACTCCAGCGCCGCATCGATCTCGGCGGGCAGCCCGATATTGATCAGGTCGCCGGTGACGGCGACATGGCCGGGTGAGGCCGCATGAAGGTCTTCGACCAGAGCGCGGAGGTTTCGCGGTCCGAGCGCCGTGCCGCGGTTGCGGTGCCAGTTGACGTAACCGAACAGCCGTTTGGAGGCGAGGTCGCGCCAGCGCACGTCCGGTAGCGGACCGAGATGCGGATCGGATATCTGGGCGAGGGTAAACAATGTCTTGTAACAATCGAAGCGATGCGCCGGCAAGAACGGTGCAGGCGTTGGGAATCTGGCGACCTCGTCAAGGGAACAGGCACGATTGGCGGGTATGCTCGGGTCGTGCCTCGACGCTCGAAATATAGTGCGCGAGGTTCGCGGTGACCAGCCAAACAGTTGGGCAGGCGGATGCCAGAACGGAGAGTGAATTGATGGCGTGGGCGAGTCGCCTGCCACTTCGGGCTTATCTCTTCTTTTCGCGAATGCGCAAGGGCATGATGCTCGGCGTTCGTGGAGCGGTCTTCGATTCCGATGATCGCGTGTTTCTGGTCCGGCACAGCTACGTTCCCGGCTGGTATTTTCCCGGCGGCGGAGTCGAAACGGGGGAGACGGCTACCGAGGCGCTCGGGCGTGAGCTGATGGAGGAGGCGGGAATCCAGCTCGACCAGCCCGCCGATCTCTTCGGCATCTACCTCAATCGCACCGTCTCGGCCCGCGATCACGTTGCCTTTTATGTCTGCCGATCGTGGAGGCAGGCCGGGCCGCTCGTCCGCAACCTCGAAATCGTCGACAGCGGCTTCTATCCGCTGGATGCGCTGCCGCCCGACACCACGGCAGGAACGCGCCGCCGCCTCGCCGAGATGACCGAAGGCGTGGAGCGATCGGCGGAGTGGTGAGCGTGCCGCTGGACGGCGGGCAAGGGAAGTGCTATCGGCGCGTCCCTGAGGTTTGACGATGACAGCGACCAACGGCCTGCGACGACGAGAGGGGCGATCTGGCACCGCGCCAGCCGCCGCCGTCCGGCTTTTCGCCGTCAGCCGTCCCTAGCGAGACGCACTGCGCGGCCAAAGCCGGATTTCGATCAGAATCCGTCTGCCTCAGGCCGTCCAACATGAACGCCGAACTTTTCAGCTACCGCCTCGAGACATCCGCCGACGAGGCCGAAATCGAATCCCTTCACGCCGAGGCCTTCGGGCCGGGTCGCTTCACGCGTACCGCGTTTCGCCTGCGCGAGGGCGCGGCGCACGATCCGACGCTTTCCTTCGTCGCGTTGGCTGGCGAGAATCTGGTCGCCTCGGTCCGGCTGACCCCGATCGTCGTCGGCGAACGGCCGGGGCTGCTGCTCGGACCACTGGCGGTGCGGCCGGCCCGCAAGGGTCGCGGCGCCGGCAAGCAGCTCGTCCGCATCAGCGTCGCCGAGGCGCGGGGAGCCGGGCACGCCATCATGCTTCTGGTCGGCGATCTTCCCTACTACGGCCCGCTCGGTTTCGAGCAGCTGCCGCCCTATGCAGTCTCCCTGCCGGGCCCGGTCGATCCGGAACGGTTGCTGGCCGCGGCGCTGGTGCCGGGCGCGCTGGACGGGCTGGCGGGCATGGTACGCCCGGGGGCCGTTGGCGGGTGATGACTTCAGGTGCGGGTTGCTCAACTGCGCCTTGTCCGCGCGAAGCCTGCCTCTCCGTCACCCCGGCGAAAGCCAGGATCCATCGCAAGCTGTGTCATAAGCTTGGCGATTGGGCAGATTCTTCGGGCAGTGATGGATTCCGGCTTCCGCCGGAACGACGTCGAGGATTGCACTCCGGTTCAACGGGCTTTCGCTGGGCAAACGCCACTTCGCCACATCATTCAGCGGCCTTCGCGGAACCAGGTGAGGCCGGGGAGCAGGAGCAGCACCAGAAGCGCGAGGAAGGCGGCGGGGCCCGCATAGCCGCCGAAGATCGGGATGCGGATGATCCCCTTCAGCACGCTCGCCTCGGTCATCCGGACGCCGATCCAGTCGGAGCCCGACACGGTGCCGCCCGAGCGGATCGGCACGATGCGCGGCACCACCAGGCTGCCGCTCGAATCCGTCATCCGTGCGATGCGCCCGCCGGTCGCCTCGGCCAGCGGCCGCAATACCGCATCGGTCGAGCGGGCATCGATGAACTCGCGGGGATTGGCGGCGCCGACATGGGCGAAGGCCCGCTTGTCGTCCTCTTCGACGCGGTAGAGACCGATCTCGCTCGCCGCCACCGTCGCCCGCCAAAGCCCCGGTTCGGCCGCCTTGAGGGTAATCGTTTCGGTCTTGCCGGAGGGCGACGTCACCGTCACGGGGGTCGTCTTGTCGGCCATCGTCTGCCGCTCGACGGTCAACTGGCCGGCGCTGGCGCGGGCGCGGAGCGCCTCTTCTTCGAGATCGGGCTCCTTCATCAGCCAGTGGGCAAGGCGGCGAAGCAGATCGACATGCGGACCGCCGCCCTCGTAGCCGCGGGCCCACAGCCATGCCTGATCGGAAAGCAGCAGCGCGACGCGACCATCGCCGACGCGATTGAGGACAAGCAGCGCCTTGTCATCAGGGCCGTTCATCACAACCTCGCCGTCCGGCTTGCCGACATCGATGACGCGGAACCAGCGGCCCCAGCGCGGCGGGTCGGACTGCGAGCCGTCCAGCCCGCGGGTGACCGGATGTTTCTTGCCGACGTCCGTCACCTGGGCGCGGAACGGCTTCTCGGTGATGCTTCCGGTCGGCGCCACCGGCAGCACCGGCGACAGCGGCGTGTCGTAAAGGCTGCCGTCACTGGCGTAGTCCGGGCCGGCGCCGATCAGCACCGCGCCGCCGTCGCGCACGTAGCGCGCGATGTTGTCGAAGTAGAGGATCGGCAGGACGCCGCGATGCTGGTAGCGGTCGAAGATGATGAGGTCGAACTGGTCGATCTTCTCCGAGAAAAGCTCGCGGGTCGGGAAGGCGATCAGTGACAGCTGGTTGATCGGCGTGCCGTCCTGCTTCTCCGGCGGGCGCAGAATGGTGAAGTGTACCAGGTCCACCGCCGCGTCCGACTTGAGCAGGTTTCGCCAGGTGCGCTCGCCGGCATTCGGCTCGCCCGATACCAGGAGGACGCGGAGATTCTCGCGGATACCTTCGATCGAAGCGACCGCCCGGTTGTTGATCGGAGTGAGCTCGCCGGCCAGCGGCTCGGCCTCGAATTCGAGGATGTTGGGACCACCGTGGGTGATTGCGACCGTCAGCTCTTCCGGTTCGCCCGCACGCACCACCTCGCTCGACAACGGGTTGCCGTCGCGGGTGACCGTGACGCGGATCGGTCCGTTATCCTGCTTCGATCCGTCGTCGACCACCCGATACTTGATCGTCTGATCCTCGCCGACAATGCCGAAGCGGGGCGCGCTGTCGACGATGATCCGCCGGTCGAACTCGTTCTGGCGTCCAGACAAAAGGACATGGACCGGGGCGTGGAAGCCGAGCGCATCGACGCTTTTCGGCACGTCATGGACCTGGCCGTCGGTCAGAACGATGACGGCGCCGAGCCGCTCGGGGGGTACGTCGACCAGACTGGTCTGCAGCGGCCCGAACAGCATTGTCCCGTCGACCGGCGTGCCGCCGCCCGACTTGCCCGCCTCAATCGTCCTCACCTCCACATTGTGGAAGTCGGCAAGCCGTGCCTGGAGTTCCGCCTTGACCGCCTCGGTGGTCTTTTGGCGGTTGTCGAGCGTCTGGCTGGCGCTCTGGTCGTCGACCAGAGCAACCACTGTCGGCAGCGACTCACGTTCCTCCCTCAGCGCCACCGGGTTGAGGAGGGCGAGGAACAGGATCACGACGGCCACGGCGCGGAGCCAGGCGCCGCGCATCCGGCGCACGAGGCCGGGCAGGACCAGGATGAGGGAGAGGATCGCGGCGGCGATCAGCAGCCAATCCGGCAGGAGCGGCTCGAGAGCCAGCGACCAGGTCATTGGCCGAGCCTCTCGAGCAGCGCGGGCACGTGGACCTGATCCGCCTTGTAGTTGCCGGTCAGCGTGTACATGACGATGTTGATGCCACTGCGGAAGGCCATCTCCCGCTGCAGCGGGTCGGCCGGCACGGTCGAATAGAGGAGCGTGCCGTCCTCGTTCATCGCCCAGGCGGCGGCGAAGTCATTCTCGGTGATCAGAATCGGAGAGACGCCATCGCCGGCCTGGGCCGGGCGGTCGGCGCGCTGCTCGCTCTCCGGGGTCGCCTCCACCCAGAGCGGCCCGCCGGCGTAGCGGCCGGGGAAGTCGTTGAGGAGATAGAACGCCTTGGTGAGGACGTGGTCGGCGGGGACCGGCTCGAGCGGGGGGATGTCGAGGGTCGCCAGCATCTCGCGCAGACGCTCGACCGCCGGCGTGCCGGTGAAGGTGTTGACGTTGGTCGACCGCTCGAGCTCATCGCGGGTGTCGAAGAGCACCGAGCCGCCCTCGCGCATGTAAGCGTCGACGCGCGCCATCGTCTCGGAGGACGGCAGCGGGCCATCGGGGTCGATCGGCCAGTAGAGAAGCGGGAAGAAAGCCAACTCGTCGCGGCCGGGATCGACGCCGACCGGATGCCCCGGCTCAAGCGCCGTCCGTTCGGTGAGGACCTGCGACAGTCCGTAGAGTCCGGCCTTGCTCGCCGCATCGATCTCTTCATTGCCGGTGATCACATAGGCGAGCCGTGTCTTGCTCACCGCATCGATGGCGAACTGGTCGCTGGCTTCGTCGGCGAGCGTGGTGGTCGCAAGCAGCGCGCCGGCCACCACGATGCCGGCGGCAAGGACGGCTGCGGCGGCCGGACGGCGCCGGCCGAGTGCGAGCGCGCCGTTCAGCCAGAGCACGGCGAGGGCGTCGAGCAGGAAGAGGGCGAGGGCGGCGGCGAGCAGCCATGGCCTGAGATCAGTGGGCGCTTCGGTCGGATAAGCCTGCACCGTCGCCTCGGGCGCCATCGCGGGATCGAACGGCGTCAGCCTGGCGTTCTCGTCGAGCAGGTTGACCGAGCGGAACCCCTCCTCGCTCCCGTAGAGGCCGGGCGGATGCTCGGCGTCGGGCGTGACCGTCTGGGCATCGGCAGGGATTGGCCGGGCCTCGGGGCCGGGGGCCGTGAAGTGGCCATAGCCGTCGAGCAGCCGGTAAGGCGCGATGGTGGCGGCGGCCTGCCCCTGGCCAGGGGTGGTGGCGTGGGTGCGGGCAGCGCTGGAGAAGGCGATGATCCGGCGCAACATGTCGACAAAGCTGCCGGAAAGCGGGAGATTCGACCAGCTTGTATCGGCGGTGACGTGGAAAAGGATCAGCCAGCCGCGTCCGGATTGCCTGGCGGTGACCAGCGGGGTGCCGTCGGCGAGCGCCGCCCACGTGCGGTCGGCAAGGGCGCCGTCAGGCTCGGCGAGCACCTGGCGCTTGACCAGCACATCGTCGGGCACGTTCATGCCGGCGAACGGACTCTTGTCGGAGAAGCTCGCCAGCGGCTGCTCTTCCTGCCAGGTCATGCTGCCGCCGAGCACCCGGTCGCCGTGGCGAAGTCGGACCGGGATCAGCGAATCGGTGGCGGTGGCGAGGTGCGGCCCGGCGAAGCGGACGAGCGTTCCGCCGTCGTCGACCCATTTGGCAAGCTTCTCTTCGACGTCGGCAGGCAGGGTCCCGATGTCGGCCATGGCGATGACCGAGGTGCCGCCGTCGATCAATTCGGGCACTGCCACGGTGGCATTGGCCTCGCGCGGCTCGGAGACGTCGGCAAAAGGCTGGACGGCGCGGCTGATGTAGTAGAGCGGCGAGAGCAGCGGCTGCGCCGCGTCGGCGGTGGCGCCCGACAGGAGGCCAATCCGCCGCCGTCGCCAGCGATCGTCGAGCAGTTGCACCGCCCCCGCCGTGTCGGCCCCGACGACGTCGAGGCGGGCGATGTCGTTGCGAAGCTCGACCGGAAGGTCGATCCGCGCCTCGGTCTCGGCCTTGTCGTTGGCGAAATCGAAGCGGAAATCGCCGATGGCGCGACCCTTGAGGTCGGTGGCGCGGACGAAGCCGCCGGCAGGGAGGCCGGTCTCGTCGCGGATCACCGGCACGGTCAGCGCGTCCGGCCCGCCGATCGGCGGCTTGATGGCGGTGACGCCGGACGTCGTGTCGGCGTAGACCACCGCCGGGCCGTCAACGCGCTCCGACAGGTTGCGGGCGAAGGCCGTAGTGGAATCGCCGCCGAGGCCATCGGACAGCCAGACCAGCCCGCCGAAGACGGTGGCGCCGACCGCGGCATCGACCGCAGGCGTCAGCGTGTCGTAGTCGGAGCCATAGGGTCGGGGCGCCAGCGATTCGAGGCGCTGGGTGACGTCGGCGGCGCTGCCGGGGGCAAGTTCCTGGCTCGGTCCATCGGCCGTGGCGAGGAGGGTGATCGGCCGCCCGGCCTGCTCGGCAAGACGGATCACCCGGTGCGCCGTCTCCATCATCGCGTCCCAGCGCGGCGCCGAGGCCCAGCCGTTGTCGACGACGAGAAGCAGCGGGCCGGAGCCTGGCGCTTGCTCGGTGGTCGGCTTGAAGATGGGGCCGGCCAGCGCGATGATCAGCGCCGCAGCGATCAGGCAGCGGAGCAGGATCAGCCACCAGGGCGTGCGGGCCGGCTGCTCTTCCTTCTGTGTGATCTCGAGAAGCAGGCGGGTTGGCGGAAAGCTCTCGGCCTTCGGCTTCGGCGGCGTGACCCGCAGCAGCAGCCAGATCAGCGGCAGCGCGATGAGCGCCAGCAGGATCGGCGGATAGGCGAAGGCGAAGGGCAGCCCGCTCATGCCGCGCGCCCCCAGGCCGCAAGGGCTGAATGCGAGTGGCGATCGGCGAGGCGCGCATGGAGCGCAAGCAGCGGCTCGGTGGCCGGCCGGTCGGTGCGATGGACGAGGAAGCTCCAGTCGAGCCGGCGGCAGACCAGCGACAGGCGCTCGCGCAGGGCCGCCAGCCGGTCCTGGTAATCCTTGCGGTATTGCTCCGCCCGGCCGACCACGTGACGGAGGCCGCTTTCCGGATCGATGAATTCGGTGCGCCCGCTATAGGGGAAGGTCTCCTCGATCGGGTCGACGACCTGGACAAGATGGGCGCGCGCGCCGGTGCCGACGACCGCATCCAACGTCGCCTCGGTGACGGGGAGCGGGTCGAGGAAATCGCCGATCAGCACCACGTCAGTGAAGCGGCGGAGAGCCCGCGTCTGCGGCGGGCGCGGTTCCATCCGGGCGAGAAAATCGGCGAGGCGTTCGGCGGCGTTCCGCGACAGCAGCGGATCGCTCTCGCCGAGGAGGCCGACGCGCTCGCCGGCAACGGAGAGCAGTTCGGCGAGTGCCAGCAGGAGCACCAGCGCTCTGTCCCGCTTCGATACGGTCGAAAGCTTCGAGCGGAAGGTCATCGACTCGGACAGGTCGACCCACAGCCACACCATGTGGGCGGCCTCCCACTCCTTCTCCCGCACGTAGAGATGATCGTCGCGGGCGGAGCGGCGCCAGTCGATGCTGGATGCCGCCTCGCCCGGCATGAAGGAACGGAACTGCCAGAATGTCTCGCCGCGACCGGCAACCCGCCGCCCGTGCCAGCCGGCGATCACGCTTGCCGCCACCCGGCGGGCCTCGATCAGAAGGTCGGGCAGGCCGCCGGCAAGCCCCTTGGCTTCCGTCAGTGCACCGCGGATTCCGGGAGGGCTGGTCGTGGCGGTTGCGATCCTCGCCATCGCTATCCGATCTTGGACTTCAGCCCGGCGATGACGTCGTTGACGGTCATGCCGTCGGCGCGGGCCGCAAAGGAGAGCGCCATGCGGTGCTTCAGCACCGGCTCGGCCAACTCGGCGACG
>Ga0210086_1001786_pt1 | contig 10696 bp, 11 predicted proteins | sample China_Galinas_PW_3_FD_184867 | JGI IMG/M metagenome (GOLD analysis project Ga0210086, IMG submission 184867) | Wetland microbial communities from San Francisco Bay, California, USA, that impact long-term carbon sequestration - China_Galinas_PWB_D2... | ecosystem: Environmental > Aquatic > Marine... | reverse complement strand
GACCCGGATCAGCGGATCAGGATGTTGTCGCCCCGCCCCATGGCCGGGTCCGCGTCGTCGGAGAAGACGATCACGGCGATGGCGCCGGTCAGCGCCGCCTTGAGCGAGTGGGTCACGATGGCGTTGCCCCCCGGCACGGGCGAGATCAGGTCGAACGTCGCCGCGTCGCCCGGGCCCACGGTCATGGTCTGCATGCCGTACAGCACGTTTTCCGGGTTGCCCGACGGGTAGGCCCGCTCCCAGATCCCGGCGATCGAGTGGAAGGCCGAGAACTCGTTGGGACCCGCGTTGACGAAGTAGACCCGCACCAGCTCGCCCGGCTTGGCGACGAGGGTCTTGGTGGCGTTCGGGTCGTGCACCGGATCGTACTTGAGGACGGTCCCGTTGAAGACCACGTTGGACCACTTGCCCGCCATGATCTGGTCCACGTCGTCCACGTTCGGGTAGAGCTCCGACTGGATCAGGACGTACTCCCGGTCGGGCTTCGGGTACTCCTTCGAGAACTTCTTCGGATCCACGATGATCACGCCGAACATGCCGCGGGCGATGTGCTGCGCCATGTTGGGGGCGCCGCAGTGGTAGTAGAAGACCCCCGGCTTGGTGGTCTCGAACGTGAAATGCTTGGTCTCGCCCGGCTTGATCGGGGCGAACTGGTCCAGGACGTTCACGCGCGCGGCGTGGAAGTCGATGGAGTGGGAGTTCTTGTTGGCCTTGTCGTTGTGGAGGGTGAAGTCCACCGTGTCGCCCAGGGTCACCCGCACCACGGGCCCCGGCACGTCGCCGTCGAAGGTCCACGACATCTGGGTGGTGCCCTTGTTGTCGATGACCGTGGGGGTCTCCTTGGCCGTGAGGTCCACCTTCACGGTCTTGGCGTCGGCCGTTGCCGCGCCGAGCAGCGCCACGGCGCTCAGGGCCATAAAGGCCCCGGTGATCGTTTGCGTGCGATTCATGATCTCCTCCTCCCCGCTTTAAGGGTTCGTCGTCATTCCACGTTCACGTTCAGCCCGCCCCCTTGCACCCGCACAGGGTGCGCAGGTAGCGGACCAGGCTCTCGATCTCGGCGTCGGTGAGGACACCCCCCCACGGGGGCATGAGGACCGACTTGGTCACCGCCGGCCCCCCCTCCTTGATCGCCTTGAAGATGCGCGCGTCCGACAGGCCGCCCATGCCGCCGGCGTCGGTGTGGTCGCGCGGCTGCACCGACATGTCGCGCACGTTGATTCCGGTGCCCTTGCCCTTCAGCCCGTGGCACTGGATGCAGTAGGTCCGGTAGAGGTCGGCGGCCGAATCCTCCGCCCGGACCGGCGCCGCCAGGGAAACGGCGGACAGGGCCAGGATCGCGGCGAGGGCGACGGTCCGGACGCCCATCAGTCGTCCTCCTCGGCGATCATCTCGAGGTAGCGCACGAGCTTGTTCAGGTCGGCCGGGGCGAGGTGCATGTTCGGCATCCAGATCTTCGGATCGAACGCCTGGGGGTCCTGCATGTAGGCCCACATGTATTCGGGGCGCAGGCGCTCCGCCGCGGTGTAGAGCTCCGGGCCCGACTGGCCGCCGTATTCGGGGCCGGTGCGGTGGCAGGCGATGCACCCCTTGAACTTGTCGAACATGAGGTCGCCCATGACCGTCGACAGGTGCACCTCTTCCACCTTCGCCTGCGCCACCCGCGCCGACTTCGCCTTGCGCTTCATGAGCGCCGCCGCCACCGCCGCGGCCTCGTCCTTCGGGAGCTTCACGTGGTCCTTCAGGCCGGACGGGTCCACCACGTCCCACTGTTCCGTGGCCTTCACGTGTTCCGCGTAGAACATCCCCGCCGGGCGGATGCGCTCCGGTTCCCGGAGCCACTCGGCGATCCACCCTTCGCGGTACTTGTCGCCGGCGTAGAACAGGTCCGGCCCCTTGCGCGCCCACAGGGCCTTCAGGGTCGTGGGCGCGGGGCCGGTCAGGTCGTGGCAGGCGGCACAGCGGTCGGCCAGGACCTTCTCGCCATCCACCGCCGCCGCCGGGGCGGCAAACGCCATCAGCACCACCGCGAGGGCGGCCAGGCGCGTCGTCACGGGGCGGAATCCCACCCTACTTGCGCCCCCGGCGCCCCTTGTCCACGGGCTCGCCCTTGAACTCGGCGTGGTCGTACATGCCGTAGGGCTTCTCGAGGGACTCGGTGTAGAAGAAATCGGGGTCGTAGACCTTGTCCTTCCACACGTACCAGTCGTCGTCCGTCGGCACCCCCTCGTACTCCACGATCGTCACGATGCCGCCCGGGTACTTGCCGGCGTTGGTCACGTGGGTGTCCATGTGGTCGTGGAAGATGAAGCGTCCCGCGTTGTCCGCCTCGAAGATCAGGTCGTAGCGCTCCCCGGGCCCTAGAAGGATGGTGTCGGCCTTGTAGGGCTGGGGCAGGGGGTGGCCGTCCTTGTGGGTCACCCAGAAGGTGTGGCCGTGGGTGTGCATCTCGTGCAGCTCGCCGCCCGCCCCGATCAGGCGCACCCGCACCACGTCGCCCTTTTTCACGCGCATCGGCTGGGTGCCCGGGAAGGCGCGGCCGTTCAGGCCGAAGTAGTCCATCTGGCCCGCCTCGGTGGGCAGGCCGCCGAAGCCGGGCTTGTCGGCGTACTTCGAGTCCCACCCCGAGAGCATGAGCACGAAGTTCCTGGTGACCCGCTTCTCCAGGTCGGTCGGCTTCTTGGGGTCGATGATCAGGGGCCCCCACATGCCGCGCAGGGCCACGTGCTCGTTGACGTTGACGTGGCAGTGGTACCACATGGTCCCGGAGGGCTCGGCCTTGAAGGTATAGGTGAAGGTGTCGCCCGGCTCGATGGCCTTCTGGGTGATGCTGGGCACCCCGTCCATGCGCCAGTTGTCCTTCTGGAACAGCCCGTGCCAGTGGACCGTGTGGGGCAGGGACGTGAGGTTCGTGACGTGCACCGTCACGTCGTCCCCCTCCGCCACGTGGATCAGGGGCCCCGGCACCTGGCCGTTGAAGGCGAAGACGTGGTACTTGAGCCCGTCGGCCACCTGGACCTTGACGTCCTCGATGGTCATGTCGAACTCGTGCTTCGCCGCCGCGGCGGGGCCGGCGGTCACGAGCACCAGGGCGAACGCCAGGGCGGCGCCGAGCCCGGTCACGGACGTCGAACGGACGTGCTTGTCCATCATCTTCCTCCCCCTTGAACCCACCCCCGTCGGGTTGTGCAAGGGCATAGTTGTACCACCCCGGGCGGCCGGGCGGATTTGACGCAAATCAAGAACCGGAAATAAGTGGGGGGGGCGCCCGGCGGGCCGTCAGTGGGTCAGGTCGCCGCCCCGGGCGAGGGCGGCGAGGGCGGCGGGGTCGGTCACGGCGAAGTGGCGCCCGTCCATGGCGATGACCCCCTCGGCCTGGAGCGTCGCCAGGGTGCGCGAGAGGGTCTCCGGGGTCAGGCCCAGCTGGGCCGCCAGGGTGCCCTTGGAGACGTCGAGGGCGACGTCGGAGGCGTCCGGGGGGCCGGGCGCCGCGGCCAGGTCGGCGAAGAACCCGGCCACCCGCTGGCGGGCGTCCATCAGGGTCAGGCGTTCCACCTTGGCCACGAGCTGGTGCATCCGCACCGACAGCCCGGCGATCAGGCCGAACAGCACCTGCGGGCGGGCCTCCAGGTAGGCGAGATACGGCACCTTGGGGAAGAACAGCAGCCGGCTCGGCTCCAGGGTCTCGGCCGTGACGGGGCAGGCGCGGCCGGCGAACACGGCGGCCTCGGCGAAGGACTGGCCGGGGCGGATCACCTCCATCACGTGCTCGCGCCCGTCGGGCGAGGCCTTGTAGAGCCGCACCATGCCGGAGAGCACCACGTAGAAGCCCGCGCACGGGTCGCCCTGACGGAAGAGCACCTCGCGCCGGGCGGGGCGGCTCTCTTGGGCGAAGGCGAGCAGCTCGGAGAGGGCCTCCGGGGAGAGGTCGGCGAACAGGCGGTGGCCCCGGACGACCCGTGCGATCTCGACCCCGCCCTCTCCCGCGCCCTCGCCCGTGGTCGTTCCCTCCCGCCTACCCGCCGGCCCGCGGACCGGCCGGAGCGGGCGCCCGGCCGCCGTGGATGCGGGCCAGGCGCGCGAGGTCCAACAGGACGATGTGGCCGTTGTCGTCCTTCAGGAGCCCCTCCTTCTTGAAGGCGCTCATCAGGCGGATGGTGGTCTCGAGGGTGGCACCGATCACCTCGGCGATCTCCTCGCGGGTCAGGCGCAGGCCGATGCGGGTCCCCTCCAGCTCCGGCTTGCCCTCCTCGCGCGCCATGTCGGATAGAAAACCGGCGAGGCGGTGGCGGGCGTCCTGGGTGGCCAGGGTCTCGACCCGCTGCTCGGCCTCGGTCAGGGCGTCGGCCAGGCGCCGGACCATGTCGAACATCATGTCCGGGTAGTGCTTCAGGTGGTCCATCAGGACGGTCTTGCCGAGGAAGCAGACCACCGTATCCTCCATGGCCTCGGCGGTGGCGCTGTGGCGCCCGTCGGCCTGGAACAGGTCACGCTCGGCCAGGGTGCGGCCCGAGCCCGCGAAGCGCACGATCGTCTGGCGCCCCGCCCGACCGGTGCGCACCAGCTTCACCTTGCCGGCGCAGACGTTGTACAGGCCGGTGCAGGGGGTGCCCTCGTGGAAGATCACGTCGCCCTTCTGGTAGCGGGAGGCCACGCGCTCGCCCGCCAGGGCGTCCAGGGCGTCGTCGCCGAGGCTCGCCCAGACGGTCTGATCGCGGATCCGGCACCCCTGGCACTGGGGCATGGTGGTCTTGGACATCGAAATCCCCTGGCTGTCTTCAAGTCCCCGAAGACACGCACACGGCCCGCCGCATGGGGGCCCGGCGGCGCCTCCGGGCATGCCTAACCGGGCATTCATCATAGCCGATTTGTGACCGCCCGCATGGCGCCGGGCCGGCCGGACCGCCCCGGCCGGGGCGCACAAGGGGTCCATCCGTCCCCGCCTGTGGCATAATGCTCGCCCCGAAGCCAGAGATTCCGGCGCGCCGGGGCAAGCCGGAACGTGGAGCGAACGAGGAGACCCCAGACATGCTGTACGTCAAGGACGTGTTGACCCGCCACGTGATCACCGCCGGGCTGGATACCACCGTGCGGGAAATCGGCGAGATGATGAAGAGCAAGAAGATCGGCAGCGTCTTCGTCACCGACAAGGCGGGCAAGATGGTGGGCATCGTCACCGAGTCCGACATCGTGCGCCGGTGTGTCGCGTCCGACCGCGTCCCCTACGTCACCCGGGCCGAGGAGGTCATGTCCTCGCCCCTGATCACGGTGGACGTCGAGGAGTCGGTCTACCGGGCCCAGGAGCTGATGGACCAGAAGCACGTCCTGCACCTGGCGGTGACGGAGGAGACCAAGATCGTGGGCATGGTCTCGATCCGCGACACGATCCACCCTTACGAGCACTTTGAGCGGGGAACCTCCTGGGTTTAGGATGGCGGCTCCGCACGGATGCAGGAGGTAACGCGATGAGGAGGAGAGGGATCCTCGCGCTGGCCGCGGCCGCGGCCATGCTTTGGGTGGGTCTGCCGGGCGCGGCCCGGGCGGACGAGAAGGACCCGGTCACGCTCGGGGCCGACCTGGTGGAGCACCTGGGGTGCCTCTACTGCCACGGCCTGGGGGGCCGAAAGGGCCTGGACAACCCCAACGCCGAGCGCAAGTACGTGCCGGCGTGGGACGAAAAGGCGTTCGTCGAGCGCTACCCCACCCCCGAGAAGGTCCGCCAGACCATCCGCGAGGGCCGCTTCCCCGAGAAGGCGAAGCACGCGGACGGGAGTCCGATCCCCATGCCGCCGTGGGGCAACCGCCTGAGCGACGGCGAGATGGACGCGATCATCGCCTACATCTGGTCGCTCAGGGAGACGCCGGTCTCGGCCCACCCCGCGGGCGGCCGCGGCACCATGCTCCCGGATGCGGTTCCCGAGCCCCTGCCGCCCGTGATCCCCGACATGGACACCGAGCCCCTCGCCCACGGCATGGTGCCCGAGGACAAGGACCCGACCTACGTCGGCAAGCAGCTCGTGGAGCACCTGGGGTGCCTCTACTGCCACGGCCTGGGCGGCACCAAGGGGCTGGACAACCCCAACGCCAAGCGCAAGTACGTGCCGGCGTGGGACGAGAAGGCCTTCGCCGAGCGCTACCCGGTGGACGACGGCGTGCGCTACGTCATCACCAACGGCCGCGTCCCCGAGAAGGACCCGAAGGCCGAGGGCAGCCCGATCCCCATGCCGCCCTGGGGCAACCGCCTGACCAAGGACGAGGTGGACGCCATCGTGGCCTACATCTGGTCCCTGCGCGATACCCCCATGGAGAGCCACCCCCACGGCGGGCGCGGGCGGGAAATCCAGTAGCAAACATCGACGAAACGGAGCGGACCTCCGAGGGAAAGGCCCCGTGCTGACGCTCAAGGACATCATGGCGCCCAAGGTCTTCCGGGTGGAGGCCGACACCACCATCCGCGACGCCGCCCGGATCATGGCCTCCCGCGACCTGGGCAGCCTTCTGGTCACCCGCGCCCACGAGCCCGCCGGCATCGTGACCGAGAGCGACATGGTGCGCCGGGTGCTCGCCCAGGACCTGAACCCCGACACCCACACGGTGGAGGAGGTCATGTCGGCGCCCCTCATCACGGTGGACGCCGGTTTGAGCATCCTGGAGGCGCGCGACCGGATGGACCAGGAGCGGGTGCGCCACCTGCTCATCTCCGAGGGCGGCGAGATCCTCGGCATGGTCTCGGTCCGCGACCTGATCCACAAGCCCCGCCTGGGCCGCGGCTAACCCCACACGGCCCGGGTCAAGGGCCGCGCGCGCCCGCGCGCGTTTGCCGCGTGGGGCTTCGCCTGCGTATCATCGCGGCATGGCCCGCCCGACGCTCTACCTGGTCGACGGCAGCGCCCAGATCTACCGGGCCTTCTTCGCCGTCCGCGGGTTCACCACCTCGAAGGGGCTGCCCACCAACGCCGTCTACGGCTTCGCCACCATCATGGCGAAGCTCCTCAAGGAGAAGGCCCCCGACGCCGTGGTGGTGTGCTTCGACGGCCCCGGGCCCACCTTCCGCCACGAGCAGTACGACGACTACAAGGCCACCCGCGAGAAGATGCCCGACGACCTCGTCGTCCAGCTGCCCTACATCCGCAAGCTGGTCACGGCCATGAACCTGGCCCAGATCGAGGGCGACGGGGTGGAGGCGGACGACCTGATCGGCACGCTCGCGGGGAAGGGGGTCGAGGCCGGCTACGACGTGGTGATCGTCTCGGGCGACAAGGACATGATGCAGCTCGTGAACGACCACGTGCGCCTCTACGACACGGGCAAGGACCGCCTGCAGGGCGAGGAGGCGGTCGTTGAAAAATTCGGGGTCGAGCCCGCCCGGGTCACGGACGTGATGGGGCTCATGGGGGATTCCTCGGACAACGTCCCCGGCATCCCCGGCGTGGGGGAGGTGACGGCCAAGAAGCTCATCACCCAGTTCCACGACCTGGAGAGCGTGCTTGCCCGCGCGGACGAGATTTCGGCCAAGGGCGTGCGCGAGAAGGTGAAGGCGAACGGCGACCTCGCCCGCCTCTCCAAGGAGCTGGTCACGATCCGGACCGACGCCAGGCTCCCGATCCCATTGGACGACGCCAAGGTCGGCGCGCCGGACGCCGAGGCCCTGACCGCCCTCTACCGGGAGCTGGAGTTCGCGAGCCTCCTGCCCTCCGTGGAGGCCGAGGCCCCCGGCGAGGCGGCGGCGGGCAAGGCCTACCGGACCGTCACCGACCCGCGCGAGCTGGCCCACCTGATCGCCCGCATCCGGTCCAAGGGCGAGGTGAGCGTGGACCTGGAAACCACCTCCCTGGACCCCCTGAACGCCGACATCGTGGGGCTGTCGCTCGCCATCGTGCCGGACGAGGGCTACTACGTCCCGGTGGCCCACACCGGCGAGGGGCACGAGGCCCAGATGGACCGCACGAAGGTCCTGGAGGCCCTGCGCCCGATCCTCGAGGACCCGGACATCGCGAAGGTGGGGCAGAACCTCAAGTACGACCTCCAGGTCCTGCACCGCGCCGGCGTGAAGCTGGACGGGGTGCGCTTCGACACGATGATCGCGGCCTACCTCGTGAGCCCCAACCGGCGCGGCCACGGCATGGACGCCCTGGCCCTGGAGTACCTGAACCACCGCACCATCACCTACGAGGAGGTGGCGGGCAAGGGGGCCAAGCAGATCCCCTTCGCCGAGGTGCCCGTGGAGAAGGCCACGAACTACGCCGCCGAGGACGCCGAGATCACCCTGTGCCTCAAGGAGGCCCTCGCCCCCATGCTCAAGGAGGCGGCGCTGGAGGGGATCTTCCACGACCTGGAGATGCCCCTCCTGCCCGTGCTCGCGCGCATGGAGCGCCACGGCTTCCTGCTCGACCTGCCGTACCTGAAGAAGCTGTCGCGCGAAATGGAGCGCCACATCGACGCCCTCGTGGCCGAGATTCACGAGCTCGCCGGGGAGGAGTTCAACGTCGCCTCGCCCAAGCAGCTGCAGGTGATCCTGTTCGAAAAGCTCGGGCTCAAGCCCATCAAGAAGACCAAGACCGGCTTCTCCACCGACGAGGACGTGCTCGTGCAGCTGGCGAGCGAGCACCCGCTGCCGGACAAGATCCTCGCCCTGCGCCAGTACTTGAAGCTCAAGGGCACCTATGTGGACGCCCTGCCGGCCCTGGCGGACCCGGAGACGGGGCGGGTGCACACGTCGCTCAACCAGACCGTGGCCGCCACCGGGCGCCTGTCGTCCACCGATCCCAATCTCCAAAACATCCCGATCCGCACCGAGGAGGGCCGGCGCATCCGGCGGGCCTTCATCTGCCCCGCGGGCACGCGGCTGATCTCGGCCGACTACAACCAGATCGAGCTGCGCATCCTGGCCCACCTGGCGGGGGACGACGCCCTGAAGGCGGCCTTCACCGAGGGCGAAGACATTCACCGGCGCACCGCCGCCCACGTCTTCGGCATCGCCGAGGACCTCGTCACCCCCGACATGCGCCGCGCCGCCAAGGCGATCAACTTCGGCATCATCTACGGCATGGGGGCCTTCTCCCTGGCCCAGGACCTGGGGGTCTCCCAGCGCGAGGCGAAGGAGACCATCGACCGCTACTTCGCCACCTACGGCAAGGTGAAGGCGTGGATCGAGGGCATCCAGGCCAAAGCCACCAAGGACGGCTTCGTCCGCACCCTCTACGGGCGCCGCCGGCAGATCCCGGAGCTGGCCGCGTCCAACGCCCAGGTGCGCGCCCAGGGCGACCGCCTGGCCACCAACTCGGTCATCCAGGGCACCGCCGCCGACGTGATCAAGCGGGCCATGATCCACATCGACACCCGGCTGGCCAAGGAGGCGAAGCACCTGAAGGCGAAGATGCTCCTGCAGGTGCACGACGAGCTGATCTTCGAGGTGGAGGAGGACGCCGTGGACGCGGCGGCGGCGATGGTCCGCGAGGAGATGGAGGGCGCGGCCGAGCTGTCCGTGCCCCTCACCGTGGACGTGGGCATCGGGAACAATTGGGACGAGGCCCACTGACCGTGGCCGAGAAGCAGATCACCTGCCCGCTGTGCGGCGCGAGCTTCGAGCACTCGGGGCTCATCGGCCGTGCGGACACGTGTCCCGCCTGCAAGAGGGACCTGCACGCCTGCCAGGCCTGCCGCTTCCACGATCCCAGCGCCCATAACGAGTGCCGCGAGTTCCGCGCCGAGTGGCAGGCCCGGCGCGACCTGGGCAATTTCTGCGACCTGTTCGAGCTGGCCGAGGGCGGCGCGGCCACCGGCGGGGGGGCCGCCTCCGGGAAGGAGGCCGAGCGCCTGCGCAAGCTCGACGACCTGTTCAAGAACTTCTGAGCCGGGGCGCCGGGAAAAGGGGGAGGGGATGAGCGAGGCCGAGCGGGACCGCACCCGTGCAACGCCGCCGGAGGGGGAGATCGGGCGCACCCTGTTCGTCTACCGGGGCACGGACCGCCAGCCCCTGTTCTACGTGGTCCGCCCGGCGCCGGACGACGCCGGCATCACGGTGGAGAACGCCGAGGCATGGGGCCCGGCCCCCGCCGGGCGCGGCTGGCAGCCGAACCTGGACCACCTGACGGGTCCCCTGCCCCTCTACCGCCTGGGGGCGGTGGAGGGCGACCGGGTGGCCCCGATCGTCTTCCACCCGGGCGAGCGCGACGTCTACCGGGCCACCATGGCGGGCTTGAGTGGGGTCCACACGACCACCGTCCTCGGCGCCCGGCACCTGTCCCGCTCCGATTTCGGCCCCGTGCGCGGGCGCGACGTGGCCGTGGTGGCGGAGGACACCGCCCCCGGCCTCGCCTACGCCGAGGCGGTCGCGGCGCGGGCCCGGGCGGCCGGCGCGCGCACCGTCGTCACCCTGCGCCTGGACGAGCCCGACCCGGGCGCCGCCACCGAGGCGTGGCTCCACACCGGAGGCACGGCCGCCGGATGGGGCGCATCCCTGGAGGTGGCGGGGATCTCCCACCGCCCCGCGACCGACCCCATCGTGGCCCAGCTCGCCGCGAGCGGGGCGGCGGCACCGGCGCCGGAGCGGGTGCCGGAGAGAATCCGGCCCCTGCCGTCCGAGGGGGTCCCCGCGGCCGCCCCCTCCCCTTTGCCGGCCGAGGCGGCGCCGGGGCCGGACGCCCGTCTCGACCCGGCATGGCTGCCGGCGCCGTTCCGCGATTACGTGGCGGGC
>Ga0210086_1001785_pt1 | contig 10697 bp, 9 predicted proteins | sample China_Galinas_PW_3_FD_184867 | JGI IMG/M metagenome (GOLD analysis project Ga0210086, IMG submission 184867) | Wetland microbial communities from San Francisco Bay, California, USA, that impact long-term carbon sequestration - China_Galinas_PWB_D2... | ecosystem: Environmental > Aquatic > Marine... | reverse complement strand
GTCACCGCCATGCCGGCCAGCGTGCCCAGGAGCAGCAGCGGCGCATGATCGAGCTGGGTGTAGGCGCTGCGCGCCACCATGCGCCAGATATCGCCGAGCCCGCGGTAGGGGCGGATGCTGCGCGCCTCGCCCCGGGCCAGGCCGAGCCAGATGCCGCCCGCCGCGGCGTTGGGGCGCCGCTTCACCAAGCGCGCCAGGTCGCAGTCGTCGATCAGCGCGCCGCGAATGGCCGCGAAGCCGCCGGCCTCGACCAGCGCGACGCGGCGCAGCAATACGCAGCCGCCGGCCGCCGCGGCGCTGCGGCGCGCCGGGTCGTTGACCCAGCGGAAGGGGTAGAGCATCTGGAAGAAATAGACGAAGGGCGGCACCAGCAGCCGCTCCCAGAAACCCTGGCAAGACAGCGCCACCATGAGCGAGACGAGGTCGCGCTGCTGCGCCTCGGCCTTGGCGACGAGGCGCGCGAGCGTGTCCGCCGCCGGCTCGATGTCGGCGTCGCACAGCCAGACGAAGCGCGCGGCCGGCAGGTTGGCGTGGGCATGGGCAAGGCCTTCCGACAGCGCCCAGAGCTTGCCCGACCAGCCGGGCGGCAGCGCGCGCGCCGCCACGATACGCACGCGCGCCGCGCCGCCGGCCTCCTGCGCCGCCGCCCGCGCCACGGTCGCGGTGCCGTCGGCGCTGTGGTCGTCGACGACGATGACATCGAGGCGCCCGGGATAATCCTGCCGGGCGAGCGCGCGCACGCAGGCGCCGATCACCTCGGCCTCGTCGCGCGCCGGAACGAGGACAAGCACCGGCGGCGCGTCGCCGTCCGCCGGGCGCTCCCGGCCGAGCCGCTGATCGGCCCGCCAGAAGCCGCCGCGCAAGGCCGCCAGGTAGAGCCAGGCGATCAGCGACAGCGCGGCGAGGGCGACGAGCGGTGACGGCATGAGGCGGCTCCGAATCCAGCGCGCGGCGCGAGTCGGTTCGTCGGCGCGCCGGCCTCAGACCCGGAAGACGTAGGTCTCGCCGGGCTTGCGCGCGACGTCGGGCGGGAAGCTCTCGCGTTTCTCCGCGAAGTATTTCGCGCGGTGATCGCCGGCCGAGGCTGCGTTGTAGGTGATGTAGAGCGCGCGCCGCGGCCGGCCGGTCAGGTTCGGGCCGGAACGGTGCGGCGCGAAGGAATCGAAGAACACGGCGTCGCCCGGCGCGGTCGGGCAGGGCGCGAAGACCATGTCGGCGGTCTCGCCGCTGCCGAGCGGCTCCCACTCCTTGCCGACCAGGCCGCGATCGTGCCAGCCCGCCGCCATCTCGAGGCAGCCGTTCTCGGTGGTCGCGTCGTCGATGGCGACCAGCGCGGTGACGAAGTAGTCGGCATAGCGGCTCCAGCCGGCCTGCTGGTCCTGGTGCGCCTTGAAGCCGTCGCCACCGGGCAGCTTGAAGTTGATCTTGTCCTTGAACAAGACGGCGGGCGCGCCGATCAGCTCGCCCACGGCGGCGATCAGCCGGCCCTCGGTCATCAGCTTGCGGAAGCCGGCGTGGAACGGCGTCAGGTCCTCGATGCGCTGCACGACGCGGGCGTCCGGCTCGGTCAGGCTGTCCTCGTAATAGACCATGTGGCCGTCGACCGTCTCCGGCCAGCCGGCGACCTCGTCGGTCCAGGCCGCGATCCGCGCGGCCTCGGCCGCGTCGAAGAAGCCGCGCAGGTGAACGAAGCCGTCGCGGCGGAACGCGTCGCGTGCCGCTGCGTCCAGCACGGGTGTCTCTCGGTCGGTCTCTGCGATCATGGCGGCGACTTTGGCCGAGCCCGATGGCTCGGGCAAGGGCCTTCGTGCCGGCAGAGAATCAGCGTACGGCGGGCCGCGGCGCGAGCTGGGCGAAGCGCCGCAGGAAGCGCGCCTTGGCTTCGTCGGGCGGCAGGGGCTTGAGGCGCGGGATTTCGGCGCCGCGCGGGCGGCCGAAGAAGCGCTTCGCCTCGGCCTCGGAAAAGCCGGCGAGCTGCGTCGCCTCGGCATAGGCCGCGACGCGGTCGGCCCGCTTGACCAGCCGCTTCAGCGGCGCCGCCGGCTCGGGCGGCAGGCCGAAGCGCAGATGGATCGCGTGCAGCAGGCGCCGCTCCAGGGCCTTGTAGTCGGCGCCGACCGCCGCCTTGAAGGGCGTGATCAGGTCGCCGATCACGTATTCCGGCGCATCGTGCAGCAGGGCGATCAGGCGGTCCTGCCGCGACGTCTGCGGATTGAGCCGGGTGACGATGCGCTCGACCAGCAGGCTGTGCTGCGCCACGGTGAAGGCCCAGTCGCCGCGCGTCTGCCCGTTCCAGCGCGCGACCCGCGACAGGCCCTGGGCGATGTCCTCGATCTCGACGTCGAGCGGCGAGGGGTCGAGCAGGTCGAGCCGCCGGCCGCTCAGCATGCGCTGCCAGGCGCGGGGCGCGGGCACGGGATCAGCGGCCCAGGTTGGGCAGCACCAGGAAGTCGATCCAGTTTCGCACCTCGGCCCGGCGCAGGTCCTCGTTCGTGACGTCGTCGTCGATGCCGAGCAGCCAGGCGATGTCCTTGCGGCCGGGGTTCTGGTGCAGTGTCTCGAGCAGATCGACGAAGCGCTGGGCCGCGTCGAGGTCCTGGAAGAAGCCTCTGTCGACCAGCTTCTGCTTGCGGCAGAAGCACAGCCGGGCGAGTTCGTGCAGATCGTATTCCGGGTGGTACTGCAGGCCCCAGAACACGCCGCCGCAATAGGTGACGCTGACCGACTGCACGTGGGTGTGTCCATTCGAGGCGAGCAGCATGCCGCCCGGCGGCAGGTGCGTGACTTCGTCGTCGTGGCTGATGAAGGCGTCGAACACGCTCTTCTTGCCGGTGTAGAGCGGATGCGCGCGCCCCTCCGGCGTCAGCGCGATCTTGCGCGCGATGCCCATCTCGCGTCCCTTGGGGCTGGCGGCGCAGCGCCCGCCGGCGGCGACCACGGCGATCTGCGCCGCCCAGCAGCTGCCGAAGCTCGGCACCTTGGCCGCGAAGGCGGCGCGGGCGAACTCGATCTGCGGCTTGACCGCCGGATCGTCGGCATAAACGGTCAGGCTGGAGCCGGTCCAGGCGATGCCGTCGTACTGCTCGATGGCCGCGCCGGTCGGCAGTTTGGCCTCGGGATCGGCGGGGCAGAGAATCTCGGCCACGCTGCCCGGCAGGGTCTCCTCGAGCATGCGCTTGTAAAGCTCGCCGGCGGTCGTCGCGCCGCCCGCGCGCAGATCGTCGCGGCCGGCGCGCGAATAGCCGTCGACGACGAGGAACCGAACCTTGGAATTCATCGCGTGGTCTCCCTGTGCCGCCCGCTCAGCCGGCCGCCAGGCGGTCGATCACCGCGGGCAGGTCGGCGTGGCGCTCGCAGATCGCATCGGCCGAGGTGGCGTCCTTGTCGTTGTCGCGCGTCGCGGTGAACAGCACCGCCTTCATGCCAAGCGCCTGCGGCCCCTTGACGTCGTTGTGGTCGCGGTCGCCGATATGGACCATCTCCGCGAGCTCGACGCCGAGCTGCCGGGCCGCGGCGTCGAACATGCTGCGGTGCGGCTTGGAATGGCCGACCTCGTCGGAGAACGCGAAGCCGGCGAAGTGGCGCTTCAGCCCGTGCTTGTCGAGCAGGGCGCGCAGGCCCTCGGCCGGCGTCACGATGGCGTCGGAGACGACGCAGAGCTTGTAGCGCGTGGCGAGGTCGGCGAGGGCCTCGCCGATCCCGTCCACCGTGTCCGGGGCGATCTCGACCTCCATGACCTCGTGCTCGTGGGCGACGCGCTCGAACAGTGCCTTCGGCAGTTGCCGGCCCAGCCCCTTGAGGATGACCTGCAGGCGCTCGCGGATGGTCCAGGTGATGAACTGATCGTGCCAGACGTGGTTGAAGGCCGCGTCGCCGACGTCGTAGGCGAGCGAGACCTGCTCCAGAGGGATCGGCTCGATCTCGTTCAGGGCCTGCCACAGGAGGTGACGCCGCTCCGCCTTCTTCGAGCGCAGCCCGCGGGCGGCGCGCTTCGGCTCGTCGGAGTCGTCGTGGATCATGGTGTCCCAGAGGTCGAAGGTGACCGCTTTGATCATGTTGGTCCTCGAAATCGGGTATCAGCCGGTGTCGGGCGCGGCCGCCGGGCGGCGGCGAGGCCGGGCGGAACCTACCGCCGGGACGCGGCCCTGGGCAAGAGCGCTGCTCGGGCGGAGACGGCCGGACTACTCGTCCGTCGCGGTGTCCGCGGCGGACTTCAACCGGCGGTAAATGGTCGAGGGGCTGACCTGCAGAAGCTCGGCCGCCCGGCCGACGCTGCCGTCGCACCGCGCCAGCGCCGCCGCGATCAACTCGCGCTCGGCTTCGCGCAGCGGGCGGACCGGCATGCGCCGCACCGGCTCGCAGCGGCCGGCGGCCGGCGCCGCCGGTCGTGCCGCGTCGGCCGGGTGCAGGGCGTCGCGCAGCATGGCCGCCTGGATCGTCTCGCCGCCGTTGAGAATGACCGCCGTGCGGATCGCGTTCTGCAGCTGGCGCACGTTGCCGGGCCATGAGTGGCCGACGAGCAGCGCCGCCGCCTCGGGCGCGAAGCCGGCGAAGCCCTTGCCTTCTTCCCGGTTGGCGAGGTCCAGGCAGTGACCGGCGATCGGCAGGATGTCGTCCGGCCGGTCGCGCAGCGGCGGCAGGTGGATGGGAATCACGCGCAGGCGGTAGTAGAGGTCTTCGCGCAGTCGGCCGCGCGTCACCGCGTCCAAAGGGTCGCGGTTGGTGGCGCAGATCAGCCGCACGTCGACCGTCTCGGGCCGGTCGCCGCCGACCTTGCGCAGCGCCCCGCACTGCACGACGCGCAACAGCTTGGCCTGGGCCGCCGGCGCCATCTCGCAGAGCTCGTCGAGGAACAGGGTCCCGCCGTGCGCCTGCCGTGCCGCGCCGGCGCGCATCGCGGTGGCGCCGGTGAAGGCGCCGCGCGCGTGGCCGAACAGCTCGCTTTCGACCAGGCCTTCGGGCAGGGCGCCGCAGTTGATGGCGACGAACGGCGCGGCGCGGCGCGGGCTGCAGGCATGGATGGCGCGGGCGCAGACCTCCTTGCCGGTGCCGCTCTCGCCGGTGATGAAGACGCAGGCGCGGCTCGGCGCGGCGCGCTCGATCATGCGGTAGACCGCCTGCATGGCCGGCGAGGCGCCGACGAAGCCCTGGAATCGCTCTTGCTCGACGCATTGCCGATAGCTCTCGACCAGATGCGACAGGCGCTGACGCTCGAGCGCGTTGCGCAGGGTGACGCGGAGGCGCTCGCCGTCGACCGGCTTGGTCAGGAAGTCGTAGGCGCCGGCGCGCATCGCCTCGACCGCCGCGTCGATGCTGCCGCAACCGGTCAGCACGATGACCGTCGTCGGCCAGCCCTCGGCCCGGATGCGCTCGAGGATCTCCTGGCCGTCCATGTCGGGCAGCCGCAGGTCGAGCAGCACGGCCGCCGGAACCTCCCGCGCCAAGCGGTGCAGTGCCGCTCGGCCGGTCGTCGCCGTCTCGATGGCGACCGTCTCGCGCGCGAGGTAGCGGCGGTAGACCGCGATCAGCTCCTCGCTGTCCTCGACGACCAGGATCCGCGGGCGCGCCCGCCACCCGCCCGCGCGCCGCTCGGCAGCCGGATCGTCCCGTCGCGGCGCCGGGGCCGCGCCGGCGATGCTGTTGCTGCCTTCCATCCCCCCGTCTCGTTTCAAGCAAGGAATGGAATATTCATAGTAGAATAGATATGGCCTGTATACGCCTTCTGCGGGAATTTCCGCATGGCCCGGCGCCCGGAGGTCCTGCGGCCCGCTCGGCCACCCCTCGGAATCCCTCGGGCCGTCACTACGGCTCGTCAGAAGCCGGGAAATGCGCTATGGCAGCGGCCATGATCGCGCCCGACCGCCGCCTCTCCGTCGCGCCGATGATGGACTGGACCGACCGGCACTGCCGGTTCTTTCTGCGTCTGATCTCGCGCCGCACGCTGCTCTACACCGAGATGGTGCCGAGCGGAGCGATCCTGCACGGGGACCGCGAGCGCTTCCTCGCCTTCGATCCGGCCGAGCAGCCCGTCGCGCTGCAGGTCGGCGGAGCCGATCCGGCGGAGCTGGCCGACTGCGCGCGCCTCGCCGCCGAGCGCGGCTACGCCGAGATCAACCTCAACGTCGGCTGCCCCAGCGACCGGGTGCAGCGGGGACGCTTCGGCGCCTGCCTCATGGCCGAGCCGGCGCTGGTCGCCGACTGCGTGGCGGCGATGATCGCGGCCGCGCCGATCCCGGTCACCGTCAAGACGCGCATCGGCATCGACGACCGCGACGACTTCGCGGACCTGGCGGGCTTCCTGCGGCGGGTCGCCGACGCCGGCTGCCGCAGCGTCGCCATCCACGCGCGCAAGGCCTGGCTCAGCGGCCTGAGCCCGAAAGAGAACCGCGAGGTCCCGCCGCTCAACTACGCCCGGGTGTACCGCGCCAAGGCGGCCTTTCCCGAGCTCGAGGTGGTGCTGAACGGCGGCGTCCGCTCGCTCGACGACGCGGCGGCGCACCTGGCCCGCGGGGTCGACGGCGTCATGATCGGCCGGGCCGCCTATCAGGGCCCCTACATCCTGGCCGAGGCCGACCGGCGCATCTTCGGCGCGGGTCAGGCGGCGCCGAGCCGCGAACGCGTGGTCGCCGCCCTGCTGCCCCACATCGCCGCCCAGACCGAGCGGGGCGTGCCGCTGCGCGCCCTGACGCGCCATGTCCTCGGCCTGTTCAACGGGCTGCCCGGCGCGCGGGCGTGGCGCCGGCACCTGAGCGAAGCGGCCGGGCGCCCCGGGGCCGGGTCCGAGGTCGTCGCGGAGGCCCTCGAGCTGGTGCTGGCGGCGCAAAGCCGGCGCGACGCCGCGGCGTGACGGCCGCTACTCCAGGTACCGGACGCCGGCCGGCCGCGCCTTGCCGCCGCTCCGGCGCGGCGGCATCCTGGCCGGCGCCGCACGATCCGCGACAGGGAGGCGCAAGGCCGACATGAAACCCCGCATCGCTTTTCTCGGCACCGGCCTGATGGGCGCGCCGATGGCCGCCAACCTGGTCAAGGCCGGCCATCCCGTCGCCGTGTGGAACCGCAGTCCGGAGAAGACGCGCGACCTCGCGGCGTTGGGCGCCGAGGTGGCTGATTCGCCGGGCGCCGCGGCCAAGGGCGCGGCGGTCGCCGTCACCATGCTGTCCGACGGCGCGGCGGTCACCGAGCTGCTCTTCGCGCGCGGCGTGGCGGACGCCCTCGACCGGGGCGCCCTGGTCATCGATTCGAGCTCGATCGAGCCGGCGCGTGCGCGCGACCACGCGGAGCGCCTGGCGGCGCGCGGCGTCGGCCACCTCGACGCGCCGGTCTCGGGCGGCCCGAGCGGGGCCGAGCAGGCCAAGCTGGCCATCATGGTCGGCGGCACCGCCGAGGACCACGCGCGCGGCGAAGCGGTGCTCGGCGCCCTGGGGCGGCCGACCCACGTCGGCCCGCCGGGATCGGGGCAGCTTGCCAAGCTGGCCAACCAGACCATCGTCGGGCTGGCCATCGGCGCGGTGGCGGAGGGGCTGCTGCTGGCGGCGCGGGGCGGCGCCGACCCGGCCGCGGTGCGCCGCGCGATGTTCGGCGGCTTCGCCGACAGCCTGGTGCTGCAGATCCACGGCGAGCGCATGCTCGAACGCCGCTTCCTGCCCGGCGGGCCGGCGCGCATGCACCTCAAGGACATGAACAACATCTGCGCCACGGCGGCCGACTGCGGCCTCGAGCTGCCGCTCGCGAGCCGCATGCGCGAGCTGTTCCAGTCGCTGGTCGATCACGGCGGCGCCGGCTACGACCACAGTGCCGTGCTGCTCGAGCTCGAGCGGCTGAACGCGCCGGCGCGCCTCGGCGACGCGCCGGATACCCTGCCGGAGTGACTCGCTGTCGGTGCAACGGCCGGCGCCGCGCGCGGCCCCGAGAGACTTCGCGCCGGCTTCGGGCGGGCGCTATGCGGGCAGGAAGATGAAATTGAAGATGTAGTCGCGGCGCGTGGCGGGGGCGCGGTGGTGGGCCTCGAGGTCGAGTCGCTCGAAGGCCGTCAGGGTGCCGTGCCGCAGGGCAAAGCAGCGGTATCCGTAGCCGCAGATCCCGGACACCATCTCGCTTAGCGATGCCGCGGTGTGTTTCTCCTCCAGCTCGACCAGCAGGTTGGGACGGTCGCGCCGCAGGGTCTCCCGGGCGCCGTCCAGCACCTCGGTCTCGAATCCCTCGACGTCGATCTTGATGAAGCCGATGTCCGCGATCCCGAGGTCGTCGAGCCGCGCAGTCTCGACCGGCAGCGCGGCGTGCGGCCGGTCCGCCTTGGCCGGGCTGAGCGAGGCGCCCTGATTGGAAAAGCCGTGCCGGCGCCGGGGCACGCGCAGCTCGGCCGTGCCGGCGGTGTCGCCGAGGGCGATCGGGTGCAGCACGGCCCGTCCGGAGGCCCAGTGGCGCAGGGCGTCGAACATCTTGGGGTTCGGTTCGAAGGCGTGGACCGCGCGGCTGTGCGGCAGCAGGGCGTAGGTGTAGACGCCCCGATTGGCGCCCACGTCGAGCGATACCCTGCGCCGGTCGGCCAGCCAGGGGATCAGGTGGATCTCCGGCTCGCCCCGCCTGAGCTCCTTGCGGTAGAGGTAGCGGATGTAGAGCTGCGGCGGGACCAGCGCCGTCTTCAGGCGCTCCTCCAGGGTTACGGGCGGCGTCCAGGTCATGCGCTCAGCCCGTAGCCGAAGTCGTAGCGCAGGTTGCGCCGGCAGGTCTCGCGCAGGAAGGCGCGGGTGTCGTCGCCGAACCAGGCCTCGAGATCGCGCGCCGCCAGGTTCACCACCTTGTCGGCGCGGTTCTCGGTGGGATCGGGGCGCTTGGCCATCTCCTCGCGGCTCGAGCGCGCGATGGCGCGCGCCAGCACCGCGTCCGTCGCGCCGGCGATGCCGAAATGGCGGCAGATGCCGGCGAAGGCGGACTGCGGGTCGGCCAGGATGTCCTCGTAGCGCTGGACCAGGACCGCGTCGGGGTGGGCTTCGGCGACCGGGCCCCAGCTGTTGAAGAAGCGCATGATCTCCCAGATGTCGGTCACGTAGGCCGTGCCGCGAATGTCGCCGCGCAGGTAGGTCGCGAAGTCGACCCGGTAGTCGGCGTTCCATTTTTCGTAGTTGGAGACCAGGATGGCGCGGATGTCGCGCACCAGCACGACGAAGCGCGGCAAGCGCAGCAGGCGGAAGGCGCCGGGCAGGCGCATCAGGTAATGCGCGTGGCCGTGGCTGGTGACGATGCGGGGGATGCCGGGGTAGCGCGGCGGGTCCTTGGGATGGCCGACGATGGCGTTGGCGCGGATGTGCTCCGGCTCCGGCAGGTCGTAAAGCTCCGCCAGCACCAGGCTCAGCAGGTATTTGACCCAGTGCGTGCCGCTCTGCTTGGGCGAGGTGACGTGGCCGGCAAAGCGGCGGTGGCGGATCACCGCCGGATTGAACAGCCCGCGGTTCAGGCACTTGAGCCGGAAGCGCAGCTCGTCGCAGGTCGGCCCGGTCACCTGGCGGCCTCCCGCGCAACCGGCGCGACCGAGGAGCCGCTGACGCGCTCGAGCAGCGGCGCGAGCGCGGCGACGACCTCGTCCAGGACGCCGGCCTGGGCCGCGGCGAAGGTCCGGCCGGCGGCGATCGCCTGGGCGCGCGCCGCCGGATCGTCGAGCAGGCCGGCGACGGCGGCGGCGAGCGAGGCCGCGTCCGAGACGCGCGCGGCGGCCCCGGCGGCACACAGCCCCTCGGCGATGCGCGCGAAGTTGGCGGTATGCGGGCCGTACAGCACGGCGCAGTCGAGCTTGGCCGGCTCGAGCGGGTTCTGCCCCCCCTTGGGCACCAGGGAGCCCCCCATGAAGGCGATCTCGGCCAGGCGGTACCACAGGCCCAGCTCGCCGATGGTGTCGGCGACGTAGATGCCGGTCTCGGGCGCCAGCGGCTCGCCGGCGCTGCGCAGGGCGACGCGGTGCCCGGCGGCGCGCAGCGCCGCGGCGATCTCCGGCCCGCGGTCCGGGTGGCGCGGCGCCAGCAGGGTGAGCAGCTTGGGCCGGTCGGCCGCCAGGGCGGCGTGCGCCGCGCCGACGACGGGCTCCTCGCCGGGATGGGTCGAGGCGGCGAGCCAGCACGGCCGCCCGGCGATCGCGGCGCGCAGGCGGGCGACCTCGGCCGCGTCGGCGGCGAGCGGCGGCGCGGCGGCCTTGAGGTTGCCGAGCGAGCGGGGGTCGGGCGCGCCGAGCGCACGCAGGCGCGCCTCGTCCTCGGGCGACTGGGCGAGGATCAGCGAGAACTGGCGCAGCAGGTGGGCCGCCAGCGGGCGGAGCCGGCGCCAGCGCCGCGCCGAGCGGCCCGAGAGGCGCGCGTTGATCAGCGCCAGCGGGATCCCGCGCCGGCGCGCCGCAAGCAGCAGGTTGGGCCAGAGCTCGGACTCGACGATCAGCCCGAGCGCCGGTCGCCAGTGGTCGAGGAAGCCGGCCACGGCCGGTGGCAGGTCGACCGGGGCGTATTGGTGGAGCGCGCCTTCAGGCAGGCGCTCGGCCATCAGGCGGGCCGAGGTGACGGTCCCGGTGGTCACCAGGACGGCGAGGCCGGGGCGGTCGCGCCGCAGCCGCGCAATGAGCGGCAGGACCGAGAGCGATTCGCCGACGCTGGAAGCGTGGATCCAGACGAGCGGCCCCGCCGGGCGCGGCCGGCCCGCCCGGCCCAGGCGCTCGG
>Ga0210086_1001784_pt1 | contig 10710 bp, 9 predicted proteins | sample China_Galinas_PW_3_FD_184867 | JGI IMG/M metagenome (GOLD analysis project Ga0210086, IMG submission 184867) | Wetland microbial communities from San Francisco Bay, California, USA, that impact long-term carbon sequestration - China_Galinas_PWB_D2... | ecosystem: Environmental > Aquatic > Marine... | reverse complement strand
GTCTATGTCGACGCGCGCAAGCTCTTGCCTCACATTCCTCCGATCCAGCTGCCGGGTCAGGCACTGTGTTGCGAGCTCTACCTGATCGGGGGCGTGCGCGCGGTCGAGATCGGCACGCTGATGTTCGGACGTCACGATCCGATCACCGGCGAGGAGCATCCGGCGTCGCTCGACCTCGTCCGCCTGACGCTCCCGCGCCGCGTCTACACGCAGAGCCACTTCGACTGGGTCATCGAGGCGTTCGGCGAGCTCGTCGACCGCCGCTCCCAGTTGCGCGGCTACGAGATCCTGCAGCAAGCGGAGTTCCTGCGCGCGTTTACCGCCCACATGGCGCCGATACCGGAAACGCGGGTCGACGATTACGCCAACGGGTGTAGAGAATCTACGCCTCTGAGCCCATGATCCCCCGAGGCCTGCTGTTCAATACTGCAATTGCAGGCCTCTGACCCAACGAAAGGGCGTGTCATGTATCGACGTATCCTCCTGCCGACCGACTTCGGCCCGCTGACCAGCGAAGCTCTGACGGTGGCCCGGAGCCTGGCTGCCGACGACGCAAAAATCCGTCTGCTCAACATCATCGACGAGCAGGCGCTCCTTCCGTTTCCGGGGCTCAGCCTGCCGTCCGACTTCGAGAGTCGGGCTGCCGAGAGCCTCGCGGCCCTCGCGCGCGAGGGCGAGGGTGCCACATGGAGCATCCAGACGGAGATCCGGATGGGACGCATCCACTCCGAGATCCTCACGACCGCCAAGACCTGGGACGCCGACCTGATCGTCATCGGCAGCCACGGGCGCAAGGGAGTGCGCAAGTTCTTCCTCGGCAGCGTGGCCGACCGCATCACGCGCGCGTCGCCGATCCCGGTGTGCGTGGTCAAGGCCGCCGAGGAGCACCCGAAGCAGCTGCGCCGGATCGCGATCGCGAGCGACCTCGGCAACTCCGACAAGGCCGCCAGCGAGCACTTCGAGCAACTGGCGAAGGAAACCGAAGCCGAGGCCTGGCTGATCCACGCGTTCGACGACAACTTCTGGCTCGGCGCCTGGATGCTCCCGGTCTATACCTCGGGCAACCCGCTGCCGACCTCGGTCGCGGTTCCCAAGGAGACCCAGAAGACGCTGGAGTCGAGCCGCGTGCTGCGCGAGAAGGCCATCAAGGAGTTTGCAGCGTCCTACGCCGAGCACGGGATCGAGGTGAAGACGCAGCTCCTGTCCGGCGACCCCCCGGAGGCGGTGTGCGAGTTCGCGACAGAGCACGACATCGACCTCCTCGTGGCCGGAACCCATGGATACGGGAGCCTCGATCGTTTCCTCCTGGGCTCGACCGCCGATAAGATCCTGCGGCTGTCCGAGTGCCCGGTCTTGATCGTTCCGACGAGCCACGGCAAGGCCGAAGAGAAGAAGCCAGAAGAGTAAGGAGGCAGTCATGGAACCTCTGCGCGCCAAAGACCTGATGCATCGCGACGTGACGACCGTCACGCCCGAGTTGACCCTGCTCGACCTGGCAGCCACGCTCGAGGAAGAGAACATCCACGGCGCTCCGGTCGTCGACCCCCACGGCAAGCTCGTCGGAGTCGTCTCCTACACGGATCTCGTCCGCGGGATCACCGAGGAGCGCACGGCCGGCGAAATGCACCCGTACTTCTGGAACCTCGAACACGACCGTCCGGATCTGAACGACGACCACGCCGCAGCCTCGGCTTCGTCGGCGACGGTCGGCGAGGTCATGAGCACCGTCGTCGTCACCGCCGAGAGCAACGCCACGGCAGCGGAGCTCGCGAAGACCATGTCGGCCAACGCTGTCCACCGCATCTTGATCTGTGAAGACGGCGTGATGCGCGGAATCGTCAGCATCACCGATCTGTTGACCGTGATCCCGCGCTACGAGGAAGCGCTCGGCTGATCACGGCGGCCGGATTCACTATTCGCCGATCAAATGCGCGATCACTCGCCGCTCGTGCGGGTGGTCGCGATGTTCGTACAGGTAGATCGCCTGCCACGTCCCGAGCGCCGGACGGCCCTGTGAAACGGGGAGCGACAGTGTCGTGCTCGTCAGCGCCGAACGCACGTGCGCGGGCATGTCGTCGGGTCCTTCGGCCGTGTGCCGGAACATCGGATCTCCCGGCGGCACGAGCCGACGCAGGAACGCCTCGAGATCGCGCAGCACCTGCGGGTCTGCGTTCTCCTGGATCACGAGCGATGCCGAGGTGTGGCGGACGTGCAGCGTAAGGAGCCCTGTAACGATCCCGGCGGCCGCGACCCAGTCCCTGACCTCCGTCGTGATGTCGATCGCACCGGGGCCTGTCGTCTCGAATTCGAACTCGATCGTTTCCTGGCGAATCCTGCACCTCCTCGGGCATTTCTCCGCCACCGTGTAACGCATCGTCTCCGGCGGGACAACCACCGGCTGTCTGCCCCTTGGCAGGCTCAAGAAAACGTGCTGGGGTGCCAGTCGCGCAACCCTGGTCCTGGACAACGCTCGAACGGAGGCTCGGAACGATGCAGCGGACCCTTCTCGCAATCACACTCTGCGGATCGCTCGGCGCGGCGCAAGCCGGCCTGATCCACTACAGGTTCGATGATCCGAGCCACACTCAGATCATCAACTGGTCCGGTGCGGATCGGTCGGCTGCGCGTGTCACGACGCCGGGCTACGGCTCACGCTACGGCTTCGTCAAGGGACGCTTCGGCGGTGGACTCGCGCCCGCGATCCCCGGCATCACGGGCAACATCGTCGACACCGGGTTTACGGGACCGCTGACCGGTGACATGACGATCGCGATGTTCCTGCAGAACCGCTTGCTGGTCACGAAGGACAGCCGCTCGGGCCTGCTCGGCCGGCCGGGCTTCAGTCTCAGCATCGGCATGCCGTGGGCGGTCGGCGGGATCACGCTCAGGGGCTGGGGCGGACCGGACCTGCACCTCGCGATCGCCGGCGGCATCCACGCGCTGCGCGGGTGGCAGCACTTCGCGATCACGATCGACAGCAAGGCCAAGACGGCGACCTGGTACCACAATGGCAAGGTCGTGGCGACCCAGGCGATCCCCGGCGGCGTCAGCCTCGCGAAAGGCCCGCCGCTGATCCTCGGCCGTGACGACTACAACCCCTGCGGCGGCCGCTGGGATCTCGACGAGTTCCGCCTGCTCGGTCGCGTCGCGACACCTGCCGAGATCCAGACCTGGGCGACGCACAACACGGCCACGTACGCGAGCCTTCCGGCGACCACGACCACGCCGCCGGCCGACTCGCTGCGCGTGACGGGCGGCCTCCCGACCATCGGTAACTCCAGCTACGCGATGACGATGACCGGACCGCAGCAGGCGCCGTTCCTCGTCGCACTCGGTTTCTCGAAGACGCACGTCGCCATCGGCTCGCAGCTGTGGCTGACGAGCCTCGACGCGGTGGTCGTTGGCGTGCTCGACGACTCCGGGACCGCGAAGCTGCCCGTGGCGATCCCGCAGGTTGCTACGCTCGACGGCAGCCAGTTCCACACGCAAGGCCTCGTCTTGCCCGAGCCGGGCAAGCTCGTCGTGACCAACGCGCTCTCGCACGTGATCGGCTACTGACCGGAACCGTGAGCGCCGATCCGTTCGAAGACCCCGGCACGAACGAACGGCTCCGCGTCGTGCCGCCGGTGACCTCCGACCTCGACCGATTGCTCGCCGAGTTCGTGAGAACGCGCGAGCCCGAGCTGCTCGCGCACGTGTTCGAGCGCACGTCGAGCGAGCTCGTCCGTCTCGCGTTCGACCTCGTCGGCGACCATGTCGTCGCCGAAGACGTCGTCCAGGACAGCTTTCTGAGCCTGCTCGAGCGCGGGTCCGGCTTCGACGGGAGGCGCCCGGCGCTGCCGTACTTGCGCGGGATCGTCACGTTCAAGGCCCATCGCGCGCGCAGGCGCATGCTGCGCCGGCGTGCCGAGAGGTTGACCGACCAACCGGCCACCGACGGGACACCCCTCGACCCGATCAAGCTGGCCGAGACGCAACGCATCGTCGGAATCGCGCTCGAGGCGTTGCCCGATCTCTACCGTGAGATCGTCGGTCTCTACGTCCGCCACGGGCTCTCGTCGTCGCAGATCGCGGCGACGCTCTCGCGTTCGCCATCGACGGTCCGCGTGCAGCTGCATCGCGGGCTCGTGCTGCTACGCCGGGCCTTGCCTCCGGGGCTCGCCGGCATTGCGCTGCTCGGACTCGGCCTGAACGACCCGGCGGCCGCGGCCCCGCCACCGCCGAGTGCACCCCGGGCACCAGCGAGCGCCAAGCTCGCGTTCATCGGCCTCGCGGTCGTCCTGGGAGTAACCGCGTCGCTGATGGTGATCGACGTCGAACCGGCGTCGATCACGGCCCAGATCGAGAGCTCCAGAACAGCGGACCCGAGCACCAAGGGGCAAGGCCCGGCGGCCGCCGCGCCGCGCACACGGCGCGATGGCTCGCCCGTCGTCGCGGCAAGCGGGAGTCTCAGCTTGCGGCTCGTGTGGAGGTCGGATCGCGCTCCAGCCGGACAGGTCGGCGTCGTCGTGCAGCAACCGCCGGGGCGCGACGTCGCCTTCTATGGCAGGTTCGCTGCGACCTCTGCCGACGGGGTCGTGCGGTTCACCGGCCTGAAGCCCGGACGCGCGCGCGTAATCCTCGACCGGGGACCGGAGCTGTTCGTGACGATCGCCGAAGGATTGACGCAGCGCACCGTCGAGCTGACCGGTGGGGTCAGCGTGACCGGACGCGTCGTCGATCACGAGGGGCGTCCGGCCAAGGCCGCACGGCTGTGGTTGAGCGGCTCGGCCGAACGTTGGCGCGGTCAGGTCGTCGCGACGGCCGGAGACGACGGGCGGTTCGAGCTGCGCGGCCTGCGCCCGGGATCACAGCTCGGAGCGAGGAGCGCCGGTCACTCACCCGCGGTGCTGTACGAGGTCCGCCGGGCACCGAAGCAGCGCGTCGAGCTCACGCTCGGAGACGTCGGCGAGCCGTTGACCGGGCGCGTTTGCGACCACGCCGGGCAGCCGATCGCAAACGCGATCGTGCTCGCCGGCAACCTGCCCCGGACACGCATTGCGCTGGGCAGCTCCGTCACGTTTCGCCAGGCGTACGCCCCGGTCCGAATCCGAACCGACGAGCACGGGCGGTTCACGATCTCCGACCTCCCCCCTGGCCCGCTCGAAGTCCACGCCCGGGCACCGGGCCGGGTCACTTCTCGGGTCGTGCTCGAGGCGGACAGCGACCGCGACGTCGAGCTGACGCTCGCACGCGGCACGAGCCTCGCAGGTCGGGTCACGACTCCCGGCGGCGAACCGATCCGCGCGGTGGTATTCGCAGCAGGCTCGGCCTGGCACGAGTGGGCCGAGGTCCTGTGCGCGGAGGACGGAACGTTCGAGCTCGAAGGACTGAATCCATCGCGCATCGCGCTCGCGGTCGAAGCCGACGGGTATCGGGTTGCGCGGCGCGTGTTCACGCAGGCCCATCGGCCTCCGCCCGACTGGACGATCGCGCTAGAGCCGATCCAAGAGATCGTGGGCAAGCTCGTGACTCCGAACGGCGATCACGACGGCTGGCAGGTCCTCGTCACCGGCACGGCCGACGATCGCTGGACGTCGCGCACGCCGATCAACGTGCAGGCCGATGGCAGCTTTCACTTCCGCTCCGATATCGAATCACCGCGTTTCCGCGTGCGTCACCGGTCACGGCCGCTCTGGACAACGATCACTCCGAACGCCGACTTCGAGCTGGAGGTCCCGGCGAACCTGCTCGCGGACTGCCGTGTCTCGGGAAGCGTCCTCGGCGTCCCGCGTCGGTGCTGGTCGGACGCCGTGCTGCTCGTCGTCGGAAGCGATTGGCTGCGGCCGCTCGCGTGGTCCACGAACGCGAGATCGGGCACGTTCGAAGCCGGACCGCTCCCGCCGGGCACCTGGCACTTGCAGATCCACAGCCGGGGCGGCAGGTTCCCGGCGGTCGATCTCGGCACGTGCAGGACCGTACCGGGAGAAACGACGGTGCTTCGCGCGCGCCAGGTGGCCCCCGGCTTCCTGCGTTTCCGGTTCACGACACCGAGCGGACCTCCGCGTCAGATCCAGGCGTGGCTGACCGACGAGCACGGCATGGACATCGCGCTCCGGGCTCCGTCGGGCCGGCGAACGTTGGACGCCGGACGCTATCACCTGTCGATCGCAGGCGTCGCGTTCCTTCCAATTCGCAACCGAGAGATAACGATCGTCGCCGGTCAGACCACTCCCGTCGACCTGAGCCTCTTGGCTGCGAAGCCACGGCAGATCCGCTTCCGGTTGCCGCACGTCACCGACGTGCGCAACGCCCGCGCGCGCATGTGGACGAGCTCCGGAACCGAGGTCCTGGACGACGGTGTCGACGACTTCCCCGACGGCAGCGCCGAGATCCCGATCCCCCTGGCGCCCGAGCACTACACGCTCGAAGTGCAATGTGACGGCAAGACGTTCATCGGTTCGTTCCGCGTCAACGGCTCGGAGCTCGGGGCGATCGAGGTGCCGATGGTCGAGAAGCACTGACCTGCGTTACTCGGGAACCCAGGAGACCTGTCCAGGGCTGGACGACCCGATGGACCCACGGGAGACTGGGTCCATGAGCATACGATTGCGGCGGCCCACTGTGGTCGCGTTGGCGCTGGCAGCGTGTGTGAGCCCCCCACCTCCGCCGGCTTCACCCAAGAACATCGAGCGCCACCTACTCCTCCGGGAGGTCTACACGGCTGTCGTCAGGCAGGTCCGTACCGTCGCGAACCTCGAGGAGAACGCCGAGCAGCGGCTACGTGCACCCGTAGAACGACACGACCACGTGGCAACCGGCGAGGAAGGGATGTCCGATCCCTCGCGATGCCGCGCCGTCCTGGCCGAGCACGAACTTTTCCTCGCGCATCTGTCCGAACAGCAGGTGCCCCGCACCGCTGACGAGCTGGCGGAAGCAACACGGATCCTCGAGCAACGCTTCGACGAGTTACGCGCGAGCATCACGCTTGACATGGTCATCTACCAAGCGTTGATCCCGTACGACGGGCCGACTTGGGACGGACGCGTCGTGTCACGCGCCCCATTCGGTCTGTGGACGATCCGGCTGGACGACCCCACCGCCCCCGAGCACGCGTTTCCGCTCGCGTTCGCGATCCACGACGGGAAGACCTACAAGAGCGAAATGGTCGGCTTCGTCCGACGCGGCTCGACAGTCCTCGCGCTCGAGTTCGACCTCGTCCCCGCGCAATCGGTGCGGATCGGCGACTTCGCGAGCAACACGATCGGAAGGTGGTAGTCCTCGCGAAGAATCCAACGCTCTGCGACTCGTGCGAACCTCGCCGCAGCTGCTCGGTCTGCTCGGCCGCCTCATCTCGCTTTTCGCGAGTGTGCGTCGGATCGCCTCGCTACCGGCGCATGATCACTACGCGCTTGCATGCCTCCAAAGCAAGCACGGCCAACGCCGTCGATTGCACTCTTCCGCCTTCCTCGCCCCAGAAGCCGACGGGGTCCCATGACCCTCGGGCATGCCCGCTGCCCTCCTGGCGCGTGAGCAGCGCTGACTCGACGGCCTTCCACCAGCTTCGAAAGCCTTCACGACCTCGCCCCGTCAGCGCGAGCGTCCCGCACCACCAATAGAGGAAGTCGATCTTGCTCGGACGCCACTCGGGCTTGTTCTGTCCGAGCCACTCGACGGAGTGATTGGCCGGAGGGGTCAGCTTGCGGCCGTAGTAACCTGCCAAGAGTCCAATGGCGGTTTGTTGCACCGAGGAGGATCCTGGCATCTTGCCCTCGGCCTCTGGCCTCCCATGTTTGGGGGCAGCGGCGAACCGGCCGGACTTTGCATCGCAATGCGCCAGAAGCCATTTCCGACCACGAGACACGACCTTCGGGACCGGGTACCAGCTCTTCGCCTCCTGCAATACCCAGAGTGCCAATCCGGTCGGCGCCAGATCGGACTTTCGGTCGCTGGGACCATACCCCCAAGCGCCATCGGCGTTGCGCGACTCGACGAGCGCGTCGAGTGCGTCCCTGGCTTTCGACTTCAAGTCGGTGGAACGAGACGTTTCAGCAGCCGCGACGAGTGCGAGGGTAGCGACGGCATGGTCGACCAGTGCAAACCGACAGGGACGATCCCCTTGGATGAGACCGTCGCTCGCCTGCTTGCACAACCAGGCAACGGCTCTCTTGATCACTTTGCTGTAGGCCCCGTGTTCCGTCGTCGACCCTGCGCCGAGAAAGGCGCCGATGGCAAGCGAAGTCACGCCCACGTCGGTCGCCCTCCGTGCGCGCCCGGAACACTTGTCCGTTGCAGGGCAGCTCTTCGAGAAGTGGGACGCGCTCCAGCGTCCATCCTCGCTCTGGTGACCTACCAGCCAGTCGAGTCCCCGGCGGACGACCACCGTGCGCGGCGGTGGCAGCGTCTCCTCTTTCGACGCTTGCGCCGGCTTCTGCTCCTGCAGCTCTTTCGACGCTTGCGCCGGCTTCTGCTCCTGCAGCAGGGTCGTACCACAGATGGCGACCACGGCGAGGGCCAGGCTTGGATTCATCGTCATCCGTTCCTCTGTTCCGGCTGCCAAGGGCATCCAATCGGGGCTGACTGACGGGGCACCGGCATCTTAGGGGCCGCGCCGGAAACGCCACAGCCCCCGCGAAGCCTGGCTTCACGGGGGCTGTCGGGTGCTGGTGGAGACGATGAGACTCGAACTCACGACCTTCGCATTGCGAACGCGACGCTCTCCCAACTGAGCTACGTCCCCATCCGGGCGGAGCAAGATAGCTCCGTTCGGGGCCGGCTTCAAAGGTTCGTTTCGGGGTTCGTCGAGTGCAGGCGGACCTCGGTGAGGCGCTTCTGTTTCTCGCTCCCTGGGGTGATCGGGAGGCCGCGGATCGGCAGGGTCGGATCCTGGAAGCGGGTCTCGGCCGTCAGCAAGAGCGCGCCGGCGTTCTTGCCACCGACCCGGAGCACCTTGTCGCCCGCCAACACGGCGCCGGTGATCTCGGCTCCGGGCTGGGCGATCACGATGTCGTGGTGGGAGAGCAGGCTCGCGTGCACGTTGGGCCGCCCCCTGTTGCCCAGGCCGACGTAGATCGTGCCCGAGCCCTCGCGAGGGCGTAGACGGAAGCTGCTCGGGTCGAGGGTCGTCGTGCCGAGCAGGATCTCGCCCGGGTCCCGGCTGCCGTTGCCGTTGGAATCGCGAAACGTGACCTTGTCCCGGCTTCCTGCGATCAGGTACATCGAGTCCTTCGGACCGACCATTTGGATGTCGCCGAGGATGTAGATGTTGCCGGTCGCCTTGATGATGATCGGGCGGCCGAGAGTCTCGACCAGCAGCGTCGAACCGGGCTTGCCGATCCACAGGTTGCCGAGCACGCGAATGATGAGCCCGCGATAGGCGACACCATGGCGGAAGGAGGCGACGAACTTCGAAGCGTGCTCGCGCCCGAACGCGAAGTCATCACGGTCGGTCGGCTCGGTGAGGTATTCGAGCGGCAGGTCCCCGGCGAGGCGGAAGTTGCCGAGGTTGACGTCTTCGACGCCGCGGCGGTCGAGGAACGCACCGGCGTGAACCATCAGATCCTGGTGCTCGTCCCACGGGCCGGGAATGCTGAGCGGAAACACGTTGCGCGCGTCAGGCGTCCGGCTGAGTCGGCGCGCGAACCCCTTGACCGTGACCCCCTCCTGCTTCGTGAGGTCGTCGAGACCCGTGTCGGCTTGTCCGACAGCAAACGCGAACGCGTTCGGCATCGCGCCTTCGACGTAGGAGGCGCGGAACTCGAGCGACTCCTGCTCACGATCGAGGAAGCAGCGCAGCTCGCTGCCGTTCAAATGGCGGCGAAGCTCGACCTCGACGATCCGATCGGGGAACTTCGACAATGCGCCCTCGAACAGGTCGACGGTGCCCTTGCTGCTCAGCGAAGGGTGCTTGAGGGCTTGCAGGAACACGTCCTCGGCCACGTATGCGGCCTTGGCCCGCTCGAACCTGCGGAACAGCTCCTGCGACTCGGAAACCGGTCCGAGCACCATCCCCATCGTCGTCGTGAAGTAGACGCACGAGATGATCACGGCCGCGAGCGAGTAGGTCGCTCGGCGTGGGGGCCAACGGCGGCGAATCGACCGAAGCAGGGACATCGGCTAGCCCTTCATCGGGAACAACAGAGCCTTGATCTGGAGATCGTCCTCGCCGTAGGTGGCCGCGGCGGTCGCGATCCACGCGCCGCTTCGCGGCATGCTGATGCTCAGCTTGCCGACCTGGTTGTCGGCCGCCGCGAACCGCAGCTGCAGGTCTCCCTCTCCTTGGCGTCGTTCACGCTTGGGTACCGTCCAAGCCTTGATCCCGTGCTCGAGCAGGACTCGCTGGAAGCCCTGCTCGTCGAGACAACCGGCCTGTGCCCCCTGCCGGACCGCGACGATCGCGCGCTGCAGGGTGTCAGTCACCGACGACCAGCCGCGAAGATCGCGCTGGATTCGGTCGTGCTTGACGGACAGCCAGATCCCGGCGACGAAGATCAACACGAACCAAACCAGGTACGCGAGGAACTCCTTCCTTGGTTCCAACCTCGGTGTCCGATTCGCCTCTGCCACGTGCTGCCCTCCCCCGGGGCAGGAGAACGTCTAGTTGGGTTTTTCGTCCTCGGGTGGGCCGCCGGCTGAGACGGGCTCGGTCGCAGGTGTCTCGGCGACGTTCTGATCCGTGGCTCCCGGTTCGCCCGTTGCTCGGTTGAAGTCGACGTCCTGGGGCGGATGTTG
>Ga0210086_1001782_pt1 | contig 10715 bp, 7 predicted proteins | sample China_Galinas_PW_3_FD_184867 | JGI IMG/M metagenome (GOLD analysis project Ga0210086, IMG submission 184867) | Wetland microbial communities from San Francisco Bay, California, USA, that impact long-term carbon sequestration - China_Galinas_PWB_D2... | ecosystem: Environmental > Aquatic > Marine... | reverse complement strand
TCGCAGGACTTGATCAGCGTGATCCCCTCGAGCTCGTCGTTGAGGCGGTCGATGTCGTCGAGCTCGGCGGCGAGCCGCTTGGCATCCAGGCCGTGCGCGACGGTGGCATGCTTCGAGTGGTCGGTGATGCCGAGATAGCTGTAGCCGCGTGCCCTCGCCGCCTCAGCCATCTCGCGGAGCGTACTCTTGCCGTCGGAGGCGCGGGTGTGGACGTGGAGGTCGCCGCGGATGTCGGCGAGCGCGACGAGCTTGGGCAGGGTGCCGGCGAAGGCGGCATCGATCTCGCCGCGATCCTCGCGGAGCTCCGGCTCGATATAGGGTAGCTTGACCGAGCGGTAGACCTCTTCCTCGGTCCGTCCGGCGATGCGCTTCTCGCCGCGAAAGACGCCGTATTCGTTGATCTTCAGCCCCTTGTCCATGCCGAGCTTGCGGACGGCGATGTTGTGGCCCTTTGAGCCGGTGAAGTAGTGGAGCGCGGCGCCGTAGCTCTCTTCGGGCACGACTCGCACGTCCACCTGGATGCCGCATTTGAGAATGACGGTCGATCGAGTTGTCCCTTTCGACAGCACCTGATCGACCTCCTCGTAGCCGACGAAATGGTCGATGACCCGGGCGCCGTCCTTGGCGGTAACCAGGATGTCGAGATCGCCAACGGTCTCCTTTCGCCGCCGGTAGCTGCCGGCAACAACCACCTCGCCGATGCCCCGCACCGTCCTGAGATGCGTGCAGAGCGCCTCGGCGAAATCTTCCGCCGTCGACAGGCGAAAGCGCTGCTCGGTTTCGCCGCGTCTGCGCAACTCGTCGAGCACCTTCTTCTCCATCGCCGCGGAGAAGCGCGGCAGCTCCTTGAGCTTGCCGGCCGCGGCGGCTTCGGTGAGGTCCTCCAGCGTCTCGATGCCCAGCTCCTCATGGAGCATGTGGACCCGCTTCGGTCCGAGACCGGGCACCGAGGTCAGCGCCGCCAATGTCGACGGCGTCCGCGCCTCGACCTCGTCCATCGCCTTCAGGTGACCGCTTTCGACGATCTCCCTGATCTTGCCGGCGAGGTCGTCGCCGATCCCCGGCAGCGTGCTCAGCTTCTCGCCGCGCGCGATCATGCCGCTCAGGCTTTCGGGAAGATCCTCGATGGTCTGGGCGGCCCGGCGGTAGGCACGCACGCGGAACGGGTTCGCCTCCTCGATCTCCAGAAGGTCGGCGAGCCGGTTGAAGATGGCGGCAACGTCGGCGTTGTGGACAGCCATCGCAAGTGCCCGGTTTGATGTCGTTGCGTCTGACAAAAGTTCACAAAGACGAGGCAAGCGACTTGACTCTGATCAACCCTGGCATGCTGCCGGGATGAGAGAGTTGCCCGCCTGACGCGAGGGAGCCGCAGGTTCATGAGCCGATCCACCATCACGCTGATGCTGGCGGGCGACGTGATGACCGGGCGCGGCATCGACCAGGTGCTGCCGCATCTCAGCCCGCCGGAGCTTTTCGAGCACTACGTCAAATCGGCCCGCGACTATGTCACCATCGCCGAGGAGGCCAACGGGCCGATCGCGGCGCCCGTGTCGTTTCCCTACATCTGGGGCGAGGCGCTGGAGGCGCTCGCTTGGCAGAAGCCCGACCTCAGGATCGTCAATCTCGAAACTGCGGTGACGACCTCCGAGCAGCCGTGGCCGAAGGGCATCAACTACCGCATGAACCCGGCCAACCTGCCCTGCCTGACGGCGGCTGCCATCGACTGCTGCGTGCTTTCCAACAACCATGTGATCGATTGGGGACGCGAGGGACTCGCAGAAACCCTCTCCGTGCTTCACAAGGCCGGCATCGCAACCGCCGGCGCCGGGCGCGATGTGGCGGAGGCATCGGCGCCGGCTGTCTTCGCTATTCCGGGCGGCCGACGCGTCGTGGTCTACGGCTTCGGCTGCCCGTCAAGCGGGGTGCCGGCCGAGTGGGCAGCGGGACCGGACAGGTCGGGCGTCAACTATCTCGCCCGCCCCTCCGCCGAGTCAGCCACGGCGATCGCCGAGGAGATCAAGCGCGCGCGGTGGCCCGGCGACATCGTCGTCGTCTCGATCCACTGGGACGTCAACTGGGGGTACGACGTCGCCGACGACGATCGCGCCTTCGCCCACCGGCTGGTCGAGGCCGGCGCAGCCGACGTCGTTCACGGCCACTCGTCCCACCATCCGAAGGCGATCGAGGTCCATCACGGCAAGCCGATCCTCTACGGCTGCGGCGATCTCCTCAACGACTATGAGGGGATCAAGAATCATGAACCCTATCGGGACGACCTCACCCTCATCTATCTGGTCAGCTTCGATGTGGAGAGCGGCCGGCTCGCCGGTCTCGACATGATGCCGTTCCACGTCCGCAACTTCCGCCTCAATCGTCCCGACCGGGAGGAGGCGGAATGGCTGCGGCAAACCATGGACCGCGAATGCCGGCGCTACCGCGGCGCCGTCCGTCTCACCGAGGCGGGCATCCTGACGCTGTCCTGGTCATGACCGGTGCCGTTTCAGGCGCCGTCCGGGCGCGTCAGCTCGGCGTTTCCGCTTCTTCCGCCGGCCACAGCGCCCGCACCGCAGCGGGAAGAGACTGGCGGACATCGGCGATTTCGCCGGCCGATACCCGCTTCGACAGCACGCCAAGCACCGCCGTCACGGCTTCCGCCGTGTTGTCGATCGGGTCGGGCTTGAAGGCGGCATCGACCCGAGCGAGGAAGGCGTCGCGCTGCCGCTCCTTCACCGGCGTCGCCGCCGGGCGCCATTGCTCGTAATAGACGCCGCGGATCAGCGTCGGCAGCTGGGCACCCAGATCGGCGGCTTCGTTGACCGGAAGATGGTCGCGGAGCGCATGCAGCACGGCCCTCAGCAAGCGATAGGAGCGGGGCTTGTTGTCCCAGTCCATCTTGGTGTCGACGTCGTTGATCCAGATATGGGTCTGCTGGACGGCCTGATCGATTCCTTCCAGTCCCTGTGCACTCATGGTGCTCTCCTTTTTCAGGTCTCAGCGGAAGCCGCCGCGCTCCACCCACGCGTCGCCGACCTTCACGTAGGAGCGCTTGACGGCGGTCCAGGCGATGCGGCGCGCGGCTTCCTCCTGGCGCTCTTCGCCGGCATGCTCTGCAAAGGCGTGATTGAACGCCGCGCGGTAGATGTCCTGCGCGTGCTCGGGCAGGTGCCGCGTCACCGACGGCGGCAGATCGGCGTTGGTCGCATAGGGCATTGGCCTCTCCCTCGCGGGCGAAAAACGCGCAAAGACGCCCGGCCATCCGAAATGCTAGGCCCGCTCGGGACGCCTCGACCTTGATCTCCATCAACGTTGCCGGCCGAGCCAGCGGCGAGGTTGACTCAAGTCAAGGCGGCCGGCGGCCAGCTTTCTAGGCTTGTCATCCTCCCGATCCGGGCGAACACTCCATTGCGGAGGCGCCGGTGGCGCTCTGCGGTTCTCTTTCGTGAAATGGCGGAGACGTTTCCGATGGCACATAAGCAGGTCACCTTCCGCTCCGCTGCACGCGAGAAGATTCTGCGCGGCGCGACCGAGCTCACCGATGCGATCCGGGTCACGCTCGGGCCGAAGTCGAAAGCCGTCCTCATTCAAAAGACCTGGGGCGCGCCGATCGTGTGCAATGACGGCGTCACCATCGCCAAGGAATTCAACCTCAAGGATCCGGAGGAGAATCTCGGCGCCCAGGTTCTGAAGCAGGCGGCCGAGAAGACCAGCGACGCGGTCGGTGACGGCACCAGCACCTCAACCATCCTCGCCCACGCAATCCTCGCCGACGGCGTCCGCAACGTCGTGGCCGGCGCCAGCGCCATCGACCTGAAGCGCGGCCTCGACCGTGGCGTCAAAGTGGCGGTCGAGGCGCTGAAGGCGATGGCGCGGCCCGTCCAGGAGCGCAAGGAAAAGGCGCAGGTCGCCACCATTTCCGCCCACAACGACGAGAGCATCGGCGAGCTGGTCGCCGACGCGATGGAAAAGGTCGGGGGCGACGGCGTCATCACGGTCGAGGAATCGAAGACCACTGAAACGGCGATGGAAGTCGTCGAGGGCATGCAGTTCGACCGCGGCTTCATCTCCCCCTATTTCATGACCGATCCGGAGCGCACCGAGGCCGCCCTCGAAGACCCCTGCATCCTGCTCTCGGATCGCAAGATCAGTGCGCTCCGCGACATGATCCCCCTCCTCGAAGCGGTCGCCAAATCGGGGCGCCCGATGCTGGTCATCGCCGAGGACGTCGAGGGCGAAGCGCTGGCGACGCTGATCGTCAACCAGATCCGCGGCGTGCTCAAGGCGTGCGCGGTGAAGGCGCCAGGCTTTGGCGACCGTCGCAAGGCAATGCTGCAGGACATTGCCGTGCTGACCGGCGGCCAGGTGATCGCCGAGGATCTCGGCCTCAAGCTGGAGAACGCCACCATCGAGCAGCTGGGCAACGCCAAGCGGGTGGTGATCGACAAGGATCACACCACCATCATCGGCGGCATGGGCAAGAAGGCCGACATCGACGGCCGCATTCAGCAGATCCGCCGGGAAATCGAGGACACCACCAGTGACTACGACCGCGAGAAGCTGGAAGAACGGCAGGCCAAGCTGTCCGGCGGCGTCGCCGTGATCCGGGCCGGCGCGCCGTCGGAAGCCGAAATGAAGTCGAAGAAGGAGGCCCTCGACGATGCGATCAGCGCCACCAAGGCGGCGATCGCCGAAGGCGTCGTTCCGGGCGGCGGACTGGCGCTCATCCGCTGCATCGACGCGGTCGCCGCCGAGGAAGCCAAATGCGAGGGCGACGAGCGGACCGGGGCGCAAATCCTGAAGCGCGCGCTGGAAACGCCAGCCCGCCAGATCGCCGAAAACTCGGCCGCCGATGGCGGCGTCGTCGTGGCCCGCATGCTCGCCAGCCACGGCAACGAAGGCTTCGATGCCGCTCGCAAGGAATATGTCGATCTGGTCGAGGCGGGCATCGTCGATCCTGTCAAGGTGGTCCGCATTGCCCTTGAGAACGCGGTCTCGGTGGCAAGCGTTCTCCTGTTGACGGAAGCGACGATGACGGAAATCCCCGAGCCTCCGAAGGAGCGCGCGGCCGAACCCGAGATGGGCATCTGAGGCAGACCATGCCAACCCGCGACAAGCGACCGTCGAAACCGGCCAGGACCTCCGACCGCCAGCGGCCTTCCGCTGCCGTTCCGGCTGTCATTCCCGAACCGGCAACCCCGAACCTTCCCGCTCCGCCGGCGCCGGCAACCCACGCTCCCGCCGGACTGGACGATCAATCCGGATTTTTGAGACTCGCCGAAGGGCTCGACGAGATCGTCCATACCTCGGTGGCGCGCATGACCGGCGGGCTGTCGCCGATGGGACTGCTCGGCGCCTATTCGGACTGGGCCAGCCATCTGGCGTTCTCGCCTGGCCGGCAGATGCTGCTTGCCGAGCAGGCGGCGCGCGACCTTACGGCGCTGTCGGCCTATGCCTGGCGGCGAGCGGCGGCCGGACGCGGCGATGGCAAGGTCGTCGAGCCCGCCCCGCAGGACCGCCGCTTCACCGACGAAGGATGGGGGGCGTGGCCTTTCAATATCCTCGAGCAGGCTTTCCTTCTGCAGGAACGCTGGTGGCAGGACGCAACGACGGGAGTCGAAGGCGTCACCCGGCAGCACGAGGACGTCGTCAATTTCGTGGCCCGGCAGATTCTCGATACGGTCGCGCCGTCCAACTTCATTCTCACCAACCCGGAAGTCCTGCAGCGGACGGTTACCACCGGCGGCAAGAATCTGGTCGCCGGTTACGCCAATCTGATGGAGGACTGGCAGCGCTTGATCGCCGGCGAGCCGCCGGCCGGCGCCGAGGCGTTCGAGGTCGGCAAGAACGTCGCCGTCACGCCGGGCAAGGTTGTCTACCGGAACCGGCTGATCGAGTTGATCCAGTACAAGAGCGCCACACCGACCGTGCGCCCGGAGCCGATCCTGATCGTCCCGGCCTGGATCATGAAATACTACATCCTCGACCTGTCGCCGGAGAACTCGCTCGTCCGCTATCTGGTCGAGAACGGCTTCACCGTGTTCATCGTCTCGTGGAAGAACCCCGATCGCGGTGATCGCGACCTCGGTCTGGAGGATTACCGCAAGCTGGGCATCATGTCGGCCTTCACCGCCGTCGAAAACATCGTCCCCGGCCGCAAGATCCATGCGCTCGGCTATTGCCTCGGCGGCACCATGCTGGCGATCGCCGCAGCGGCGATGGCGCGCGACGGCGACGATCGGCTGGCGACCGTCGGCCTGCTCGCCACGCAGACCGACTTCACCGAGGCCGGCGAAATCAAGCTCTTCATCAACGAGAGCCAGCTGCAGTTCCTCGAGCACCTGATGCACGGCCAGGGCTATCTCGACGAAAACCAGATGGCCTGGGCGTTCCAGATGCTGCGCTCCAACGACCTGATCTGGTCGCGGCTCATTCACGACTACCTCATGGGGGAGCGGCGGCCGATGAACGACCTGATGGCGTGGAACGCCGACTCGACCCGCCTCCCCTACCGCATGCATTCGGAGTATCTGCGCAAGCTGTTTCTCAACAACGACATCGCCGAAGGGCGCTATAGGGTGGAAGGCAAGCCTGTCGCACTCAGCGACATCCGCGCCCCGATCTTTTCGGTCGGCACGGTTCGCGACCACGTCGCGCCGTGGCGGTCGGTCTTCAAGATCAACCTGCCGGTCGACACCGAGGTCACCTTCCTGCTCACGTCCGGCGGGCACAATGCGGGTATCGTCTCCGAACCGGGCCATCCCCGTCGCAGCTACCAGATCGCGACCCGCGGTGCCGACGAGCCGTATGTCGACCCCGACACCTGGGCCAGCAAGACGCCGCATCGGGACGGATCGTGGTGGCCCGAATATGTGAAATGGCTGTCGGTCCGGTCGGGCGAGCCGGTGCCGGCGCCGGCGCTCGGCGGCTCCGGTGAGTACCGCCCGAGGGAGGACGCGCCGGGGACCTACGTCTTCCTGGACTGAGAGCGGCTGCGGCCGCGGGCGGCGGGTGAGGACAGCCACCGGGCGACCACCGGCCAGGCTTCTTTCAGCGTCCGTTTTCCCATGAAGAGCCCGAGATGCTCGGAGTCGACCACGAGCTTGGTGACCGCATCCGGCCTAGTGCCGATCAGATGCTCGGCCGCCAGCAGCTGCGGGAGCGCCACCACCTCATCCCGCCGGCCGGCGAGAAGGAATGTCGGGACGGCGAACTTCGACAGGTCGAGAGCATGGCCGAGGGCGACGAACTTCCCCGTCGCCAGCCGGTTCTCCATGAACAGCCACCGCACGACCTGAAGATAGAAGGTGCCTGGCAGATCGACGGTCCAGGCGTGCCAGTTGCGGAAGCGCGCCTCCAGTTCAGGCGGGGGCGGGGTCGGAAGTTGGAGGTCCTTCTGGATCTTGGCCTTGTCCACCGTGCTCGCATTCCAGTACCGCAACGCGTGTTCGCCGAGCACGCGACCGCGGCCAAGGTCGACGATATCCCGAAACACGGAGAACGGCATCGTCCTTGCGGCTTTCACGGCGGCGGTTTCCCCGACGCTGGTATCGATCGGGGCACCGGCGATGACGAGGTGGGCGACCTTGGCCGGGAAGCGCGCCGTGTAAGTCAATGCCTGCAAGCCCCCCTGGCAGAGCCCGACCAGATTGACCCGGCCGCCCAATTCGTCGACCGCAACGTTCAGATCGGCAAGCAGGCTGTCGATGGAGAGGAACCGCGTCTCGGGCGTCGCCGAGCGCCACTCGACCAGAAAAAGCCGGCCGATCCCTGCCCGGAGCAACGTCTGGACGAGGCTGTGGCCGGGGGCGAAGTCGGCGATGGTCGAACCGTGCAGGGAAAAAGGCGGACAGAGGAGGGTCGGCGTGCCGTTCTTCCGCTTCGTCGAAAAATCGCGCAACAGCAAAGACGGGAGCTCGAGCACCACCGTGTTCGGGGTTGTCCAGGGCGGCGACGTTGCCGTCACCTTGGGGCCGGGCGTGAGCCAGTCCGTGAGCTGCTCGGCTGCCGCCAGCGCCATGCGGCCGGTTTCCATGGCGAACAGCGCCGGCCACAAAAAGGCATTCGAACCGTCCATTTCCTCCATCCATGGCGGCCGCCAGCCGCCTTGTGCGAGGAGCCGCCGCGCAGATCTCTCCCGGTATTGGACGAGCCTGATCGTCGGCGCAGTCTTGCGTCGCGAGCCGGTTGGCCCGGTTGACCCTTGCCGCGCGCCGTCTCTTGATCCTTAGCCGTGTGATCGGCCAAAGGAAAGCCTTGCCGACAGGCAATGTGACAGGGAAGTTGACGTGCCCTCAGAACGCCGACGGCCGCCGCGAATGGATCGGCTCGCGCCGCTGCGCCTGGCCGTCGCTCGGGTCGTGGAAGAGAAGCTCGCGGTCCCGCATGAACTTGGCGAGGAAGGGGAGGCTGGCGCCGCCGATCGCCCGCGCCTGGTGGCCGATCGAGCCTTCGAGAATCGCGAATGGCGGCAGCCCCTTCCGCTCGAGCGTCGCCACCTCTGCAATCGTCCGCTCGACGATCCGCTGGCGGACCGCGGCGGGGAAGGCGCCGTCGATCACCACGGCCTCGAAGTCGATCAACGCCACCGAGGAGACGATGGCGTAGGCAAGACCGCTGGCGACCTCGTCGATCCAGCCGTCGAGATGCGCATCGATCGGGCTCCAGTCGTCGGGCGACTCCCAGATCGGCGACGGATCGCCGCCGGCAGCGATAATCGCCCGCTCGAGGAGATACATGGAAGCGCAGTGGAGGAGTTGGCGGCCGACCGGCCGGCCGGCGTCGTCGACGTCCGGCACAAGAATCTGGCCGAGCGAGCCGGCATAGCCGCGACGCCCCGGGAAGAGATTGCCGTTCAGCACCAGCCCACCGCCGACGAACCAGGCAATGAAGACGTAGAGCATTTCGCTTCGTCGGGTCGCGTCGCCGAACAAAAGCTCCGCGGCGCAGGCGGCCGTTCCGTCGTTGCAGGAATAGAGCGGCAGCGGACAGACCTTCTCGACCTCGGAGTCGAAATCGAAGGTGCGCCAGTCCTGCATGGCGCCGGGTGGCGAGCCAACCTCGTCCTCCCAGTTCCACAGCTCGAAGGGCATGGCGATGCCGAGTCCGGCAAGGCGCGCCCGCCCCTCGTCGGACAGCTGGCCGGTCAGGTGCCGGCAGCCTTCCCCGATGAAATCGACCAGCGCCGCCGGCGTCGGGTAGGTATAGGTGCGGTGCAGGCCGCCGCGTAGCCCACCGACGAAATCCATGAGCACGATCTCGCAGCGCCGCCGGCCGATCTTGACCCCCAGCGAAAAGGCGCCCTCCGGATTGAGGGCGATGGGCACCGAGGGCTGGCCGATGCGACCGCGCTGAGGCGCGTTGCGCACGAGAAGCCCGTCTCTCTCGAGCGCGCCAACGATCGCCGACACCGTCGGCGGCGACAGCCCGGTCAGACGGGCAATGTCGGCCTTGGGCAGCGCGCCGTGGGAACGCACCAGCGACAGCACCAGACGCTCGTTGTAGAGGCGCACGCCCGCCTGCCGCGTTCCCCGGCCAAGCTGGGCGGACGGGCTGCGATCCGGCTGGTCGACGTCGATGTCCATTTGTCCAAGCCCGATGGCCGTCGCGTCAGCAACCTGCCATCCTCTGTTTCTGCCGATTCGCGCGATGGTCGCACCCTCGGGAATCCGACAAACTGAGTTTGGAGCGATCACGATGTCAATAGATAAATTCAGATAACTAATTAATTGACTCGCGCGCTATCCTCCTGTTTGGTGCAGGCTGACCGGCGGCCAGGGAAGGCCGGCGGGAGAGAGAGAATTCGCTGCGGCGGGTTCTCGGTGGAATCGGTTCACACTCCTGGGAGGAACTGGAATGAGCGTGAAATCCACTACGATCAAGCTCGTGGCCGCCGGTGTGGCGGTTGCATTCGCCGCCGGCTTCGCGCCGGCGAGCGCCGACGACGTTCTGGTCGGTCTCATCACCAAGACCGACAACAATCCGTTCTTCGTCAAGATGCGCGAAGGCGCGCAGGCCAAGGCCGACGAGCTCGGCGTCAAGTTTCAGGCCTTTGCCGGCAAATATGACGGCGACAACGAAACCCAGGTCGCCGCGGTCGAGAACCTGATCTCGGCGGGCGCCAAGGGAATCCTGATCACCCCGAGCGACACCAAGGGCATCGTGTCCACTATCCAGAAGGCCCGCGACGCCGGCATCCTGGTGATCGCCCTCGACACGCCGCTCGACCCGACCGACGCCGCCGACGCGACGTTCGCCACCGACAACTTCAAGGCCGGCGAGCTGATCGGCGAATGGGCCGCCAAGACCATGGGCGACACCAGCAACGCCAAGGTTGCCTTCCTTGACGCCATCGAGAGCCAGCCGACCGTCGACGCCGCTCGCGATCAGGGCTTCATGAAGGGCTTCGGCATCGACCCCAAGGACACCAGCCGCTATCTCGACGAGGACGATCCGCGGATCTGTGGCCACCAGTGGGGCGCCGGCGCTGAGGATGGCGGCCGGACCGGCATGGAGAATCTCCTCCAGAAATGCCCGGACATCAACGTCGTCTACACGATCAACGAGCCGACGGCGGCGGGTGCCTGGGAAGCCCTCAAGGCGGTCGGCAAGGACGACGGCAGCGTGCTGGTGGTCTCGGTCGACGGCGGCTGCCCGGGCGTCAAGAACGTCCAGGCCGGCATCATCGGCGCGACCTCCATGCAGTTCCCGCTGCTGATGGC
>Ga0210086_1001781_pt1 | contig 10719 bp, 6 predicted proteins | sample China_Galinas_PW_3_FD_184867 | JGI IMG/M metagenome (GOLD analysis project Ga0210086, IMG submission 184867) | Wetland microbial communities from San Francisco Bay, California, USA, that impact long-term carbon sequestration - China_Galinas_PWB_D2... | ecosystem: Environmental > Aquatic > Marine... | reverse complement strand
GCGGCGCCGCTCGACGCGGCAACAGCCGCTCGAATCCCCATAGCGGTGCGACGGCGGCTTCGTTCAACGCATTCTTGCCGGCATGGCGCGACCCACAACCCAGGCTGCATCGCCGACTCGCGCCCGCAACTCGTCCGCGACCGGTCTCGACCCTCGGCCACGCCAGCAAGAATCCTCTGCGTTGCACCAGCGACGCCGCCGGAGATTCTCCGAGTTTCTTCCGGCGAGAATCGGTCCCGCGCGGGACTCTCCGTGGTTCGCGGATTCTCTAGAACTCGACAAATGGAGGAAGCAATGGCCCGGGTCCCGACTCTCATCGCTGCAACGCTCTTGGTCACTCCCGTCTTGGGGCAGCGCCGGGGATTTCCGCCGGTCCCGGTCCCACCCGGGAACACGATCACGGCCGAGAAGGTGCAGCTCGGCAAGGCACTGTTCTACGAGGAGCAGCTGTCGTCCACGGGCACGATGGCCTGCGCCACGTGTCATGTGCTGGAGCGGGGCGGCTCGGACCCGCGGTCGTCGGCGCCCGACTCGATTCACCCCGGCCGGGACGGGATGTTCCGGACGCGCGACGACATCCACGGCTCGCGTGGTGTCGTGGGCAACGAGCGCGACGGGCACTATCGCGCGACGCAGTATTTCTCGCTCGGCGAGCAGGTGACCACACGGAAGGCCCCGAGCGTGATCAACGCCGCGTATGCGCGATCGCTGTTCTGGGACGGCCGTGCATCGGAGACGTTTCGGGATCCTCTGACGAACGGCGTCCTGTTGCCGGACCGCGGTGCTCTCGAGAGCCAGTCCGTGGCGCCGCCGATGAGTGACGTGGAGATGGCTCACTTCGGTCAGAGCTGGAGCGACGTGGTCGGACGGCTGCGGAACGCGAAGCCGCTGGCGCTGGCGGCGAGTGTTCCCGCGTCCTTGGCGGCGTTCCTCGGCAACCGAAGCTATCCAGAGCTGTTCCGACTCGCGTTCGGAACGTCCGACATCACGCCGGCGCGTTTCGCCATGGCGGTCGCGACCTACGAGCGGACGTTGATCTCCAACGGCAGCCGCGTCGACGACTTCCTCCGCGGCAACCAAAACGCGCTGACGCCCCAGGAGCGGCGCGGGCACGACCTGTTCACGTCCCGCAGGACTGACTGCGTGGCGTGCCACGGCGGACCGCTGCAGACCGACGACCGGTTCCACTACACCGGCGTCACGGCACAGGGCGACGACCTGGGTCGATTCAATGTGACCCACGACCCGCGGGACCGCGGGGCGATGCGCACCCCTTCCGTGCGCAACGTGGGCTTGCGTGCCCCCTACTTCCACGACGGCAGCGCGCGAACGCTGCGCGACGTGGTCGACTTCTACGATCGCGGCGGCGACTTCGGCGCCCCCAACAAGGACAGGCGCATCCGCCCGCTGCGGCTGTCGCGCGACGAGAAGGACGCGCTCGTCGCGTTCCTCCAGGCGTTCACCGATCCCCGGGTCGCGGCGGGTCAGGCGCCGTTCGATCGGCCGACGCTGTACTCGCAGTCGCCGCGCGTGCCCCGGCACTACGGCGCCGGCACGGCCGGCTCGCTGAACATCGTGCCTGCGTTCATCGCTCATGAGCCTGCGTCGCTGGGCAACACGGCCATGACGCTCGGGATCGACCGCGGTCACGGCGGTTCGCCGGCGCTCCTGGCTCTCGACGTCCGGCCGTCCGTGCCAGGAGTGAACCTGCTGGGCGTGCGCGTGCACCTGGGCCTGTCCGGCGCACTGACCGTGCTTCCGGCGATCGTGCTGCACGGCAACGGCCCCGGTGCCGGCTGGGGCTCGCTCGTCCTGGCCATCCCGAACCAGCCGGTGCTCCGCGGTGCCACCGTGTATGCCCAGTGGCTCACGCTCGACACGGGTCTGCGCGCCTACGCCGCCACCGATGCCGTCGCGCTGACGTTGTTCTGAGCGACCGGCGGCAGCCTGTCACTTCTGCTGCTCGCCATCGCGGGCCGAGCGGCCGGTCGCCACGATCCGATACTCGATCCCCTCGCGCCACGCCCTTCGCGTGAGCGGGTTCGCGGTCGCGTACCGCGCCAGGTCGAAGTCGACGAAGCGGTAGAGCAGGTGTTCGTCGCGACCTTCGGGAATGCCGAGACGCCGGGCCTGGATGAGGCGGTCGGGACGCTGACCGACGTCTTCGATCAACAACCGGCGGGGATCGAACGGCCTTCCGTTCCATTGCGCAACCGAGAGCCCGAGCGACCGGCAGAGCAGCGTCTGGCCGCTGCACAGTTTGTCGCGCGGGCGCTCGCGGCCGCCGGGCAGCGGGTTGTTCGCCTGCATCACGCGGACGTTCTTCTCCGGCGAACGGCGGTCGGTGAACGGCAAACCCGACTTGATCAGCACCGCGTTGCCGGCGCCGCGCGCGCTGACGTTGAGGGAGTCGCCGCCGCGGGAGTAGTACATGTAGATGGTCCCGGGCGGCATGAACAACGCCTCGCGGCTGGGCGTGCGCCCGAGCGAGGCGTGCGAGCCCTTCTCGCGCCGGTAGTAGGCCTCCGCCTCGATGACCCGCGCCGCGAGCCAGCTGCCGCCGACGCGGTGACGGATCACCTTGCCGATGAGGTCGCGGGCCAGGGCGAGGGCATCGCGGTCGAAGTAGTCGGCGTCGAGCATACGCGGGCATCCTAGCGGTGGAGCGGGGCATACCCCATCCCGCCGTTCCCGTGCGTGCCGGTGCCGGTGCCCGTGCCCGTGCCCGCCTCGTGCTCGTCCAAGGGCCACGGTCTCACTTTGCAAACGCGGGCACGTGTCGGGCACCGGCACGGGCACCGGCACGGGCACGCACGGGCACGGGGGCCGGCGCTGAGAGACTCGACAGTCGGTGACCCCCCTCGTTGCCTGACGGAGCTATTCAAGTGCGGCGCGTACATGCCACGGGTCCGGCATTCGCCGGACCCGTGTTCGAAAGAAGCGTCAGCTCTCTACTTCTTGCCGCCGATCATCGTGTCGATGCCGCGGGTGAAGGTCAGGCCGAGATCGTTGGCCTTGAGGTCGACGATCCAGAACTGGCTGTAGAGGTGGGCCCCGACGAGCGCCTGGTTGTAGGGGATGTTCAGGGCGACCGTCTGCTGGCCGGACGTGTTCGTGCCGCCGGCGATCTGGATCGCGGGATCGGTGCGCAGGTAGCAACCCGGCGCGCCGAGCGTGATCAGCGACAGGGGCAGGTTGAACGGGCCCCAGTTGGTCTTCGAGCCGCCGACCGTCAGGAACGTGAACGTGCTCTTCGGCGCGTTCACCAGCTTGTATTCGACCTTCTGGCCGGTCTCGGGCAAGCCCGAAGCGGACTGGGACGCGACCTGCCCGTTGCTGCCCTTGCAGCCGCTGCCGAACGCCGTGAACGTGCCGCCGACGTAGCCCTTCCAGGTGGCGAGCGCGGAGTGGATCTCACCGCGGATCAGCTCGACGGCCGCGGCTCCGACCGCGTTGCCGAGTTTGGTCTTGTTGCTGGCCTTCTCGCCGAACACACCGCCGACATACTCGCGGTAGTAGACGCCGAAGGAGCTGCGGCACGGGAGCTTGAACCATCCGGTCTGCGACAGGTAGTAGTCCCAGTTGCCGCCGCCGAGGTTGAAGTCGTAGTTGCCGGCCTTCGTCGCGACCTCGACCATGCTCTTGAACAGGTTGGCGACGCTCGAGGAGATCCCGAGCTTCGAGGCTTCCTGGCTGATGATCTGGGTCATGCGCGTGCTGCCCCAGTTCGGGAAGTTGTTGGTCGTGTTGAGCATCAGGCTGTAGAAGTCGTCCTTCGACGAGCCGAGGTAGCCGTTGCGGACGCTCTCGAACAGCTTGCCGCTGTCGACGAGCGTCAGCCGGTTCGGGTTGGCGATCGCCTGGCTCCCGCAGCCGATGCGGTGGATGACCTTGCTCTTCGTCATTCCGACGGCCGTGCCGACCGCGTTGATGTACGACGTGCCGAACTTCTTGCGGATGGCCTCGGTGCGGTTGTTGTCGGAGTTCTTCATCATCTTGGACAGCACAGTCTGCAGCGACTCATACACGCCGTTCGCGTCGACCGGGCAGGAGCCGCTTGTCGCCGTGTAGACGAGGATCGGATCGGTGAGCTTGGCGTTGCCGAGCCTCACCTGCCGCATGGCGGCCGTGTGGTGCATGATCTTGATGCTGCTCGCCGGCTCGAACGCCTCGTCCTCCTGCAGGCCGGCCAGCTGCGAGCCGCCGATGCGCCGCAGGTAGGCGCCGGTCTTGCCGTCGGTGCCCGAACGCAGGATCTGACCCACGTTGGTTGTCAGCGCATTGCTGTTGTTGAGCATCAACGCCGTGAAGTAGCGCGTGCTGCCGACGACGTAGCTGTCGAGGTCGAAGATCCGCGCGCCGTTCTGCTTCCAGTGAGCGGTCAGCGACGCCGGCGTCTGGCCGTAGTAGTACCAGGCATGCTCGCCCGTGCCCTTGAGCATGATCGAGTCATAACGACCGTTCGCGTTGCGCGAGAGGTTGTAGAACCGCGCCTTGTTCGTCGAGAGACTCGACAGCGTCTGGGACATCGTCCGGTTGCCGTAGTACCACCACGCCCGCTGGTCGGCGCCCGTGTTGCGAATCATCACGTAGCTGTAGTAGAGCGTGCTTCCGACCTTGTAGCTGTCCATGTCGATCAGGCGGCCGCTGTTGGCGGCGATCCGGCTGGCCATCGACGCGCCGTTGGCGTCACCGTAGTACCAGGCCCAGTTCTTGTACTGCGAGCCGCTGTTGTGGACCATGGCCGCCGCGAAGTACACATTGCCGCCGGAGATGAACGGCTCGAGGCTGATGATGCGGGCGTTGAGCGAGCTGACCTTGCTCTTGATGAAGCTCGCCGTGCCGTACCACCAGCTCGTGCCCGAGGCGGCGTACTTGCCCGAGTTCTTGACGAACGCCGCCGCGAACCGCAGCGGGCTCGCCGAGTCGACCTCGAGGTCGACGAGACGGTAGCCGTTGCCGCGAATCGTGTTGATCTGCGACGAGGTCTGTCCGTAATACCAGACCCAGCTCGTGAGGTCTGTGAGCTCGCGTGGGTCGTCGGCCGAAGCCGGGTTGGCGAACGCCCCCGCGATCACGGAGGCTGCGAGAAGAAGCTTTGCGGGTTTCATTTCTATTGTCCTTGTGGGGGAAACGTCGTTCACAGGCAGCAGCGACGACCCCTCTGGAAACCACACATAGAAAACCCGCGGCTTTCGTCAGCCTTACCTAAGTCATTTCATGGCAAACGATTGCACCCGATTCGAGGATCGGGGAATCTGTTCGCGAAGGAGCCATGCCAGGTTGCGACTCGTGACCTCGCTCGCGGTGCTGTGTTCTCTCGCTCCGGCCTCAGATCGGCGGCCGAACTTCGTGCTCGTGATCGCCGACGACTGCACGTGGTCGGACCTCGGAGTCTACGGCGGCCAGGCCAAGACGCCGAACCTCGCGCGCCTCGCGCGCGAGGGCATGCAGTTCTCGCACTGCTTCCAGGCAGCGCCGATGTGCTCGCCGACGCGCCACGCGCTCTACACCGGGCTCTATCCGGTGAAGTCCGGCGCTTGGCCGAACCACACGCATGCCTACGGCTGGGTCAAGAGCATCGCCACTTACCTGCAGGCCCTCGGCTACCGCACGCACCTGTCGGGCAAGACTCACATCGGACCGAAGTCGGTGCTCCCGTTCGAGCTCTCGGGCAAGGGCAGGAATCCCGACCCCGCGACGATCGACAGGTTCCTCGCCGAGTGTGCGGCCAAGCAGCAACCGTTTCTGCTGATCGCGGCTTCCAACGAGCCGCACTCGCCGTGGACCAAGGGCGACCCGTCGGCCTATCCCCCCGATCACCTGAAGCTCCCGCCGGTGCTCGCCGACACTCGGCGCACGCGCGAGCTGTTCAGCAAGTACTTGGCCGAGATCACCTACTTCGACGGACAGGTCGGACGGGTGCTCGCGCTGCTCGACGAGCACAAGGTCGCGGACAACACGCTCGTGATCGTGCTCAGCGAACAGGGCAACGCGTTCCCGTTCGCCAAGTGGACCTGCTACGAGGCCGGTCTGCGCTCGGGCCTGATCGTCCGCTGGCCCGGTGTCGTGAAACCCGGCAGCCGGACTGACGCGATGGTCGAGTACGTCGACGTCGTCCCGACGCTGCTCGACATTCTCGATCGCGAGCGACCCGAGATCGTCGACGGGCGCTCGTTCCGCGCCGTGCTCGAAGGCAAGGCGGAGACCCACAAGCAGTACGTGTTCGGACTGCAGACGTCACGGGGAATCAGCAACGGACCCGATCACTACGGCATCCGCAGCGTGCGCGGCCTGCGCTATCGCCTGATCCGCAATCTGACGCCCGAAGCCACGTTCCGGAACAACACGACCGAGCAGGGCGACAAGTTCGCGTGGGCGTCGTGGCAGAAGGCCGCTGCCGCAGGCGACGCGCATGCCAAGAGGCTCGTGCGCGGGTATCAGACCCGTCCGGCCGAGGAGATCTACGACTGCGAAGCCGACCCGTTCAACCGCAAGAACCTGATCGACGACGAGCAGCTCGCGCCGATCGTCGCCGACCTCAGGCGGCGGCTCGATGCGTGGATGCAGAGCCAGGGCGACAGCGGGCAGAGCATCGAGATGCGGGCCCTGGACCGCCAAAACCGGCGCCGTGCCAGGCGCGCTCGCGCACGAACAAGGAAGAAGAAGGTGCGAGGGCGCCGCTGAAACCGCAGCGTGGACGCCGGCTGTCGCCGACGACGACCGGGCACCGTGGGTTCGCGAACGCGAGCAGGACTGGTACGACGAGCGGCCGAAACACATGGACTACGGACCAGCTTTCGCGAGCTCGATCCGCACGCCCGGGCACCCGTCTTCCAAGATCACCTACAAGGCGCTCGCCATCCCGCTCGGGACGCGGACCTACGTCTTCGACACGCAGAACGTCCGCTTCGTCGGCCTGTGGAACAAACACGTGAGACTGTTCGCGAAACGCTTCGGCCTTCTCGAGATGCCGCTGCTCGAAACCAAGCCGTTGCTCTCGCTGGCACGAGCGCCGGTCACGGGACGGACGCCGTTCGCCCCGCTTCCTCGCGACGACGGTCGATGGCGGGGATACTCGGTCGCGGGCGAGCACGTCGCTCTCGAGTACGACATCTCGGGTGTCCTCGTACACGAGTTCGTGCAGGGCATCGACGGCGGCGTCGTGCGGATCTTGCATGTCGACGCAGCAGATCGCGCGATCCGCATCCCGATCGCCACGAACGCGGATCGCGGCCGCTTCGACGTCGTCGGCGGCGAGCTACGCGAGAACGGTGACGAGCTCTCGTTGCATGTGGGCGCATCGAAGGATGCGCGAATCGTCGCAGTGCGCTGGAGCGTCCAGGCCGGCGACCGGGCAAAGCTCGAACCAAAGGCGGCGCTGCGAGGTATGCTGAACCGGCGGCTCACGGCGCGGCCGCGAGCTCCAGTCGTCACACACGGCCGGCTCGGCCGCGGAGCTGCCTATGTCGTCGACACGCTCACGCTGCCGGACGACAACCCCGACCGCGCGCTGTTGTTCGCGTCGGGTCTCGACTTCCTGCCCAACGGCGAGCTCGCCGTCTGCACCGCGCATGGCGACGTGTGGTTGTGCGAAGGGGTCGATCGCGATCTCGACCGCCTGACGTGGCATCGCATGGCGACAGGGCTCTACCAGCCGCTCGGGCTCGCCGTCGTGGACGGCCACGTCCACGTCCGCGGGCGTGACCAGATCACTCGGCTCGAGGACCTCGACGAAGACGGCACGGCCGACACCTACCGTTGCTTCTCCAACGTGCTCGAGATCTCGGGGCAGCCGCACGCCTACTGCATGAACCTCGCAGTCGACGCCAAGGGCAACTTCTGGTCGATCAAGTCCGGGGCCAAGAACACGAAGCACGGCGGCAGCCTGCTGAAGATCACGCCCGACGGGCAGTCGATCGAGCGGTTCTCGTTCGGTTACCGCCACGCCAACGGCCTCGGCATCGGCCCGGGCGACGTGATCACGACGGCCGACAACGAGGGCAACTGGGTTCCGGCGACGCGGATCGACATCGCGAAGCGCGGCGGTTTCTACGGCTTCGTGCCTGCGCTGCGCGACGGGAAGACCAAGGACGACGACGAGCTTCCGCTGCTGTGGCTACCGAAGGAAGCCGACAACTCGGCGGGCAGTCAGGTGTGGGCCCCGGAGGATTGGGGTCCGCTCGGCGGCAAGATGATCCACTTGAGCTACGGTCGCTGTCGCGCGCTCGTCGTGCTGCAAGAGAAAGTCGGAGACGTGCTGCAAGGCGCTGCCGTCGACCTTCCGTGGCGGTTCCTCTCAGGCATCTGCCGCGGGCGGTTCGGACCGGACGGGAACCTCTACGTGTGCGGCCTGGACGGCTGGCAGACCGCGGCCGAACGCGACGGCTGTGTGCAGCGCGTGCGCTACACCGGACAGCGCTTCGACGTTCCGGTCGGCTTCGAGACGCGAAAGAACGGCATGGTCCTGCGCTTCTCCGAGCCGCTGCGCAGCGATACGCGGCCTGCAGCGTTCACCGTCGAGCGCTGGAACTACAAGCGAACCTCGAGCTACGGAAGCAAGGACTGGTCGGTCTCCGACCCGCAACGCCAGGGCAAGGATCGCCTCTCGTCGTCGAGCGCGTCGAGTTCTCGACCGACGGCCGCTCGCTGTTCCTCGCCCTCGCCGACATGCGCCCGGCAATGCAAATCCGCATCCAGTGGACGCTTCGCAACGACCGGGGCGAGCCCGTGACCGGTCGTATGTGGTCGACGGCGCATGCGCTCGGCCAGCGGTTCGAGGGGTTCCCAACCAGGCGGTAGCAGAGCGCGTCCACCACCATCAGCCGGCACGTTCCCGCCGTGCCATCGCCGGTTCCCCGCGAACTCGCGCGGATGCTACGGAACCCGGCCGGGATTGTCCGATGGAGGTGGCATGCTCTTGGTCATCATCCCAATCATCGCGGCCGCGATCGCGTTCTTCGTGTACGTGAAGTACCGTCAAGATGCGATCGAGGAGGAGTTCCGCGCCAAGTTCGAGGGCCGCGAGATCCTGCACCTCGACAAGAGCGCGACCTTCGTGTCGCGCGACTCGGACCGCCAGGGACGAATCCGCGGACGCGGGTACCTGGTCTTGACCAAGTCCGAGCTGTACTTCTCCGCGATCCTGACCCAGAAGCACGTCAGCGTTCCGACCGAGTCGATCCGCCACGTCCAATGCACAAAGCAGGCCGGTAGCCGCGGAGCCGAGCGGGAGGTGCTCGAGATCACGTTCACCGACAGGGACGGTCATCACGATTCGATCGTCTTGGTCGTCGAGAACCTGGGCGCATGGATCGCGGCGCTCAAGCCGTACGAGAGCAGCGCCGCCGCGGCCACCCCGACCCCGGACGCAGCTCCGGCGCCCGAAGAGGAACCGGAGTCGGTTCCGTAACCGAGGTCTCAGCGCAGAGGGACCCGCACTCGGTAGACGAGCGCGTCCCCGGTCCAGTCGAGCCCGCGCTTGTCCTTGCGTTCCTTGCTCTTCGGATGCGGTCGCCCGATCGGCGTGCAGTGCACGACGATCTCGTGGGTCCTGCGGTCTTCGTAGGCGAAGAAGTTGGAGAGCTGCAGTCGCTCGAGATCGCCGGCGACGCGCCGATCGATCACCGTCAGGCTCCGCTCGACGAGGCGCAGCGAGACCTCGTCGACCTCACCGATCAACAACGGATGCCGCGGGTGGTTTCCGCGCGGGTTGTGCGGGCAGATGTTGCCGAGCCAGTAGATCCGCCCGTTGCTGTGTCGCAACAGCTGACTGCACGAGCTCGGCGAATAGAACCGCTTTCCGCTGCGATAGGTCCACGGCTGGGGCTTCGTCCACGTGCGCGCGCCGTCGCGCGAGACCGAGAACCAACGATAACCGGGCAAGCTCGGACGCCGGTCGTTGCTGCCGCGCATCACCATCAACACGCGATGGTCCGACGCGGCGACGATCGTCGGCTCGATCACCCCGCGGGTCGAGCGCTTCGGGTCGGCCTCGATGCGCTCGGACACCCGCCAGTCGATCGTTCCGCGCTCGTTGAACTTGCCGATCAGGACCGCGCAATCGTGATACGTGTAGCCGCCGCCGGGGTTGTGATACACGCCGTCGGATCCGAGCGGCGCGATCTGAACGGGCTGCAGGATGTCACCCGACTCGAGCTGGATCGGAACGCAGGTCGACGCACCGATCATCATCGAGTTCTTGCCGGTCCATAGCCCCGGCAGCGGATGCTCGGGCGAGAACTCCTTGCCGACATGGACGACAGGTTCTTCGTGCCAGAAGCTCCGCCCACCGTCCTTGGACAACGCGTAGCGCAGTGTCCAGTGCCGCATCCCGGCCAGCGGGTCATCCCCCGGCAGCACGCCCTGCAGGATCATCTGCACGAACGCACCGGTTCGGGGATCGACGAACACCGTGCTCAGGTAGCGACGCAACACCCCTCCCGGCCGCTTCTCGTGCGTACGAACCTCGGTCGCCGGGCCCCAGGTCCGCCCGTTGTCGGGCGAGATCCGCCGGTACGCGACGTCGGCCGTGTCCGAGCGAGTCTGGCGCGAGTGCACGGACATCATCTCGAACCCGACAGGATGCGTGTAGAACGCCCGCGTGTTCGTTCGCACTCCGGGCTCGGTAGCCAGGAACACGCTGCTCGAGATCAGCTCGGGTCGGCGGTGGCCGAGCGCCATGTCGACGAACCGATACGCACGCTCGCGCACCGCAGG
>Ga0210086_1001777_pt1 | contig 10732 bp, 8 predicted proteins | sample China_Galinas_PW_3_FD_184867 | JGI IMG/M metagenome (GOLD analysis project Ga0210086, IMG submission 184867) | Wetland microbial communities from San Francisco Bay, California, USA, that impact long-term carbon sequestration - China_Galinas_PWB_D2... | ecosystem: Environmental > Aquatic > Marine... | reverse complement strand
CGCGCTGCGTCGTGAGCTGATCCGGGCGGAATTTCGCCAAGGAGCGGGGCGAGCGCCCTCACCGCGACAAATACCTGCCCGCCTTCCGTCACGCCTGCCGGTGGCGGCGTAGGTCACGAAAGTCGAGGTTTGTAAGGCTCAGACCGACAAAGAGCGAACGCGCGGCGGCCGTCCGAGGGCGGCGCGGCTCAGGCGCTGCGGATCAGCTTCTTGTTGACGAACTCGTCGGCGCCCCAGCGGCCCAGCTCGCGGCCGAAGCCGGAGCGCTTGAAGCCGCCGAAGGGGAGCTCGGGGGCGTCGGCGCCGACCAGGTTGACGTAGACCATGCCGGCTTCGATCCGGTCGGCGACCCGCTCGGCCTGCTCGGGGTCGGTGGTCATCACGTAGGAGCCGAGGCCGAAGGGGGTCCGGTTGGCGAGCTCGACCGCCTCCTCCTCGGTGCCGACCCGGTAGACCTGGGCCACCGGCCCGAAGAACTCTTCCTGGGAGGCGTCGTCGCCGGACGCGATCCCGGCGAGCACCGTCGGCTCGAAGTAGTTGCCGTCGCGGCCGCCGCCGAGCACGACCTCGGCGCCGTTCTCGACCGCCCGCCTCACCTGGTCCTCGAGCCGCTCGGCGGCGGTAGCCGAGGAGAGCGGGCCGACCTCGGTGTCCTCGGCGGTCGGGTCGCCCGGCTTCGCCGCGGCGAGCTTCTCGCGGAAGCGCTCGAGGAACTCGTCGTAGAGCTCGTCGACGACGATGAAGCGCTTGGCCGCGTTGCAGGACTGACCGGCGTTGTCGAGCCGCGCTTCCGCCGCCGCCCCGGCGGCGGCGTCGACGTCGTCGGAGCCGAGCAGGATGAAGGGGTCGGAGCCGCCGAGCTCGAGCACGACCTTCTTCAGGTTGCGCCCGGCGGCGGCGGCGACGGCGGCGCCGGCGCGCTCGGAGCCGGTGACCGAGACGCCGCGCACGCGCGGGTCGGCGAGCGCCCACTCGATCTGCTCATGGGTCGCGTAGATGTTCTCGTAGGCGCCCGCGGGAAAACCGGCGTCGTTGAAGATCGCCTGCATCGCCGCGGCCGATTCCGGGCACTGCGGCGCGTGCTTGAGCAGGATCGTGTTGCCGATCACCAGGTTCGGCGCCGCGAAGCGGGCGACCTGGTAGTAGGGGAAGTTCCAGGGCATGATCCCGAGCAGCACCCCGAAGGGGCTGCGGCGGACGACCGCGGTGCCCTCGCCGTCGAGCAGCTCGATCGGCTCGTCGGCCGTCAGCTCCTCGGCCCTGTCGGCGTAGAAATCGTAGATTTCGGCCGTGAAGTCGACCTCCGCCAGGGCCTGCTCGATCGGCTTGCCCATCTCGCGGACGATGATCCCGGCCAGCTGCCGGCGGCGCTCGACGTGGAGCTCGCCGGCCCGGCGCACGAGCGCGCCGCGCTCCGCCGCGGTCGAGGAGGCGGGCCACGTCCGCGCGGCCTCGTCGGCGCGCCCGATCGCAGCGCGCAGCTCCTCGTCGCCGATCTCCGGATACTCCTTGACCGTCTCGCCGGTCGCCGGGTTGACCACCGCGTAGGTACTCATCAGCGCCTCCTCTCAGGGTTCACAAGTCGGATGCGTTCGCTGTTTGTCGGGCTCAGGGCGACAAGAGACGAACGCGGACGGTTCATTGGGTTGGGGATGGGGTGGCGGACAGAGCCTTCTCCACCGGGACGCACTCCCGGCCCACCGCCTCGGCCACGGCCGGGTGCGTCACCTGGCCGGCGGCGACGTTGACGCCGGGGCGCAGGCCCGGGTCGCGGCGAATCGCCTCGGCGACGCCGCGGTCGGCGAGCGCGATCGCGTAGGGCAGGGTCGCGTTGGCCAGCGCGTGGGTCGAGGTGATCGGGACCGCGCCGGGCATGTTGGCGACGCAGTAGTGCGTCACCCCGTCCACTTCGAAGGTCGGGTCGTGGTGCGTCGTCGGCCGCGAGGTCTCGAAGCAGCCGCCCTGGTCGATCGCCACGTCGACCAGCACCGCGCCCGGCTTGATCAGCGCCAGCTGCTCGCGCCGCACCACGTAGGGGGCGCGGGCGCCGTGGACCAGCACGGCGCCGATCACCAGGTCGGCGCGCGGCAGCATCTCCTCGATCGCCAGCGTGGTCGAGTAGACGGTCGAGCAGGCGCCGGAGAAGGCGACGTCGAGCTCGCGCAGGCGGTCGACGGAGCGGTCGTAGACGAAGACGTCGGCGCCCATGCCGATCGCGACGAAGGCGGCGTTCATGCCGACCACGCCGCCGCCGATCACGATCACGTTGGCGGCCGCGACGCCGGGCACGCCGCCGAGCAGGATGCCGCGCCCGCCGAGCGGCTTCTCCAGCATGAAGGCGCCGGCCTGGGTGGCGATCTTGCCGGCGATCTCGCTCATCGGCGCCAGCAGCGGCAGCCGGCCGCGCGCGTCCTCGACCGTCTCGTAGGCGACGCAGACGGCGCCGGAGCCGCAGAGCCCGCGCGCCAGCTCGGGGTCGGGCGCGAGGTGCAGGTAGGTGAACAGCAGCTGTCCCGGCCGCAGCATCTCGATCTCGGCCGGCTGCGGCTCCTTCACCTTGAGGACCATCTCCGCGGCGCCGAACACGGCCGCCGCGTCGGGCGCGACGCGGGCGCCCTGCGACTCGTACTCGGCGTCGGCGATCGCGCTGCCCTCCCCCGCCCCGGCCTCGACCACGACCTCGTGTCCGCGCTCGCTCATCTCGCGCACCCCGGCGGGCGTGACCGCGACCCGGTACTCGTCGGGCTTGATCTCGCGCGGGACGCCGACGATCATCGTCCCGTCCCCGCCTCCCCCCAACCGCCGTAGAGGTTTCCTCCGGATAGCGAACAAAACCTCGACGGCGAGGTCCGTCCCGCCCAATCGCCCCCGGCGCCGTAGAGGTTGTTACCGCTATGCGTGCATAACCTCGACGGCGGGGTCCGTCCCCCTCCACCGCCGTAGAGGTTTTCACCGCTATGCGAATAAAGCCTCGACGGCGGGGTCCGTCCCGCCCAATCGCCCCCGGCGCCGTAGAGGTTGTTACCGCTATGCGTGCATAACCTCGACGGCGGGGTCCGTCCCCCTCCACCGCCGTAGAGGTTTTCACCGCTATGCGAATAAAGCCTCGACGGCGGGGTCATTGGCCGACCAGCTCCCGGGCGCGGAGTGCGAGCCAGAACTCGATCCGGTCGTGGGCGCGGGAGAGGTCGCGGCCGGTCAGCTCCTCGACCTTGCGCATGCGGTAGCGCAGGGTGTGGCGGTGGCAGTAGACCTCGCGCGCGGCGCGCTCCCACTGCCCGTTCTGCTCGATGAAGGCCTCCAGCGAGCGCAGCAGCTCGCCGCCGTACTCCTCGTCGCCGGCCTCGATCGGGCCGAGGACGCTGTCGCAGTAGAGCCGCAGCGCCTCGTCGTCCTGGATCGAGAGCAGCAGGGTGAAGGCGCCGAGGTCGCGCCAGGAGGCGACGTCGGGGGCGCTGCCGTTCTCGCTGAAGGCGGTCGCCTCGAGCGCGCAGCGGGCCTCGTGGAAGGAGTGGCGCAGCTCCTCCGGCGGCGCCGGCCGGCTGGCGGCGGCGCGCACCGCGCCGCGCTCCTTGATCAGCGCCTTGCGCGCTTCGGCGGCGAGGTCGACCGGGTCGCGGTCGGCCGCGTCCACCACGGCGCAGAGCAGCTCGCGCGTGCCGCTGGCGTGCGGCGCGACGACCGCCGGGCAGGCGTCGGCGGCGAGCGCCCGCTCGAGCGCCGGCTCGGCCGCCGCCGGGTCGTCGAGGTCGAAGACCAGCACCGCGGCCTCGTCGCCGATCCCGAAGGGCTCGAGCCGGCGGCGCAGCTCGCTCGGGTCGAGGCGCCCGCCGAGCGCGCCCGCCAGCACGTCGCCGGCGAGCCGGCGCTCGGTCTCGCGGGCGACGCGGCGGCGCATCAGCTCGAGCGCGACGACGGCGACCGCCTGCTGCAGGATCAGCCGCTCGAAGTCGCCGAGCCCGCCGGAGTCGCGGACCATCACGACCCAGGCCTGCGGCGGGCCGCCGCCCGGCGAGATCACCGGGTGGGCCAGCGCCCGGCCGGCGACAGAGGAGTGGGTCGGCACGAAGGGCTGCCCGTCGGCCGTGTGGGCGAGCGCTTCGTCGCGGATCGCGTTGACCGCCTCGGCCGAGAGCTGGCGGCGGAAGCCGCGCCCGGAGAGCCGCTCGCCGCGGCTGTTGAGGATCGCCACGGTGCCGCCTACCGCGGAGGCGATCGTCGCCACGATCTCCTCCAGGCCGCGCTCTTCGAGGACCAGCCGCTCGAGCCGCCGCTGCACGGCGATCCCCCGCTGCAGCACCTCGTACTGCTCGTTGACGAGTTTGGCGAAGGCCTTCTCGGTGATCGCGATGAACGGGGTCGAGTAGGGCACCTCGAACAGCGGGAAGTTGCGTTTGCGCGCCTCCTCGAGCAGCGCTTTCGGCAGCTTCTTGTGGTTGAAGCCGGTGCCGAAGCCGAGCCCGGCGAGGTTGTGCTCGGCGAGCAGGCGGATGTAGGAGCGCTGCTTGGCGGCGCTGTCGAGCGGGATGCCGGTGGTCAGCATCAGCTCGCCGCCGGAGAGCCACGGCGTCGGGTCCGCGAGCTCGGAGATGTGGATCCAGCGCAGCGGCGCTTCCGCCGCGTCTGCGCCCGCGACCAGGTCGAGGCCGACCTCGTCGAGCAGGCTCTGCACGGTGAGCATCGCCGGCGTGCCTATCTGCGGACGCGCTCCCATGCGTCCGTCAGTACCCCCCGCAACACGTCGTGGATTTCCTCGAACTGCTCCGTGTCGGCGATCAGCGGCGGCGCCAGCTGGATCACCGGGTCGCCGCGGTCGTCGGCGCGGCAGATCAGCCCGCGCTTGTAGAGCTCGCCGGAGAGGTAGCCGCGCAGCAGCTCCTCCGCCTCCTCCCCGTCGAAGCTCTCCTTCGTCTGCTTGTCCTTGACCAGCTCGATCGCCTGGAAGAAGCCGGCGCCGCGCACGTCGCCGACGATCGGCAGGTCGTGCAGGGTCTCCAGCATGCCGCGGAACTCGCCTTCCTTGGCGAGCACGTGGCCGCAGAGGTCCTCGCGCTCAAACACGTCGAGGTTGGCCATCGCGACCGCCGAGGCGACGGGATGGCCGGCGAAGGTGAAGCCGTGCGAGAAGGAGGCGTCGCCCTGCATGAACGGCTCGGCGATGCGGTCGTCGGCGATCACCGCGCCCATCGGCGCGTAGGCCGAGGTCAGCGCCTTGGCGACGGTGATGATGTCCGGCTGGTAGCCGAAGCGTTCGCAGCCGAAGTAGTGGCCGAGCCGGCCCCAGGCGCAGATCACCTCGTCGGAGATCATCAGCACGTCGTGGCGGTCGCAGATCTCGCGCACGCGCTCGAAGTAGCCGTCGGGCGGGACGAAGCAGCCGCCGGCGTTCTGCACCGGCTCGACGATCACCGCGGCGACGGTCTCCGGCCCCTCGAACTCGATCCGCTCCTCGATCGCGTCCGCCGCCCAGAGCGGGTGGCGATCGACCGGCCAGCGGTAGACGTTGGTGTTGGGCACGTGGCAGCCGCCGGGCGTCAGCGGCTCGAACTGCGAGCGCAGCTCGGTGATCCCGGTGGCCGAGAGGGCGCCGAGCGAGGTGCCGTGGTAGGCGATCTCACGCGCGATCACCTTGTGCTTCTGGCCTTTGCCGAGCGCGCGGTGGTAGTTGCGCGCCAGCTTCAGCGCCGACTCGACCGCCTCCGAGCCGCCGGAGGTGAAGAAGACGCGGTTGAGGTCGCCGGGGGCGAGCGCGGCGATCCGCGCGGCGAGCTCGATCGCGCGCGGGTGGGCGTAGCTCCACAGCGTGTAGAAGTCGAGCTCGGAGACCTGGCGCGCCGCCGCCTCGCCGAGCTCCGCGCGGCCGTGGCCGGCGTTGACGCAGAAGAGCGCCGAGAGGCCGTCGAGGTAGCGGTTGCCGTGCTCGTCGTAGACGTAGCAGCCGTCGCCGCGGGTGATGATGGGGATCTCGTGGTCGGGCCCGTAGGCGCCCATGCGCGAGAAGTGCATCCAGAGGTGCCGCAGGGCCAGCTCCTGGAGCCCGGTCTCGACGGCCCCGGTGGATTGCGACGCGACGGCCATGCGTATCTCCTCTCGTCCTACGACGTTCTGGACAAAGCTAGCTCGCTTTGCCCTCGCATTCAAGTGTCCAAAGGAGTAAGCGAACCGCTCCTCTATATACAACCCGTACAACGAGATTCGCGCACGCATCGGGTACCGTCTGTCAAGTGGGCGACGTTGTCCATAGCGTCGAGTTGAGGGATGTGAGCAAGCGCTTCGGCGAGCTGACGGCCGTCGACGACCTCAACCTGGAGCTGGCGCGGGGCGAGTTCTTCACCTTCCTCGGGCCGAGCGGCTGCGGCAAGACGACGACGCTGCGGATGGTCGCCGGCTTCGAGCGGCCGAGCACCGGCGAGATCCGGATCGAGGGGGTCGACGTGGCGGAGGAGCCGCCGCACCGGCGCCCGACCAACACGGTCTTCCAGAGCTACGCCCTCTTCCCCCACCTGAGCGTGCGCGACAACGTCGGCTTCGGGCTGAAGCGCAAGCGGGTCGCGAAGGCGGAGATCGCCGAGCGCGTGCGGGCGGAGCTGGAGCGGGTCGGGCTGGCGGCGGAGGCGAACCGGCGGCCCTCGCAGCTCTCCGGCGGCATGCAGCAGCGGGTGGCGCTGGCGCGGGCGCTGGTCAACCTGCCGAAGGTGCTGCTGCTCGACGAGCCGCTCGGGGCGCTCGACCTGAAGCTGCGCAAGGGCCTGCAGGTCGAGCTGAAGCGGATCCAGCGCGAGGTCGGGATCACCTTCGTCTACGTCACCCACGACCAGGAGGAGGCGCTGACGATGAGCGACCGGATCGCGGTGATGAACCGCGGCCGGGTCGAGCAGGTCGGCATCCCCGAGGACGTCTACGAGCGCCCGGCGACGACCTTCGTCGCCGGCTTCATCGGCGTCTCCAACCTGATGCCGGCGGTCGTCGCGGGCGGCGGCGAGGTGAAGCTGGAGCACGGGCCGACGGTGCGCGCCGCGGCCGACGGGATCGCGGTCGGCGGGCGCTGCTACGCCGTGGTGCGGCCGGAGAAGCTGCGGGTCGAGACGCTCGGCGGAGGCGGCGCGGGCGCCGCTGCGTCCCTTTCCCCCTCCATGGCGGGGAGAAAAGACGTAGCGGCGGCGAATGGGCGGCCGCGGGTCGAAGGCACGGTGGAGAGCTCGCTCTACCTCGGCACCTCGACCCAGATCGGGGTCGACCTCGGCGACGGGGTGCGGATGACCGTGCTGGTCCCCAACGCCGACGAGGCCGAGCGCCAGGCGCTGCCGGGAGGCGGCGCCCGGGTGGCGCTGAGCTGGGAGCCGGAGCACATGCATGTCGTGCGCGAGAGCTTGGAAGGGAAAGAGGTCCAAACAGGAGAGGGTGAATCGTATGGGTAGTGGTGGAGCGATGGGCCGCAGGGCGCTGAGCGCGCTCGCGGCGGCGGTGGCGATTTTGGCGCTGGCCGTGGGCCTCGCCGCCTGCGGCAGCGGCGGCGGCGGAGAAGGCGGGACGGTGAAGCTGGAAGGCGAACCGTCCGGCAACGTGACGATCTCCAACTGGCCGCTCTACATCGACCCCGGAAAGAACGGGACGGTGAAGGAATTCGAAAAGGCGAGCGGGATCGGCGTCAAGTACATCGAAGACGTCAACGACAACGCCGAATTCTTCGGCAAGATGCAGCCGCTGCTCGAACAGGGCGAATCGGGCGGCCGCAGCCTCTTCGTCGTCACCGACTGGATGGCGAAAAAGATGGACGACCTCGGCTACCTGCAGAGCCTCGACAAGTCGGCGATCCCGAACGTCGAACAGAACCTGGTGCCCTCGCTCCAGCACCCGGGCTTCGACCCCAACCGCGACTTCAGCGTGCCCTGGCAGAGCGGCATGGGCGGGCTGATCGTGCGCACCGACCTGGCGCCCGAAGTGCATTCGATCTGCGACCTCTTCGACCCCAAGTACAAGGGCAAGGTCGACTTCCTCAGCGAATTGCGCGAAACCGTGCCGCTGGTGATGACCTGCGAAGGGACGAACCCCGAAGAAGCGAGCGAAGAAGACTGGATGAAGGCGATCGAAAAAGTCAAGGGCGCGGTCGGATCGGGGCAGATCCGCCGCTTCACCGGCAACGACTACGCGCGTGACCTGACCAGCGGCGACGCGGTCGCGGCGATCGGCTGGTCGGGCGACGCGGTGCAGCTGCAGGCCGACAACCCGAACATCGAATTCCGCATGCCCGAACAGGGCTGCTCGCTGTGGTCGGACAACATGGTGATCCCGGTCGGGGCGCCCAACCCGACCGCCGCCGAGGCCTGGATGAACTACGTCTACGTGCCGCAGCACCAGGCGAAGATCGCCGAATACGTCAACTACGTGACGCCGGTCGAAGGCGTCAAGCGGATCTTCGAAAAGAGCGAACCGGAACTGGCGGAAAGCGACCTGATCTTCCCCAGCGCCGAATTCACCAAGAACTGCTTCACGCAGGCGCAGCTCAACGAGCAAGAGGAACAGCCCGTGACGCGGGCCTGGAACGCCGTGCTGAACGGCTGAGATGGCAGAGCGCCGCCGGATCGTCCCCTACTTCCTGCTCGGGCCGGGGACGATCTGGCTGCTGCTCTTCTTCGTCGTGCCCCTCTTCTACATGGGGTACCTCTCGCTCGAGTCGGGCATCGTCGGCAGCCTCTCCTTCAGCTGGAACTGGGGCAACTACTCCGACGCGCTGTCGCTCTACGACACGCAGTTCGCGCGCTCGTTCCTCTACTCGGGGGTGGCGACGCTGATCTGCCTGCTGGTCGCCTACCCGCTCGCCTACACGATCGCCTTCCGCGCCGGACGGTGGCGCAACGCGCTGCTCTTCGCCGTGGTGGCGCCCTTCTTCACCACCTACCTGATCCGCACCCTCGCCTGGGAGACGATCCTCTCCGACCAGAGCCCGGTGGTCGGCGCGCTGCGCTTCCTCGGCCTGGTGCCCGAGAACGGGCACGTGCTGGCGACGGGCGGCGCCGTGATCGCCGGCCTCGTCTACAACTTCCTGCCCTTCATGATCCTGCCGATCTACGCCAGCCTCGAGCAGATCGACGAGCGGCTGATCGAGGCGGCGAAGGACCTCTACGCGTCCTCGCGGGCGGCCTTCGTGCGGGTGACGCTGCCGCTCTCGGCGCCGGGGATCGTCGCCGGCACGCTGCTCACCTTCATCCCGGCGACCGGCGACTACGTCAACGCCCAGTTCCTCGGCAGCGCCGGCAACCAGATGATCGGCAACGTGATCCAGTCGCTCTACAAGTCGCAGCTCGACTACCCGGCGGCGGCGGCGCTCTCCTTCGTGCTGATGGCGCTGATCATGGTCGTCGTCCTGATCTACATCCGCTTCGCCGGCTCCGAGGCGCTGATGGGCGAGGAGACGCTGTGACGCTCCACTGGTCTTTTTCCCTCCTATGGAGGCATAACTCCCAGTGGAAGGATTCGCCGTGAAGGGGACGGTGCGCTGGCTGCGCGAGCATGCGGTGAACATCGTCGCCGGCCTGGTCGTCGTCTACATGCTGATCCCGATCGCGGTGATCCTCGTCTTCTCCTTCAACGATCCGGCGGGCAAGTACAACTTCACCTGGGTCGGCTTCACGCTCTCGCACTGGGGCAACGCCTTCGGCATCCCCGAACTGAACAGCGCCCTGTTGACGAGCCTCAAGCTGGCGCTGCTGGCGACGCTGATCTCGACCGCGATCGGGACGCTGATGGCGATCGCGCTGGTCCGCCACCAGTTCCACGGGCGGCGCGCGGCGAACCTGCTGATCGTCGTGCCGATGGCGACGCCGGAGATCGTCATGGGGGCCTCGCTGCTCTCCTTCTTCATCATCCTCGGCGCGCCGGGGCTCGGCTTCCAGACGCTGCTGATCGCGCACGTGATGTTCTGCATCAGCTTCGTCGTCGTCGTCGTGCGCTCGCGGCTGATCGGCTTCGACCGCAACCTCGAGGAGGCGGCGCAGGACCTCGGCGCCAGCGCGCTCGACACCTTCCGTCTCGTCACCCTGCCGCTGATCGCGCCGGGCATCTTCGGCGGCGCGCTGCTCGCCTTCGCCCTCTCGATCGACGACTTCGTGATCTCGAACTTCAACTCGGGGACGACGGTGACCTTCCCGCTCTACATATACGGGGCGGCGCAGCGCGGCATCCCGGTCGAGGTGAACGTCGTCGCGATGATCCTCTTCGGCGTCACCGTGCTGGCGATGGGGGCGACGGTCTGGCAGCAGCGGCGGGCCGAGAAGGCGGCTTCGGTCCGCCCCGAGCAGGAGGCGGCGCCGCCTGTGGCGATCGGCGCGGCGGAGGCGGCGTGACGGTCGAAGGGTCGGGAGGGCGGGAGTCACTTCGCCGAATGCCTAAATCCGCCTTCGGCGGATTGATTTTGTGCCGCTTCGCGGCCCAGGGTAGCCCGCCGGGGCGCCGCTTCGCGAGGCATCGTCGAAGTGACTCCCGCCCTCCACGGGGCGCGTTCGCTGTTTGTTTCGCTATCCGACACAAGGAGCGAACGGGTGGGTGATGTGAGGCTGCGGAACTACATCGGCGGGAGCTGGCGCGAGGCGGACCTTGTGGGGGAGCTTGAGGATGTGGATCCGGCTACCGGCGAGGTTGCGGCGCTGGTGCCGTTGTGTGGGGCTCGGGAGGTTCGGGAGGCTGTGGAGGCGGCTCGGGGGGCTCAGTCCGGGTGGCGGGCGGTGGGGCCTCA
>Ga0210086_1001775_pt1 | contig 10738 bp, 7 predicted proteins | sample China_Galinas_PW_3_FD_184867 | JGI IMG/M metagenome (GOLD analysis project Ga0210086, IMG submission 184867) | Wetland microbial communities from San Francisco Bay, California, USA, that impact long-term carbon sequestration - China_Galinas_PWB_D2... | ecosystem: Environmental > Aquatic > Marine... | reverse complement strand
TAATACCGGTGAGGGGATCTTTTTGAGCGGCACGCACTGCGCTGAGATAGGTGAGGGCATTGCGCAGCGGGCAGACCAGGCCGACCAGGAGGTGTTCCATGGTGGCGGCTTCCCGCTCCTGAAACTTGCGGCGCCGGCTGAGGGTTATTTCACCCAGATTTTCGTCGCCGACAATCAGCTGATAAGAACATTTATGGCGCCCGGTCTTGCCGAAACTGATATCAATATCGTGCGCACTGTTACGATAGCTGAAGCCGTCGTAGGTCATTAATATGATGAGTTCATCGGCAAACAGCTTAATCAGGCTGTCGATGTCCAGTGTGGTTTGCAGCACGGTATTGAGTCTTAGTGCCGCGCTCAAGTTATCGTTGCGGACGTTGGCCAGTTCGGCAAACGGTCTCAACACCAGGTTGAGGGTATTCGAGTCTTTGTGTCGTCCTGTTTCCAAAAGTTGTGGCGTGGACATCATAGTCTCCCTTGTTACGCCCGCTGGATACTATGCTATTAATGTGCCAAACATCACAAAATCATGTAACACCCTATTAAACAATGTAATATTTATCTGAGAATCTTGTTTAATTGAATGGATTATGGTGTTACGGCGCAAGTTTAGTCAATAAATTGACTGAGTGTCGCGCCGGGGAGACTGTTGCCGCTGCGGCTCGAAGCGGCCAATTCTTGCAGGCCGGCTTGCGGCGGACTGAGTTGTTTGTAGCGTGTCGCATGCCATTTAAGCCCGCAAAAGGTCTATAAAGAGATAAAATATGCGGCTGGTGCACGGCTGAGCAGGCGAGGGGATAAAGAAATATGGTTGTGGCGGGCATGATCAAGCACAACGTCGTGAAATCGGTGGCCGATTTGCAGGACTTGCTCAGCGGCAAGCACCCCTTGTCCGATCTGCGCCTGGGTGAGGTATTGGTTGAAGAACATCTCATCAGTATCGAGCAATTGGCCTCGGCCCTGTCCCGCCAAAAGAAAGGCAAGACCAAGCATCTGGGACAGATACTGGTAGAGATGGGTGTGCTCTCCCCGGAGGACTTGCTCCTCGCCCTGTCCAAAAAACTGGGGATCCCCCGGGTGCATTTGCGCGGCTTCGATCTGCCCTCGCAAATGTTGTCGCGGGTACCGGCCGACCTGGCCATCCAGTACAACGTTGTGCCCCTGGCGGAACTCAATGGCAAGCTGGTGGTGGCTATGGAGAATCCGCTCGATCAACAGGTCATCAGCGCCTTGCGTTTCAATACCAACTCCAGCATCGATACGGTGATCGCCGACAGCGACGATATCCGCTTGCTGCTGCAAAAATTCTATAGCCGGCTCGAGGAGAGCGAGGCTCTCGAAGACCTGCAGGTAGATGCGGTCGGCAGTTCGCCGGTGGAAAGCGCCGAGTCGCTTTATCTGATGGAGCAGGAGGCGCAGCGCAGACCGATCGTGCGCCTGGTCAATGCCATCCTGATTCAGGCGGTGACCAAGAACGCCTCAGATATCAATATTCGTCCGGAAAAGGACCGGGTAAACGTCTATTACCGTATCGACGGCAAGCTGCAATACGCCCGCACCATGAGCCGTTCCTTATTACCGGCCATCGTCAGCCGCATCAAGATCACCGGGCAAATGGATATCTCGGAGCGGCGCCTGCCCCAGGACGGCCATGCCCGCATGGCTTGGGGAAACAAATCCATCGATTTGCGCATTTCCGTGGTGCCCACGGTGAAGGGCGAAAGCGTCGTCATCCGCATCCTGGACAAAGACGCGGGCCTGCGGCCCTTGGACGGTCTGGGACTGCGCGAGGACGAATACCGTATGGTGCAACGGCTGATCTCGCGCCCTCACGGTTTGTTTCTGGTGACCGGGCCGACCGGCTCCGGAAAATCCACCACCCTTTATGCGATTCTCGACGAAGTGAAGAAGCGCAATCTTCACATGCTGACGGTGGAAGACCCGGTGGAATACGACATGAACGGCATAGAGCAGGTGCAGATCTCCCTGGTCAAGGGCTACACCTTCGCCCAGGCCTTGCGCCAATTCCTGCGCCATGACCCGGATGTGATCATGGTGGGAGAGATCCGCGACAGCGAGACCGCGCAGATCGCCAATAAGGCGGCACTCACCGGCCACCTGGTGTTCAGCACCCTGCATACCAACGATGCCGTGAGCACCATCACGCGTCTTACCGACATGGGCGTAGAGCCTTACCTGCTGAGCTCCACGCTATTAGGGGTGATGGCGCAACGCTTGGTCAGGCTTAACTGTCCCCATTGCCTGGTGGAGGAAACGGTGGAGGAGGCGCTACGCCAACGCTTCAACCTGTTGCCCGGGGAAAAGTTTTATCGGGGTAGCGGCTGTGAATCCTGCAATCAAATGGGCTACCGCGGCCGGGCGACGGTGTGCGAATTGCTGGAGGTGACGCCGGAGATCGCTCAACTCATCAACGATGGTGCACCGATGCAAAAGCTGCGAGAAGTAGCGATGGCTCAGGGTATGACCCGTTTGGGCGACAATGCCCTGGCCATGGCGCGCGAAGGCAAGACCTCCGTCGAAGAAATCATGGCCGTGCAGTTAGAGGGCGGCTAAGCTCCGCATCACGCGCCGTCGTCTGTCCCCATAATCTCCCGCGCCGCACGCACCCCGCTGCGCAGCGCCCCCTCCAGGGTGGCGGGCAGTCCGGTGTCGGTGTAGTCACCGGCCAACCAGCAGCCCGTCACCGCCGTCCGTGTACCCGGCCGCAGCGCCGCGACGTCCGCGTGACACGAAAAGGTCGCGCGCTTTTCGCGAATAACCAGGCTGTGTGTCGGCGCCGGCCAGCGCGGAAAATGGGCGCCGATCTGAGCAGTGACGTCTGCGCACAACGCAGCGTTATCCAACGCCATATGCGACCCCGGACCGCTGATCACCACCGCCATCCTGCCGGGATGACCGGCGTCGCCGAGATCGAGCAGCCATTGCCCCGTACCGTCCAGCAGACCCAGCATTTCGCAACCCAGGCGTATCCCGGCCGGGTACTGCAGATAGACCGTGCAGATGGGCTCATAGCGGAGCTTGGCCAATCGCAGGCCGGTGTCCTGCAATAAAGGCTGTGGTTCCATCAGGCGCAGGGCCTCGCTGGGCGCGGCGGCCATGACGACATGGTCGGCATGGAGAATACCCTGACGGGTGCTCACGCCGGCAATGCGCCCGTCACTGATCTGCAGCGAACTGACCCGTTCACCGAAGCGCAGCGTAGCGCCATGCGTACAAATAAACTCCAAGGCCGGTTGGGGAAAGACGGCACCTAAATCCACGCGCGGAAACAGCATGTCGGCGTCGCGGCGCTTACCGGCAAAGGCCTCATGCAAGACATGAATGAAGATCTGTGCCGAAGCCTGATCCAGAGGCGTGTTCAAGGCCGCCAGACACAAAGGTTCCCACAGCGCTTTGATCAGCCGCTCGGGTTGTTTAGCGCCCTGCAGCCAGGCGGCGACACTGAGGTCCTTGGCTAGCTTGAAGCCGGAAAAAAATAATTGCATGCATAAGGCCAGGGCGCGATAGCGTTCCGACCCGCTCAAGCCCTTGGCCCGCGCGAAACCCGCCACCACATGCCATGGCGCGGGCAGGGTGGGAAAGGCGATGCACATATCTTCCCGTCGTGGCGTGCGCATCTCCAGGCGCAAAGGGCGGCGATGAAACACCTGCTCTTCAAGCACGCCAATGACGCGCAACAGACGCAGCATCTCACTATAGGCACCCAGCATGAGATGCTGGCCATTATCGAACGCTGTACCCTGCGTCGCGACGCAGCGCGCGCGCCCTCCGGCCTGCCTGGCCGCCTCGATGAGCGTGACCCGAATATCGGCGCGGGTGAGTTCGACGGCGGCGGCCAGTCCCGCCCAGCCGGCTCCGATGATGACGACGTGCATGGTTGTTGGGAGTCTCTAAAGCTTATAGTTACTTCTAATTAGTCGAGCTGAAAAGTGTTCGTCTCAGCATTGAGTATAACTCGAAGATTAAATGGTGTATCCGATCAGATGAATATGGGTGCCGAGCCGAGTTTACTCCCTTGGTTTAAGGTGTGGTAAATCGGCCCTCGACCCATATCGGACGTTCGGTATTGCGGAATGCGGACATGCAATGTCAGAACGGCAGGACGTTATCTTTGCGGCTTCTCGAATTAAGCCGTGCCAAATCCGAGGAGCGCGGGTAGCAGATGGCCTTCAGTTCTGAATTGATAAAGTGGAACGCCGGCATTTAGCCGGTTATTTGGCGCCAGGCTCATAAAAAAAGCCCCCTCGGATGAGGGGGCGTATTTTGAAAACATACCGTGACCGTTAGAGTTCTATTTGTGGCTGAAGTCTGGTAGTACCTTGAGGAAGCCTTTGCCTTCGAAGGCCATGCCGCGGGTGCCGGCCGCGCCGAGCGGAGGCAGCAATCTGCCCTTGACCTTACCATTAACATCGGTTACCGAGAAGCCGGCTTTCTGGGTGTCGAAGAGGCAGACCTTGTCCAGCAGGCCGTCGCCGTTCACGTCCATGCCGTTCTTGTGGCACTTGTACAGGCTGTTTTCACCGCCGGTGGCGCCGAAGCTCAGGCTGCTCTCGTCCACGTCCATCGCATTGAAATCGCTTTCGCTCAGCAGAGCGACGGGGATCTTGCCATGGCTCTTGGGATTGACGGGTGTCACCTCGTCATTGCCGGGCTTGACTTCGATGGAGATCTGCTTGACCGTTACGTCGGGTGTGGCACCGGTGATAACCAGTTCGTAATCGCCGGTGGTGCCCGGGTTGTACATCACATGGCCGTATGGTGTAAATAGCCGCGGGTATATAGTATTTAAATACTGGTAGCTGAGAACGCCGACTATATACGTGCCGGTCGTGTTCACGTGTAAATTATCGATACGCGCATCATCGGTATTGACACTGCCGGGATCAATAGAAGTAGACCCGTATAGGTCTTGCGAACCATAAAATTTCCCGTCTGGGGTGTAAACGGCGAGTTCTGTTCTGACACTTTTGGCCCCGCCGACTCCAATATCGATATCGATCGTGATATTGTCCCCTGACTGGGCATGGAACGAGTAGAAGTCGACATCGCTAGTTGAGGTCGCGTCAAGCGTACCGATAACGCCGTGGACTGTCACTCCACCCGCCGGCATTGATAATGGCTGGGCGGTAGCGAGCGTGTCGTTAGACTCGACTTCATTCACATCGGCAGCACAGGCGATACCTCCGGTTGCCAGGAGCATGGCGGCAACGATGCAACTTAAATTTAAACTTGTTCTTCTCATGACCTTACCTCCTATCCACTATTGGACTGCCTTTGGCCATTCGCTATGAAGCAAACTGGAAGCGAGCCTCTGGGTTGTAGATATGATGGATAAACCAGGAAGAAAAATCTGTGACGCTGTTCCGGTTTGCATTAACTGCAGAGTAGTAGGGGTGGGGCCAATCTAACTCGTTGAAGGTGTAGAATATTTAATGCAACCAGGATCTGTGGCAGGACTTAAAGCCTTCATTCAAGGGCCGAAATGACACTTTAAGCGAGCAATTCTTAATATTGCTAATTGCAGGCGAATGATAATCACCGCCTCTACCGGCAACAATCACATGAGACAGGGAAAGGTCTTCACTATCTCTGGAACCCGTCTCAAAATTGCTCTAGAAGGATTAAAGATGCTTGCGAGTTGCACAATGATCAGGAAATTTTGCTAACTGGGTGCCGGGCGCAATGAGATTGACGGTAACCTGAGCGTGGATCTATTTTATAAGTCCGCTGCCGCCCCGTTCCTGTTGATCGCCTGTAGGGTATTGGATGTCTGCTATATGCTTCGTCGGATACACCACTTTCGCAAAAGAATTACCCCTTTTGATGAGGGGAAGAGGAAGAGTTGATTATTTGGACAATAGGTAATTCGGCCCAGACCCACCACGTTACTTCTCTATGGCAGAGCGAATGGATGCGTCCGTACTCTCTAATGCTAATTATCATTAGCTGAACATACCTTGAATGCCTGCGCCGGCTATCTTTTCGAGATACGCGACTATTTGGGCCGGTTCGATCTGACAGTGAAGTCAATCCACAATGGGGGTCCTATAGTCCAATATAACATCTGAGCGTAATTCTAAGTTGCACCACGCTCAGTGGATTGAGAGGTATCATCAAACCTGCAAAACATGCCTGCCCGGAAGAGGAGAGGTAGAAAATGCAAAACCGAATTAAGGCACTCCTAATAGTATTCGCCCTGTCGCTGTCAGGTAGTAGTTGTTCAATTCTCAACCAAGCTCAGTCTCAGCCTCGAGCGCAAGTTCAATCATCGAATGATACTGTTCCCGCAGTTTGGTCCCAGTTGCACAAGGGGCTGGACCAAAACCAGGTAAAAGCGCTGCTCGGTCCTCCGACTTATATCAGAAATTCCGGCACGCAGCTATTCTGGTTTTATGAATACGGCACTCTTACTTTCGATGGCGCTGCAAGCGAGAATAGTCTGTCTGGTACGGATGGCAGACTGATGCGTTGGATGCGTGAGTAGGCGCGTCTACATAAACTCACCGCATTCCCAGATCCCAGAGTTACTTCCAAGACGGTGCCCGAGCCCATGTTCCCGGTCATTATGATGCCATTCAATCATATGTTATGTTGTGTATCAGATGGTATAGAGTCAACAGGAGGTGGCGTATGCGTAAGCAAATAATTGACAATAACGCTCGAGAGACTTTGCCCGCCGATTATCAGGGCTGGCTTGATCTGGAGCGCCTGGCACAGGTAGAGCTGACTTCCGAGGATGCGGAACATACGATCGAGTCGGCATTGATGCTGAATGGCGGAGGAAGTTGGCGCGCGCAACAAGCCGGGAAGCAGACGATTCGCCTGCTGTTTGACGAGCCGCGCAAGATCAGTCGTATTCAATTATTGTTTCAGGAAGATGAGCGGGTGCGTACACAGGAATTTGTGCTGCGCTGGTCCACGGGCGCTGGGGCATCCTCCCGGGAGATAGTCCGCCAGCAATATAATTTCAGTCCGCCAGACGTTACCCGCGAAGTTGAAGATTATGCCGTTGATCTCGATGGGCTGACGATGCTGGAGCTGAGCATTATCCCTGATATCAGCGGAGGAGAGGCTCGTGCATCGCTGGGGCAGTTACGGATTGCTTGATCTATAAATATGTTGTCTAAGCCAGGAAATTTATGGGCGCTACCCGTTCAGCTTATGTCATGCGCTGCCAGAAATGTCGCCAGACGTTGTTTGATGGCCTGATTTCTGGTCTGTGAACCCGAATGATTGAGGGCGCGTATACTTCATAGGGTGGAATATATAGAGAAAGACTATGTGGATCCGGGCTACATGTAATCTCAAGTTTAAAATGGGCGACTTGACCCCTTTAATACTCATGCTGCGCCCGCGAAGCGGTAGCCAGCAGTGGATAGCAAGAGAAGCGTATACATTATCGCCTAGTGTTCCCGTATATGAGTATACGGACATCTTCGGCAATCTTTGTCAGAGAATGGTAGTGCCTGCCGGGGAGTTTTCTGTTCAAACATCGGCCGATGTAATGACTATGGATATGATGGATAAAGATCCAAATGCCTACTTTGTCGAAATACAGAATCTACCGGACGCGGTTCTGCTGTATTTACTACCAAGCCGCTATTGCGAATCGGATAAATTCGGTAATCTTGCGCGAGATATAGTGGACGGTGTGCAGCTCGGTTACAATCAGGTGGATCGAATCTGCGGCTGGGTTCGAAAATCGATACGGTACTCACCCGGCTCCAGTGCATTTCCACTATCCGCTGTCGAAGTGAATGTGCAGGGGGAGGGGGTGTGTCGCGATCTTGCCCACCTTGGCATTGCACTATGCCGCGGTATTAGCATACCCGCGCGCCTGGTTGTTGGATTCCTTTACGGGCTAGAGCCTATGGACTTGCATGCGTGGTTCGAGGCGTACATTGGTGGCCGTTGGTACACGTTCGATCCCACGGAGGACGGTCTTCGTGGTGGCCGGCTTGCAGTAGCCTACGGACGCGATGCGGCTGATGTTGCGATATACCATCAGTTTGGACCGCCGGCTATTTACAGTGACATGGATGTTCGAGTGGAGTTGCTGGACACTCCTCCATGATGAGGTATGATTTAGGCGGTTAATACACCTTGCTCGAACAACGCTCCCAGCTCATGCGCTGGGACTGGCTTGGCAAAGAAATATCCCTGGAAATGCGTGCATCCGATCTCCAGGAGCAGGTTGCGCTGAGATTCTGTCTCGACACCTTCGGCAATGACGCTGAGATTAAGGCTTTTTGCTATGGCAGCAATGGTCCGAACTATCGCATTATCACTAGTGTCGACGGTGATATCACGCACAAGTGATTGGTCTATTTTTAGCTGCTCGAGTGGTAAGCGTTTAAGATATTGCAGCGAGGAATAGCCCGCGCCGAAATCGTCCAGCGAAAAGTTTACGCCAATCGCCTTCAGGGCGTTCATGGTCGCAATGGTTCCTTCAATATCATCTAGAAACATGCTCTCGGTGAGTTCGAGTTTTAGAAGCTTAGGGTTGATGTCGTAGCGTTGTATTGCAGATCGTACATGTTCTATGAAGTCCGCCTTTCGAATTTGCTTGGGGCTGACGTTAATCGCAAGAATAAGGTCACGGGTGAGTGGATTATGATGCCATTGCTTGAGTTGCTCGCATGCGGTCTCCAAAACCCATTGGCCTATGGGTATGATTAAGCCCGTTTCCTCCGCCAGCGGTATAAATTCCGCAGGTGAGAGTACACCGCGTTTGGGGTGATTCCAGCGAATCAAGCCCTCTGCCCCGATAGGACGGTGCTTGCTGTCCACTTGAATCTGGTAGTGTAAAACGAATTGACGGCCTTCAAGCGCATTATGTAAGTCGTTCTCCAGTGAGGCGCGAACATTGATGTTGGTTTGCATTTCCGGATCGAAGAAGCGCAGAGTGTTGCGGCCGCCGTTCTTGGCCTGATACATGGCGATGTCGGCTTGTTTTGTCAATTCCTCGGTTGATAGATGATCGCCCTTGAATAAGGTAACGCCTACACTGGAGCTGGAACGAAATTCCATCATGTCGAGCTGGTAGGGTTGACTGAGAGCTAGAAGAATTTTTTCGCCTACCGTCCGGGTTTGAACCAGAGCATCCTTGTTGTTATCGCTCAAATCGCTGAGTAACACCACAAATTCATCACCCCCAAGTCGGGCAACAGTATCGCTCTTGCGAACCAGGCTAGAGAGGCGCTTTGCGATTTGCCTCAGCATCAGGTCACCCGAGAGATGGCCGACCGAGTCATTGACGGTTTTGAAGTTATCCAGGTCGATTAACAGCAACGCCCCATATCGGCCGTTGCGCGAGCTTGAAGACTTGACTTGATTGAGTCTGTCTTCGAGTAACCGTCGATTTGGTAAATTGGTGAGCTGATCGTAGAACGCCAGATGTTGTATCTTCTCTTCGCTGGCTTTGCGTTCGGTGATATCGATGGCGCTGGAAATTATTGCTGTGACTTTGCCATCTTTTTCCCTCAATGGGGCGATGTGGCTATCCGACAAAAAGATGCTCCCGTCCCTGCGGAGATAGCGCGTCTCGGACTGCGCATGATCGATCAATCCCGCGACTAATTGTGCATTGCAGTCAAGGAATGCCGCCAGGTTCTCGGCGGGTATGATGTTCGCGACTGTCATTGTTAGGATATCTTCCATGGGGTAGCCCAGCATATTTAATGCGGTTTGATTGGCCTGCAGGATGCGACCATTATCCGGGGAAAATGCAAGCATTGCCGTGGGTGAGCTCTCGAAAAGGGATCGGAAGTTCCCCTCGGAGGTCCGCAACTGCTGCTGCATTTCGCGGGTTAACGCCGCGCCCATAACGGTGACCATTAATAGGAAGCCATAAGGCCCTAATGCGATGAATTTGATGACGGAAAGCCGCACGAGTATGCCCTCGATACCGCACATCACGAATAGGACTGTTGCAAACAACATCCATGCCGCCGTACGACTGCCGGAACGGCGATAGAAGTCAATCAGGGCATAAATTGCAAATGCGAATATGGCGAAGGCTATTGCGATTGCGATGAATGCCCAGGGACCATTGTGGCCACTGCCGCGCGTTATCACTTCTCCCCAGGGCAATTGCAGTTTGTAAAGGCCGTCGAAGTGGTCGTATTGCAGTGTATTGGCTTGCGTAAGATTGACCAAAAATAACACGGCGATGAAAAGGGTCACTCCTATTAGCACAGGTGGCGACCGTTTGCCTGTGTACTCGGCGATAAACCATAAGAATAAAGTGAGCAGGAGCAGGCTGGCAGCAACGTTCATCCTGAGAGACTGAATAAACTCGCTGTCGTTTGCTGAATGCAGGATTCTCGCGCCGAAAATCGCAAACAGTATTATTGACAGACACATGCCGGAAAATAACAGATGACTTGAGCGGTTGGGCGAGATATCAGCAAAGACCCAATGCTGTATCAATCCATAGACAACGATCCCCGCCAACAAATATAAACTGGGTATTATGATTTCGCTCAAATATTCCATTTTTTGTTATTTAATGTCCTAATTGCGCACTACTTTTCTTAAAGCTGTGAGGATTTCCCCGTTACTATCAAAGCCTTCTCCTAAATCGTCCCAATTAGAATAATCTTGATCAAAACTGATATCGGCAATCCCGGGTGCTAGGTGCCTGTAACGGCTGAAAGGAGCTAACGACCGTGTAAGCATTAAGTAACCTAGGCGCAAGGCCGTTGAGCCAGTATAA
>Ga0210086_1001767_pt1 | contig 10765 bp, 10 predicted proteins | sample China_Galinas_PW_3_FD_184867 | JGI IMG/M metagenome (GOLD analysis project Ga0210086, IMG submission 184867) | Wetland microbial communities from San Francisco Bay, California, USA, that impact long-term carbon sequestration - China_Galinas_PWB_D2... | ecosystem: Environmental > Aquatic > Marine... | reverse complement strand
CTTGGAATATGCCGATGGCTCGTGGAATGGCGCAGGTCAGTGGCGGTGCTGGGGGTGCGAAAGGTCGGCATAGTCGCGTAGTCGTGGTCACGCTTTCAGGCATGGAAATTGTCTGGAGGTGAGGTTCGTGACGAAGAGATCGCCGACGGCCCGGCCGTATCCGGTTCGGGTCCCGCAGGTTCCGGTGGGGCCTTTGGTGCCGGTGGTGCTGGGCGAGTGCTCGCGATGGCTGAGCGGCCGGGGTTATTCGCCGGGTTCAGCGGCTGCGGTCGTGAACGTGTTGAAGCGGCTCAGCGGATGGATGCAGCTGGTAGGTGCCGGCGTCGATGACATCGACGAGAACCTGCTTGCCCGGTTCCTCGCAATGGAGGAAACCAGAGATCCTCCCTGCGTCTCGATGAAGCAGGTGAGTGGCACGATGCGCAGATTCTTGACGGTAGCCGGCTATCTGGATATTGCTGGTGTCCAAGAGGATTCACTCGATCCCGTGCAGTCGGCGGTGACGCAGTGGTGTACGTGGATGCGTGGGCAGCGAGGCCTGACGGAGAAGACCATCGCGGCCCGTTGTCGCTACGCGGCCGGCCTTGTGGAGGTGGTGGCGGCTGACGGGCTGGTGCAGTGGCCGCGACTGGACGCCTCGACCGTCAACGCCTACGTCGCTGAGCGTGGACGACCCGACGGTGTGGTTGCGCGTGCGCACATCGTCGGATCGGTCCGCTGTCTGCTGCGGTGGGCGTTGAGCACCGGCCGCCTTGATCGGGACCTGAGCCCGGGGATCCTCAAGCCTGCCGGGACCCGGCGGTCGTTGCCGCGGGGTGTGAACACCGATCAGGTGGCAGCCCTGCTGAGCGTGTGCGATGCGGCCACGCCATTGGGGGCGCGGGACCGAGCGCTCGTCATGATCCTCGTGCGGCTTGGCCTACGCGCCGGTGAAGCCGCCCGTCTGAGGCTCGACGACATCGACTGGGCAAGTGGATATCTCAAAGTCACCGGCAAGGGACGCGAGCATTCATTGCCGATCCCGGTCGACGTGGGTCAGGCAATGGAGGCATGGTTGCGGCTGCGGCCGCCCGCACTGGACCGGGCCGTGTTCGTCCGGCTGCGGGCACCGCGCCAGACGATGACCACCTCGGGTATCTCGGGGATCATCGCCCGGTTATCGGACCTGGCGGGCATCGACCGCATCTATGCGCACCGGCTGCGACACACCGCCGCGATGGACGTCCTGGCCGCCGGTGGCACCTTGACCGAAGCCCAGGAGCTCCTGGGGCACGCCTTTGCGGTCACCACGATGGCCTACGCGAAAGTCGACCTCGCATCGCTGCGCGAACTGGTCGTCCCGTTCGGGCAGGTACCGCGATGACGACACTGCGTGAACGACTCGACGAGTATCTGGAGTTGCGCCGGTCTCTGGGGTTTACGCTCAACGAGCTCGATCGGCAGGTCGGCTTGTTCTGCACCTGGCTCGAAGACCGGGGCCAGACACAGACTTTCACCATCGACGATGCGGTGGCCTGGGCCCGGCTCAACCCTGACGCGCACCCCTCGTGGTGGGCGACGCGGCTGTCGTTGGTGCGCCAATTCGCCGCCTACCTCAACGCCAACGACATCGAGGTTCCCGTTATCCCCAGCGGCCTGCTGGCGGCCCGCAAGCCCCGAGCCGTTCCCTTCATCTACAGCCAACACGACATCGATGCGTTGCTCGCCGCCAGCGGCACCGGGTTCGCCGACGAACGGATCGCCGCGACACTGCGCACCGTCATCGGTCTGCTCGCCGCCACTGGCCTGCGGATCGGCGAAGCACTGAACCTGGGCGTCGATGACATCAACGAGCACAACGACCTGCTGATCATCAAGGCCGCCAAATCTGACCAGCGGATCGTGCCGGTGCACCCGTCGACGACGGCCGCCCTCTTGCAGTACATTGCTTCACCTGCCCGGCTGGCCACACACCCCGACCCCCACGGCCCAGTCTTCGTGACCGCCAAAGGGACCGGATACGTCTACGTGTCATTCCAATGCATGTTCAAGCGCCTCCGAGAGGCTGCCGGACTCGCCCCGCGCGGCAGGGCTCGCCCCCGACTGCACGATCTGCGACACACCTTCGCCACCGCGCACATGACCGTGGCCTACACCGGCGGCGGTGACCCCGACCGGGTGCTGTCGCTGCTGGCCACCTGGCTGGGCCACTCCGACGCCGCCCACACCTACTGGTACCTGACCGGGACCGCAGAACTCATGGCCCTGGCCGCCGGCAAGCTCGAACCCACCGCCGAAGGGGAACCGTCATGAACGCCCTGGCGATCAACCTGCAGACCTACTTCACGACCTTCGCCCACACCCAGCGCGACCTGTCGGTCAACACCATCGCCTCCTACCGCGACACCTGGCGGATGCTTCTGAAATACCTCACCTCTACACTCGGAATTCCCACCGATGCAGTCGATTTCGACGCCCTCACCGCCACGAACATCAACGGTTTCCTCGACCACCTCGAACAAGAGCGCCACAACAGCACCAGAACCCGCAACGCCCGACTCACCGCGATCCGCGCCGTGCTCGGCCGGGCATTGCCCGACCATCCCGAGCACGCCGCCACCATCACCCAGGTGCTCGCGATACCACCCAAACGCACGATCAGGCCCATCATCGAGTTCCTCACCCCCGCCGAGGTCGATGCACTTCTGGCCGCACCCGATTCCACCACTTGGACCGGGCGACGCGATCACGCCCTGCTGACCATGACCGCGCAGACCGGTCTGCGGATCAGCGAGATCTGCTCACTGACCCACGACGACATCCACCTCGGCGCCGGCCCGCACGTCGCCTGCACCGGCAAAGGGCGTCGTCAACGCATCACTCCACTGACGCGAGCCACGGCAAACACCATGACGACCTACCTCGCTGAACGGAAAACCCGGCCCGGTTCCTCACTGTTCTGCGGCCCTCACGGCCAACCGTTATCCCGCGACGCAGTCGAACATCGCCTCGCCACCCATGTCGCCACCGCGAGGACCACCTGCCCCAGCCTCACCACCAAGCACATCACGATGCACACACTGCGACACACCGCGGCCATGAACCTTCTCGCCGCCGGAGTCGACGTCTCCGTCATCGCCCTATGGCTCGGGCACGCCGACACCCACAGCACCGACGCCTACCTCCACGCCCACATGGCCATCAAACAAGCCGCCATCGACCGAACCCGGCCACCCCACGTCAAACCAGGGACTTACCAACCCGAGCCCGACATCCTGGCCTGGCTCACCTCACTATGACTATGCCGACACCCGGCACCGAAACCCACACAACAGCAAGCCATCCCAAGAAACATCGGCATATTCCAAGGGTCGGCATAGGACTTCACGTACGTGCCGATGACCCGCGGGTTCGGCTACACCGCGTTCGTCGTCGACGCCTATGCCGGTGTGATCCCCGGCTGGGAGTGTTCGCTGGTCAAGTACACCGGCTTCGTCGAGCGTACGCTGCGCCACGCCGTAGCCTTCCGGATCCGCGAGGGACACCCGTTCGACGATGCAATCCATCATTCCGACGCCGGAAGTCAGTACACCGCAATACATTACGGCGAGACGCTGATGATTGAAGGGTTGACCCCGTCGGTCGGGACCGTCGGCGACGCGCTCGATAATGCGTTGTGCGAGACGACGATAGGGCTGTACAAGACCGAGTGTATCCGCGAGGGCTCCCCGTTCCGCACCGGTCCGATCGGCACCCTCTCCGACCTGGAGGACATCACATCGGCGTGGGTGGCCTGGTACAACCGAGCGCAGGCTGATGCACCGGCTCGGGAGACGACCGCCCGCGGAGGCCGAGGCCGAGTACTACGCTCGACTGCACGCCGGAAAGCACACCGGTCACACGTAACGAGGTGTGCATGAAACCGGGGATGCTTCACAGCCAGGGTGGGGGAATTACGTGACGGACAACCCCTCAACGTGGCGGAATTACGTGACCGCTGACATTAAGGCATCCAACGGCGAGACGATTGCGGCCAGCGAGGGCTATAAGACCAAGGCCAGCGCGCTCAACGGCATCGAGTCGGTCAAGAAGAACGCCCCCGACGCCGCCATCGACGACCAGACCGAATAGTCGCGCTCACCCGGACGAAGTCAAAGAAGTCCTATCCCGCTGCCGCCAGGTCCTTGTAGATGATCGGGATCAGCTCACCTAGAAGCTTCTGCGACAGCTCCGGGTTGTTGAGGATCTGCGCCGAGAGGTCCGCCGAGGAATCCATCGCCGCAATCACTGCTGCCACGAACTCGTCGTGTAAGTCCGGGCTTGCCGAGAACTGCGCCAGGATGTTGTTCTGGGCCTGCTGCTGCAGTGTCTCGCTCTCCTCCAGCCGGTCTTTGATGCCAGGTGAGATTCACGCGGGCTGGAGCCGCATGATTTTGCCCACGAATCTCTTCGCGATCAGCTTCGTCGAACTTCGCGGCGCTGCTTACACCAGCCGTTACGATTCGTCCGAGACGGGCTTTTCAGGGGGCATGAGTGTTTCGAAAACTTGCCGTAGGTGCGGTCGGACTCGGCGTTCTCAGTGCTGGGCTTCTGGCCGCTCCGCCAGCGCACGCCGACGAACCCCCCTTCCACATCCTGAGTGCCCAGGACCTGTGTAATCTCGTTTGGCCAAGCTCGCAGGCGATGCCGAACCCTGCGGATTTCGGAGCTATCTCCTGCGTGAGGCAAGGAGGGGTCCTTCTCCGTCTGGCCAGGGCTATGCCACAGGTATACTCGAACACCTTCGTCCTCGAACCGGGCGCGGCTCCCGAACTGCCAATGGGGTCAGTGCGGGTCGATCCGAACGATCAGATGAGCGACTGGATCATTCCTGACTGCCACGTCCCCGGTCGTTTGGACTGTGGGTAGCTGATACCGGAAGGTCTGTACTCGGCCACACCGAGGGGGAGTTCACCGCCGTCTGTCACCGGCCCGTAGAGGGTGCGGTGTTCAGCTCCTCGGTCCTGAAGTCGGGCAACGCCAGCGTGCACGTGGGGGGGTTGTCTGCCGGGTGCGCCTGGTTCTCGGTGAACCCAACCAATGGCCCTCAACGCAATCGGTCGGGGCGGGCGGGTCGACTGCTGTGGGAGGGGCCTTGCCAGCGCGGTGACAGGTTGTAACCGATTGCAGGGTTGCTCGCACCCGTCTCGCAGATGTAGTGCAGCTCCATCGCACGAACCTCCGCATCGGTGGCCGTCTCGGATTCCCAGAGGATTTGCTTGCCCCGACGGTGAGGTCTAGGCGGTGCTCTGCCAGGTCGGCGGCCATATGTTCCTTCGTCTTCCGGCTGGGGCTGCCGAAGTAGGTGACGACGCCGATAAGGTCCATGCCAACGTAGATCCTCCCGTTGGGGTAGGTGATCTTGTAGACCTGCTTACGTCGCGGCATGGCCGAATCTAACTCTTCACTCGCAGAATTCACTCCGAGATCTGCGACTCTGGACCATTCGGGCAGACCCGGCATTCGACGCCGAGCGACTCAGTGGGCCCTTATTCGACAGCGCCTACCTGGCCCGCCGGACGAACCAACGGTTGCGCGGGTCCCTGGCCTCTTACTCTCGTTGTCATGACGGCGCTCGGTGATCTGTTAGGTCGGTGTGACCCCGACCCAGTTCGGCGGGGTAGGCAGTTTGAACGCATCTGCCAGTGGTTCCTGACCAACGATCCGGTCTACGCACACGAGCTTCGCCGGGTCTGGTTGTGGCATGAGTGGCCTGGCCGGTGGGGCGCTGACGCCGGTATCGACCTGGTCGCCGAAGACCATCACGGGCATCTGTGGGCGATTCAGGCCAAGGCGTATGACGCCGCCTACCGGATCACCAAGCGTGACGTGGACACCTTCCTGGCCGAGTCGGGAAGGCCCATGTTCTCGTTTCGCCTGCTGATCGCCACCACGGACCTCATCGGGCAGACCGCCAAGCGCACAATCGAGGGCCAGGAGAAGCAGGCGAGCGTGCTACTGCTCGGTGACTTAGGGGCAGCCGAGGTTGACTGGCCGACTTCTCCTTCTGATCTGCGCTACAGACGGTCGCCGCCGAAGCGGCCCCGGCCTCATCAGCGCCAAGCAATCAACGCGGTGGTAAAGGGCTTCGTCGGGGCTGATCGGGGCCAGTTGATCATGGCCAGTGGGACCGGCAAGACGCTGACGGCGTTGTTCATCCACGAGAAGCTGGCCGCGCAACGCACGCTGGTCCTGGTGCCCTCGCTGTCACTGCTCGCCCAGACACTGCACGTATGGACGGCCAACGCCAAGGTGGGATTTGACTTCCTCCCGGTGTGCTCCGATGAGACAGTTGCCGAATCCGATGCGGTGGTGTCCAACACGAGTGATCTGGGCTTCCCGGTCACCACCGACGCCGAGCAGATCGCTAGGTTCTTGCGGCGGCGGTCCGGCCCTCAGGTGGTTTTCTCTACCTACCAATCGTCGCCGGAAATTGCCAAGGCGTTTCGGCTCGGCCGGGTTCCTCTATTCGACTTGGCCATCGCCGATGAGGCTCATCGCTGCGCCGGGCCGGTCTCCTCCGACTTCGCCACCATCCTTGACCACCAGCACATCTCGGCCCGCCGCCGCTTGTTCATGACAGCCACCCCCCGCTACTTCACCGGCCGGATCGTGCGAGAAGCCAGAGAGGCCGATTTCGAAGTCGCCTCCATGGATGACGAAGCAGCGTTCGGCCCGGTGTTTCACCGGCTCGGATTCGCGGAGGCGATAGAGCGTGATCTGCTGACTGACTACCAAGTGGTCGTCGTGGGAGTCGATGACGCCACCTACCGCAACTGGGCACAGCGGGGCCGGTTCGTCACCATCGACGGGACCAAGATGACTGACGCCCGCACCCTGGCCGGACAAATCGGGCTGGCAAGGGCGATGCACCGCTACGACCTACACCGCATGATCACGTTTCATTCTCGGGTTAAGCGTGCGCAAGAGTTCGCCCATTCGCTGCCCGAAGTGATCGCCTGGATGCCCACACGGCACCGACCCAAGGGAAACCTGTGGTGCGACTACGCATCCGGTGAAATGCCCGCAGGCAAGCGCCAAGCCCTGCTTCAACACTTGGGCACCCTCAACGAAGGCGAACGAGGGCTGCTCGCCAACGCCCGCTGCCTCGCCGAAGGAATTGACGTACCCACCCTCGACGGAGTGGCGTTCATCGACCCCCGCCACTCGGAGATCGACATTGTCCAGGCCGTCGGCCGCGCCATTCGGCTCGCCCCTGATAAGACCGTCGGCACCATCGTCATCCCGGTGTTCATCGGCACAGCCGAAGACCCCGAGATCGCTTTGGACGACTCGGCGTTCAAGCCCGTGTGGGAAGTAATCAAGGCGCTGCGGTCACACGACGACGAACTTGGCGAACAACTCGACGAACTAAGACGACAGCTCGGTCGGTGGGGCGGACAACCACGGCTGCCCGGCAAGATTCACCTCGACTTGCCGGTCAGGGTCGGCATCGAGTTCGCTCGCGCCTTCGATGTTCGGCTCGTTGAGAAGACCAGTGCCCGATGGGAGTTCTCGTACGGGCTGTTGGAGAAGTACACCGCCGAGTATGGGACGGCGCGGGTTCCTGTCGATTACGTCATGGACGAATACCCACTCGGGCAATGGGCGAGCGTCCAGCGGGGCTTGTACACAAAGGGGCAGCTGACCGATGACCGGCGGGACAAGCTGGAGTCGCTACCAGGTTGGTCGTGGGATGTCCTGTCCGACAAGTGGGATTTGTGGATCGGGCTGATGCACCAGTTCGTCACCGAGCATGGTCACGCCAAGGTGCCCGTTCCGTACATGGTGGGCGAGTACAACCTCCGAAGCTGGGTCGCCACGCAGCGGGGGTTGTACCGGCGGGGTGAGCTGTCCGAAGAACGAATCCGCGAACTCGAGGCCCTACCCGGCTGGTCGTGGGACCTGTTGGCGGACAGGTGGAACGAGTATTACGACGCAGTGAAGGCATTCGCCACACGGCTCGGTCATGCCCGAGTGCCCAGCGGATACGTCGAGAACAGGCTGCCGCTTGGTCAATGGGTCGCCGTACAACGTCAGCTCTATCGCCAACAACGTCCTCGGGGTGAGATGTCGCCGGAGCGGGCTGCACTTCTCGAAGCACTCCCTGGTTGGTCCTGGGACCCCTTCACCGACCGATGGGAGAAGGCGTACGGGGTACTGGTGAAGTTCACCGACCGCGAGGGACATGCTCGGGTTCCCAATGAACACCGCGAGGACGGCGTGTACCTCGGTAAGTGGGTCAAACATCAACGCACCAAACGCGACAAGTTGACAAACGACCAACGGAAGAGGTTGGAGGCACTCCCGGGGTGGAGCTGGGATGCACGTACCGACATGTGGCACCGCAAGTTCGCACTATTGCAACAGTTCCAGAAGCGCGAAGGGCACGCCCTGGCCCCGCAGGGGTACGTCGAGGACGGTGTCAATCTTGGCTCCTGGGTGCTGACTCAGCGCAATACGGAGAAAACAATGAGCGCGGAACGTCGTGCACTGCTGGAGTCGGTTCCCGGCTGGACCTGGGACCCCCACAACGAAGCGTGGGATCGGCACTATGCCGCACTGACCCGTTTCGCAGTCCGTGAAGGACACGCACGGGTTCCCGCGAATCACATCGAGGGTGGTTTGAAACTCGGAGGATGGGTCGCCGAGCAGCGGTCCAACCGCACGAATATGACTACTGAACGACGGAAACGCCTTGATTCCGTGCAGGGCTGGAGCTGGAACGCTGTTGGAACTTCATGGACAGCACACCTCGAACTCCTGAAGGCTTTCGCGGCACGGGAGGAGCACACTCGAGTCCCCGTCGACTACGTCGAGAACGGGATGAAGCTCGGCCAGTGGACGCGGTTCCGTCGTAAGGAAGGCACCAAGCTGAGCGCGGAGAGGCAATCTCTGTTGGAGGCTATACCTGGCTGGTACTGGGGACGCACCGTCGACTACATCTGGGACCAGAAGTTCGAGGCGTTGGAGACGTTCGTCAAGCGGGAGGGGCACGCTCGGGTTCCCACTGATCATGTCGAAGACGGCGTGAAGCTCGGCTCCTGGGTCGCGGAGCAGCGGTCGAACCGGAATATCCTTGCGCCCGAGCGGGTCTCACGGTTGGGGGCGCTGCCTGGCTGGACATGGAATCCCCTACTGGGTTCTGGATAGATGCCTCGGCAGAGTCCCGGTCGAGATACCGATACAGCGTCGCTCGGCTTACACCGAGGTACTTGGCAATGTCCTTGCCGGTGTGTCCGTCGGCCTTGATCTGTTTGGCGGTGGCGATGTGCTCAGCATCGTCGACCTTGCGGGGCCTCCGGATGCGATCTGCTGCGTGAATCGTGCTGGGTGGAAGTACCCGAGCGAGGAGTGAGGTCCTTCATGCCTTTGTCGGGTAGGCCCAGTCGGTCAGTTGAATCCGTTGGGATCGGGCGGGAAGTCCGTGTAGTTCTCCACATAGGTTGGGACGTCAGCGTGGGCCTTATTGAACCGAAGGTGGACGTGTGCGAACCCTCGCATCCGGGACATGAACGCCCGAATGTTGGCGTTATGCAGTTTGATTGAGTTCACCGGCAGTGCACCTTCCCTGGCGGCGTACGCAGCGACCTCTTCGTAATTGTTCAGACCCCTTGCTTTTCGGTCCAACACATAGAGGATGACCTCGTCGTGACTTTCGTCATCATCGAACAGCAAATCGATGCCTACAACGAACGCCTCTTCGTCTACAAGTCCCGCGAGTCCTTCTAGCCCTGTTTCTTCACCAGTCATCCTGATCTCTGCGGACGCAGCGCCGAAGTAATCACTCTTGATATCGTCTCGATCTGGTCCGTTCACGAAGTAGCGTTCTTCGCTCATTCGGGGTCCTATCTGTAAGCCAGCGCGTCGACGGGGAGATTGCGGGCAGGTCGACGGTACCCCTGGCCGTCAGGCCGATAGCGACTCGTCGCTTGCAAGGTACCGATACGCGGTGGCGCGGGAGATTCCCAACATTTTCGCGATGTCGGTGGCCGCGATGCCCTTCTCCTTGAGCTTGCGGGCTTTGGCGGCATCGGCGTCGTCGACCTTGCGGGGGCGGCCACCTTTCCGCCCGTTGGCGGCAGCAGCGAGCAACCCGGCACGGGTCCGCTCGATCATCGTGTCGCGTTCCAGTTGGGCGAAGGCGGCCATGATGGTGAGCATCGCCCTGCCCATCGGCCCGTCGGTGTGCAGGCCTTCGGTGAGGCTGCGAAATCCGATCCCTCGGGAAGTCAGCTGGTCCACTATCGCGAGAACCTGTTGGGTGTTGCGTCCGAGGCGGTCCAGCTTCCAGACGGTGAGCACGTCGCCGTTGCGGAGGTGGTCGAGGCAGGCATCGAGTTGGGGTCGTTGAGCGGTGGAGCCGCTCACGCCATGGTCGGTGTAGATGCGCGTCGCCCCGGCCTTCTGGAGCGCGTCGAGCTGGAGCTGCGGATTCTGGTCGGTGGTACTGACACGTGCGTACCCAATGATCGCCATCATTGCTCCTGTCCCATAATCCCGTGCCGGTCTCGGTTATGAGAATATTGGTTATGAGACGGGTTTTCAAGACGACCCGGCGGTTCCGTGACCTGGACGCGGCACGGAGGTGCGGTGTGTTGCCTCAGTCGCAAGAACCCACGAGGTGCCTCACGCAAAAGTGAGCGCGAAGAATGGGCTGGTGCCTCACGCATGGTGAGCGCGTGGGGGGCTTGCGTTACTTCGCCGTGGCCAATCGGTTGATTGACGGTTGCAATGCTTCCAGGTC
>Ga0210086_1001765_pt1 | contig 10773 bp, 8 predicted proteins | sample China_Galinas_PW_3_FD_184867 | JGI IMG/M metagenome (GOLD analysis project Ga0210086, IMG submission 184867) | Wetland microbial communities from San Francisco Bay, California, USA, that impact long-term carbon sequestration - China_Galinas_PWB_D2... | ecosystem: Environmental > Aquatic > Marine... | reverse complement strand
AGTCCGATGAGCCTTCAGATGCGTGGCATCAATCATGACGGTGTCAGGTTCTGGCCCGTCAGATACCAGGCCGCTGAATATTCGATCAAAGATGCCCATCCGTGACCAACGGACGAAGCGGTTATAGAGCGTCTTGTGCGATCCATAGATCGCAGGCGCGTCCCGCCATCTCAGGCCATTTTTGATGACGTAGACTATTCCGCTGATGACACGGCGGTCATCGACACGCGGCCTGCCGTGGGATCGTGGGAAGTAGGGTCGGATACGCTCAAATTGAGTTTCGGTGAGCCAGTAGTGATCAGACATGGGCAATTCCTCCTTGCCATTTGAATCACGGGTTGCGCAGGAGAGGAATCCCAAAAGCCGCCATTCGCGATGGGTCGCATTCGGAACAGGCAGCGAGCGGGTAATTCGGAAATAATGCAGGGGATACGTAGGACAACCCCTGATCAGGCGGGTTTGCGTCCTTCTGAGTAAAGGTTTAGCGCGGCACACATTTTCCCTTAATAAAGTTCTCTTTCAAACCCTTGTCGCAAGATGGCACGCGCTCTGTTATCTTGCAGGGTCTTTGATTTTTTGCGCCGCAAATTGGGGTTATTTGTGCTTCTTTCTTACATCCGAGGTCGCAGGCGATAATGGCTATGCCGTGTGCGGAACTTTCTCTAGAGCCAGCTCCTGCTGCGTTTGCGGCGGTATCTTCGAGGCCCTTGCACCGCAGCGCATAACAGGCATCATACTTAGCTTTGTCGTACTTGGCGGCCCCCTCAACTGTCATAGCTAAAAGCGAAGCGACTGCGGTCAAGATAACCAAATTTCCGGTAGTTATTCTACTTTCAAGACAGAGCTTTTTCATTGTGTTTCCCCTATTTGGATTGGACACAGCGTCCGTCTGAGGGTCCAGAGTTAGGAGCGTATATCCGGCCATGTCTGCGGCCAGTATGACGGCAAGCTTTCGAGTTACTTGATCACCCAGCATTCGCAACTCCGCAGAAATTATGCGCCAAGTCGCGTGTAATAGCCAGAAGTGCGGCTTGGCGACGGTCGGTTGCGCTAGCGGCGACGCCATTGGGATCTGACAATAAGCGATGCAATACGGACAAAATGATGCTCCGCCAGTGAGTGGGTCGGTCCCGGATTATTGGGCGGTTGGTTGTCCGCAACTGGCACAAAGCGCCAATTGGCCGGATGTCGCAAACTGAATTGCATGATCAAGGGGCAAGGTCCGCTATTGGCATGCAGCGCATTTGAATTGCTCAAAAAACGTGTTCAAAGCGCGCCCATTAACGCCGTTCTATCCGGTCAGAATTAATGGGGCCTGAGCCTAGTCTCGGCGTTTCTCGCTCTCTCCAGACCTCACCAAAACCGTCCCTAAGAATCGCGGAATTGTGCCACTAAGTGGCGGCGGTTCTGCCTCAAGAGAGAAGAGAGACGCGAGTTTGGACGCAAGGCTGGGACGTCCTGCCGGTTTTTCTCAAGTGGGCACTTTTGGGGGTCACACTTTCGCTGAACCAGATGTCCGCACCTCAGCTTGGCATCCTTAGCGCGCCGACGTGCGGACCTGAGCAGCTTGGGTCCATCTGAATCAAACTACAGTGTCTAATTGTTATCGTTCTGGCGGGGAACCATACGAAAGAGATCGAAGTTCCCACATTGGGCAGCTAGCAGGCGCCCACTCTTCTCTGCTTTCGTGCCCGAAGAACTTTTGCCGATAACACAAGAGGAGCTCGGTTTATCAATCGAGCTCCTTCGCAATTAAGTCTGAACTGGCGTCAGCCTTCTACGCCGCGCATCGGGAAAAAAAGTTGCTGCCCGTCGATTTTATAGCTTGCTATGGCAGCCTGGCCCTCCTTGCTGATTAGCCAGTCGATGAAGGCTTGTCCCTTCTTGGCTTTGACGTTCGGATGCTTCGAGGGATTCACCAGGGTCACACCATATTGGTTGAACAGTTTGGGATCGCCCTCGACGAGAACTTTAAAATCGTCCTTGTTGGCAAAGCTCAGCCAGGTGCCTCGGTCCGTCAGGGTGTAGGCTTGCTTGCCGACCGCCGTGTTGAGCGTCGCCCCCATGCCTGATCCAGTTTCTAGGTACCAGTCGCCGCTTGCTTTCTTGGGGTCGACCTTGGCAGCGTTCCAAAGCCTGATCTCTTCTTTATTCGTGCCTGAATCGTCGCCTCGGGAGGCGAAAGGTGCCTTGCCCTCGGCGATTCTCTTGAAGGCTTTGTCCGCCTCTTTAAGGCCTGCGATTCCGGCGGGATCGGAGGCCGGGCCAACAATAACAAAATCGTTGTACATGACGGGGTAGCGCTTCACGCCCCAACCCTCAGCAACGAATTTCTCCTCATCAGGCTTTGAGTGGACGAACACGACGTCGCCGTCGCCGTTCCGGGCGTTCTTAAGGGCCTGGCCCGTGCCCACAGCGACGACGCGCACCTCAATGCCAGTTTTCTTCGTGAACTTCGGCAAGATATGCTCAAACAGACCCGAATTCTGTGTGGATGTCGTCGATTGGACGATGATGAAGTTGTCGTCGTCTGCGAGAGTGCCTGAAGCAGCCGGGAGGAGCAGGAGCGCACCGAGAACGAGGCCGAGAAGCGTTCGTCTGCCCATAGGAGCGATTACGGAAAACCTCCCCTTAGTCAAAGCACAAGTCCGCCGCTTAAGAATGCCTGCGCGCCTTCGCTTCGTGGCTCAGCGAAGAAGCTTTTGGCTTCTTGATGCTCGATAACGCGGCCCTGGTGCAGAAAAACAAGATCGTGCGCGAGGCGGCGCGCCTGACCGACGTCGTGAGTCACCAGAATAACCTTGATGCCGCGGCGTTGTGCGTCGAGAAGCAGACGTTCGATGGCCAGCGTTGACGCTGGATCAAGGCTCGAAGTCGGCTCGTCGAGAAACAAGACGTCAGGCTCGAGGCTGAGCGCCCTTGCAAGGCAAAGCCGCTGCTGCTCGCCACCTGACAAAACGCGCGCCGGCGTCGATGCATGGCGTTCCAGCCCCGCGAGCTTGAGAGCTTCTTCCACTCGAATGGCGCGATTCCCCCGGTCAAGGCCGCGCAACGCTAGCGCATGAGAGACATTGGCCGCCACCGAGCGGCGCAGCAGAACGGGCCGCTGGAAGACCATGGCTTGTCGGCGGGTCATCAGGCGATCCGTGCAGCGCCCCGCCCATCGGATCTCTCCTTTCGTAGGCATGATGAGCCCATGCATCAATCTGAGGAGCACGCTCTTGCCGGCGCCGTTCGGTCCCATGATGACCGTGATGCGACGGCTGTCGATCGTCAGGTCGATCCCATCGATGACGCGTTTGGTGCCCGCTGCGTAAACGAGTCCCTTCAGTTCGATAGGGAGAGGCGGGCTGGCAAGATGGCCGTCGAGCGCTTTGAGCGAGGAGGTGGGATTAAGCATAGGCGAAACGACTGGCAAGACGCTGGACCCCAATCAGGGCCGCGTTGACGGCGAAAGCAAGGGCAAGGAGGACGATGCCAAGAGCGAGCGCAAGCGCAATGTTTCCTTTCGATGTTTCGAGCGTAATGGCCGTGGTCATCGTTCGCGTGACGTGGTCGATATTGCCACCCACGATCATGACGGCACCGACCTCGGCAATGGCGCGGCCAAAGCCCGCGAGCACCGCGGTGATTAGGCGGTACCGGCCGTCCCAAAGCAACGTCACGACAATAGCACTGGATGAAGCGCCCAGCGAGCGAAGCTGTTCGTCATACTCTTCGAGAAGGTCCTGACAGGCTTGCCGGGTCAGTGCGCCGATGATCGGTGTCACCAGAACCACCTGGGCGATGATCATGGCGGTTGGCGTGTAAAGGAGTTGAAGTACGCCGAGCGGCCCCACATTCGACAGGAGGAGGTAGACGGTGAGGCCTGCGACCACAGGTGGAAGGCCCATCAGAGCACTGAGAACTGCGGACACCGCGCTCCGTCCCGGAAAGCGGTAGACGGCAAGGGCGCCCCCGATGGCGAAGCCGAGCAGACTCGCAATCGCGACCGCAGATAAGCTGACTTTGAGCGATAGAACCAAGATCTCGACCAGGCTGGGGTCGAGGGAGCCGATGAGACCGAGAGCTCTTCGAAATGCATCGATGAAGTCGGTCATGTGACGTGAAACCGTCCCGTCGCTCGATCAGGATTTCCGATTGGGCATTCGGTTTCTCCGATCGAGAACCGCTTTGGTATCAACCGCGGACAAGTTTGCCCGTGCTGGCTTGCCGCTATACGTCAGAAACTGGTATCACGAGTCTGGTTCAAATTCCCGCTCGGAAAAGGGAAGTAGAACAGTGGAGCAGGAAACTCCGTTGGGCGGCGGGCCTGATCGACCCGCAAGAAATGTCGGATCCCGCAAGCGCGCGCGAAGGTTCCCTAAAGGAAGGCAACTCGATCTCGCAGCGCTTGAGCAGGTCAAAGAGTTGTTGGGCGACCGTCCCCGGCGACACGACCTGCTAATCGAATATCTCCATCTGATTCAAGACCACTATCACTGCATCTCGGCCCGGCATTTGCGAGCGCTCTGCGATGAATTGCGCCTGCCGCAGGCGGCTGCCTACGAGGTCGCTACCTTCTATGCCCATTTCGACGTGGTGAAGGAAGGCGAGACGCCGCCTCCGCCAACCACCATCCGCGTTTGCGACTCGATCACCTGCGCGATCAAGGGCGCGCATGCGCTTTACGACGCACTGAAAGCCGATGCCAATCCCGCTCAGGTCCGCGTTGTCAAGGCGCCGTGCATGGGCCGTTGCGATACCGCGCCGGTGTGCGAGGTCGGCCATTACTTCGTGGACAACGCCAAGCCCGAGACTGTCGAGGCTGCGGTGAAGAGCGGCAAGCACGACCCGGACATTCCCAAGTACACGGATCTCGCCGCCTACCGCGCCGAGGGCGGCTACGCCATGCTGGCAGAGTGCCGCGAGGGCAAACGCAAGGTCGAGGACGTCATCAAGGAGATGTCCGACGCCGGATTGCGCGGTCTCGGCGGCGCCGGCTTTCCGGCCGGCAAGAAGTGGCAGATCGTCCGCTCGTTCTCGGGTCCTCGCCTGATGACCATCAATGGCGACGAAGGCGAACCCGGGACCTTCAAAGATCGTTACTACCTGGAGCGTAACCCGCATCAGATGTTCGAAGGCGCCCTGATAGCGGCATGGGCCGTGGAAGCGGAGCGGATCTACCTTTATATGCGCGACGAGTATCCCGCGGTGCTTCACATCTTGGCTCACGAGATCGCCGCGCTCGAAGAGGCAGGACTCATAGAGGAGGGCGACATTGAGCTGCGCCGCGGTGCCGGTGCGTATATTTGCGGCGAAGAGTCGGCGATGATCGAATCAATCGAAGGCAAACGCGGCTATCCGCGCAACCGGCCGCCCTATATTGCTGAGGTCGGTTTGTTCGATCGGCCGACGCTCAATCATAATGTCGAGACGCTCTATTGGGTCCCTGAAATCATGAAGAAGGGAGCCAAGTGGTTCGCTGATCACGGGATGAATGGCGGTAAGGGCTTTCGGTCGTGGTCCGTCTCGGGACGCGTAAAAAAGCCGGGCGTTATCGTTGCGCCTGCCGGGGTAACTGCGAACGAGCTGATCGAGCGTGCGGGCGGCATGGAGGATGGGCAGGAGTTCAAGGCCTATCTGCCGGGCGGCGCATCAGGTGGCATTCTTCCCGCTCGGCTCGGTGACGTGCCCCTCGACTTCGGCACGCTCGACGAGTACGGGGCCTTTGTTGGCAGCCACGCCATCGTGATCTTCTCGCAGCAGGATCGCATCGCCGATGTGGCCATAAATCTGCTCCAGTTCTTCAAGAACGAGTCCTGCGGTCAGTGCACGCCGTGTCGCGTGGGGTGCGACAAGGCCGTGGCCCTTCTTCAAAAGGACGAGTGGGACGCCGACCTCTTGGGCGAGCTCGCCCAGGCCATGAGTGACGCCTCGATCTGCGGCCTCGGCCAGGCTGCTCCAAATGCTTTCGTCACAGTGATGGAATTCTTCTCCGGTGAGCCGGGCCCCACCAAAGGCGCGGGCCGGCCAGCCAGATATTGATGGATGACACCATGACCGACCAGTTGTTGTTCACTCTCGATGGCGAAGTCGTTTCCGCCAAGCCGGGCGAAACGATTTGGCAGGTCGCGAAGCGTCACGGCACCGACATTCCGCATCTGTGCTGGCTCCCTGAGCCCGGTTACGCCGCCGACGGCAATTGCCGCGCCTGCATGGTAGAAGTCGAAGGTGAGCGTACGCTCACCGCCTCCTGCATCCGCAAGCCCACGCCCGATATGGTCGTAAAAACAGCGACAGATCGGGCCGTGAAAGCGCGCCGCATGGTGATGGAACTTCTCCTCGCGGATCAACCGCCTCGTGAGGACTCGCCTGATCGCGTGTCGCCGTTTTGGCATTGGGCCGAGGCACAGGACATTGAAACGTCGCGTTTCCCGGCACACGGCATCATCAAGCCCGACCTGTCCCATCCCGCTATGGCGGTCAACTTAGACGCATGCATCGACTGCGGTCTCTGTGTGCGCGCCTGTCGCGACGTACAAGTAAATGACGTCATCGGCATGGCATTCCGCGGCATCGGCGCACGGCCCGTCTTCGATTTTGACGACCCCATGGGGGATTCCACTTGCGTTGCCTGCGGTGAATGCGTCCAAGCTTGCCCGACCGGCGCGCTGATGCCGAAGTCGATTGTCGATCCTATTACGCAGCATGGAACGCGAGAGGTCGACCGCGAGGTCCACTCTGTATGCCCCTATTGCGGTGTCGGCTGCCAGATCAGCTATCAGATCAAGGACGAGAAGATCGCCTTCGTTCAGGGCCGTAATGGCTATTCGAACGAGAACAGGCTGTGCGTCAAGGGCCGGTTCGGCTTTGACTATGTCACCAATTCCCAGAGGCTGATGAAGCCGCTGATCCGCAAGCCCGGACTGCCGAAGGGCGTCAACGTCGATCCGTCGAACCCATACACGCATTTTCGCGAGGCGAGTTGGGAAGAAGCGCTCGAGGCCGCGACATCCGGGCTGGCCCGCATCGCCGACGAACACGGCGGCCAAGCAATCGCCGGTTTCGGCTCCGCCAAATGCTCGAACGAGGAAGCCTATCTGTTCCAGAAGCTGATCCGTACGCGCTTCCGCACCAACAATGTCGATCACTGCACGCGGCTCTGCCACGCGTCCTCGGTGGCGGCACTAATCGAAGGAATTGGGTCGGGCGCAGTGACTGCAACATTCAACGAAGTTGAGCATGCCGACGTTATTGTCATTATCGGCGCCAATCCCACGGAAAATCATCCAGTCGCCGCGACATTCTTCAAGCAAGCAGCACGACGTGGCGCCAAGTTGATCGTCATCGATCCGCGAGGTCAGGCGCTCCGCAACTATGCGACTCATATGCTGCGCTTCAAATCAGGAAGCGATGTGGCGCTACTCAATGCCATTATGCACGTGATCGTCGAGGAGAACCTCTACGACGTTCAGTATCTGCAAGCGCACACCGACAACTTTGAACGTCTCAAAGATCATCTTGCCAGCTATAGCCCGGAGTCGGTTGCTCCGATCTGCGGGGTTGATGCCGAGACGATCCGCGTCGTCGCGCGAATCTTCGGCAAAGCCGAGCGCGCCATGATCTTCTGGGGCATGGGTATCTCTCAGCATGTTCACGGTACCGACAATTCACGGTGCCTGATCTCACTGGCACTCATGTGCGGCCAGGTTGGGCGTCCCGGTACGGGACTGCATCCGTTGCGCGGACAAAACAATGTGCAAGGAGCTTCGGATGCTGGTTTGATACCCATGTTCTACCCGGACTATGCGGATGTGGAAGCTGAACCGGTCCACAAGAAGTTCGAGGAGCTGTGGAAGACGCCGCTTTCAGACAAGACTGGACTGACTGTGGTCGAGATCATCAACGCTGCCAACGCGGGTGAGATCAAGGGCATGTACATTCAGGGTGAAAACCCCGCAATGTCCGACCCCGATCTCGATCATGCGCGTGCCGGTCTTGCCAAGCTCGAGCACCTCGTGGTGCAGGATCTTTTTCTGACCGAGACGGCGATGATGGCCGATGTGGTCCTTCCAGCGTCGGCATGGCCCGAGAAGACGGGCACGGTCACCAACACCAACCGTCAGGTTCAGATGGGCCGCAAGGCGCTCAACCTGCCCGGAGACACGCGCGAAGATCTTTGGATCATTATCGAGATGGCCAAGCGGCTTGGCTTGCCATGGACGTACACTCATCCGTCCGAGGTCTTTGAGGAAATGAACCACGCTATGCCGTCGCTGGACAACATCACGTGGGACCGGCTGGAGCGCGAGTCGTCCGTCATTTACCCCTGCCCCGAGCCCGATCATCCGGGCAAGGCCGTCGTGTTCGCGGACGGCTTCCCGACCAAAACGGGTCGCGCCTATTTGGTGCCAGCTGATCTGTTGCCGCCTGCCGAAGTGCCGGACGACGAATATCCGTTCATCCTTATGACGGGGCGGCAGCTCGAGCATTGGCACACAGGCGCCATGACCCGGCGTGCCGATGTGCTCGACGCGCTTGAGCCTAGCGCCACGGCAAGTCTGAATCCTAAGACGCTTGCGCGCTACGGTATTGCGCCGGGCGATATGATTCGCGTCACGACGCGCCGCGGATCGATCGAATTGACGGCCCGCGCCGATATGGCGGTGCAGGAGGGAACGGTTTTCATACCGTTCGCCTATGTCGAGGCGGCCGCCAACATCCTGACCAACCCGCAGCTTGATCCATACGGCAAGATTCCCGGGTACAAGTTCTGCGCGGTCAAGATTGGCCCGGCGCGGGGTAGACCCGACCACGTGCCTCAGCCAAGTCTCGACGTGACAGCCTCGGGGCTCTAGCCGTAAAATTCCGCATGGCTTTTCCGGATAGCGTCGTCGGCGTTCTGCTCGCGGGCGGCAGATCGAGCCGTATGGGCGGTGGCGATAAATGCTTGCGGATGCTCGGAGGGACAACGATCCTCGCCCGCATTATCGACCGGCTGAAGCCGCAGGTTTCCGATATCGTCATCAATGCCAACGGTGACGCCTCGCGCTTTGCCGCCTGCGGCGTTCCGGTCGTCGCTGACAGCATTGTTGGCTATGCCGGACCGCTCGCGGGCGTGCACGCGGGGCTCGAATGGGTGAAAGCCAACCGCCCCGGCTTCGGTCATGTCGTGACAATGGCGACCGATACGCCGTTCTTTCCCACCAATCTTGTACGCCGGCTGCTTCAGGCATCGGAAGACAGCTCTGCGCTGCGCCTCGCGAAGTCCGAAGCGGGCACGCACTACGTGATAGGCCTGTGGCCGGTCGAGTTGGCGGCGGCCCTTGAGGCATCGCTCAAGAGCGGAGAGCGCAAGGTCGGAACCTGGACTAAGGAGCATGGCGCGCTCGAGGTGTTCTTCCCGCCGATCGATGTTGCCGGGCAGAGCATAGATCCCTTCTTCAATATCAATGCACCTGAGGATCTCGCGGCTGCCGAAGCCCTTTTTAGTGAGAAGGCGTCATGAGACCGCCAATCTTCGGGGTCGTTGGCTGGAAGAATTCCGGCAAGACCACGCTCATGGCAAATGTCATTCACGAGTTCACACGGCGTGGTTTAGCCGTTTCAGTTATCAAGCATGCGCACGCAAAATTCGAGATCGATCATCCGGGACGCGATTCTTTCAAGATGCGCGAGGCAGGCGCGTGTCAAGTCATGCTGTCCTCGCCACGACGGTTTGCCTTGATGCGTGAGCTAGGCGTCGCGCCCGAGATGACCCTCGATGAGCTTTTGCCATATGCCGGCCCGTGTGATCTCGTCTTGGTCGAAGGCTATAAGCGTGATGCCTTTCCCAAGATCGAGATTCGCCGCGAAGGGGCTGCGTCGCGCGCGCCCCTGTCCGCGGAATGCCCGCAAGTCGTAGCCATCGCCTCCGACCGCCCGGAAACCGAGCAGGAGTCCTTACCCGTGTTTCACATCGACGCCATTGGAGGCGTCGTAGATTTCATTATCGGCACATTGGGGCTCAAGCACCCATGACACTTAAGCTCACCAACGATTGCTTCGTTCTCGACAAGGACCGCCTCCCGCATCTTGAGGCCCTCGAAATTCTGAGGGCGCGCGTGCAGCCGGTGACAGGGAACGAACAGGTTCCCCTTACCGAGGTGACCGGCCGTTTCCTGGCACGGCCGATTGTCGCGCCACGGCCTATCCCGGCACACAACAATGCCGCCGTCGACGGCTACGCTTTTGCGTCATCCTCCTACGACTCCGACAAGGGAACCAGATTCAGGATTGCCGGCGAAGCTACGGCAGGTCATCCCTTCCAAGGGTCAGCACCCACAGACAGTACTATTCGGATCTTCACCGGGGCCGTGATCCCACCGGGTCTGGATACGGTAGCTATGCAGGAAGACGTCAGACTCGAAGAGCGGGACGGGGTGCGTTGGGCGTGGATACCGTCAGGACTGAAGGCAGGTGCCAATCGCAGGCTCGCTGGCGAGGATACGAAAGTCGGCGAGACCCTCGTGGCGACCGGCACACGAATGAGGCCTCAGGAGGTGGCTAGTGCAGCTGCAACAGGCCTCGACACCGTATTTTGCCACGAACCACTGAGGGTCGCCGTGTTCTCAACGGGAGACGAGATTTTGCGCCCCGGGGAGACGTTTTCCGAAGGCAAGGTTTACGACGCCAACGCACCCATGCTGCACGGTCTCATCGCCGCGACTGGCGCCAAGGCGATCGATTTGGGAATCCTGGCGGATACCGCGGAGGACGTGACCAACGCCCTATCTCAAGCGAGCCGCGATT
>Ga0210086_1001762_pt1 | contig 10785 bp, 8 predicted proteins | sample China_Galinas_PW_3_FD_184867 | JGI IMG/M metagenome (GOLD analysis project Ga0210086, IMG submission 184867) | Wetland microbial communities from San Francisco Bay, California, USA, that impact long-term carbon sequestration - China_Galinas_PWB_D2... | ecosystem: Environmental > Aquatic > Marine... | reverse complement strand
GCACCGTGCCGGCGAAGGCGACCTGCGCGTCCGGCACGGCCTCGGCGAAGGCCGCCGCGACCGCCAGGCCCGGAAACAGGTGACCTCCCGTGCCTCCCCCTGCCACGAGCACCCTCACCACCGCCCCGGTCGCGCCCGGGAGATGTTCACGAGCACCCCCACGGCGAACAGGTTGACCAGCAGCGCCGAGCCGCCGTAGCTGACGAACGGCAGGGGCAGCCCCTTGTTGGGCAGCACCCCCACGGTCACGCCCATGTTGACCAGGGCCTGGATCACCACCATGAGCGTGAGCCCCAGGGCCAGGTAGCGCCCGAACGGCTCGCGCGCGTGGCGTGCGATGGTGAGCCCGCGCCAGGCGAACACGGCGAAGAGCAAGAGGACGAGCACGGCGCCGAGCAGCCCCAGCTCCTCGCCGATCACGGCGAAGATGAAGTCCGTATGGGGTTCGGGCAGGAAGAACAGCTTCTGCCGCCCCTCGCCGAGCCCGAGGCCGGTCACGCCGCCGGAGCCGAAGGCGAGGAACGACTGGACCACCTGGAAGCCCGTGTCGCTCGGGTCGGACCACGGGTCCAGGAACGACCGCACCCGGTCGAGGCGGTACGGCTCCAGATAGACCGCGAGGGCCAGCCCCGCGCCGGCCATGCCGAGCAGGGGCACGATGTAGCGCCAGCAGATCCCCCCGACGAACAGCAGCACCCCCGCCACCGCGGCGAGGGCCACGGCGTTGCCGAGGTCCGGCTCCACGACGATCAGGGCGAGCAGCGCCCCCACCACCAGCATCGGGCGGACCACCGCGGCGGGCGCCCCGGAGCGCAGCTCGTCGCCGTGGCGGGCGGCGTAGCCCGCCATGTAGACCACGGCCACGAATTTCGCGAGCTCGGAAGGCTGGAGCGTGAAGCCGCCCACCGAGATCCAGCGCCGCGCCCCGTTGACCACCACGCCGATGCCCGGCACGAGGACGGCGCCCAGCAGCATGCAGGTGACGATGAGGAGCAGGGCCGCCATCCGGCCCCAGCGCGTGTAGTCCACCCGCGCGCCCACGGCCAGGACGAGGAACCCCAGGCCGCCCCATGCGAGCTGGCGCGCGGCGAAGTGCCACGAGCCGCCGTAGGTGGCGAGCGCCCGGGGCGCACTGGCCGAGTAGATCATCGCGATGCCGCCGCCCACCAGGGCCAGGGTGAGGGCGGGCAGCCACGGGTCGAAGGGGAAGGTGCGGCGCATCAGTCGGCTCCGGATGCCCCTTGGGCCCACCTGGCGAACATGTCGCCCCGGTGGGCGTAGTCGTTGAACTCGTCGAAGCTGGCGCAGGCGGGCGAGAGCAGGACCGTCTCGCTTGGACTCGCGCCCGCGCGGGCGTCGGCCACGGCGTCCTGGAGCCCCTCGGCCACGGACAGGCCGGCGAATCCCTGCAGGACGATGCGGAACTTCTCCGCCGCCTCGCCGAAGATGATGGCCCGGCGCACCTTCAAGAAGATCGGCTCCCGCAGGGAGAACAGGTCGCCCCCCTTCGCGCGGCCGCCGAGCAGCAACGTGACGGGGCCCGTGAGTCCCTCCAGGGCCTTGACCACGGCGGCCGGGTTGGTGGCCTTGGAGTCGTCGATCCAGATCAGGCCGTCGTCCGTCGGCACCGTCTGCATGCGGTGCGGCAGCCCCGTGAAGGTGGCCAGGCGCTCCGCCACCACCGGCACCGGGCAGCCCGCCAGCAGGCAGAGGGCGGCGGCGGCCTGGGCGTTCTCCACGTTCTGCGCCCCGACGACCCGGAGGGTCGGGAGGTCCATCACCTTCACCGTGCGCCCGCCGGTGGTCACGGTAATGGCGCCGTCCTTCGCGCGCACGCCGTCGGTGTCGTCCGGGGCGTCGTCGGGCAGGTTGAAGCGCACCGGCCGCGCGCCCTTCAGGTGGTGCTCGGTCACGATGGGCGTGCGCGGGTCCCGGGCGTTCAGCAGCGCGTAGCCCTGCTCCATATAAAGGAAGATGCGGAACTTGGCCAGGTAGTACGCCGACTCGCCGTCGTACCGGTCCAGGTGGTCCGGCGCCGTGTTGACGAGGCAGGCGAGGGACGGGGCGAGGGAATCGATGCCCTCGAGCTGGAAGCTGGAAAGCTCGCAGACGATCAGGTCCCACGGCTGTTGCGCGAGGGCCGCCTCCGACAGCGGCTCCCCCAGGTTGCCGCCGGTGAAGACCCGGGGCTTCCAGCCGGAGAGGACGTGGCCGGTCATGGCGGTGACCGTGCTCTTGCCGTTCGTGCCCGTGATGCCGATCAGGGGCGCCGACAGGTGGCGCCAGGCGAGCTCGACCTCCGCGATCACCGGCACGCCTGCCGCCTTCGCGGCCGCCACGGCCGGGTGCGCCATGGGCACGCCCGGGGAGAGCACCACCAGGTCGGCCGCCGTGAGGCACGCCGCCGGGTCACCGGCGTGCGCCGCCATACCGAGGTCCTTTACGGCCGCGGCCAGGGCCACCGGGTCGCCCTCGTCCACGGCCGTCACGTTCGCCCCCTCGCGCAGGAGCAGCCGGGCGGCCGCGCGGCCGCTCTTGGAGAAGCCGAACACGGCCACGTTCCGGCCCTTGAGGGCGAGGGGCTCGGACGCGGATTTCTCGGACGTCGGGGGCGTCGGCGCGGCGGCCTCGGTCGGGGCCGGGGGCGGCGTCGCCGGCTCCGGCTTCTTCTTCTTGAAGCGCTCGAACACGGCTACCGCAGCTTGAGCGTGGAGAGGGACAGAAGTGCCAGAACGATGGAGATGATCCAGAACCGCACGATGATCTTGGGCTCCTGCCACCCCTTCAGCTCGAAGTGGTGGTGGATCGGCGCCATGAGGAAGATGCGCTTCCCGGTCATCCTGAAGTAGGCCACCTGGAGCATCACCGACACCGTCTCCACGACGAAGATGCCGCCCACCAGGATGAGCACCAGCTCGTGCTTGCTCGTCACCGCCACCGCGCCGAGGGCGGCGCCCAGGGGCAGGGAGCCCACGTCGCCCATGAACACGGAGGCGGGATAGGTGTTGAACCAGAGGAACCCCATCGCCGCCCCCACCATGGCGCCGCAGAGGATGGCGAGCTCGCCCGTCCCGGGCACGAACGGAATTTGCAGGTACTCGGCGAAGGTGGCGTGGCCCGACAGGTAGACGATGGCGAGGTACGTCGCCGCCGCAATCATGACGGGGCCGATGGCGAGGCCGTCCAGGCCGTCGGTCAGGTTGACGGCGTTGCTCGTGCCCACGATCACCAGGATGGCGAAGGGCACGAAGAACCACCCCAGGTCGGGGTTCACGCCCTTGAGGAAGGGGACGGTGAGCCGCGTGTCGAAGTCGGCGTAGGCGTACAGGTAGACCGCCACCAGACCCGCCACGGCACTCTGGAGCAGGAGCTTGGTGCGCGCCGAGAGGCCCTTGGGGTCCTTCTTGATGACCTTCAGGTAGTCGTCCCAGAAGCCGATGGCGCCGTAGCCGATCACGGTGGTCACCACCACCCAGACGTAGTGGCTGGTCAGGTCGGCCCACAACAGCGAGGCCACCAGGATCGAGAACAGGATCAGCACGCCGCCCATGGTGGGCGTGCCCTTCTTGCCGTAGTGGCTCTCGGGGCCGTCGCTGCGCACCGGCTGGCCGATCTGGTAGCGCGACAGCGCCCGGATCAGGGCGGGCCCCAGGATGAAGGAGAGGGCGAGGGCCGTCAGCACCGAGTAGATGGTGCGGAAGGTGATGTACTTGAAGACGTTGAAGACCGGCCAGTCGACGTGGAGCGGGTAGAGCAGGTGGTAGAGCATCAGGCCCGCGCTCCCCTGGCTTCGGTCAGCTTGTTCACGAGTCGCTCCATGGCGAGGCCGCGCGAGCCCTTGATCAGCACCACGTCGCCGGGCCCCAGGTCCGAAAGATGCGCGGCGGCCGCCTCGGCGTCGGGCGCCGTCCGCACGTCGGCGAGGGATTCGGCCCCCTTGGCGATCTCGGCCCCCAGGGGCCCGACGCCGACGAGCCGGTCGGGCTTGAGGTCCGCGATGGCGGCGCCGGTCTCGCGGTGCAGGCGCCCGGCGTCGGGGCCCAGCTCGAGCATGTCGGCGATCACGGCCACCCGGCGCCCGGTATGGGGCCTGGCCATGAGGCCGGCCACGGCGGCGCGCACGGCGAGGGGGTTGGCGTTGTAGGAATCGTCGATCACCACCGCCCCCGAGGCCGCCGTCACCTCCCGCCCGCGCATGGCCGGTGCGGTGAACGCGGCGAGCCCTTGGGCGATCGCGTCGGCGTCCACGCCGAGGGAAAAGCACAGCGCCGCCGCGGCGGCCGCGTTGGCGCGCTGGTAGGCGGCGGTGGAGAACAGGGCGAGGGCTAACGTCCGGTCGCCGACCTTGAGCGCCACGCTGTCGTCGGCGTCGGTGGTGACGGAGATATCCGCCCGGACGTTCGGCTGCACGCTGTAGGTGACCGTGCGGGCCGCCTTGTGGCGAATGCTCTCGCGCACCACCCGGGGGTCGTCGCGGTTGACCACCGCCGTGCCGTCGCCCGCGACGGCCGCGAACAGGCGGCCCTTCTCGTGGGCCACGCCGTCGGCGTCCTTCAGGCCCTTCAGGTGGGTGGCGCCCACGTTGGTCACCAGGGCCACCGTCGGGCGGCAGATGCCGCACAACAGGTCCATCTCGCCGGTGTGGTTGATGCCCAGCTCCACCACCGCCGCCTCGTGCGCGGGGCGCAGGGCGAGCAGGGTGAGGGGCAGGCCGATGTGGTTGTTGAGGTTGCCCTCGGTCACCAGCGCCGCCTTCCCGGACTTCTGGAGGATCGCCGCCGCCATCTCCTTCGTCGTGGTCTTGCCGCAGCTGCCGGAAATCGCCGCGAGGGCCAGGTCGAACCCGGCGCGGTAGCCGGACGCGAGTTGTTGCAGCCCGCTGACCGTGTCGTCCACGGCGATCACGCCGCAGCTCGCGGGCAGTTCCCTGGCGGCGTCGGGCTGTTGGACCAGGACCGCGGCGGCGCCGCGGGCGGCGGCGTCGGACAAAAATTCGTGGCCGTCGGTGCGGGTGCCGGCAAGCGCGACGAACAGGTCGCCCGCCGCCACCTTGCGCGAGTCGATGACGACCTTGGCGGTGTCGGCCACCTCGGCGTCGCCGTCGCCCGCCGTGAGGCGCCCATTCGCCAGGCGCGCCGCGTCCGCCAGGGTGAACATCGCTCAGGCCCCGCCCGCGAGCAGGCGCCGGGCCACCTCGCGGTCGTCGAAGGGGATCGGGCCGTCGGCGAGCACCTGCACCCGCTCGTGGCCCTTGCCGGCGAGCAGCACCACGTCGCCCGCACGCGCCTCCGAGAGCGCCGCGCCGATCGCCTCCGCCCGGTCCGGCACCACGGTGAACGGCGCGCCGCCGGCATTCCGGGCGCCGTCGGCCATGACGGCGCAGATGGCCTCGGGCGATTCGGAGCGCGGGTTGTCGGCGGTGAAGAAGACCCGGTCGGACCCCTTGGCGGCCACCTCACCCATGGGCGCGCGCTTGGTCGTGTCGCGGTCGCCGCCGCACCCGACGACGGTGATGAGCCGCCCGGGGGCGGTCTGGGAGCGAGCCGGCTGCGGGGCCGCTGCGCCGTGGGGCCCGGTGAGGGGCGGCGCGGGCGGGGCGCCGGCGCGCACCAGCGGGCGCACCGCGGCGAGCACGCGCTCGAGGGCGTCCGGGGTGTGGGCGTAGTCCACGAGGACCGTGAAGTCCTGCCCCGCCTCCACGCGCTCCAGGCGCCCGGGGACCGCCGGGGCGGACGCGATGCCGCGCGCGATGACGTCCGACGACAGCCCCAGGGCGAGGGACGTGGCCACGGCGCACAGGAGGTTGTAGACGTTGTGGGTGCCCGCCAGGGGCGAGACCACCGCCACCTCGCCGTGCTCGTGCACGACGGCGAAGCGGATGCCGTCGGCGTCCACCACCAGGTCCGTCGGGTGGACCCTCGGGAGGGGACCGTCGTCGTCGCCGACGCCGTAGGTCACCGCGCCCTGCACCTCGGCGGCGAGGCGCCGGCCCCACGGGTCGTCCACGTTGATCGCCGCCGTGCCGGGCGTGTATTCGGTGAACAGGCGCCGCTTGGCCGCGAAGTAGCGCTCCATGGTGCCGTGGAAGTCCAGGTGGTCGGCGGTCAGGTTCGTGAACACCGCCACGTCGAAGGCGCACCCGCGCACCCGCTCCAGGGCCAGGGCGTGGGACGAGACCTCCATGACCGCCGCCGTGGCGCCGTCGCGCACCATGCGCGCGAACAGGGCCTGCAGGTCGGGCGCCTCCGGCGTGGTGCGCGCCGCCACCGCCTCGGGGGCCTCCATGCGCTGGCCGCGCAGGCGCGGCTCCACCGTGCCGACCACGCCCGGCACGTGGCCCGCGGCCGTGAGGATCGACTCCATCAGGTAGCAGGTGGTGGTCTTGCCGTTGGTGCCGGTCACCCCCACCAGGGTCAGCACGCGGGTGGGATCGTCGTACAGCCGGCAGGCGAGGTCGGCCAGGGCCCTGCGGGCGGACGGCACGCGCACGAGGGGCAGGGGCGGCGCGGGGATCGCCCGCTCCACCACCGCCGCCACGGCGCCCCACGCGGCGGCGTTCGCGAGGAAGTCGTGGCCGTCCACCTTCATCCCCGGAACGGCCACGAACAGGTCGCCGGGCTCGACGGTGCGGGAGTCGTAGGCCACCCCCTTCACCTCCAGGGCCGGATCGGCCCCCCAGGCCGGGGCGGCCCCCCAGGCCGGGGCGGCCCCGGAGTCGAGCGCTTCGGTCGCGGCGAGCAGCAGGTCCAGTCTCATGGCCTACCAGCGTAGCGCAAACGCGCCCCGTGACTTCGCTTCAGGGCCCGTTTCACGGCGCCGCCGCCGTTTCGGGGGCGGCGCTCGCCAGGCGCACGGTGCGCGCGGTCTCGGGCGGCACGCCGAGGTAGGCGAGCACCGGCCGGGCGATTTCGCGGAACACGGGGCCCGCGACCGAGCCGCCGTAGTGCAGCCCTTTGGGCTCGTCCACGACCACCAGAATGACCAGGCGTGGATCGTCCGCGGGCACCATGCCGACGAACGACGCCACGTACTTGCCACGGGCGTAGCCGCGCCGGTCCTCCGCCGCCTTCTGGGCGGTGCCGGTCTTGCCCGCCACGCGGTAGCCGGCCACGGCGGCGTTGGGGGCGGTGCCGTCGGGCCCGGTCACCCCCACCAGCGCCTCGCGCAGGCGGGCGGCGGTGGCGGCCGTCATCACCCGGCGCACGCGCTCCGGGGCGGTGCGCTCGGTGCCTCCCGGGCTCTGCACCTCCTTGACCAGATGGGGCCGCACGAGCCAGCCGCCGTTCGCCACGGCCGCGGCCGCGGTGGCGAGCTGCAGGGGGGTGACCATCAGCTCCTGGCCGATGGCGACCGACGGCAGGGAGCGCCCCGACCAGCGCGTGGTCGGCTGCAGCACGCCGGGCGACTCGCCGGGCAGCTCGATGCCGGTGCGCCGCCCGAAGCCGAAGTTGCTCAGGGCGGCGTAGAGCCGATCGGCCCCCAGTCGCATGGCCACCTTGGCGGCGCCGATGTTGCTGGAGCGGGTGAGCACCTCGGCGAAGGTCAGCTCCCCCATGGGCTCGTGGTCGTGCATGGCCCCGCCGCGCAGGGGCAGGGTGCCCTGCTCGCAGTCGATCACCTCGTCCAGGGTCACCACGCCCGCGTCCAGGGCGGCGGCGGCCAGGAACACCTTGAGGGTGGAGCCGGGCTCGTAGGGGTCGGTGATGAGGCGGTTGCGCAGGTCCTCCGGCGCGTAGCGGCCGATGCGGTTGGGGTCGAACCCGGGGCGCACGGCCATGGCGAGGATCTCGCCGGTGTACGGGTCCATCACCAGGGCTTCGGCGGCCTCGGCGTTGCTCTTCGCCATGACCCGGTCCAGCTCGCGCTCGACGTGGTACTGGATCGCCTCGTCGATGGTGACCGTGAGGTCGGCGCCGTGCACCGGGCGGCGGAAATCCACGTCGGCCGGGAAGAGGTGGCGCCCCAGGGCGTCGCGCTCCACCACGTAGGCCACCTCGCCGCCCTTGAGCAACGGGTCGAAGGCCTGCTCCACGCCCGACAGCCCGTGGTTGTCCATGCCGGCGAAGCCCAGGATCTGGCCGAGGAGCTGGCCCTTCGGGTAGAAGCGGCGGCTCTCGGGCACCTGGTGGACACCCGGAAGGTTCAGGGCCATCACGCGCTCGGCGAGGGCCGGGTCCACCTTCCGGTTGAGCCACGCGAAGTGGCGGCCGCCGCCCTTCAGGCGCCGTTCGATGGAGCGCGCCGAAGCGGGCAGCACGCGGGCGAGCGCGCGGGCCGTGGCGCTGGGATCGGGAACAGCGGAGGGGTCGGCGAACAGGGACGGGACGTCCATGTTCTTCGCCAGGATCATCCCGTTGCGGTCGGTGATCGTGCCCCGGTCACCCGCCAGGTGGATGGTCTGCTGCTGCTGGTTGCGGGCGCGCTTGGCGAGGCCCGGAGCCTGGAGGACCTGGAGGTTGACGAGCTGCCCGGCCACCACGAGGAAGGCCGCGACGAGCCCCAGGATCACCAGGGCGACGCGGGACTTCACCGGCCCCGTGGCGGCGGCGGGGCCTCGCGCCCGGGCCGACGTGCGGGCGCCTTTGCGCGATCGGGCCATCTGGGGGTGACCGGGCTTACGGGGCGGCGCCGGCCGCCAGGATCATGGGGGCGTGCCGGGCACCCGAACTATGGGCCGGACCGGCGAACCGGTCGGAGGCGCCGGCAGGGGTCTGGATGACCCGCACGAGCTGGTCCGGCGCGGGCGCGTCCATCCCCAGGCGATCGCGCGCGATGCGTTCGATGCGGTCCAGGGAGGACAGGCTCGCGGCCTCGACCAGAAGCTCCCCCTCGCGGTGCTGGAGCGCCGCCAGCTCGGTGCGGGCGCGCTCCACGCGGTACCCCAGGTCCACCATCACCACGTGCTGCCACAGGTAAAGCAGGGTGGCGGCCACCAGGGTGAGGCACACGACGCCGGCCTTGAGCAGGACGCCGCGCAGATGGGGGGGAAGGGAGAGGAAAATCATCGGAACCCCGCGTGGCGCGGACCCGGGTGGGACGGAGTAGGCGGGTCGTACGTATCAGGCGGGATTCGAGTCAGGCGGGATCGGTTCGGAGCGCGGTCGGCGTCGCAAGCGGCGCCGACCGGGAGACGGCCCGACCACGCGGGGTTCCGAAGGTCGAAAGACGAAGGAACGATGGCGGGCATCACGCGGCCCGCCGCTGGGTGGCGGCATCGGCCGCCACGGAGACTTTTTCGATCGCCCGCAGGCGCGCCGATCGCGCCCGTGGGTTCGCCGCCACCTCGGCGGCGGCCGGGCGCTGGGCCCGGCGGGTCAGGAGCTTCGCTTGCGGCACGCGCCCGCAGCGGCAGACCGGAAACGCCGGCGGGCAGACGCAGCCCGTGGCGAGGTCGGCGAAGAACCGCTTGACGGCGCGATCCTCCAGCGAATGGAAGCTGATCACGGCCATGCGCCCGCCGGGGGCGAGGATGCCGAAGGCGCTCTCCAGGCCGCGGGCGAGCTGCCCGGTCTCGTCGTTGACCGCCATGCGCAGGGCCTGGAAGACACGGGTGGCCGGGTGGATGCGGGCCGTGTGGCGGTCCTTGGCGGGGTACGCCGCCGCGACCAGGTCGGCCAACTGCGCGGTCGTCGCGATCGGGGCATCCTCCCGCGCCCGCACGATTCTTTGGGCGATGCGGCGGGCGTGGCGCTCCTCGCCATACGCTCTGAAAATGCGGGCCAGCTCCTGCTCCGGCAGGCGCGCGACCAGGTCGGCGGCGGTCACCGGGCCGTCCGGGTCCATGCGCATGTCGAGGGGGCCGCCCAACCGGAACGAGAAGCCCCGCGCCGGGTCGTCCAGCTGGCGGGAGGAGACGCCCAGGTCCATCAGGACGGCGTCGGCGGGGTCGAAGCCCGCGTCGGCGGCGACTTCGGTAACGGCGTCGAAGGCGGCGCGCACCAGGGTGGCGCGGTCGCCGAAGGGCATGAGGGCGGCCTTCGCCGCCGCCAGGGCCGCGGGGTCGCGGTCCAGGCCGAGGAGCCGCCCGGCGGGGGCGGTCGCCTCGAGCAGGAGCCGCGCGTGTCCGCCGCCGCCCACGGTCATGTCCACCACCTTGAAGGATGGCCCCACCGACACCCCGGCCGGGGGAACGAGGAGCACACGGACCCGCTCCCCCAGGACCGGGGTGTGGTACGTGGGTGTGGGGTCGTTCGGGGTCGGCACGGCGTGTGTGTGGGCATCCCCTGCATGCGTCTTCAGTCCGATAGGACGGCCTTCTCCCCCGTTACAGCCCCAAATCCGCCAGCGTGTCGGCCATCGTGCCCGGGTCCACGTCCCGGGAGGCCTCCTCGCGCCAGCGCGCGGGGTCCCAGATCTCGAACGTCTCCCCCGATCCGACCACCACGGCCTCCTGTCCGAGGCCGGCGTGGTCCCTCAGGTGGGCGGGGATGAGGATCCGGCCCTGGCGGTCGAGGTTGCAGAACTCGGCCGCCGAGTAGACCAGGCGCCGATAGCGCCGGACCTCCGGCTTGACCTGGGAGACGGACTGCAGGCGCTCGATGAGCACGCGCCAGCGGTCCTCGGTGTAGACCTCCAGGCAGGGGTCGAAGACCTTCCCCGTGACCACCAGGCGCGCGCCTTGCCCCACCACCTCGCGGAACTTCGCGGGAATGGCCAGGCGCCCCTTGGCGTCGATCCGGTTGGTTTCCCTACCGAAGAACACCTTCCCCCCACTTCTCTCTCTGAGGTAGGCCTCATTTCCCACTTCTCCCCACTCGCCGCCCCAACATAGCGACGGAGGCAGGG
>Ga0210086_1001758_pt1 | contig 10813 bp, 10 predicted proteins | sample China_Galinas_PW_3_FD_184867 | JGI IMG/M metagenome (GOLD analysis project Ga0210086, IMG submission 184867) | Wetland microbial communities from San Francisco Bay, California, USA, that impact long-term carbon sequestration - China_Galinas_PWB_D2... | ecosystem: Environmental > Aquatic > Marine... | reverse complement strand
ACCAGCCGGATCTCACCGGCTCTCGTATCCGATGAGCATACCCGGAGATACCCCAGCCGGCGCTGCAGCTTGTCCGGCAGCATTTCCACAACGTAGGAACATGGAAGGAAAGGCCTCGAGAGAGAGTCTAAACTGGGTGCGTCTTTTGGCTTTTAGGGGAAAGGACCGGCATCGCCGGCAGTGGAGAGCATGGCAGCGCTTATCGACAAGCTCCTGGTTTTTTCATCGACGCCCGATGTTGCGGCCGACAACTTCGTGGTTCCCATCCTTGCCGAACCCGTGGCGGACCTGCCGGGGCGGGCGCTCGACCTCGGCTTCGACGGCCTCGAGTTCCTGCCCAATCCCGAAGATCTGCCCGATGCCAGATCGTTGGCAAATGCCGCCGAGGCGGCGGGGGCCGTCGTCGGAGTCATCAATTCCGGTCGGCTGATGACAAAAGGCTATGCCCTTCTCCACAAGGACGCGGCGCGAAGAAGAGCTTCGGTCGATATCTACAAACGCCTGATCGAGCTTGCCGGTGCGGTCGGCGCAAGGGCCGGGCTCGGAATGGCGCGGGGCACCTCCGATATCACCGCAGGCGAAGCCGAGCTCCCCGGCATCATGCGCGACGTGTTTGGCGAGATCGCCGAGGCCGCAGTCGCCAACAACACCTGCGTCATGCTCGAGCCGGCGGATCCCGGCTATGTCGGCGCGGTGCTCCGCGTGAGAGAAGCGGTCGCGGCAGCCGAAGAGATCAACTCACCCGGCTTCAGGATCATGCTCGACACCTATCAGCTGGATCAGGTCGAACCGTCGATCGCCGAAGGCTTTGCCGACGCTCGCGGCATGGCCCTCCATATCCACCTTTACGATCCCGATCACTGGCCGCCGGGTGTTCGTCAGCCGGCCGAACGGCTGGACTGGACGCTGATCGAACGATGCATGCGCGAGACCGGTTTCCGCGGCACCGGCTCGACGGTGCTCGCACCCACCGGCGACGTATCGGCCGCCGCCCGGGCCTCGACCCGATTCATCCGCGACACGCTGATGCAGGGGGACGCCGGATGATCCGGTTCGATTTCGATGGGAAGGTGGTGGTGGTCACCGGTGGTGGCTCCGGGATCGGCCAGTCGATCGCCGCCGGCTTTTGCGGGGCGGGGGCGAGGGTGATCGTCGCTGATCGGTCTGCGGACGCGGCGGAGGCTGTCGCCGGGTCGCTGAGGGCGGCAGGCGGGAAAGCGGACGCCGTGACGGTCGACGTGTCCGACGAGGCTGCCGTGGACACCATGATGGCGGCCACGGACGGCCGGCTCCATGTCCTGGTGTGCGCGGCCGGGGTCTTCGTCGGCGGCACGGCGGAAGAACTGGAGCCGGCAGCCTGGCGGCGCATTCTCGACATCAACCTGACCGGCACGTTCCTGTGCGCACGGGCGGCAATCCCCCTCATGCGAAGGCAGAGTGGCGGGAGCATCGTGACGGTGTCCTCGTCGACCGGCGCCCACGACGCGATTCAGGGCGCCGTCGGCTATGTCGCCTCGAAAGGCGGCGTGGCGATGCTCACCAAGGCGCTGGCCATCGATCACGCCGCCGAGGGGATTCGGGTCAACGCGCTGGCGCCCGGCCCGACCGATACGCCGATGCTGCGCGGCCTGATGAACGAGGCCGACCGCAAGGCGTTCGGCGAGACTCTGCCGATCGGCCGTCTGGGCGTGCCTGACGAGTTCGTCGGCGCGGCCATGTTCCTGTCGAGCGAATTGGCCAGCTTCATCACCGGTGCGATCCTGCCGGTCGACGGCGGCCAGACGGCGTCGATCTGACCGCCATCTTCGCGTCGCACGACGCCGGGCCGCGGGACCATGGGATCCGTAAGCTCACTTCGCTTCACCGCCAGAAGCGCTTTGTGTCTTCGAGGTCGCGCCACAACGCCTTCGCCTGGGCCCAGCCACAGTCGGCTCGCGCCAGGCTTGCTCCCGTGACCCAACCGATAGCGCGTTCGCTTTCGCGATCGTCGGTCGCGTCCACGGTGCGCCCGGCAAACATCGCCTTGACGGTCTCAGCGTCATTCAATTCGCCAAAAATCGTCTGAAGCTTCCGGAGTCGCTTGACGAAGGGCCCGACGCGTTTCTGCGGATAGAGCGGTGCCAGGAACTCCACGACATAGCGGAGCTTCTTCAGTTCCTTGCGCAGCTCGTGGCGCTGAGTGGTGTCGAGTGCGGCGATTCCGCGGGCTTGTCTGGTGACCTTCTTCCAGCGCTTGTTGATGCCCTCTCGGGCAAAGTCTGCCACCGGTCGAGCGAGCCGCTCACTCTGCTCGAAATCGTGGGGTAACAGCCAGCCGCGTGTCTCAGTGAAACGGGCGAGGTCGATCAACAGACGCTGGATGCGCGACTCCGCAAGCAGTTCGCGCAAATGCCGACGCAGATTCTCTGCCTGAGGCAAGAGGCGCTCGGCAAGCCTGGCAAGAGCGGGCTCGTCGGGATAGGCCGCCGCCTCGCGCTGGACGATATCGAAGAGGACGACATCCATATCGCGCACGCGACCGACTGCCTGGCCGAGCCATCGCGTTTCGTCTTGAAGCCGCGTCATTTCCGGGCAGGAGAAGACGGATCTGAAAACAGAGAAGGCGCTCCTCAGACGGCGCAGGCCGATGCGAAGTTGATGCGGCCCCTCCGGATCGTCGAGGGCTTGGACGACGGCAATGTTTGTCGCGATCTGGTCGAAGCATTCTCGCAGGATGTCGCGCGCTGCCTGTTCGACGGTCTGTGCAGGATCGAGGGGGACCGCCTTTGCATTGCGCGGTGCGAGAACCGGCTCGACGCGCCCTTCTTCGGCCAGGAGATAGCCGCGGGCTCCCTTGGAGAGCCGCGAGAAGCGCCAGCCGCTGTCGGGGAGCAGCACCTTGGCGATGTCAAACAAGTCGCGCGGATTGCCATCGATCAATTCAATCTCGGCTTCGCGCAACGATGCCGATTGCTCGCCAGCATGGATTTCGCCAACATCGATCGCCAGTTCTGCGCGGGTTCCCGTGTCGCGCGCAAGCTGGAGCGCCGTGCGCCGCATCACCGTCTCGCAGACAGGCTCTAGTGGCGATCCATCGACACATTGCAGGACCCGATCGCGCACGACTGGGTCAGAGATCGCCTCCACCGATGCCCTGCCGCCGGGCGCCGGGTTGTGGGCCTCGGCGGCCTGCGACAGCCCACCATGGAGCACCCGCTCCGCCTTGACCGTCTGGATCCAGCGTCGCCCGTCGCGTCTCAGCCTCAGCGCGATGCCGGCCTTCTTCAAGGCATGATTGGCCGTATCCAGATAGACGCTTCTGAGCGTCCGGGTCTTTGCGGCACCGTTGGCAAGCTTCAGCGCCCGCGCACGAGAGCGCAGTTGCCGCAGCGCGGGCTCTTCAACCAGGAACTTGAGCTCGATCTCGCCCATTTTCAGCCAATATGACGGTCATGTGACGTAGCGAGCGCAGCAGGCCTTTGCTGCGCAATGGCGGCTGACAGAATACCTCAGACTCTGCCCGGCACCATCCCGGCCGTCGAGACACGCCGTGGCAAGATGTTGGAAAGATTAGGCGCAACGTCGGTTTGATCTCGCGCAAGGCGCGCCTGGCGCGCGCCTCATAACGTCTCAATTGTCGCACTCGTTTCCCGCCGATTGGAGAGTTCCGCGATGAGTCTCAACGGCAATCCCGGCCAGACTGTCGTCGTCGACAACACCGCCAACCCGGCGCCGCTCGGCCTTTGCGCGTTCGGCCTTACGACGATCCTGCTCAATCTTCACAATGCCGGCGCCTATCCCCTCGACGCCATGATCCTGGCAATGGGGATCTTCTACGGCGGCTCGGCACAGGTCCTCGCCGGGGTCATGGAATGGCGCAAGGGCAACACCTTCGGCACCACCGCCTTCACGTCTTACGGCCTGTTCTGGCTGAGCCTGGCCGGTATCCTGATGATCCCGTTACTCAATCTCGGCGCCGCCCCCGGTTCGGTCGCGATGGCTGCCTATCTCGCCATCTGGGGCCTTTTTACCGCCGTTCTGCTCGTCGGCACGCTGAGACTTGGCCGTGGCCTTCAGGTGGTGTTCCTGACGCTGACCGTTCTGTTCTTCCTGCTCGCCGTCGCCGACGGGACGGGAAGCGCCCTTCTTCTGCGCATTGCCGGCTTCGAGGGGATCGTCTGTGGGGCTTCGGCGGTTTATGTAGGGCTGAGCCAGCTTCTCAACGAACTCTACGGCCGAACGGTCTGCCCGGTGTGAAGCTGGCAATGCTCGCCGACTGACTTCACCGTTTCACGCGCAAGGGGGGACAGCAGGCTCGCCGACGATGGCGCGACAAGACACGTGTATCATCCATTTACTGTCGCGCAGGTAACGAATACCGCTCGATATGGCTGGCCACGAAGTTCCAAGGAGCGCCGCCAGGCCGATCGGCCCGACCACGCGCGATCCCACGCCCCGGCCCAGAAGCTTTTCATGGGCAGCTTCCAATGCTTATCTCGACACCATCATGGCCGCTTACCAACACATCGTGATCCTCACCGGTGCCGGGCTGTCGGCCGAGTCGGGGCTCAGCACCTTCCGCGACAAGGACGGCATCTGGGCGAAACACAACATTGAGGACGTGGCGACCCCGGAAGCCTTCGCCCGCAATCCCGAAGCCGTGCAGGAATTCTACAATGCCCGTCGCAGGATCGTGCTTGACGTCGGACCCAACGCCGCCCACCAGGCGCTGGCGCGCCTCGAGGCGGATTTCCCGGGCAGCGTCACGACGATCACCCAGAACGTCGATCCGCTGCACGAGCGGGCGGGCACGAAGAACCTCATCCACATGCACGGCGAGATCCTGAGCGCGCTGTGCGCGCATTGCGGCGCCAAGGGACCCTGGGAGACGGATCTGACGGTCGATCTGGTGTGCGGCGCCTGCAACAACGCCGGCGGCATGCGCCCGGACGTCGTATGGTTCGGCGAGATGCCCTACCACATGGAGGAGATCTACGCTGCATTGGACACGTGCGATCTGTTCATCTCGATCGGCACCAGCGGTAACGTTTATCCTGCGGCCGGCTTCGTAGCGGGGGCGCGGGCGGCGGGCGCCCATACGGTGGAGCTCAATCTGGAGCCGTCGGAAGGGATATCCATGTTTGCCGAAGCCATGCACGGCAAGGCGACCGAGGTGGTGCCGGCCTATGTGGCGAGGCTGTTGGGGAGCTGACTGGCGGGGCGGGCACCGACAGTACGATGGCCCCAATCTCGCCTGCTAGTTGGACTCCGCGAATGACCGGCCGGCCGTGACGCCGAACGGCCGTAACGACGGGACTCAAAGCAAAATCGGACGCCTTTGGCGGCGGTCCTTACGGCGGTTGACGACCGGAAGCGCACTGTTGCCGCGCTTCTGTGTGAGGGAGATTTGACGAGCCTGAGCTGAGAGGCACGAAGCATTCGCCCCGACGAGGGGCTGATGGGGTAGTATGGCGCACCCGATCCACAGAGGTCTTGCGGAGATCGTCTTGGCTCTTTGTCCTGGCGGGATGCGAGCGCTGTTTCGCTGCTTGACGATCGGGGTTGCGCGCAAGGTGTGCGATGACAACGCTTGACGCCGGGCCTCAGACACAGACGTCGGGTAAGCGACTCGGGTTCGATCGTTATGTCCTCGATCTGGAACGCGGCTGTCTCCTGCTTCAGGGGAGCGAGATCGCCCTTCGGCCAAAGACCTTCGCGGTGCTGCAATATCTCGTTGAGAACTGCGGCCGCCTGGTCTCGAAGGACGAGCTTTTTGCAGCAATCTGGCCAAATCTTGCAGTCACCGACGACGCGCTGGTGCAAAGCATCGGCGAACTGCGGCGGGCGCTGGGCGCAGGCGACGGCCCGCGTCTGATCAAGACCGTCCCGCGACGCGGCTATCGGCTTGAATCCACAGTGACGGTCGCTGGCCTCCCTGATGAATCTTCATTCGACCATCCGCCGGTCGCGGTCGCTTCCAGCCAGGGCTTTCAGTCGCCACAGTCCGACAGCGCTCCCGGTCTGGGGCCAGCCTGGTTCGCAGCATGGCCGCCAGGCTGGCGCATCGGATCGCTCGTCGTGCTCGCTCTCGCCATCCTTTTGGGTGCAGGAGCCCTGTGGACCAGTGTCGGGCCAGGTTTGGACTTTCCCGGCGTTCCCGGCTACAGCGGCCAATTCAAAACAACGGCCGCGAAACCGGTGATTGCTGTTCTGCCGCTCGCCAATCAAAGCGACGACAGAAGCCGCGACTATTTCGCGGATGGACTGACGCAGGACATCATCAACGCGCTCGGCCGTTTCTCCGCGCTCAGCGTTCTGTCGTGGAACGCCGTCCACTCCTACAAGGAGAAACCGGCGAGCCCGGCCGAGGTCGGGCGCCGTCTCGCCGTCGGTTACATGGTCGAGGGTTCCGTGCAGCAGGTTGGCGACCGCGTCCGGGTCAGTACCCAACTCGTCGACACCGGTCGGCAACAGGTGCTGTGGTCGGGACAGTTCGACGAGGCGCTGGCGGACGTGTTCGCCCTGCAGGACAAGATCACCGCCGAGGTCGTCAGGGTCTTGGCGGTTCGTCTCACGGAAATCGAACAGCGCCGAGTCTTCGCGAAGCCCACCGAGAGCCTGGATGCCTACGATTCCGTTCTGCGCGCCAGGCCGGCCGTGCAGCGCCCGACACGCGCAAACAACGTCGAGGCCAGAGACCTGCTCAAACGCGCCATCAAGCTCGACCCGAACTACGCCGCCGCCTACGCGGCACTCGCCGAGACCTATTACACGGCAGCGTCGATGGGGTGGGCGGAGTCGCCGATCGAGGCTTTGGGCCATGCCGAGGAATTGGCCCTGCAGGCGCTGAGCCTCGACAGTTCCGATGTACGCGCCCACATCGTTCTCGGCCGCATCGACATCCTTTATCAGCGATATCCGGAGGCGCAGAAGGAGATCGAGGACGCCATTGCGGTCAACCCGAACGATGCGCAGAGCCTTGCCGGGCGCGGCAACATCCTGATGTGGCTGGGACAGACGGACAAGGCGATCGACGCCCTGGAGCAGGCGGAGTGGATCGATCCGGATCTCAAGGCGATGGACCGCTTTGCGTTGAGTCTGGCCTACTACCTGAAAGGGCGCTACGACGCGGCGATCGCAGAGGCCGAGCGCAATCTTCGCGAGACCGCCGGCGCCACCTTCAGCCGCATCATCGTGGCAGCGGCGTATGCGGAGCAAGATCGGACCGATGACGCCGCGCGCGTTGTCGCAACGATCCGTCAGCTCGATCCGACCTTCGATCCGCGGACGTTCGGGACGAAGTTTCTGGATGCCGTCGATCTCGAACGGCTGCGTGACGGCCTGCACAAGGCCGGCCTCTATCCCGCCCGAGCCGAGCCGCCGGCCGTCAATCCCTAGCGCTGGATGAGCTGCCGGTTCTGATTGGCCTTGACGATGTTTCCGGCCAGGTCCTGCTTGAAAAGCCCCGGCCCGACCGGCTCGCCAAAGAGATAGAGCTTGCTGTCGGCGATAAGCCAGTTCTCCGGGTCGGCCACATGGATCTCGCCCCGGGTCAGCGCCATCGAGCAGGCGTTTGCGAACTGGGGTGCGTAGCCCACCGGATCAGCCATGAAGAGATCGCGATGGTCGGCGCTCGCAAACAAGTAGCGATGCTCGTCCCACTCATACGCGAACTCCGATAGCCCGCGAGCGGGATGTCCTTCGGTGAAATAAGCCACCGGATCATAGCCCTTGATCGCCAGCGGCACGTCGTCCGCGGCCATCGATCCGGACGTCGTCGCAAGCGTCGATGCTGCGACAAGCAAGACGAGGCCGCCAATGGCGCTTCGCCGGGACAGCGTCAGCATGGCCGATTCCCCTTTCGAATGACCGCCCTGGTCCGGCGTGAACGGCGGTGTTCGCGCGAGGAGGGACGGAGCCATGGGGCCCGACCGGAGCAAATCACAGATCGTGGGCGGCCGCCCTTCAACTTTCGGCGATTTTTCGGCGTTTCCTTCGGTTTCTTTCGTTACAAATGCCCGTCCTGCGTGGTCGCCTGTTCGCGCAATCCGGCTCGGTTTGGCCGGATTGCACCTTACATCGGTCCGGGTCTCCAGCGAGGCATGACCGATCCCGACGACGCGTCAGAATCCGCGGAAGGAGACCACCATGACGAGGACGAATCTGGTGTCGCGCGCTGCCCTGCTTGCGGCGACAACCGCCCTGTTTGCGTATTCGGGCGTCATGGTGAGCGCGGGGGAGGAAACCGCCAGGGAAGCGCCTGTTTCGCCGAAAGAACAGATCGTCGGAGCGTGGCGGCTCGACTCGATCTACGAGGAGGATGTCACCGGCGTCGGCATCGTGCAGTTCGGAAATCGTCCGAAAGGTCTGTTCATGGCTGATTGGCAGGGCAACTTTTCCTTCCAGGTCATGGGCGATGACGAGCGGCGCAAGGGGCAGAAAGCCGGGTCACCGGACGGCTCGACACCCAGTCCCGGAATTCTCGAAGCGATGATCTACTTCGGGACATACACGCTGGACGAACAGGACCGGGAGCTCTCGCTCCACCTGGCGACCTGCCTGTTTCGAAGCTGCAGCAAGACCGACCGAACGACGGAAATCAGCATTCGCGGCGACACGATGGACCTCGTCTCCGCAGTCAAAGCCTCGCCAACCGGCGCATTCTACAGCCACATGGTCTGGAAGCGCGTGATGTAGTTGGCTTGGGCGATTGGTGGCAAAGGTTCTGGGGGTTGGCGACGAGCGGGTCTCTGTTGGCGTCCTCACATCCGCGACAGGCGATCGCCTCCGGCGACGGCCATCTTGTGCTCGGCCCAGCGCTTGAGGTCGGCCACCGTGAAGCGCGCGATGAACGGGTTCGCGGTGACGATCATGTCGCGCGTCGTCCGGCCGCTCGCATCCGCCTTCGCCATGGTGGCGGCGGCATCGGCATATTCGGGCGCCGACAGCACCGCCACCGCGCCGGCGCCCCCGGCGAAGTGCGACAGGTACAGGGTGGTCGGCGTCACCGGCAGGCACTGGCTCGCCAGCATGGCGGCATTCTCTTCCGCAAAACGGGCGACCATCTCGCGTGAGAGGTCCGGATCGTTTTTCAGGTCGAGGATCTCGGTGTCGCTCCGTCCGGCGAGGTCGGGCCGGTAGGCGCGGATCATGTCGAGCCAGGTTCCATCCAGGAACTGTCCGCTCCCGGATGCGCTCGAACGCCTGTTCCTGGCGGTCGCGTCGCCCCCCGATTCGGCGGTGACGATCCGGCGTGCGACGGTCTCCGCAGCCAGGCTGTCGGCGAGGTCGAGTTGGCTCTGGTCGGCGAGCCGGCAGACGCCGGATGGGCCCGCGAAGTGCCAGCCGACCGCCAGCGTCAACGCGCAGGCGATCGTCGCGACGATCAGACCGTGGACATGCTTTCTGGTGACCGGTGCGGGGGCGTCGTCGCGGGAAGGAGGCCTGACGGCGGGAGCGCCCGACGTCGCCATATCCACTCCGCCGGCCTCGGCGTCGTCGGACCCGTCGTCGCTGGTGGCGATCGGCGCCGCAAGGTCGCGGATCGCAGGGGTACCCGGGTAATGGCCGATTGCCGCGTAGCCAGCCGGCGGGACGAACCCGTCGGCGTCACCCGGCGGATCGAATACGCCGGCCGCCGCGGGACTGGAGGTCGCTTCCGGTGTCTCGCCCGACGGCGCCGGCAAGCACGCCGTCAGGTCCTCGATCCGATACGGCTCGTCCGCGAGCCCGATCCAGCCCGGGCTGGCGAGATCCTCCTCGCTCATGTCCGATCCTACGCATCAGCCCGCCCCCGGCAGGATGGGCGAACATGCTGAACCGTCGGTTAATGACGAGGCGAAGGCTGCCGCGAATATCTGGCCGGCCTTCTCCTTGATTGTATCGGGTGTGAGCTCCGTCACAGCAACCCGGAACCAACCGTTGTAGGCAGATTTCAGGCAGGCTTTTGAGAAGGAAGATCGTTATGTCGATGTCGCTCAGGGTCTTTGCATTCTTCGGACTGACTGCCGCGAGCACCGCGCTCATGGCCTTGCCCTACCTGACGATCGACTAGCGCGCGGCGCGACGGTCGATCGCGCATGGTCACAGCGCATCGGGCTTGCCTGCAGCTTTGATGGTGCCGGGAAGGAGTGCTTTCTTGCCACATTTCAGAAGTCGCGCGGACGCCAACCATGTCTGAATTCGGAAGCTTAGGGGACATGGTGGCTGCGGCCGCCGACTTTGCGTTGTGACCGAACCGGAAACACTTAATGCGTTAGAAGCACCAGGCAAACCGGCCCTGGACGCCGCTGTGCTGCACGCCGTCGCCGAACTGACCGGCGTAGGACAGGCCTGCGGTGGTGTTGGGCCCGAGCGCGAAGTCGAGACCCGCCTCGATCAGAGCCGAGTCCCTGGCGAGAGGCACACCATAGACGGTGAAGCCGATTCCCGTAGAGTCAAAGGCGAGAGCCGCCGCTGGCGTTACATCGTCAAGGGCATGTTGCCAGGCGGCCGAGACATGCGGTGTCAGCACCATGCCCCGCCAATCCATCGTCGTTGCGGCGCGAAAACCCACGGTGGAGTAGCCGAAACCTTGGCTCCCACCGACACCGCGGAGGGACGCCAGCGCCCCGCCGTGCTCATGGAAGCTGTCCGTGTCGACCGAGACATAGGCGAGCCCCGCGAAGGGCTCCAGCGCCATCCCCCACATCGCGGCTGGGAACGCAACCTCGCCGAACAGCTGACCGGTGCCGGCGTCGTAGGAGGCTCTTTGGCCCTCGGAGAAACCGGGGAAGGTGACCGCGCGACCCGTGTCGATGCTGTTCCACGTCCAGGCGCCACCACCTCTCAGGGC
>Ga0210086_1001757_pt1 | contig 10818 bp, 7 predicted proteins | sample China_Galinas_PW_3_FD_184867 | JGI IMG/M metagenome (GOLD analysis project Ga0210086, IMG submission 184867) | Wetland microbial communities from San Francisco Bay, California, USA, that impact long-term carbon sequestration - China_Galinas_PWB_D2... | ecosystem: Environmental > Aquatic > Marine... | reverse complement strand
GTTCGAAAACGACATGGCGATCCTCTCATCTGCGCGTCCAGATCCTCGACTCCCATATCGGTCCGAGAGTCGCGGTTTTGCGCGATCCGGGGTCTGCGCTGAGGAACATGCAAGAAGCGGTCCCGCACATGCGGCTGGCTCGATGGCTGCCGGAATCTCGGCAGGCGACTCCGGCAGGCCGCCGGGACCGGAGCTTGCCTGACCCGACGAAAACCACTGAACGAACCGCGGTAGCATAGACCGCTTCGACAAGAAAATTCAGCGGGGAACACAAGCACCTGTTATCAGCGGCCGCGCGAGCGTGACTGGTATCATGCCGGCCCGGTCATCGCGAAACCGTCGTGTTCCTCACCCTCCTCGCCGCGCTGTCATGCCTGCTCCCGCAAGGGCGTTCGCAAGAGACGAACGCTCCAGCGCATCCGGTCGTCGCGACGCACTACTTCTACTGGTACCGCTGGCCGACCGAGCACTTCAACCAACGCGGTGCTCCCGGACGTGAAGGACATCACCATCACTTCACGAAGCCGAAGCAGGTCTCGTACCTGAGCCGCGACTGGCACGAGGGCGAGTTCCGAGCGATGTCCGCCGCCGGGATCGATGTGGCACTGCCCGTCTACTGGGGCGCGCCCGGTGCCTACGAACGCCCGAATCTCAGGTTCGCACGCGCCGGCCTGAAACCGATGATCGAAGCGCTCGACGCGATTGCCGCGTCGGGTGACGAGCCGATCGCGCTCGGGATGTTCTACGACACGTCGACGCTGCTGCGCAGCGTGCGCGGCAAGAGCCACGGTCCCGACCGACCCAACCGCCCCGACCTGACGCGAGCCGCCGGCGAGCAGTTGTTCTGTCGCACCGTCGTCGAGTACTTCGAGCAGATCCCTCCTCGCCACTGGGCGCGGTTCCGCAATCGTCCGCTCGTCGTCCTCTACGCGAGCGGTTTCGCGGGCAAGTGGGATCGCGGACTCGGCGCCGCGCTGCGTCACGCGTTCGCGAAACGGTTTCCGGGCGAGAACCCGTGGCTCGTCGCCGATGTGAGCTGGGGACGGATCGGACAGGACATGACGACGGCCTGGGGCGCGGCGCTCGCGGGTCCGAAGCTGTTTCCGTCGCTCGCGCAGATCGGCCCGGGGTACGACGACTCGGCCGTACCGGGCCGGCACACACCGATCCGCGACCGGCAGGACGACCTGTTCTATCGCTGGTCGTGGCGACAAGCCGTGCGTCACAGGCCCGAGCTCGTGCTGATCGAGACGTGGAACGAGATGCACGAGGGGACCGAGATCTGCGAGACGATCGAAACCGGCCGCAGGTACCTCGAGCTGACGCGCGAGTGGGTCCAGCGACTGCGCAGCGGCGACGCCGGTCCGGCGCTCGTAGAACCCGAACCGCCGCGACTGCGCCCCGACCTCGGTTGGGGCGCCGAGGCACGCGGGGCCACGACGGTTCACGCCGTCTACTCGCAGGCGAAGCCCGAGCGATCCGGCCTACGCGAGATTCTCGTCGGCGACGGTCCGTGCACGGTTGCCGGCGGAGCGCTGCACTCGCGTGGCGCTTCGGACCGGCCGGTGACCTACGTCTACTTCCAGATCAGCGACCACTGGAAGTTCGACGTGCGGAGCGACTGCGTCATCGAGGTCACGCGCCGCGATACCGGCGCGCAAGTGTCGACACCTTCGTCGTCCCGTCGGCGCGCTTCGCCAACCGCCAGAACGGCGGCGCCGACTTCCGCCTCGTCGTCCAGGGCAAAGACTGCGACGTCGTGTCGGTGCGTGTCCGCTGACGCGAATCACCGCGGCCCGCAGCAGTCGTGCGCGGGCTATTGCCGGTGCAACGCGGTCAGGTCCACGTGATACAGGTCGCTACCCAGGCGCAGGCCGGCGACGGCGGCCGTCCGCAGCGCGATTCGCCGTGGAGCGTAGAGGGGAACCATCAGCAGCTCTCGATCCAACAGCTCCTGGATGCGCGCGTAGATCGGGATGCGGTTGTCCTCGCCGGGCGTGGCGGCCGCCTCGTCGACGAGCTTGCGGAGCTTCGGGTGGACCGCGTGCGCACCTGAGCGCGAGCCGAAGCGGTTGACGAGAGTCATGTGCGGGTCGTAGGGAAGCCCGTGCGAGACGGCGACGGCGACGTCACCGGATTGCCCATCGATGACCTTCGCGGGAAGGCCGGCGACGGTCAGCTGCTCGGCGACGATGGCCGCGACTCGCGCCGAGCGCGGGGAGCGACCGGCCGCAATGCGAATCGGACCACCGTCGGGTGGTGCAGACGCGGAGAGAGTCCCGGCACTCGGGGACTCACCGATACGATCGGGACTGCGCGGCCAGAACTTGACGGCCGGTGCGGCCCAGGCATCGCACGGATCGGCGTAGCCGCCCTCGACGCTGCGAATGATCTCGGTCCGCGAGATCGCCGAGGCGATGCGCCGGCGCACGTCGATGTCCTTTGTCGGGCCTTCCGTCAGACGGAACTGCAGGGACACGACAGACGAACCCGGGGCGCTGACGACCGTGATGCCCGAGTCGCGTTCGAGCGCGTGAAGGCGATCGGCCGGGAGGTCCTCGTCCCACCCACCGACGAACACGTCGATCTCTCCCCGAAGCAGCGCGTCGATCGGACCCTGACCACCGTCGCGTGGAAACACTCGGACTTCCAGCATGCTCGTCGCCGTGTTCGCGGCGCCGAAGCGCTCGACCCGCCACGTCGCACCGTCGAGCTGCTCGACGAACCGAAACGGTCCCGTGCCGATCGGACGCACGAACTCGCCTTCGCGATCTCGGGCGCCCGGACCGACGATCGCGCACGGGTTGATCGCGACAAGGTCGGGAAGCAAGGCCCACGGGCGGTCCATGACGACTCGGAACGCGCGTTCGGATTCGACGATGACCGACTGGATGCGCTCGTTCGAGGGAAGCCAACGATGCTCGGGAAACCCGATCCAGCGGCGGAAGTGCTGGCGAACGGCCCGCGCCGTCACCGGCGAGCCATCGTGGAATCGTGCGCCTTTTGGCAGCACGAATCGCACGCTCCGGCCTCCGTCCGTGATGCTCCAGCTCTCGGCGAGCCCCGGTGCGAGGCGACCGTCGGCGCCGCGCCGAACGAGAGTCTCGTAGAGCATCGTCTTCGGTTCGAAGCCGCCCGAATATCGCAGCGGCGTCAGCTTCTCGATCCCGCCTCTGCGTACGCGCAGCCCGATTCGGATCGCCTCTGTCCTCGAAGCAGTCGCGGTGTTCTTCGCGAGCGCCTCGGATACCGCCACGTCCCCGAGACCGTATCCGGGATGCCGAGCCAACAGGAACACGCGACCGCTGTAGCCCGAACCAATGATCTCGTCGGTGCCGTTGCGGCCGTCCAGCTCGGCGACGGCGAGCCAGTGCCCCTTGTCGACGTCGGTGAACAGCACTTCGCTCTCCCACGGCTGTCCGGGCAAGCGCGACAACAGGACGACCTTCTTCGAATAGCCGAACACGACGAGACACTCGCGGCGCGAGTCCTCGTGGAAGCGTCCCGTCACGATCCCGCGAGGCCCTTGCGGACCGACCATCACGATCTCGCGCGTGAACGTTGCGTCAGGTCGGCCCGAGAAACGCAGGATGACGCCGTCATCGCGCGTCACGTAGAGGATCGTACGACCATCGGCTCCGACGGACGAAGTGATGCGACCGAGCCCCATGGGTTCTTTCGCGATAACCCTGCGCTCGAGCTTCGTTCCTTGCAGGCGGAAGAGCGTCAGCTCACCGACCCGACTCACGGTTGCGACCCACGGCAATCGTCGGCTCGGCGACGCGAGCACGATCGCCTGACGCACGCGGCCCGGCTGGTGGTCGAGCTCGCGCAACTGCACGCCCGTGATCGCCTGGCCGGCCACGAAGACCCGTCCGGACGCCAGGAACACGAGCAGCTCGTTGCCATCCCGAGTCGGGTCGAGATCGCCGAGGACCAGCGTGTGGACTTCTTCTCCCGGCCACTCTGCAATGACTCGAGAGTCGAAGTGGACCGGTCGCCGCGGCGCAAACTGCCAGAGCCGGCCGCCCTGTCCCCCGACGTACAACTCGTCGCCGTCGTACCCCGCGTCGAGGTCTCCGCAGGCAACCGGCGCCAACCACTTCCCGTCTTCGATCGTCGGCTGCGGCGTCCACTTGCCGCTGTACGAGCGGAGCACCGTGCAGCGACCGCGGTCATCGAGCGCGACGACTTCCGGGCAGCCGAACCATGGTTGCACCTGGTACGAGGCAACCGTCCACACCCCGACGCCGGCGTCGAAGATCAACTCCGCTCGCCAGTCCGGAGCGCACGGCAGCGGGACTTCGTGTTGCGCGGGGTTCTGGAGCTGTCCCGTCGACTGCGCGGCGATCGGGGCAGCGAACAGCGAGGACGCGACGAGAGTCGAGAGTGCGAACGAGGATAGGGCTGTCGTCATTGGGTGACCTCGATGGTTGCCACTCGGGAGTGAAGCCACACGAACAAAACCCGTGCCGCGCGTGCTCTGACCCTGGTCTGGTTATTGCACCCAGGTCGCACGATAGAACTGTGTCCGGCAACCCGCTTTCCGTAGTCGCATATGTGCCCAATCGCTCCGTTCCACGGCACGAATCGACGTCGTAGCCTTGCTGCGAAGGCGACTCGTACCGTGAGATGGCCAGCGCACGACCTGGTGCTGCTCGCCTGTTCCGTATTCGTAACCGTCGCCGCTGTGCACGGGCAAGCCCGGCCGCAACCGAGCAAGCCAGCGAGGCGGTTCGGAGTCTTCTTCTGGCACGACTCACCGAACGACCAGGCCGCGTTCGAGGGAATCAAGATGGCCTTGTCCGAGATCGGCCGCGCCGACGAGTTCCTGATCGAACGCGCGGAATCGGATCGCGCTGCCGCGAAGCGCATCCTGCGCGGCTTCGAGTCCGAGCGAGTCGATCTGATCTTCGCGATGGGAACACAGGCGGTGCTGCTCGCGGCCGAGCACGTCCATAAGACGCCGATCGTGTTCACGGCCGTGACCAACCCTGTCGAATCAGGAGTCGTCAAGTCCTGGAAAGGCTCGCAGCGGAACCTGGCCGGAAACAGCAACTGGATCCCTCCCGAGACGATCTTGCACGTGTTCCGACTGACCGTGCCTCACCTGCGCCGGATCGGCATCCTGCGAACTCGTACCGGCGTCGTCAGCGCGGCCGAGCTCGAGAGCCTTCGCAGCTATCTCGAGACGGCCAAGGGGCCGCCCCTGAAGATCATCGAGGTCGTCGTCGATCGGGCGGACGAGCTACCGGAGGCCGTAGACCAGCTCGCGAAGCAGAGCGTCGATGCGATCTGGATCCCGATCGACCGCATGGTGTACGAGCACACACCACAAGTGTTTCGCGCGGCCCGCGCCCGCGGTATCCCGATCGTTTCGTCATCACTGCGCGGCACACGCACGGGCGCGACGTCTGGAATCGTCGTCGACTATGTCATGCTCGGCAAACGCGCGGCGGCGATCGCACTTCAGATCCTGGAGCAGGGCACACCCCCGGGTTCGATTCCGATCGGGACGATGCACGGATACCGAGTAGTGGTCAACATCGAAGCCGCCCGCGAGTGCCACTACGAGATCCCACTTTCACTCCTGGTCCTCGCCGACGTTCTGCTCGAAGAGATCGAGAACGATGCCCCTGCCCACACCAAATAGCGGTCACCGAGCGCTACGAGTCACGCTGCGTGCCAAGCTCCTGATCGCTGTCGTTTCGGTGGCCATCGTCATGGGCGCGGTCCTGCTCGGATACTTCGGGCCCCATGCCGAGCGCAGCTTCCTGAACCGGAGCGAAGCCCTGATCGAGCGCAGCTCAGAGTCGATGAGCGAGTTGGCGCAATCGCACAACATCGCAAGCCAACGCATCCTGGCAGACCTGATTCACCATTCGACCGATGCCCGGCGTAGTGCGCTCCAGGACATCCCGTTGTTGTTGTACGGAGGCGATGTCAACAAGATCCGCGGGGCCATCGAGAAACAGGACACGGCTCGGGCGGCGCGCTTGCGCAAGAACGTCGACGTTCTCGGACGAGAGCTCGAACGCCGCACGGATCGGAACATCGAACAACACGTGTCAGCGCTGTCGGCCGACCAGCGAGAGATCAGCCGGGTGTTCGGGGCCGACCTGCGTTCTTCGTATCTCGTCCTGTCGGCCGGGATGCTCGGTGTGCTCCTCGTCCTGCTCGTCCTCGGCCTCGACCGCTCCATCGTTCGGCCCGTACACGAGCTGCGCAAAGCCACTCGTCAGGTCGCGGCTGGCGATCTGTCGGTGGAGTTCCGCAACAAGCCGCGCGACGAGCTCGGCGATCTCGCGGGTGACTTCGCGGCGATGGTCGAGCGTCTGCGGTCCTCGCGCGAGGAGATTCGGAGCAAGAACGAGGAGCTCGAGCGCTGGAACACGACGTTGCAAGAGGAGGTCGAGAGAAAGACGCGACACCTCGAACAAGCGCTGGCAAACCTGAAGGCTACCCAGCACAAGCTCGTGCACGCCGACAAGATGGCCGCAGTCGGCACTCTGGCCGGCGGCATCGCACACGAGTTCAACAACCTGATCGGCGGCATCCGAGGCTGCGTCTCCGACGCTCTCGTCGACGAGCACGACGCCGAACGACGCGAGCCTCTCGAGGTGGCAATGAGAGCCACTCAGCGCGCTGCTTCGATCACTGAGAAGCTGCTTCGCTTCGCGCGACCTCGCATGGAGGGGCTCGAGCGCGTCGCTCTCAGTGATCTCGTGACGGAGGTCGTTGACCTCGTCGAGCCGCAAGCCCGCCGTCAGGACGTCGGCGTCGAGGTGCGAGTCCCCGACGATCTCACGGTCGTCGTCGACTCGGGTGAAATCCATCAGGTGTTCTTGAACCTGCTCACGAACGCGCTCCAGGCGATGCCTTCGGGAGGCAGCCTCGTCGTCGACGCGTCGCGGACCGACGACGACGTCGAGATTCGGTTCACTGACACCGGCGTCGGAATCGCAGCGGATCGAATGGGCCACATCTTCGATCCGTTCTACAGCTCGAAGACCGAGCCCGGTCGATCGACCGAAGCCGGGTCCGGACTCGGACTCTCGGTCTCGTTCGGAATCGTCGAAGCGCACGGGGGGACTCTCGGGGTCGAGAGCGAACCAGGAAGAGGATCCACGTTCACCGTCACACTGCCTGTCAACGGCCCTGCGAGGACCGAGACATGATTCAAACCGAGAACATCGCCCCCGCGCACTCGGGCGCATCGACCATGGCTCGCGTGCTCGTAGCCGATGACGAAGAGAGCATGCGGTACTTCGTCACGAGGGCGCTCTCGCGACACGGCTACGAGACGGTTTCGGCCGAGGATGGAAGGTGTGCGATCACCGAGTTCGACTCGCGACCCGTCGACGTGGCGATCGTCGACCTCAAGATGCCCGGCATCGACGGGCTGGAGGTACTTCGCGAGCTGCGCAAGCGCGATCCCGAGGTGATCGTCATCGTGATGACCGCGTTCGGGACGATCGCGTCGGCCGTGCAAGCTATGCGGCACGGGGCGTACGACTACATCACGAAGCCGTTCGACAGCGACGAGCTCGTGCTCCTGATCGAGCGGGGCCTCGAGCATCGCACGACCGTTCGCGAGAATCGCGATCTCCGAAGGCTGGTCGACCACCGCACCGCGTACGCGGGGCTCATCGGCCAGAGCCCGGCGATGAAATCGGTCTACCAGACCATAGAACTGCTGCAGGACTCCGATGCGACGGTGCTCGTCACCGGCGAGTCCGGCACAGGAAAGGAGCTCGTCGCACGAGCCATCCACATGGGATCGCGCAGGCGCCAACATGCGTTCGTTCCCGTCCACTGTGCCGCGCTCGCGAACACCCTCGTCGACAGCGAGCTCTTCGGCTACGTGCCGGGCGCGTTCACCGGTGCCAAGCGACACAAGCAGGGTCTGATCAGCCGCGCCGACGGCGGGACGCTGTTCCTCGACGAGATTGCGGAAGCGAGCCTTCAGGCGCAAACCAAGCTCGAGCGGTTCCTGCAAGAGCGTGAGTTCTTTCCGGTCGGCGGCACGGAGCTCGTCAAGTCCGACGTGCGGATCGTCGCGGCCACGAACAAGGACATGGAGCAGTGCGTCGAGGACGGCATCGTTCGCCGAGAGCTGTTCTTCCGGCTCAACGTGATCCCGATCCACTTGCCACCGCTACGCGAACGTCGTGAGGACATCCCGGCGCTCGCAAACCACTTCCTCGAACAGATCGCGCACTCGAGCTCGACCGACGTACCTGGCTTGAGCGTCGACGCGTGCGTCGCACTGAGCAACTACGACTGGCCCGGCAACGTTCGTGAGCTACAGAACTCGATCGAGCGCCTCGTCGCGATGAACGCGGACAAGCAGACGTTGACCCGCGATGACCTTCCTGAACCGCTGAGCTCGCAAGGAGCCGATACGTCGTCGTTGCTCGGGTATCAGGAAGCGATCACAGCCGCCGGTCGAGCCTACTTCGAAAATCTCCTGCGGCGCACGCACGGCAATGTGACCGAGGCCGCGAACATCGCCGGGCTCTCCCGCGGTCACCTGCATCGCAAGGTCAGCGAGCTCGGACTCGACCCTGCCGCGTTCCGCGGCACTGGAAGCACTCCTAGCAGCTAGTGGTGTGACGCAGACAGATTCGTCATTATCCGTGGTGCTGCGGCGTTGCTGGTGGTGAGTCGCTCTGTCGCTTTCGAGGTTCTCGTGTCACGGCAGATCGACGTTCGGGCGGACGCAGGCGGGCTGGAGCCCGCCGAGGGAGCACGACGCCGCCAGCGGCGTCGCAGCGCCTCGGATAATGGCGAAGATTTCTGCACCACACCACTAGTACCTGATCGTCGCGCTCAGGTTGTCCTGGGCGACTTCGAGGGAAATCGACAGGACCGGGACCGGGGACGACAGATCGGGCGACATCAGCTCCAACTGGATCTGCGGGAACCCGATGCACCCCAGCTCGAGCAGCTCGACGATGTCGATTGCGAACGAGTTCGAGTCCAGCAGGTGATAGATCTCGGTGTCGTCGATGCGGATTCTGAGAATGCCCTGCGCGTAGGCGTCCGGCGTCACGAAGCGGAAATTGTAGCCCTCGTCGTTGTCGGTGAACTTGAGCGTGATCGGCTGATCGGGCTCGGCGCGCTCGACTTCCGTGCCCTCGTTGTCGGTCACCAGGCGCGCGGCACCGGACACGACACGCGCTCGCGCAGCGCCGCTACCCTCACCCACGAGGTACATCGAGAGGCGCTTTCTCGCTCCCCTGTGTCGACACGGCACGTTGGTAACCAGGCCGACCGCCCCTTTCTTGGCCTTCAAGTTGCCATCCGAGACGCCGGACTCGGCGACCACCGGCGCCAAGCCGGCGACCAGCAAGGCACACAAGGCAATGAGCAGCAGGCCAATGACCGACTTGCGCCGGTCGAACTCGGTCACCTCATCCCTCCGAGTCATCGTGGGTGGAACGAACATCTCTAGCGTGCCTCCAGGAAAGGCCAGAAACCATGGGGACGGGCGCATCGCGCACTCGTGGACGAACGTAGAGCGATTCGCGTCATCACGCTCCCTCCCCCGTGATCAGATCGTCGCCGCGAGGACGCGCATCAGGCCTCGATCGAGGACGCCAGCGCAGGTGGAAATCGATCTCCTGCGCATGCTCGAGCAACCGCACCCCGGGTCCGAACCACTCCGGACAGCGGACGGAAAGGCGCTCCCAGACCTCAGGGACCGACTGGAGCTTCTCGACCCAGGTCGGACGGAGACCGAGCACTTTCGCGGCCTGATCACGGTGCTCTGGGAACTTCGCGTAGAGGACCTCCAGACACCGAGCAGACGTCTCGAGGTCACCTGTCAACACCGTCGCATAGGACAGGTTGAGGTAACCGGACATGAAGTTCGAGTGGCGCTCCGCAGCGCCCGACCTGAGAACGAGCCGGAAGTACCGGGCGGCCCCGCGTGGGTTCTCCTCGGACAAGTACAGGTTGCCGAGGTGCTCGATCACGTAGATCAACAACGGGACCTGTGTGACGCGATCCTTGGGCCCGTCCACGCGCGGCAGGTCGCACAGCAGCTGGCGATAGACCGCCTTTGCTTGCGCGTACTCACCCTTCTGCATCAGGCAATGGCCGAGCATGAGGGCCGCCGACGGGAAGTTGCGGAGAAGCGTCAACGCGGCTTCGAAGTAGCGGCGGCCTTTGGCCAGGTTCGACTCGCTCGACTCTCCTTCGAGGATCCGCCTGGCCTTGTTCCACGCGCGCTCCGAATCGTCTCCGGCGTTGGAAACCGCGCCGCTGACGCCGTCGAGGATCGCACGGCCGCGCAGCTGATACTCGGGGATCGCAACCGGCTCCTTGGTCAGGCTCAGGAAGAACTCGGGGCAGTTCGCGAGCACGTAGTACGCGCGACCGATTTGATAGAACACGTGTGCGAGCTTCTCGCGGCTCTCGGACAACATCCGGGCCAGGAACGTGTTCGCATCCTCTTCGACCTCATCGGCTCCGCTGAACAGGTCGCCGTCGAATGCAGCCTCGACCGTCTCGGCCTCGACTCGACGCTGCAACTGGCCCATGAATCGATGGCAACGCTCGCAGCCTTCGATGTGGAACAGGATGCGTCGCAGCAACTCCTCGTCGGCCGCCGACGGAGCCACCCCCGAGCCCTCGACGAGGCCCGCCCCGGCTTCGAGCAGAGCCGAAATGTCGGCTTGGATCCCGGCGCAAGGATCCATCCGTTCTTCGGGTCTGGCTTGATCAGGTCGCAGCATTCGAAATTGGAAACCGGGGAGAAGACTCAGACACTCAGGAGAAAAAACGGGGGGCTTGCGATCATTCGGAGACGGT